>Ga0302233_10001617_pt1 | contig 15321 bp, 26 predicted proteins | sample II_Palsa_N3_1_FD_193516 | JGI IMG/M metagenome (GOLD analysis project Ga0302233, IMG submission 193516) | Peat permafrost microbial communities from Stordalen Mire near Abisko, Sweden - II_Palsa_N3_1 | ecosystem: Environmental > Terrestrial > Soil > Palsa > Peat permafrost | place: Sweden... | reverse complement strand
CCCCCCCGCCCCCCCCCCCCCCAGAATAAATTAAAAATAGGTTGAATAACGACGCAACGTACCTGTTTAAAGTGATTCATGAAGTCTTGCGACAGTTCAATGTCCTTAAACATTCCCTCCAGCTTGGTTGTAAAGCCAGCACCGCACTCTGTCTTGAGCTTTTCGAGCATAAGCTTTTCCGTGTCAACCGACGCCGACTTGGACAGAAGCAACCGCTTTGCCAGATCCTTCTTGTAAAAGGCCTCAAAGACATCCTTGCCTTGGATGAATCGGAAGAGGTACAGGACTTTATTGAGTGTGCTCTCGAGTTGTTCGTCCGACTGCTCCTTGTTACCCGCCTTGAGCTTGTTGTCGATAAATTTGGCTGGAAAAAAAAAAAAGGGTGTCAGAGCCACACATGCAAAAACAAGAGGAGGGACCGGCTCACCGATCAACTCGGCAGGCTTGTTCTGGCGAACGTTGACAAAGTTTTCAAACGATTCCTTGAGCGCATGCAGAAATTGCTCGTTACTCTGGAAAGACTTTTCAACGACCACGTCCATCTTGTCCTTGAAACTGATGAGCTCATCAACGAGGACACGATCGCGCTCCTCTGAGCCGCCCATTACCACCTCGGCGCCCTTCTTGCGGATATAGACTGAAAAGGCAGCTCGCAGCCTGGATGGTAGTGCAATGTATGATTGAAATCAACCTTGCAAAAAAAAAAAAAAAAAAAAGGCGTACATGTCAAGGCAGTGGACGCGTTGGATCAACGTGAATAACCGTGTCAGGTCGTCTGTGTGCATTTCGTCCTATCAAAAGGAGCTTAGAGAGGCGATAAAGCGCAAAAGTCTACCATCAAGTTGTCAAAGCCCTTTTCCAGGATTTGAGGCACGTGCACCTTCAGCAGCTTGTTTTCAACAATTTCGAGCATCGGCTTCTTAGACGAGACACCAAGATAGGTCGTGCAGCGTTGAGTCTCCTCTTTCAGCTTCTGCTCGATCTGCAAAAGGAGCTCAGGAACCTCCAACTACAAACGAGTCTAGTCAAAAAAAAGGAAACAGGAAAAAACAACTGCAATAACCATCATACCGAGGCTTGAAGCGACGTGCCGAGGGTGGTGTAAAAGATGTCGGTGGCGTTCATCAACGAGTCATGAATGATCGAGTCGTAGATTTGCAGGTCCGTGAGCATGCGAACCAGCGAGTGGACAAGTGCTCGATCGATCGTCTCTCCTTTTCTGTGCGCACAAGAAAATAAGACCACGATCCAAGTGGCTTGTGTTCACAAACCTCTCGCGCTCAATCATCGCAAGGAGGCCCTTGACCAGCTGCCTCCGCACTTCGGCGTGGTTGGCGACAAAACTCCTGATGTACAAAAGAGTTGGTCTGAATTTCCTTAAAATCGCTAATTTTACCTCCACAGATTGAGACCCATGTCAAACACAGACACGATAGAGGGCGTGCTAAGCACATACACGCGGTCGAGGTAGAGGAATATTTGTCGAATCATCTTGAGCTGTTGGACAAAGTTTTGCCACGATCTGTAAACTCAAGCGTTAAAACCTCCCCCGGGGGCGAGGAGACGTTACGTGTTGAGAACTGTGAGAAAGGTGCTGCTATCGTCCGTCTTGGAGAGGATGCTCGCAAGTACATCCTTGACGTGATTCTCGCACTCACCCTGCAGTCGCTCGTACACAAGCGGCGCCATCTTGTTGCGGCACAGATTCTCGCATGCTATACTTTTTCAGCAAAGAGTCACAGGAAACACAATACCTTTGTAGAGCTGCTCATTACTGTCAGCCGGTTGCTGCAGTTGGATTGCACGCACGGCCGTCCGCAGGGTCTCCCAAGTCGCCTGATGGGGGAGAGTAAGGGCGGGTCATTCAGTAAGGGCCCCCTCCCCAAAACAAACCTCGCCATAGTTCTCGTCCAGTTCTGGCGCCTTCTTGAGGTTCTTGATGACGAGCTTCTTCACTGGCTTGGTCGTGATCCCTCCAGGCTACGTTAAGTGTCGGTCAAGCATGAGTTTGCGCCCTCTTGAAAATCAACCAAAAAAAAAAAAAAAAGCACACACAAGGCAGCATACCGACGAAGCAATGCGAATGGCCAAGGGAGAGGCCGCAGGCGACCCTCCCGGTCTGTTGCTGAACGAATAGGCCATAGTGTTTTCTATTGAGGTTCTGCATTCAGAATAAACATGAGGCGTTCTACTGCGAGTTGGGTCCTAGGTCGCCCTCAAATTCTTATTAGGTCAACAAGCACGCAATAGGAAGAAAGACGCAAGCGCACACGCGCACGCCCGGCCCGGCAGCGGACCGCCAGCACGACACTGTGCAGCAAGTCCTGAAAGCAACCATATTTACAAACTGAGAACAACCCAGGAATGACGTGTGTCGGTCAGGTGGTGCTGCTCGTGCTTGTTGCGACGGCAGCGTACACGCAAGCAGCGCGCACAACTGCGGACGTGGACGTGGACCAGGAAGGGCAGCAGCAGGAGGTGAATGCGGAGGGGTCGCCGGTCACGCGGGACGACTTTGTGCTCGCGCACATTCTGCACCATGGCTCGTTTCGCCGACCCGAGCTGATGGCTCGCCTCGACCTGAGCGAGGAGCGGCACGGCGTGCTGCCAACGCACCGCGGCGTCGCGCACCACCACCGACGCCACCTGCGCCGCAGCATGGTCATGAACGAGCGCGTACAGGCCGTGCCTGACCCCACCGACAAGAACACGGTCCTGCAGCTGGCCGAGATGAGCTTTAACGCGTACGAGGACTACAACGACTCGGACGACTGGAAGGTCATCAGCGGGTTCAACATCACCGGTGTCGACAACTGGGTCGCGGACTCGATGCGCGCCTATGTGTAAACTCAGTTGTTTGACTGCCATGTCGTGACTTGGGGGGCGTTGTGTTGCACGTGCAGGTTTGTAAACAGCGACAGGTCGATTGCGGTCATCGCCATCAAGGGCACCTCGCTCACCTTCCTGGGCATCGGAGGACCCACGTCGGACAAGGATCTCATTATGGACAACCTTATGTTTTCGTGCTGCTGTGCTCGCATCAACCCCATCTGGTAAATAAATAATTAATAAAATTGTTTTGCTGCGTTATTCAGGTCAATACCCGACAGGACAACTGTCTGCGATTGCTACATTGACGGAGGAGACACATGCTCGCAGCCATGCCTGGAGAACACCGTGCAAGCCAATAACACTCTTTCGTACTACACCATGGCCCTAGACCTGTACGCCGTCGCCAAGAGGGACTACCCCTCTGCGTCGTTCTGGTTCACGGGCCACAGTCTCGGCGGGTCCGTCGCTGCCATTGTCGGTCACGACGTCGGCTGCCCCGTTTTCGGGTACGAGGCTCCTGGAGAGCTCCTCTACGGGAAGCGTCTTGGTCTCTCGATCAATGATCGCGATATGGGAGCTTACCGTAAGCCAGCAAACCGCCAACCACCAAATCAAAAATTAAAATTAAAAAAAAAATTTTTTTTTTAGCCATCTACCACTTTGGCAACGAAGCAGACCCCATTTTCCTTGGCACATGCAATGGCGCATCTACGTGCACAGTGAGTGGCTACGCGATGGAGACGGGCTGCCACATCGGGAATGTCGTACGTCTGATTGATTCAACACACCCACACACACAACCACCAATAATTTGCGCCCCCTTGATGTACAGTGTGTGTATGACAACGATGCCGTCACCAACGTCAACGAGCATCGCATTTCTGTCGTCATTGAGAAGCACATCATCCCCAAGTCAGTTCCCAGGTGCATTCCTCAGAACGACTGTAGGGACTGCGGCGACTGGGTTTTCCGCTCTTAGTCCGACAACAACCAAAAAGGAGTCCACTCTTCCTCATTCTTCTCAAAATCTAAGCTTCATAGTGATCATTTGTACACACAGTGGGAAAAAAAAATACACACAACAGAGTTCTCAAAGAAGTCCGTCCTGCTCAAGCTGCTGGGAGAAGGCTCCTTGGCTGCTTCGGCGCTTCTTCACAGGAGACTCGGGGACAAAAAGCCGGGCTGTCGAGTCGCCCTTGAGCGATGGTGCTGCGGCGGGCACGGGGGCAACTCGTTTGAGGATTGCCGACTTTTTCTTTGCCGCTTTCGGGATTGTCACGACAGAGTTGTGCCGTTGCAGCTGCGATGAGGAAAATCTCTTTGCTAGTGATTTGGCTTTGGTCGATGAGAGGATGCTGTTGATTGCGGCAGGCAAGGGCGAGTTCATGTTTGCTGAAATGAACAAAAATGCAAAAGAAAATATTTAATAATAAGAATAAAATTATTATTATTTTGGGTGTTACAATTTGAATCGCCGTTCGGCGCAAAGAGATTTGACTGGCTTCCAGAGGAGGCAGTCATTCGTCGGCCGTCTTGTGATAGTTGCTGAGATGGGCCGCCCCCACTGCTTACCGTGGTGGTGTCGGATTGACTGGAAAATATTGGCGAGGCGTCATCATCACGATCAAACGGCGACGTCGAGCGTTCCAGGTTCATCTTGGTCGACGGCAGAGAAAATGCTTCGTAGACATCACGCAGAAACTTTGGCAGGGTTGGATTGTACGCATCGTAGATAACTTGGTCTAAAAAGACCTGGAAAGAAAGCCAAAAAGGATGAGGAGAACAGAAAAATTTAAATCTAAACGTGCCTGCAAACGCTCACCAATGTTGCGCACTGCCAAGAGATTCAATAGTTCCCCGAGATTGAAGGCAATTGCGGCCAATCCAACGTCCTCGTTGGATTGATCCTCAAACAACACGGTCTTTTTCATCCTTGTGCTGTCTTCGTCGTCCTCGTCGCTATCGTCCACCCTGTCATCGTCAAGCTTAAATTTGGGCAAGCGGACCTTCCTGTTTGCTAGCACTTGCAGTCGCAGAGCTTCGAAATGCACGATGATCTGCAATTGCAATCTGAAATTGAAAATAATTAAACAAAAAGGAGGAAAAACCGATAGACCAGTCGTACTCTCGCACTTGTTTTACGCGAGCTACCGGAATCTCTGCATCCGTCATGTCAGCGTACGATGTACTGATCGAACGGATGGCTTTCCTTAGAGAGCCCGTGCCATAAAAAATCTCGCAGAGAGCATGCTGTGAATCAAAAAATGTTTGGACGTTTCTAGGATAAAAAGGTCGTTTTATTTTTAAAATATACCAGGACACGGTAGCGAGCAGATTCAGTCGGATTGGATGAGCGCAATTTAATGTGGTCCAGAATGGATGACGTGATGTCGGATGCGTACGACGCCAAAGGAGCCTTGTCATGGACACTCAGTCGCTCGTTGTAGTCGTTTAATAATCTCTCGACCAACTGTTCCTCGAGCTCATCGTCAGACTCTGGCAGGATCCACACTTGGCCCTTGACGGGTGATAATCTTGTCAGCAGCGTGGCAGGGGGCTCCTCCTACACAGAATTATGTTTTTTTTTTTTTAAACAGAGAAAGAACTGAAAAATACAAAAATATCGTACCATCGTCGCGGCGACAACGGACGCGTAAACAGACTCTCGGTAGAGCTGGTTCAGGGCCTCGTACGATTTTAAAAGCTCTGTGGTTAGGAAGGCAAACTGTTGGGGCACATTCGACGCCACCGCGCTCTCGATCGATGCCGATGATGTGTCCAAGGCAACAGCCACGGACTGGAAGGGCTTGAGTGGCGACACGTCGTCAACGCTGGTGGCGGCAACTGTCGACACGTCGACTTCGCCAGACATAATCGATGTCGGGACCCCCCTGTCTTCTGATAGTAGCGATAGGGACGAATGGGAAAGCTGCACGAGCCAAGCAAGCGTCGTCGTGACGGGTAAAAGAGCCAGGTGTCCTCCGTGTAGATTGGTTCCGCAAGTCAGGACCAGGCCTTGGTGGACGCTCGCGAGGGCGATCAGATGGGAGGATAGGGATGGGCAGGCCACTAGCCAGCGTCTGATTGGTGTCATGCCCATAAGCGTCCTCGTTCCCGCGCGGCCAAACGCTTCCAATGGCCGCGACGGCAAAGCCTCCCCGGTCGACATGCTCATGACGACACGTGCCTCGTGGCACACTTGATCAGCACCCAGCTGCAGCCGGACCACGGCGAGCGCAGCAGCATCCGCGTCTGACCTGGACAGCCTTGTCGCAGCCGTGACGGGACCCACGCCGATTAGATCGTTGCTGTAGAGAGACATGCCGCAGGGTATAACGATGCAGCCCAGCGCCTGGGCCATTGTTACCTCCAAAGACGACAACGACGACGGCATGGACAGTGGGGGGGATACCATCGCGACAACGTCGGCCCAGAGCAGCTGCACGAGCGACAGTTGAAGCGAGCGCCGTACGTCACGGAACGTTTTCGTGACCGCGTCGGCCCATGCGTCCATAGTGGACACGTTGCCAAAGAGCAGCATCTGCTCCTGTGTCCTTGGCAGCGCTGCGCAGAGCACGATCCGTCGCTGGCCGTGGGTGTCGTTGTCGCTACTGGTTCCCCAGCCGACATCGGTCATGACTCGACGGAGTGCCGCCTGAAGAGCCTTGGCCGGAGGGACCCGCTGTGCACGCAGACGGAAGGACGCGGCGTCACGTGCGGCCTCTTCCATCTGGGCCTGCATCGCGTCAAACCACGGGTTTTCGTCGTCATTGTGGTGGCTGCTGCCGGTGCTGCCGGTGCTTGTCGGTACGAGGCGGCCCGTGACCTTCTTGTCCAGGTGCACGAACGGAGACAGCAGGTCCACAAAGACGTACCCTGCGCGCCCGTCGTTCAGCCATCGCTGGAGGTTGTGGCGGAGGAGTGCGGCCGCGGGCTGATCGGGCACGCAGCCCAAGTCGACAAGGACAATCGTCGGCATCACAAAAATCCGACTCTTTTTTTTTTTCTTTTTTCTTTTTTCTTTTTTCTTTTTGGAACATTCACAGTAATCTGAGGGGCCTATTTCACTCGGACGCAGCTCCTGGGGGACTTGGATCGGATGGTGCGGCTGCTGCAGCAGCGATCGGTGTAACTACGGCAGGGGGCGATGGGCCGACAGCTGCCAGAGATAGAGATGGAGATGGAGATGGCGCAGGGGTGACTCGAGGGGAGTTCAGAGGCTGCTGGGCAACGGCGGCAGGGCGAGGAGGAGGGGGGTAAGGGAGCATATATGGAGGATGTGCAACAGTGTTGGGAGATCGTGGCGCAATCGAGGCAATAATTTCCCCAATTCTTGCTCGAGCAGCTGCAGAAAACGGATTTTGAAGTGAAGCCGGTACTGGCGTGGTCTGCCCTGATGCAGCACCGGACGCAGCTGCCCTGATGAATGCCAAAGATCCGGGTAGAAGGGCAAAGTTAGCAAGGGGGGCAGGTACGATCGGACTAGCTGTGTCGCCGCCCGTGGCCATCAAAAGTGGGGTAGCGATTAAACCCTCGACACTTGCTGGCGCGGGAACCCTGGCGTACTGGTAGTTTGGCATGTAATTCGCTGTGGACAAACGAAAGCCTGGAATTTAATGACAAAGAAGACAACAAAAATCATACGTTGATCCAACGCTCGCATTTTCTCCTCGTACTCCATGTTGTAACGTCGCTCCTCCTCTTCAGTGGGGAGCTCGGCTGCGTCCTCGCGTTCCAAAAGCTCGCCGTGATCGACTAGCTGCACGACAGTTGACAAGATGTCGCCAGCCTCGAGGACCCTGCTGAACACTTTCTCGTCTTTCTCGGCAATCTCGATGAGCTCGTTGCGGCCCATCGCTTGCTTTCCCACCGGGTCAACATAGTTTTCGGTGAATGTCTTCAAATCAGCCTCGGATGGATCGAACGCTGCTTTGCTCTTTTTCTTGTCCACGACGACCCTGCCACGATGAAAACAAAATATCAGTGATAAATAAAACAGACGCATCGATACTGCGCCAACTGCCGCTTTTCAATGTTGCGCTTGTACATCTTGTCTTCCAGGGTGTTGACAGCCTGGACTCGGTACACAAACACGTGCTTGGTTTGGGTCAAACGATACGCCTATTTAAAAATAAAAAAAATTAAAAAATTAGCCTCCAATACACTTTAACCAAGTGTTTTTTGGTACTCGGCCAATGGCTTGGACATCGTGGACGGGGTTCCAAAGCACATCACACAGGATGACACGAGATGCAGCGGTCAGATTGATGCCAATACCGCCTGCCTTGGTGGCAAGGACAAGGACTTGTGGGGCACCTTGTTCTTGCTTCTGAAACTTGTCGATAATAGCATAGCGGTCCTAAGAAGTTGCAAAGGTTGTTAGTGGAAGAAGAAAAAAATTTTTTTTTTGAAAGACCGTACAATCGTCTTGGTTTTCCCATCAAAACCATCAAACTTGATTACGGGAAGATTTTTGGCCAGTTGGACGTGGTTGTGCTGTCGAATCATCTCCGTAATGGACTCCAGGATAAGCTTGAACTGCGAAAAAACAAGAACTCGCTCCTTTTGATTGATGGACTCAACAAGGATGTCGTAGACAATGCGCATCTTGGGGCTTCGCGTCAGTTTGGCCTAACGAAAAAAAGAAAAAAAAACGTTTTTTTTCCCTTGAAGAGAGCGTAATTACAAGTACCTCGAGTCCATTGTCGTCTTCTATTGCACCAAGAGCCGCTTGCAAAGTAGTTCCGTTCTCACCTCGCAGCATCGTCGAGAACAACTTTTATGTATTTAAAATAAAAAAATAAATATTCTCTGAAAAGAAAAAAGGATTATACTGTCTTGGCCGCCGTCTCGGCAGGAACCATCGGCGCAGGAGTGGACAAACTGTTATCTGGCGTCAGATCATCGTCCATTTCTAAATAAGGATATATGAATTTTTTTTTTTTAAAATTAAAATGCAGGTCTGGTACCGCATCCAGAAAACACGTCCGCAAGTGGTGCCAGCTTTGGAGACCTGGTGGCCTTTTTTTGCTTCCGGGGTCCTTCGCCGTCTACGTTGTTTGAATCGGATTTCAATTAACGTTATCCAGAAATTGTTATTACCAGAAGAATCGCTGAGCGGAATCTCGATTCCTTCTCTCTCGGCGACCACGCGTTTGAGGATTGCGGGATCCCAGAGGAGGTACGTGATGGGAGAATGGAGAGCAAGCAGACCTGTTGCTGTGATGGAAGTCTGCGCAGCGTTTGTCAGGGCATTGTAGATTTTTGCTTGAATCGGGGAAAGGCGCATGGACACCTGGAACTCGAGTTTTCCCAGCAATAACTTGTCGATTTCCTTCTCGTCCTTTCTGTTTGTGCAAAAAAAATTTTTTTTGTTTTTGTTTTGGGCTACCATTTTGAAGAAAAAAAAATTTTTTTTAATTTTTTATTACCTGTGGCAAACAATGTCAAGTTTCTCAGAGAGGCGTTTGAGGAGATGGCGTGCTCGTTTCTTTTGTGCACCTGTTGCCTTTGCATCCAGGGCCTTGTTGATTTCGCCAGCAAATTCGCTCTCAAAGCGCTTCCAGTTGCCCAGAAAGGATGGCTTGGTGAAATCCACCATTACCCAGTACTCTTTGAGCATGTTCTGCAGGGGGTAGCCTGTCAAGCAGACTCGACGTGTGCACTCGCACATTTTCAGGTAGCGACACCGCTTGCTCTGCTCATTCTTTATTTGATGCGCTTCATCGGCCACAACGAGATCTGGTCCAGGATTGATGAGGCTTCTGTAGATGACACTGTCTGGCGTTGATTCCTAGAAACGTTCAATTAAACAGATCAGCAACAAAGACGAAAATACCTCTTTCTCAGCAAACTTTGTAAACCAGTTGTAACCGATCAACAGAACACCACCGTTCGCTTGAAAAGACTCGAAATGCAATTCTTTCGTTCGGTCTACGCGAGAGAGTGGGAGATTCAACAACAACGTAGCACTTTTAATAAGTTTTGCTACCGTTTTGAGCAACCTCGATGTAATAAACCTTGATATCCGCCCTCCACAACCTGAATTCGGTCCTCCAGTTGGACAAGAGGTTTGGGGGACACACGATCAAGACCCGCTGTCCCTATAAAAATTCTATTTAACCAACTGAGGTCTTGTAGATTTCTTTTTTTTTTACCTTGTTCTCCTTGATGAACCGCTGGATAAATGCAATGGTCGTGAGCGTCTTTCCGAGACCCATTGTGTGTGCGATGATGCATCCTCGTGTCTTGTCCGTTGAAAGGACGACTTTCTTCCACAAAAAGTTGATGGCCTCGACTTGGTGCTCTTTGAGCTTGTAGAGGATTTCGTTGTTCAAGGCGGGCTTCCACTCGCGCAATTGCGCGTCAAGCTCTTGCTGTGTCATCGGTTCTGATGCCTTTTCGTTGTCGTCGTCCGAGGAGCTCGAGTCTAGACTATCAGCTGATGAGGATGAGCCGGCCTTGCGTTTCTTCTTGTTGTCGTGTCCTCCGGGCGACTTTTTTTTCTGGCGCTTCATCAGTGGCTTTTCGACGTCCGATTTTGGGGTCAAGTCAGCTTGAAGAAACAAACAAAAGGCTTACTAAAAAACAAAAAAAAAAAATTTCAAATCAATGACGGAAGCGGTACCTGATGCGCGTGTCGTCGCTTCCATCGCGTCATTGTCGTCGTCCGTTACATCATCGTCTGCGGTGCTGTCAGTAGGCCGCCCATGAGTGGGTTGATGCGACGAGTCCTTGCCGTCAGAGTCGTAAGAGTTCATGCTCCTGTCGTCGCGCCCAGACTTGTTCCTAAAGTAAAGCATTTGAAGACGCAGAAAAGCAATAAAATGGGAGGAAGAGTCACACCTTTTTTGCCTCATTTCTTCACGAAACGTGCTCAGATCGGTTAGGTGGTCAAACACGTTGACATTTCGTTGCTCGCGTTCCATCAGCCATTCACGGAATGAACGCACCTCAGCATTCACCTTTGTCAAGTTTGCACGGTTCTTGAAGTCCTCTTTTGGATCCACCAAGGGAGTCGCAGCGACGTACGCGAGAAAGCGGCGAATGGCTAACAATAAATACATTTCATTTTATTTTAAGAGGAGGAGTAGATGGATTCAAGCATACCTTCAACGCTAGTCGTACCCAGCCTGCCAAGTTCTAGTTCGACTGCCATTGCTGCACGATCATGGGCATACCAAAGTGCAGGGATATTTTCTGGGACACACACATGTTTTTATAAGCACGAATTTTTTTTTTTTGGTTGTTGTACAGTGTTACCTCTATTCATCTCGGCCAGCATACTTCTGCCCTTGGCATCAATGCTGTTCTTCACTTGTCGTCTCGCCATGGCGTCGTTCTCCGTCTCCGATTGGCAAAGCTGGGAAAGAAGACAATTTTAGTTTGCAATTATTTTGAAGTTGTGTACCAGAACAAATTGCTTGAGATAGTCTGTAAGCTCCATATGCATGTCCATTGCGATGTGTGACTTGCAAATTCGCTGCATAAAATTGAACGGCAAAAGGATCGTGTTCTCAACATTTCGCAGCCATATGGTATCTTCGCGGGACAGTTTCAAGTCTGTGTAAACACTCGGGGAGTCTACCGAAAAATCAAAGAATTAGAAAATTGACCAGCACGAACAAAAATCATTTCTTTATACAGTCGGATGCGGCGTCTCTATCGTCATCGCTGTTCTCGTCGTTGCTAAAGTCCTCGTCGTCTGAAAAGTCGGCAAGATCGTCCTCTGCATCGCCGTCCTCCTCGTCTTCTGAGGGCAGAACGACCCCCGTTCTTCGACGGGAAGACATCAGGGCATCCCTGCTGACTGGGTTGTTGCTATGCGTCATCTGGTACTCGGTCTCGCACACGTTGTCGACGGCAACTCCGAGGTTGTCTCGCACAAAATCTTCAAACGAGATCAGCGACGTATGGCCGCCGCGATTTTCACACAGTGCGACGGTGAGGTTCTTCAAGATATGCTGGTACTCGCGTAAAGACCTGCCGAGCGAAAGCTGTTTTGAGGAGAACCACTTTAGTAACTCTTCCAGGAACAAACACGCACCCAGTAACGAACGGCGCGCCTCTGCAGTGCTTCAAGTTGTCCCTCGGTCTTGGATGCTAACCAGTGGTTTCGGAGCTCCGCCTCACTGAATGAAAGCAAATAAACCAAAACCAAAAAAAAACCCTTTGCGCATAGCAGAAATGACATACACTCGTCGCACGATATCCTCGCACTCGGCCGCAGTCAACAGCGTTCGACGTGCTGGTTCGTTATTGGTGTTGGACACGACCATCGCCGAATCTTCGTCGTCGCTGCCGGCAGGGCTCGAGGAGAATGACACCACGTCTGTGCGATTATTCTTTGTAATTAAAAACGACCTCGGGATTGCAGACAAACCATCAGGGTCGAAAACTTCTCCTTCTCCACTCAACGTGACCCCTGTGTGAAAGTTGGACGTGTCCATCATACGGCCGAGCACGACGCCATTGCCGTCGTCGTCTTTGTCCTCGTCGTCGTCCTCGTTGTCTTTGTCCTCACCCCCTTCTTCATTCTCGTCGTCGTCCTGAGAGGGCAGCGTAAGTGGCTGCGAGGTCGGCAGCACAGACGACAACGCCGATGGCAGAGTGCGGCTCTGGCGCCAAAAAAAAAAAAGTAAATACGATTTCCAACCTCATGCTTGATCTCTTTTTCACGTTACAGCGTTGTTGCTTGCTGTCCACGCTGCAGCCACCGCATGTCTGCTGCTGTTGTCGTCGTCGTCGTTGTCGTTGTCATCGTAGATGGGCTGCAGCAGATCCAGCATCTCCAGCATGTCGAGGCTGTCGGCCTCGATGTCGTCGTCGTCCATCGAACGGGGACCGAACTGCGAAAATCATGGCCTGGTCCCCTGCACTTGCATGTTCACACGTTCAGGCGCGACACAATGACGAGTTATGGCTCGATAAACACGCTGGGGTCCCTGCGCTTCCACAACGACATCCATGACGACCGGTAACGTGGGCCCCTTTTTTTGTGTGGGCGTGTGCCTTCTGTGGGAATTAACACTCGTCTTGGCGCGCAGACACCACGAGGCCGCGTCGCTGCTCTCGGCTAGCTGGAACGATGCGTATGAGACGTTGTGTGTGTGTGGCGTGGCGTGTGCTAAACGTTCCTATGACAGGGCCAAGATGGAGAGTGGGCGTGCGACCAGATCGCCGTCGACGCTGCTCAGCTCGTCGAAATCGTCGTCATCTGTCGTCAACGACGGTGCTGGCGGTGAGGACGAACGACCCGGTGGCGTTTGGTCCAAGCAGCGGAGACTGTCGGAGCAGTACAAGCTGAGCTCTCAGTGCAACGCACCCGGCGACGACGCAGTTGTCGCCAACACCAATCTCGTAAACAGAATAACTCCTCCTGTCGTTCGGTTCTTATCGAGCTTGCACAGAAACGACTCATCTTTGCGGTGGTGTTGTGCTCGCTGTTTATGATTGGTAAAAGATGCAGGCGTTGCCATAACCAACCAATGCTATTTCGCTTGCAGGCGAACTCGTTGGTGGCTACATTGCCAACAGTCTGGCTATCATGACCGACGCGGCGCATCTCCTGTCGGACGTGGCAGGTTTTGTTGTGTCGATCATCGCCATTTGGCTTTCTCGACGACCCGCAACTTCGGTAACTAGGCTCGCCTCTTATCTTTGCGCTCGATAAAGTAATCTCGTGCAGAAACTATCCTATGGCTTTTACCGCGCGGAAGTCGTCGGCGCCATCATCTCTGTTCTCCTCATCTGGGTTCTGACCGTCATTCTCGTGATCGAGGCCATCGACCGGTACCGCCATTGGTCTGTGTGAGTCAGTATTAAACACGTTTTGCGTCCAGCGTTATCAACCCAGAAGAGTTTGTTGACGGCAAGATCATCACCATTGTGGCGATCATTGGCATCTTTATCAACCTCGTGTACGTTCTCCTGTCCGGCAGTTTTCAGAATTGGGGACAGCGATCTAACTCTCACAGAATAGTCTCGGTTACGTCCTCTTCCAGGGTGGTCACGGCCATTCTCACGGTGGCGGTATCCACGAAGCGCACAGCCACTCGCACGGCGGTACCGACGAAAACATCAACGTGCGCTCAGCGTTCATCCACGTCATTGGCGATCTAGTTCAGACGGTTGGTGTGCTCATTGCTGGCATCATCATCTGGGTGAATGTATGGTTTCTCTCTCTCTCTCCCACTCTCTCTCACATTTTTTATTTGATGAATGCACCGTCTCCAATAGCCCGACTACAAGATTGCCGACCCCATCTGCACCTTCATCTTTTCCATTCTCGTGCTGTACACGACAATAAGCATCCTGAAAGATGCCTTGCACGTGATCATGGAGGGCTCGCCGCGTAACATGGACACCGAGCTGCTCTACAATCACCTGAGCCAGTTGCCCGGCGTCGTCGCGGTGCACGACCTGCACGTGTGGTCGCTCACGATGGGCAAGCCCTCTCTGTCTGTCTGTCCACATTGAAGTCGAAGACCAGGTCGACCTCGTCGAGATCCTGCGCAGTGCCGAGGCTCTTATTTGCAAGGAGTGGGGCATCCACCACACCACGATCCAGGTCGAGCCCGCCAACAGCGGCCAACATCATTGTGGTATGCATTTGTCTTGCCGTCCATGGACCTGTTGTTGATCCTCCCTTCTGTTTTCTCTCTCTCTCTCTCTCTCTCTCTCTCTGAAGGTTCGTGCTTGGTGGATGGCAAGCCATCCACGATCACGCAGGCGTTCGATGAGGCCAACTACCAAAGTGATCACGACCACGACGATGACGACGGCCACGGGCACAGTCACAGTGGCGCAGGACACGGACACAGCCACGGCACAGGTCATGGCCACAGTCACTGAAATTGGAAGATTACGACTTGTTTTTACTTTTTTTTTTCTTTCCCAACCTGCATTGTCAGAAAATAGACTCTTTTTTTTGGTGTATTTCTTCAGCAACAACAAGTGAAATAAAAAAGTACAGACTGAACACAACGAGTGCGGGCTTACCTGTTCTTTACTCGCTCAGTTCTCGACCAAGGCTTTGAGCGGGGTTGCCCTGATGATATCCTTGACTTTTGCGGCAGCTGCGGCGACCTGAGCTGTGACCGTCTTGTTGAGATCGGCGATGTGTTTGTCGACCACGGCTTGGTTCTTGACGTAGTGGACGGGTGCGGCAAAGAGAGCAATGTCGGCTGGAGGAGGGAAAAAAAAAAGAAAGGTCAATTACTAGCAGCCATTTGAAAAACACGACTTTACCGACGATGAGGAGCCAACCGAAGGGGACGTGCCAGAAAAAGATGCTTGCGATCCAGCTCGCGACGGCAAACTTGACCGACTGGGCCGTGTCCTTGATAAATACAACGTCGCGCAGGTGGGCCTGTGCAGCGTTGAAGCCATCGACCAGTCCTTCTGTCAGCTTGACGACGGCCTGCTTGTCCACGTCCACAAGCTGGCGCTCAAAGTGTCGTCTGCATGTTTTTTGTTTTTAGCATGACA
>Ga0302233_10001616_pt1 | contig 15331 bp, 30 predicted proteins | sample II_Palsa_N3_1_FD_193516 | JGI IMG/M metagenome (GOLD analysis project Ga0302233, IMG submission 193516) | Peat permafrost microbial communities from Stordalen Mire near Abisko, Sweden - II_Palsa_N3_1 | ecosystem: Environmental > Terrestrial > Soil > Palsa > Peat permafrost | place: Sweden... | reverse complement strand
CTGGAATTGCTCCCACAGCAGTTCGTTGTTTCTTTTACCCATTTTCAAGTACTCCTATCCGTTGTATGGAGAGCCCTAGAGGATTGCGGCATGTCAACCGGAATTCGTCAGGGCGCCCGAATCGCACGGGCCGGGCTGTTAAGCGACCTGTTCGATCCGAAAATCGAACTCTTCGACGTAGTAATACGTCTTGTCGTGCCGGTTGTACTCGACCGACGCAATGGCTACGTGCTCGACGCCATCAACGAAAAACCCCTGGCGGTATTCCTCGGCGCCGCAGTTATATGAGCCTTCGCAGTCAGCCGATGCCCTGTCGCGCAGAACATCTTCAAGCTCGTACTCTGCCTTGGCGAGGGACTCAAAAACGTTGTTCTTCGGGTCGCGCTCGAAAAGCTCAAGCGCCAGCGTTGCCGCCTCAAACACTTTCTTGCTTTGCTGAACGGCAGCAGTCAATTCTTCCTTAGTCATTTACTTCCTCCTTGGTTAAACCACCGCCTCTACCGCCTCAATCAACTGAAAGGTCGTATCGAAGCGAAACATCACGTCGTCATCCAGTTCGACCTTCAGGACATGCTCGACTGTCAGGCCGATCTCGACGCGATCCAGGCTGTCCATCTTGTGTTTCTGCGACAGGGAGTCGTAATCAGATACTTCGCCAGGCGAGAGGCAGAGTTGTTCGCGCACAATCTCGCGGATGCTTTGAGCTGTGGTGGTCATTTCAACCCCATGGCACGGTCAGCCCGATCAGCTACCCGGCACAGCGGCCAAACAAACAGGCCAGCACACACCGCGATAAAGGCCCATAGGGATAGGGCTATTTGGAGTTTGGACATGCAATACTCCTAAAGACTGTCGTTCGGTTCGCCGACCTTGACCGGGCCGCGCCGCACCTTGCCGCATGTCTTGCACTTGTAGACGGCGTTCTGCGAGAAGCGGATAGAGGTTCCGCGCGAACTCATGGTCATGCTCTTGAATGTCTTGTTACCCTTGAATTCGTAGTCGTGTTTGCGTGGGCCGCAATCCAGTGTTTCGCTCATCTCATCTTCTCAGCAATAAGCGCTGCTCTCAGCCTTGGCCTCGTCAATCGCTGCTTGTCGGGCAATCTCGAAACAGGGCGAGCAGCAGACCTTTTTAATGTGGAACTTCGGCCAATAAGAGGCGGCTTCCCGTTCCTTGACGTCATCGCGAAGGGTCTTGCATCCCTCGCAATAGTCCTTGACAGTCACGACCATCTTTCGCGCATTCCACGCGTCACGTTGATCGGCATCCATGGTCAGCACCAGCAAATATCGTCGTAGAAGATCGTCGTGAAGCACTCGTGAATCCGGTGTCCCGTGCGCGTTACGAAGTCAAGGCTGTGCAGAACGCCGTAACGAAGGTTGATGTACGAATGGGTTTGCATTTCAGTATCCATTGCGCCGGGGCGCGGGGTCAGGCGGCGAACGCCTTGCGCTGCATATCAAGCCAGGATTCCGCCCAATTGAGAGCGATCTTTGCTACCTGATTGGTCTCTGGGGTATCTCCCTTTTTGATGCCCATGAAAAAGCGCTCAACAGGGCGCGATGAGTCTTTGGGAATCGTGAACTCGGACGAATCGACATCGATGCCTTTGGCATGCGCGATGGTGCCAATGAGGCATGCGCACTCGCCGGTGTATGTCGAGCCATCGACGCGACCAGCCTTGAGCGCTTCGATAAGTGCGGGAACTTCACGCGGCGCTTGACTAATGACTTCGATGAAATCTGCCTTGATGGGCAGGAGGTCCGCGCCACTGAGGTTCGCGCCACTGAGGTTCGCGTCACGGAGGTCCGCGCCACTGAGGTTCGCGCCACGGAGGTTCGCGTCACGGAGGTCCGCGCCACTGAGGTTCGCGCCACTGAGGTTCGCGTCACGGAGGTCCGCGCCACGGAGGTTCGCGTCAGACTCAACGGCCGCCCTGACCGTGAGCGCAATAGTGTTGTTTTCGACGTCATGCTCAAAGAGGACTCTGAGCGACCAGCGATGCAAAATTGAAATTTTCATGCTTCTCTCCTGAAGGACTACTAAGCGCACACAACAAAGCGACGCCCAAGTTATCAAGTCAGCCGCCTGGCGGGCGGCATCCCCTATCGCTGTGCCTTACGGCTGGAATGCCCTTATATCCAAGGGCGATGAATTCGGTGCCAGTTACCCGCGTCTGGCGGCTCGTCATTCCCCATATGAGGCGGGACATCTTGAGTCGGGTGCCACTGCGTCAGCGCAGGGTCAAGCAAGCTGCCGGAGACTCGGCGCACTTGCCTAGCGTGCGGACCTACCAGGCGATTCACCCAGTTCTCGAATGCGCCTGGATTGCTGCGTACTGCTGCAGCGTGGCCCTCTCGGGGTGTAACTTGCAATTCTTCTGGGAGCGCACAGCACTAGCAGGGAGTCGGTACTCGCCTTTCGCCGCTATCGGAGCTTTGGCCAGACAGTTGCCTATCTGTTGCATCCGCTCGCGCCCACAAAACGGGCCGCAGGAGCTACTCACGCTTCTAACTTTGCCGGGAGTGCATGCGCTCTCAGAAAAACTGCTACTCCGCACAGCCACGGTCTGTATTCCCGTCGCCGTGCGGTTTGTGATCCTTCGTGACATTCGCCTATTCAACCTCCATCAGTAGCCCGGTACAGCGGCCTAGCTAGGAGGCGTAGCGTCACGTTTCGCCCGGTTGGATCTTGGGCGGCAGAGCGAGTCCCGAAGGAGGCTCTGCATGACTTCGCAAGGTTAAAGATCGTTTGGCACAACCGGGCTGGCACTCTGGCGAGGCCCGTATTTTTCCGGGGTGTTTCTACTGCAAATTCGGAGCCGCTTACGGCGGCAAGTCGGCGACTACCACGTCAGGTCGCTGCTGGCAGGTTCTGCACGATAGGCTTTAGGCATCGAAGACAACCTGCAAGTGACATAGCCCGGCAAGAGCACTCATCGAACGCGCTTGCCGTGCCACGCGCACGACACATCAAACCTCGACGTACTTTCCGTCGATCAGGCGCTGCTCCACCGTCAAATCCGAGTCGCAGTACGGCTGACGCGTCCAGCGGTCCTGTGCCGCGACGAACACGCGCACCCAGGTCAATCCGCAGTCGCCATCCTCGATGCCGAACACGACGCCCTTACATCCGCGGAACAGGCCTTCGTTGACAAGCACCTTGTCGTGAAGCTGGATGCCGCGATCAGCGAGTTCAGCGGCAACAACTGCAGCGTCATCGGCCGGCAGGGATTCCATCGTCGAGAACGAACCGAACTCACGGTGAGCCTGCTCGAATGCCACACCGATATCAGCGGCGCCGAGCATCTTCACCCATGAACCATCGGAGAATGTGACTTGCCATACGTTGCGGTCTGCGCTCATCTCTTCCTCCAGGGTGGTGTGGGTGACTCGATGACTGAAGCATAGATCATTTTGATTTGCTTTGCCAACCTTTTTCGAGAATGTTGATTTGCTTGCAAAGCACAATTATTACTATCGACACGATAGCTTCGATAGATCAAAAAGATTTGGATGCAAAAAAGCCAGCTCTAGGCTGGCCTTGGGATGGAGCGCTGGTTGGTAGGGCTATCGGCGCCGGAACTTCCGGTGCTCGACTTCGACGCCGATGATGTGCAGATGGTCCCGTTCGCTGTTCAGCGTAGGGAAGTCGTCATTGAGCGGCACAAGCTCAAAGATCATGTCGCCGCGTTCGTTGGTGCTGCGCGGTCGGTACTTCTTGAAGGTTGCCTCTTCCTCAGTGTTTTTGGCGACAACCATATCACCGGGTTGCGGTGCGACGTCGGGATCGATAATCACCACATCGCCAGGCTTGTACTCCGGCAACATCGACTCACCCTTGATTCGCAGCGCAAATGTCCTGGAGGACACAGGTAGGTGAGTCAACACGATCTCGAACCCATCACCTAGTGAGAACGGATCTACTGCTTCTGTCATCATGCCGGCCTGCACGAAGCTGATTAACGGGACTCGGCGCCACGAAGCTTCTACGGGCTCAACGTTGGCATCGAATTTCTCTCTTGGTTCTACCCTCATATTATGGAGCGTGTCCTGAACCAAAGCGTCAATCATGCCAGTGTTCTGCTCCTTTTTCGAAATATCAATTCCTGCAGAAGTGTGCTCTACGTCTAGCCAGCCGAAATCCTTTCCAAACGCTGACTCAATACGTCGCGCCAATGCGTCCCCAATGTTCCTTGTCGGGTTCGGCCCGATCGTCTGGTTTACCTGCTGAGTACTACTCTCAATCGTATGGGCGAACTTGGCTGGCCCCTCTGTCGCCAGCGAGCGAGCGTTTTCGCGTCGAATGTCTTTGACCGTTTTCATAGGTCGGATGTTCGCTGACTCAATCATTTTGATCAACGTGCAAAAAGATTTGCCCGGGTTCACGGTTTCGCTTGCTGAGTAGATCGTTTTGATCTATTCTGGCTACTACTCCTGATCTATTGGTAGCCAAATGGACCTCAAGACCTACTTCCAGCAGTCGACCCCGGCAGAGCGTGAAGCTCTGGCCGAGAAAGTCGGTACATCGGTTGGCTATCTCTACCTTTGTACTCGCACCCCCAAGAATGGCAAGCCCCGCCAGCCAGGTTCTGAGTTGTGCAAGCGCATCGTCGCGCACGACTCGAGATTCACGCTGGCCGAGCTGCGCCCGGACATTTGGGGCAACGGCATTGATGCTATCGCGGCCTCTGACGACACCCAGGCACTGGGCGGCAGTGTCGAACAAGCTGACACGAAAGAATAGGTAGTTCGTTTTCATAGTTGTTGTTAGGACTCTTCGGAGTCCTTATTTTGCACCGCGTCATAACTGGGTAACCAAGTTGGGATGCATCTGGGGTCTGATTGTATTTATCTATGGGGGGTCGTGATGGGACAGTTCGAAATGCGGATGTTTGCGATGTATCAGGAGCCCGCGATGCTCCCTGACGCAGATATCGAGGCTATGACGTTTGAGAAATGCCTGGAGAAGGCGCTCGAGATTGGCCTCACGCGGTTCGACCGCAAGACCCTTGCAAAGCACTGTCTCATCCACTACCCGCACTTTGGCGACCTCATCGCTGGCCGTCGCCCGTTCCCCGCGATCAAGCTGTCGCGCTTCTGCATGCTCACAGCATGCGACTACCCGCGCCAATGGATTCGGATTCAGGAGCGCCGCGATCTTGAGAGCTACAAAGCGCAGAGCGCGCAAGCCGTTGGCGAGTACCTGCAAAACGCAATGTCGAGGGCGGCATGAACCTCGACCTGGGCCACAAACCCGCAAGCGCCTCCGGGCGCTTTTTCTGGGCTACTGGGTGGCAATTCTTGCTTAAGTCATTCGATAGGAACGTTGTCATGTCTACCGAACACGTAATGGATCGCGGTGTGTCGACGGAAATGCAGAAGTCGCAATGGCAATCCAGTCACCGCCCCGATCCCATGCTTGACGCACCGTTCACTGCGTTTGCCCTGTTCATCCTTCTGTGGATCTGCCTGGGGGCTTCGGGGATTGTCCTGGGTGTGGCTGAGGGGTGGATCAAGTGAACGCCATCGAAACGCTCTCCCCCAACGTCGAACAACTCGGCGCGGCATTGGTGCTTGAAACCGATTTGACAGCTCGTGCGCGGCTGTGGCGCCGACTTAGGGATGAGCTTCAGTTGGGAGAGAGCAAGACGGCACCACACACGAATGAGGTCAGCAATAACGCATGAGCTATCAGGCAGTCAACTGGGCGCTTGCCCAGGATGTCCATCACTCGGCCGCCAAGTTTCTGTTGGTCGTGATGGCTCATCACGCCGACAAAAACACGTGGGAGTCGTTCCTTGCCGTTAAAAGCATGGCGACTTGCACCGGGCAGGACCGCAAAACAGTAATTGTAAATGTTGCACGTTTGATCGGGGGGGGGTTCATAACCGACACAAAAAAACGTGTCGGAGAGACTGGGCAGATTCCCGTGTACCTCCTTAACAGTACCAAAAACGGTACCGTTTCAGGCGGGGAGGATGAGAAAGAAGATGTCGATCCTGCCCATAAAAACAGTACCGAATTTGGGACTACTAACGAGGATGAAGAATCCCAAAATCGGGAGTCTTATGAAAGTGATAACGGTACCGTTTTTCCCTCTAACAGTACCGTTTTTCCCGCAGAAGAGTCCCAATTTTCCCTTGAAACAGTCCCAAATTTGGGACACGGAATAGAACATCCAATACAAAAGCAAAAGAAGGAAAAGAAAAACAAAGAGCCGTTTTTGTTGCCGGACTGGGTTCCAGTCGATGCATGGAATGCGTTCCTCGAAATGCGGGCGAAGAAGCGAAACAGCCCGACTGATTACGCAAAGAAGTTGGCTATAGACGATTTGAAAAAAATAGTCGATGCGGGTGAAGACGCGGCGACGGTGATCAATCGAAGCACTCTGAAAGGCTGGGCTGCATTCTTCCCGCGCACCGGCCAATCGAACGGAAAGGTGAGCAAACATGGCGGATTCGGAAATCAAGACTATCGGCAAGGGGTTGGGGATGATGGGTCGTTTTAACTTTCCCCAACAACCGGCGACCTGCGAAACGCACGGCGCGTTCACGGCGTACATGTACCCCAACTGCGACGCATGGAGCACTTGCCCGACATGCCTCGGAGAAGAGCAGGAGGCGCGGCGTCAAGCTGAATTTTCGGAACGCCGTCGCGAGGCTGAATTGCAGGAGCAGCGTCGGCTGATCGCTGCGGCAGAGATTCCCTTGCGTTTTGCGGATCGCACGATCGAAAGCTTCGTGGCTCACACGGAAGGCGCTAAGCGCGCGCTTACGGTGGCTCGAAGCTATGTGCAGGACTTCGAGGAAATTCGCAAGGAAGGTGCAAGCCTGATCTTCTGCGGCGGCGTAGGGACCGGTAAAACCCACCTGGCAATCGGCATTGCCAACGCCGTTCTGGACATGAAATTTCGCGTTCGGTTCGTGTCGGTCATGAACGCCGTTCGCACGGTCAAGGAAACCTACAACAAGGGTTCCGATGAGACCGAGCGAGAAGCGCTCAACGAGTTCATCTATCCGGATCTGCTGGTTCTGGACGAGGTGGGTGTGCAGTTCGGTAGCGACACCGAAAAGATGATCCTGTTCGAGATCATCAACGGTCGATATGAACAGATGAAGCCGACGCTCGTCATCAGCAATCTGGCTAAAGAGGCGCTGGGCGAATTCATCGGCGAGCGGTCAATCGACCGTCTGCGCGAAAACGGCGGCCGTCTGGTGGTGTTCGATTGGGCCAGCTATCGCCGTCAAGCAGCCTAAAACGGAGACCGCCATGGCACTTCCAAACAAATCGCGTGTTATCGAATTTCTGACGGCGTACCCGAATGGGGCGCCGGTCTGGAAACTTGCCGAATACCTGAACTCGCGACCCGATAGCGCCATTCAGACGCTTCGAATCATGGGTGCGCGAGGCGAAGTCTTGATGGTTAAGGAAGAAAAGACGCGCGCCGACTCGGTCTGGATGCTCGCCAAAACCAGCAAGGTCGTCACGCCGCCGATCTTTCGTGCAATGGAAATCCTGGGTGCGATGCAAGCGACTGCGCGCGCCAATCAACTTCAACCCGAATTCGCGGAGTAAATCATGGCAAGCGTTAATCGTGTAACCCTCATCGGCAACCTCGGAGCAGACCCGGAAACGCGCTATCTGCCTAGTGGCGATGCGGTGGCCAATATCAGTCTGGCGACGACCGACAAGTACAAAGACAAGACGTCTGGCGAGATGAAGGAGGTCACCGAATGGCACAAGGTGGCGTTCTTCGGGAAGCTGGCGGAGATCGTCACCGAGTACCTGAAGAAAGGTGCTCAGGTTTATCTGGAAGGCCGCATCCGTACCCGCAAGTATCAGGCGCAGGACGGCACCGATCGTTATTCGACAGAGATCGTCGCCGACAAGATGGTGATGCTGGGCGGTCGCACTGACGGCGGCGAACGCCAACAGCAACCCCGTCAACAACGCGCACAACAGCGTCCCGCAGCGAGCCAGCCAGCGGCTGGTGGCGGCGGTGGATTTGCGGACATGGATGACGATATTCCGTTCGCCCCACGTGGCGCACGTCGCGCATGGAGTGCTGAATGAAACCCTACTGCTACACGCGGACGTCCACGGGCACAACGCCTTTCGGCGAACGCCTGAAGCAGGAGCGACTCATGCGCGGATTTTCCCTCACCAAGTTCGCGGAGGCGGTCGGCGTATCTGCCTCGCAAATCAGCGGATTCGAGAATCGCGGCGTCGTCCCTTGCTTCAAGACCGTTATTGCGATGGCTGAAGTGCTGGACTGCTCAATTGATTTTCTTGCTGGATTGGAGGCCGCCTAATGACCACCCACAAGACAGAGATGATGCGAGGGGAGATCGATTGGCTAGGAAGGTGTCATCCGGGAGATTGCCGAAAGGTCATGCCTGCATGGCCATCGGCAGTCGCCGACGCAGCCATAACTGACCCTCCCTATGGCGACACGTCACTAGAATGGGATCGCCGCTGCGAAGGCTGGATCGTGCAAGTCTCGCGCGTTCTGAAACACGATGCCTCGATCTGGGTATTTGGCAGCATGCGCTTTCTCGTGACGCTGTTCGATGAGATGGAATCGCACGGCTTCAAGTACGCGCAAGACATCGTCTGGAAGAAGCAGAACGGGACTGGCTTCCAGAATGACCGGTTCCGTCGCGTGCATGAGCATGCTGTCCAGTTCTATCGCGGCGCATGGGCTGACGTCTACAAAGAGCCTCAGTTTACGATGGATGCCACGGCCAAGACGGTTCGCCGCAAGACTCGCCCTACGCACACCGGGCATATCGATTCTGGGCACTACGTCAGCGAAGACGGCGGCCCGCGCCTGCAAACCAGCGTGATTGAAGTCGCAAACGAGCATGGCAACGCGCTCCACCCTACGCAGAAACCGCTCGGAATCATCGCGCCGTTGTTGCGCTATTCGGTGCCACCTGGCGGAATTGTAATTGACCCGTTCATGGGGAGTGGATCGTTAGGCGTCGCAGCAGGACTTCTTGGCTATCAATTTGCCGGATGCGAACTCAATCCCGCGTATCAGGGCCTGCTGGCCGAGCGCCAGAGACAAACTGACTTGCTAATGGAGGTCGCATGACCATACCCACAGTAATCGGATACACGACCGCTGAACTGGTCGACCTCATGCTGGACGCCGGAATTCACACGAGTCTAGATCGCTTCAAACGCCTAGCCATCGCCCTTCAATCTGCAGCACTGGCCCAGTTCGTTGCAGTGGATGGGCCGGCGGTGGAGCAAACGGAGGAGGCAAAGTGAAACGAATCTACATCAGCGGACCTATGAGCGGACTCCCTTTGCTCAACTTTCCCCTTTTCAACCGGACCGCAGTACGCCTGCGAAACATGCGGTGGGAAGTGGTGAACCCGGTCGAGGTCAACCCGGACCCGAACGCCAAGTGGCTTGATTGTATCGCTGCCGACTTGAAAGCGATGGACGGCTGCACAGCGATCTGCCTTCTGCCTGGCTGGACGAATTCATTCGGAGCCAAGATCGAGCGCATGGCGGCCGACAAACTTGGCTTGGAAATCTATCACTTGGCCGACCTGGTGCCGGAGGAGGTGAAATGCTGAAAGCAACGAACGCGGACAATCCCAAGGACGCTATCGGCTCCGGAAAGCTACCGCTCCACCTCTGGCCCGCCACGGCGAGCGCGCTAGGCTCACTGGGTCTTCTCGATGGCATGCTGAAGTATGGCCGTTCGAACTGGCGCGTCGCTGGCGTGCGCGCTTCGATCTACGTTGATGCCGCCCAAAGACACCTAGCCAAGTGGTTCGAAGGCCAGGACAACGATGTCGATAGCGGTCTGCCCCACTTCGCCCATGCCCTCGCCTGCATTGCCATCCTGGTAGACGCACAAGCCGCTGGCAAGCTCAACGACGATCGCATGGTAGCCGGTGGCTATCTCGAGATGCTGGATGCTCTGACGCCGCATGTTGCGCGGCTGAAGGAACTGCATGCCGGGAAGGACCCGAAGCATTTCACGATTGCCGACACCGCTCTCGCCGAACACGCCGCCCGCGAGACGGATGCGCGGCAGATATCCGAGAGCAACCAGCTCGCAGCCAAGGTTGCGCGGGATGCGGCGGCGGGGGTGGCGTCGTGATGATCTGCCGAAAGACAATGGAAGTCTGCCATACACCTGGCATGTGTGCGCCGCATGGTGGGTGTCCCGCCGAACCTAAAACGGACAGCGTAGCAACTCGACCTGCATTCAAGGGAGCCGTTTGCAAGGGTAGTTATGCACTTGGCTCGGCATGCGGCAATTGCGAGCGTTGCGTATGGGAGCGCGAGAATCATCCGGAGCGCGTATCTGCCGGCCTGACTGCCAGACAGGAAGCACTGACGGCTTCGCGGCGTTCAGCACTGGACAAGATTTTGACGTCGCTCGAATGCACCGCCGTCTGGTTGGAGGGTGGATGCAGTCCTATCCATGCGGCTGAAGAGTTGCGTCTGAATATTGCGAACGTCAAAAAACTAGGGGATCAACTGTGAGCCAAGCGAACATCCGTCGCCTAATCGTTGTTGGCCTTGGTCTAGGCCTTTCTGCGGTCGCTGCGTATCTGAACACGCATGGCGACACCGACACGTTTTTCCTTTGGCTCGGAGCGTTCTTCTGCTTTATGACGGTGATGTCATGAGCGAATTAACCGTTATATCAGGCACCCGCCGCGCAATGCGCGAGATGGCCGATGGGACTATCGAAGTAAAAATCCACATCGACCCCGCTCACCGCAAAGCATTCATGGAAAACTTCGGCCAGATTGACATGCCCGTCGCCATCGCTCCGCTAGTCGCTGACTTCGAGCAACGCGCACCGGAAGCGGAGAAGGCTAACGACTACGGCCAGCACTATGCTGTTCTCTACAAGTCCGGCTGGTTCCATAACCCGAAGGTTGTTGCGGCGCTTGGCGTGCCCGCCACGTTCGCACCTGATGAACGGATCGAAGCCATCAAGCAACTCATCTACGAGTATTTCGACGTCGATAGCCTCGCGAAGATCCCGCCTAAGGCATTCAAGGAGTACTGCTACGAGGCAGGCATCCTCGCAACCCTTCCTGCTGCGTTTGGAGGGGTATGAGCGAATTTCAGTGGAACGAACGGATGATTGGTCGCGCCTTGGCTACCCAGACCTTCAATAAGAAGTATCTGGTCGTCGTGCCGAATTGCAACTGGACGGGATACGAGGCCGACCTGCTCGCGATTACTGAAAATCTTCGGTTGATCGACGTCGAAATCAAGATTAGCCGCTCCGACCTGAAGGCCGATGCGCGCAAGGATAAGTGGGTACAACGCACATTCACCGGCTACGCACCTGAAAAGCGAATTGAGGAAAACGGTCGGTGGATTCGCATCGAGCGACCGGCGCTATACGACGAACTGCGATTGGCGTGGCCTCGCAGTATCTGGAAGCACTACTACGCCGTACCTTCCGAAATCTGGATGGATTCGCTGTTCGACTGCCTGGGTAGTCCTTCGTCAGGCGTGATCTTACTAAGCCATGGTAAGCGTGGCATGGAGGTGAAAGTAGCACGCAGGGCAACGCCGAATCGCGATGCCAAACCCGTGAGTGCTGCGGTAGCCGTCGATCTTGCGCGCCTCGCCAGTCTGCGCATGTGGGAAGCCTATGCGCAGGTCGAAACGATGAGAGCCAAGGAGGTTGCGTGAATCGCTCCTCTTTCACGCCAAAGATGCCGAAGCCGAAAAAATGTCGGGTCTGCAAAAACATCTTCACGCCCCAGCGAAGCACAGCCGTTGTCTGTTCCGTATCTTGCGCCAAGGCATGGTCCGACAAGGTACGCAAAGAGAAGGAGGCAACGGCACTAAAGGCCGAACGCCAGTCAATGAAAGAGCGCGCGGAGAAGATCAAGACACGCGGCACGCATCTTAAGGAATTGCAGGCGGCGTTTAATGCTTGGATTCGTTTGCGGGATGCAGCGTTGCCGTGTATCTCATGCGGTCGCCCTGCCTCATGGAAAGGTCAATGGGATGCGGGGCATTATTTGTCGCGAGGATCTAGCCCCGCTATCCGGTTCGATCCGGCCAACGTGCATAAGCAGTGTCTGCCATGTAACCGGCACCAATCCGGCTTTCTGGTTGCGTACCGGGTGAACCTCGTCAGGAAGATCGGGCTGGTAGAAGTCGAGCGCTTAGAAGGCCCGCACGAACCACTGAAGCTCACCATCCCTGAAATCATCGAAATGAAAGCCCACTACCGCGCCGAAGTCCGGCGCATGAAGAAAGAAGTTACTTTGGAAATGGAGGAAGTAAATGTCTAGCAACAACGAATCAGCAAAATCTGGCGGTATCGGCCTGATGGGCCTTCTATTCATCCTCTTCCTGGCGCTCAAGCTTCTGAACGTCACGGTAGTGGCAACGTGGTCGTGGTGGTGGATCACGGCACCGATTTGGGGGCCGACTGCGCTTGTGCTTGGCATTCTGGCGATTATCGGCGTGGGCGTAGCAGTCATCGCGGTGGTGGCGAAATGACCGACATCGATGAACTTGAGCGGCTTGCCGAGGCGGCGACGCCAGGACCGTGGTGCGATCGTGGATTTGGCGGCATTCAGCCGGAAAGCGGTGGATCGTTAGTAGCGGTCACGGTGACCAAAGGCGGATGCCTGCCGGACTATGTTGAGAATAGTGCATACATCGCTGCCGCCAACCCCACCGCAATCCTTGAGCTTGTAGCAGAAGTGCGGCGGTTGCGCGACTACGAGGAAATGGCACGGATGCAGGCTTTCGAACTGATGGGTGTTGTGGTCGATATCGAGCAGTTCGGCAGCGGATTTGATGATGCCTGCATGAATACGGTTAAGCGGGTGATGGGTGTTTTGTCTGGAAAGGATCTGCCATGAACCTGCAAACCCTAAAAGCCCGCGCCACCCCACTCGACCGCCCCAACGGAAAGCAGGTTTGGCGTGTGACACATCCGTTCATGATGGGCGGCATTGATACGTTTCGACCGCACGATATCGCACTTATGTTGCATCGGATAGTTCTGGAGGAGCAGGTTGAGATGGCGAAGGAGGAATCATGAGCGACTGCCCGCGCGCCGGCCGCTGGATCGGCGGCTGTAACTTCGGGTATCCGGAATAAGTGGTGGAAAACATGATTCCCTTGTACAATAAGAAACCGGATTAACTGGTAGAAAAATACGAGGAGCAACAAATGTCCAAAATTATGAATTTCCCGAAAGCATTTGTTCCGGAGCAAGGCGACAGAGTGTGTCAGGAAGCCGATGGGTGCCCGACAGAGCGTGCAGTGCTGCAACGATTTTGGCGTGCGCATCAACCCGAGAATCAAATAACTGACTCTGCGATTGTAAAAATCTGGGAGAGTGTCCTTCCGGTAGAGGGAATGTCTCAAGACGATGACCGAGACATTATCGCTTTTGCACGCGCCCTTCTCGCGGCAAGAGGAGGGCGAGTAGGTGACTGACATTTTGAGACTCCCGGGCTGGACGCCGACCAGCATCGACGAGACCGACGAAGGCATGACTATTCACGCGATGTACACCGGCAAGCCAGAGGCTTGCCAGGTGTGCGGGGTCATAGGTGCCGCGCTGTACAAGCACGGCCAGCGGGAGACTACCTTCCTCGACACCCCCATTGGCAAGCCGACTCGTATCCTGGCCAGCGTGCAACGGTACAGGTGCCGGGAGTGCGGCGGCCTCTTTCCGCAGCCCCTTGAGGGGATGGACGCCGAGCGACGGATGACTCAGCGGTGCGTGGCCTGGATTGGCAAGCAGTGTCTGGTCGATACCTTCCAGCGCGTCTCGGAGCACCTTGGCTGCGATGAGAAGACCGTCCGTAACGTCGCCGCGAGCTATGTTGACGTCCGCGACGATGACTACAAGCCCTATCTGCCGGAATGGATTGGGCTGGATGAGACGCACCTGAACAAGATTATGCGGGCCGTCATCACTGACGTCGACGCGCGCAAACCCATTGACATGCTTCCAGACCGGGACAAGCCAATGCTGAGAAAATGGTTCAGGCAGTTCAAAGACCGCAGCCACGTCAAGGGGTTGACCATCGATATGTGGCCGCCGTACCGCGATGTCGCTGCGGAGTTGTTTGAGAACCTGCCAGTGGTGGTCGACAAGTTCCACGTCGTCAAGAAGGCAAATGAAAGCGTAGAGCGAACGCGCATCCGGCTTGGCAAGGCTCAGGACAAGAAAGTGCGCCGGAGCTGGATGCGCAGCAAAGCCCTCATCCGGATGCGATACCGAGACCTGACTGAAAAGCAGCGCTTTAACCTGGATATGTGGCTGGCCAACGAGCCAGAAATGGCGGTGGCCTACCGGCTTAAGGAGCGCCTGTTCGACATCTACGACAAGTCCAAGTCGGCGGCCATCAAAGACTACGACAGCTTCGCCGACGCCGTGCCGCCCAGCCTGAAGGCTGACTTCCTCGAGCTCACCCGGTGCATGAAGAACTGGCGCAAGGAGATACTCAACTTCTTCGACTATCCCATCACCAACGCCTACACCGAGGGTATGAATGGGGTAGCGAAGGTGATGAACCGCATGGGCCGGGGCTACTCGTTCGAGGTTATCCGAGCGCGACTCCTGTTCAACGATAGGAAGCCCTCCGCGCGTCAAGTTAGAGCCGGGCGTGTGAACGCCATCCTGTACCGCTGCGGCTGCTGCCATGGGCTGTTCAAAGGCAGGGAGATGGCGGCCAGTGCCAAGGTCTTGACAGCGCTTCGAGACTTCGTTGACGACGTGACGGACATAGAAGATGCCCACTGCTTTTGCAGACAGTGTGAAGACCGTTTCAACCAAGCGCAGCTCAGTCATGATTTACCCTTTTCCACCGAGTAATCCGGATACCCGTAACTTCGAAGCACGGTATGACCGAATCCCGCCATCTGAACGCTTTGCTGAACAGGTCAGTTGGCGCAATGACCGACTTGAGATAGTCCAGAACATGCACGAGCGCATCTACGTTTGCGACGTCTGTACGCGCTGCGGCAAGACGGTTGAGCGGAGCAAGCCATGATCTTCCTAGCCTTCTGCATCGGTTTCATGTACTGCGCCTTTCTCATGCTGCTGCTCATTCTTTCGTGGCCAGCGCGTCGCCCTCCTTTGCCAACCAAATATCACCGCAAAAACCGCGACGCCTCAGAACGCCACCTCTCGCGCGAGGTACAGCAGGGCATTCTGGAATTGGGTGAGCGGGATGGGGTGCGGTACGAGTTTCTAGGGATGGCCGATAGGGAGGATCAAAGATGATTGTCTGGCTTGATGTTCCGGAATCACAGGCAAAGTCGGCTAAGCGGAGAGGCGCGCAGCTTTCGCTTGAGAC
>Ga0302233_10001613_pt1 | contig 15351 bp, 9 predicted proteins | sample II_Palsa_N3_1_FD_193516 | JGI IMG/M metagenome (GOLD analysis project Ga0302233, IMG submission 193516) | Peat permafrost microbial communities from Stordalen Mire near Abisko, Sweden - II_Palsa_N3_1 | ecosystem: Environmental > Terrestrial > Soil > Palsa > Peat permafrost | place: Sweden... | reverse complement strand
TCCCAGACCTTAACCAGCAAATTGGTTCTGAATCAAACCGTTCAAGAGACAAGGTATACAAACGCGGCCTCGCCGGCGCACGTGAAACCTGTCAAGCCCCATTCACACGAAGGTGCGCCAATCAGCACATTTGCGTGGCGTATTAGTTATTTCCAGGCCGGTCTCCTTATAGGAGAAACAGAAAAGCCCCGACAGCGTCGGGGCTTCGTCGATTTGAGGATAAGGGGCAAGATAGGGGGGACACCCCCCCAACTTATGGTTGCATCGCCGCAGCCTGATCGAGATCGAGATTCAGCATCAGCACATTCACCCGAGGCTCTCCGAGAAACCCGAGTTGACGACCCTCCGTATGTTTCGTCACTAATCGCCGCACAGTATCCTCACTCAGGTGCCGCTCCCGTGCAACGCGAGCCACCTGAAACTCCGCTCCCGCCGGCGTAATGTGAGGATCGAGGCCCGACCCCGAAGCAGTCACTAGGTCAATCGGCACATCGACGCCTGGATGATCAACCTGCAACGCCGCCACATCCCCCGTCACGCGGTCTATCAGCTTCTTGTTCGTCGGCCCAAGATTCGAGCCGCCCGAGTTCGCAGCATCGTACCCGTTGCCCGCCTCCGATGGACGCGAATGAAAGTACTGCGGAGCCGTAAACGGTTGGCCGATAATCCGAGAGCCAATTAGCTCCCCATTCTTATAGATAAGCTGCCCGTTAGCCTTGTCATGAAACAGCAACTGAGCCAGCCCAGTTACAACAAACGGATAGATCAAACCAAAAGCAACAGTGGTAACAACGGTATAGAGCACAGCGGTGATCAGATTGCGACGCATAGAATTCCTTAGGCCAGATGAATGGCAGTGATGATGATGTCGATGAGCTTGATCCCAAGAAATGGAGCAACAAGTCCACCGAAACCGTAGATAAACAGATTGCGCTGCAACAACGCGTCCGCTGACATTGCCTTGTAACCAACGCCTCTCAGCGCGAGCGGAATCAACCCGACAATAATCAGAGCATTGAAAATCACTGCAGAGAGAATTGCAGACTGAGGAGTCTTCAGATGCATAATGTTCAACGCGTTGAGGACTGGAAACGTCGCCGCAAACATCGCTGGAATGATCGCGAAGTACTTCGCAACGTCATTCGCGATCGAGAACGTTGTCAATGCACCACGTGTCATCAGCAGCTGCTTCCCGATCTCGACAATCTCGATCAGCTTCGTTGGGTTGGAATCGAGATCGACCATATTTCCAGCCTCTTTCGCCGCCTGCGTTCCAGTGTTCATCGCAACGCCTACATCGGCTTGTGCAAGTGCAGGAGCATCATTCGTTCCATCGCCTGTCATCGCCACTAACTTACCTTCGGCCTGCTCGCGGCGAATCAGATCCATCTTGTCCTTCGGCTTTGCCTCCGCCAGAAAGTCGTCAACACCTGCCTCTCGCGCAATAGACGCCGCGGTTAAGGGATTATCGCCGGTAATCATAATCGTCCGAATCCCCATCGACCGAAGCTGCGCAAACCGCTCCTTCATCCCACCCTTCACAATGTCCTTCAGATGGATCACACCAAGCGCCTGCCGATTCTCAGCAACCACCAGCGGCGTCCCCCCACTGCGAGCAACCGTCTCGACTGCGGCACGAACCTCGTCCGGCAAGCTTCCACCGTTCTCCTTCAAAAATGCAGCAATAGCGTCCGTCGAACCTTTACGAATAATTCGCCCATCAAGGTTCACACCTGACATTCTCGTCACTGCACTGAAAGGTACAAACTCCGCTTGCAACTCGCTCAACTCTCGTCCGCGAAGACCGTACATCTCCTTCGCCAAAACCACAATACTGCGTCCTTCAGGCGTCTCATCCGGCAGAGAAGACAACTGCGCCGCATCGGCAAGCTGATCCTTGCTCACACCAGGAGCAGGAATGAACTCCGAAGCCTGACGGTTGCCCAACGTAATCGTTCCCGTCTTATCCAGCAAAAGCGTATTCACATCGCCGGCAGCTTCCACAGCTCGACCAGACATCGCCAGCACATTATGCTGAACCAGCCGATCCATCCCAGCAATTCCGATTGCCGAAAGTAGTCCACCAATCGTCGTAGGGATAAGACAGACCAACAACGAGATCAGCACAAACACCGTCTGCGGCGCAGTCGAATAGATCGCGATCGGCTGCAACGTCACCACCGCAAGCAGGAAGATAATCGTCAATCCTGCAAGCAGGATATTCAGCGCGATCTCATTTGGAGTCTTCTGCCGCTCCGCACCTTCAACCAATGCAATCATGCGATCGAGAAATGTTTCACCAGGATTCGAAGTAATCCTCACCTTGATTTGGTCTGACAAACACCTTGTTCCACCTGTCACGGCGGATCGATCTCCGCCAGCCTCACGAATCACCGGAGCAGATTCACCCGTAATCGCCGACTCGTCCACCGAAGCAACGCCTTCGATCACTTCGCCATCGCCGGGAATCATGTTGCCGGCAATAACGACGACATGATCTCCCACCCGCAGATCCGAACTGGGAATGTCTTCCGTACTTCCATCCATGCGGAGCCGCACCGCAGTCGTCTCAGATTTCGCCCGCCGCAACGCGTCCGCCTGCGCCTTGCCACGGCCTTCCGCCATGGCTTCGGCAAAGTTCGCGAAGAGAACCGTGAACCATAGCCATAGCGTAATCTGCAGGTCAAACCGAAACGACCCGCGGTGCGAAAAACTATCACGAAGCAGATAAATGGTTGTAATCACACTGCCGATTTCAACGACGAACATGACGGGGTTTTTCATCATCGTTCGTGGGCTTAGCTTGGCCAGTGCATCAAACAGCGCGCGCCGTACAATTTTGCTGTCCCATAAAGAGCGTTTGCGGGTATTTGCCATTGTTTGTCTACTTTTTCTTCTGGCTAGAAGCTTTTGCCAGCGTGCATCATTAGGTGTTCAAGAATTGGACCGAGCGAAATGGCGGGAAAGAAAGTCAGCGCGCCAACAATAAGAACCACACCAATCAACAGCACCGTGAATAGCGGCGTATGTACAGGAAAAGTACCCGGAGATGGTGGAACCATCTTTTTCTTCGCGAGGCTTCCTGCGATAGCCAGCATCGGGACGATCATCAGGAAGCGGCCGATTAGCATCGCCGCAGTCAACGATAAGTTGTACCAGTGCGTATTCGCGTTGAGCCCCATGAAGGCCGATCCGTTGTTCCCGGTCGCCGAAGTGTACGCGTAGAGAATCTCTGACAGCCCGTGCGGTCCGGAGTTCGTCAGGGACGAGAGTCCTAGTTGCGGCATCATGAGCGACACTGCTGAGAATCCCAAAATCGACAAAGGAAAAATTAGCACATATAGCATCGCCATCTTCACGTCGTACGACTCGATCTTTTTACCCAGGTACTCAGGCGTCCGCCCAACCATCAGTCCGGCAATAAAGACAGCCAGAACAACGAAGATCAGCATTCCATACAGTCCAGCTCCCACACCGCCAAAGATAACCTCACCCAACATAATGTTGACCATCGGAACTAACCCGCCCAACGGCATGAAGGAATCATGAGTCGAGTTAACAGCTCCGCAGCTGGCATCCGTCGTCACTGTTGCAAACAACGCAGAGTTGGCAATGCCGAACCGCACTTCTTTGCCTTCCATGTTGCCGCCGGCTTGCGTCACCGAAACATGCTGGTCCACAGAATGAAGAAGCGGGTTTGGTTGAGCTTCCGCATAGTACGCCACAAAGACACCAACGACAAAGAGTGCAGCCATAGCAGCAAACACTGCCCAGCCGTGTTTCGGCGCTCGTGTCATCCGTCCCAGCGTCACTGTTAGTGCAGCAGGTATCAGAAAGATCGAGAACATCTGCATCAGATTAGAAAGCGGAGTTGGATTCTCGAATGGATGCGCGCTGTTCGCATTAAAGAAGCCTCCCCCATTAGTCCCGAGCATCTTGATAGCTTCTTGCGATGCAACCGGCCCCTGCGCGATATTCTGCGTTGTCACAGCCTGCGCCGTTGCTTTACCATCGGCTTCTGTCACAGTTGTAGTTTGTGACTGCACGAACTTTGCTTGATCGTACGGGCGAAAGTTCTGCACTACACCTTGAGAGACAAGCAGCAACGAATAGATTAAACAGCCAGGCAGTAATACCCATAGAGACGCGCGTGTTGCATCAACCCAAAAATTTCCCAGCGTCTTCGACTCTCGACGGGCAATGCCACGAATGAGCGCAACCGCAAGTGCCATACCAACAGCCGCTGAGAAGAAGTTATGGTAAGCAAGAGTGAGCATCTGGGTCAGATAGCTCATCGTTGTCTCAGGCGTGTAAGCCTGCCAATTGGTATTTGTTGTAAAAGATGCAGCAGTGTTCAGCGCTAGATCAGGGGCCACAGCCGCTAGATGCTGAGGGTTGAGGGGCAGCAACTGCTGTAATCGCTCGATGGCATACGTTGCCAGCATCGAGACTAAACTAAAGAGCAGCATGACGACCGCGTACTCTGTCCAAGCCATCTCATGCTTTTCATCGATACCGGTTAAACTGTATAAGAATCGCTCAATCGGGCGAAAAATAACATCTGCCCAGGTGCGTTCACGCTCAAACACGCGAGCCATATAGACACCTATGGGCTTTGCACATACCAACACCAGTGCAAAGAAGAAGATAACTTGAAACCAGCCGTTCGCCGTCATGATAACTACTTCCTCTTAGAACTTTTCGGGGCGCAGCAGCGCGTAAACGAGATAGATCAGTAACAGCACTATTACTAAACCAAGCAGTAATGTTTCGATCATCCCTACTTCTCCCTAATTTCCAACTGAACACATCCCGCCGTATAGCCAATCGCTATCAGAAAAAACAACACGCTGGCGCTTACACATCCCAAATCCCACATAGTCCTGTCTCCAACCGAAGTCTTTTACATGCGAATCCGTCACTGGAATCTCTATCGGTCACTCCAGCCCGTCTTCACATTTCACATGATGAAACTGCGCGACTCCGCACGCCTCCATCATTCAAGCAGCCGTTCCATAAAGAAGCTGTAGAAAGGGCATAAAGAAGTCGTATGTTCCAATAAGCGCATGACAATAAAGTACTTAGGCTGCTGCACGCAGCAGGTCCAGTCATGAAAGCGGTCATCAATTAGGGGCGCGATACAGAGGATCAAACTTACGTCTGTACAGACCATGCCGCAGTTTAGCGTCTGAGAAAACTTGCCAACGTGCTGGCTCATGGCGAAGCAAGGCTTCGAGAGTTGGTGTTTGCACTTCACTGTGTATCGTGCCGGATTACGGCTTGGGACGGCTAGCCACCGTGCATCCGGTTATATCTTCCATCAGCCGTATAGAGCCGCAGATATCGTCTTCTCCGAATCCTTTCGCGATAGCTGCGCGATATAACTGCCGGGAGAGAGAAGTAAGAGGCGCAGGAACGTTGAGCTCGGCTGCAGACTCCAGCATGAGTTCCATATCTTTCTCGAGCCATTTCACCGAAAAGTTTGTGGTGAAGTTGCGAGCGAAGACCATCGGGGCCTTTGCGGCAAGAAGTCCCGATTTGGCAGCACTGTTGTTGAGAATATCGAGCATCATCTCAGGATCAACACCAGCTTTTGTGCTTAGCACGAGGCTTTCGTTAAAGGCCTGAAGCAGATTTCCCAGGATCATGTTCTGTGACAACTTCGCATGAAGGCCCATCCCTGCTTCGCCGCAATAATATAGAAGTTTGCCCATGACCTCGAAGTAGGGCCGAACCTGCTCGAAGATATACTTGGGGCCGCCTACCATGAATGTCAGGGTACCCCCTTCGGCTCCTGCTTTTGAGCCTGTGCAAGGCGCATCGAGAAAAGCGATCTTTTTCGATGCTAGTTCAGCGGCGATGGCTCGGCTTGCGGAAGGAGCGATGGTACTGCAGTCGATGATGATCGATCCCGGTGCAGCGCCTTCGACCAAACCGTCTATGCCAAGGATGACGCTGCGGGACATCTCCGTGTCACCGACGCAGAGGAACGTGCAGTCGCTGTGTCGTGCGACCTCTGCCGGTGTCGTATAGGCGGTACCGCCTTTGGTGACGAGTGCGTCGACTTTTCCTGCGCTGTATGACCAAAGAGCGACTTGATGGCCCGCTTCGATGAGACGAAGTGCCATTGGGCCGCCCATAATTCCTAATCCTATAAAGCCAAGCTTCGCCATGTGGACCGTACTCCTTATAGAACAAGGTTAGAAGTGAAAGACGTAGGTGTACAGCAGCACTGCAACTCCGACGATAACGGTCAGTAGCACGCCGTGCGTCAAGGTGAAGCGAAAAAGTCTGAATTGCCTGCTGATCTGTTGGGCATCAGTGGCTAAGCAGGACGACGCCGATCATCGTAGGCACTTCGACTGTCGACGAAGGCGCCGGCGGAGTTGAGGTCAGTCACATGTCCTCATGTGTAGGGGGAGCCTTCGACGGCGGCTTTCAGACCCCGGGTCCCTTGATCAACGATCGCGAGAAAGGTCGCGTTTGCTTTTTTGATATTCCGGCTCTGGTGGAAGATCCGATGCGCTTCGAGGAAGGCTACCTCCCAAGTTGCGACGAGCAATGAAGCAGCCAGGTTGGCGGCAGGGTCCGGGTGACGCCGATGTGCAGCCTTCGCCAACGCGACGGTCAGCATAACCGTGAGCTCGTCACGAATTGCCCGGGCGCGAGCTTTGAGCGCTTCGCTGGCTCGGATCGTCTCCATAAATAGTTCGCTTCCTCCTTCGAAGAAACGGATGTACGGGCGCTGTTCGGCGACGGCCCAATGGGCGAACAGGCGCAAGGCTTCGATGGGAGAGGTTCCCGCGTCTCTTTTCTGCAGCGCGGCGAGCAAGTCTTCTCGGCCTTCATCGTCCAGGTCGAAAAACATGTCTTCCTTGCGGGAGAAGTGGTTGAAGACTGTCATTCGCGCAACGTCTGCAGCTTCGGCGATCTCGTCTACGGTGACCTGATCAAACCCGCGTTCGATGAAGAGGCGCGAGGCAGCATCCGAAATCCTCTGCCGCGTAGCGAGGCGCTTGCGAGTCCGGCGGTCTGGGGGCGTTGTTGGCATGCTCAACTCACTATGATTGTACAAAGTATATAATTATACTCAGTATATAAATGGAGAGATCATCATGAAATTGGACTTCAACAAGCAAGAGAACGGTATCGCGGCAGATACCGAACAACGTTTGAATGTCCTTGTCTCAGGAGCGAGTTTCGCCGGGCTTGCTACGGCTTTCTGGATGAATCGGTTTGGTTACAAGGTGACGGTCGTCGAGATCGGAAAAGGCCTGAAGATGGGCGGGTCGCCCGTCGACATCAAGGAAGGCACCGTGAACATCGTGAAGCGCATGGGGCTGTTTGAGCGAATTCAAGCCAGTAGTCTGAAGGCAAAGGGGATCGATTTTCTGGATGTCGAAGGTGTGAGGATAGCGAAGATGCCAGCTCACGCCGAGGATGCAGAAGACTCGAATCCAGAATACGAAATTGAAAGAGACACGCTTCTCCAGATAATGTTCGAAGAGGTGAAGGGGGACGTCGAATTCATTTTCGATGACAGTATCGCGCGTCTCGATGAATCCGGAGACGAGGTCGACGTTACTTTCAAGAGCGGAACGCAACGGTCCTTTTCTTTTCTGTTTGGCTGCGACGGCAATCACTCGAGCGTGCGAAGGATGTGCTTTGGCGAAGAGTCTGCCTACTCCTATTTTCTTCAGAACTATTTTTCGATCACGATCGTCGACAAACTTCTGATCCAAGAAGACACGGCGCAGATGTACAACGTGCCAGGCAAGGTTGTGATGCTGAACGCCTACAACAACAAGACGGATATCATTTTCTGCTTCTACTCTGAAAAGGAAATTTCCTATAGTTTTCGCGATCAGGAAGAACAGAGAGGCATCATTCTTCAGCAATTCAGCGGCGAAGGATGGAGGACGCGCGAGCTGTTAGAGGAACTGAGCCGCTGTAGGGATTTCTACTTCGACAAGATGTGTCAGGTCAGGATGCCATCCTGGACCAAAGGGCGAGTGGCCCTGGTAGGCGATGCTGGTTATTGCGCTTCGCCCGCAGCAGGGATGGGAGGGTCGCTGGCGATTGTCGGAGCAACCGCCCTGGCCGACGCGTTCCAGAAGCATCATGGAAATTTTGAGACGGCGTTTCAGGAGTACAACGTCAGTTTGCGTCCCTTCGTCGAGGACGTTCAGGCGCAGGCTGTCAACTTTGGGTTGGAGATGTTTGTTCCAAGATCAGAAGAGGCTCTTCAGAGAAGAAATGCGCACTTCAACATCGACTGATTTCGAGGCTTCATCGGTCCTATAAACGCGTTTCTCCTCAGTATCGGGACACCGAGGAAGGAACCGCCACCTCCCCGATATACATCTCAAAGTTGCCTAGACCAACGCAGGCCTGTGCCTCGTGAAGAGGCATGGGCCTGCGCGGCTGTGAATGAAGTAGATGTGCGATCTACTCGGTTGGAGTTCAGAAGAGTTGCATCGACATTTCCAGATCCCCCGCTAAAGGAACTGAAACGTATCGGTTCGCATCGGAACGCATATGGGAGACAAACTCCGCGCAGTAACGCGCATCGTCGGCAAGCACAAGTGTGCCTGGCCGCAAACGTGCCTCCACGCAACCGAGAATGTCTGCATACAGGCTCTTGGACCCGTCGAGCAATACGAGATCGAATGTCTCGGGAAGATCACGGGTCAGCGTCTCCAGTGCGTCTCCTTCGCGAATCTCAACAAGATCGATGAGGGCCGCTTCTGTAAGGTTTTCGCGAGCTCGTGCCGCCTTGGAAGGTTCGAACTCCGTCGTGATGATTCGACCACCGCCGTTGTCGCGTAGGGCCGCGGCCAGGTAGATCGTCGATACACCAAATGAGGTGCCGAACTCAAGGATGGATTGCGCACGAGTGGAACGTGCCAGCATGTAAAGCAGAGATCCTGTTTCGCGCGAAACAGGCAGCGGTATGTCCTTGAGGAGACCGTAGAACTGCCGGTACCCCGTCTTGCTGGTGATGAGATGAGAGGAATCGGACTGCCGGAGAATGTCCAAGGCTGATTCGCTTGCCTCTTCCTCGGCAAAGAGGCGGTCCAAAAGTCCAATGATTTTAGGGGAATTAAGCGTGTTTGTTGTCATATGCGCACCTTCTCGTAGGCCGACTGAAGCCGGTCACTGATGAAATGTGCGTTGGTTGACGGTAACGCTTACGGAAGCAGACAGGACGCCCGCTACAAAACTTATTTTCTCCGCAGCGGCCTGCCTTGTCAAGCCCGCCATCATCCTTTGCGCCAGCTTCCTCACCACCCCCTTTCAGATGCTCCCCCAAACCTGTCCTCTGATACAGGATGTGGCCGTGGTGGACATCGACGAAACTCTATGCGGGGGCCAATAGACTGCTACCCGGTCTGAAGGCACAAGAAGACGGCGCATTGCGAGTAAAGCTGCAGAGGTGATGACGAAAGAAAAAAGGAAGTTGGTGGATAGGGGCCTTCCACAATGTTGCTGTGCATCCACTTCCGCCGGGCAATAAATCCTAACCAACCACAACGGGAGTAGAGCATTCATATGGTTCGCTACACTAAGAGTCGTAAGTCCTCACAAATGTAAAAGGGGCTTTCCTTTAGGGTGTAAGGCTTGCGGTTGAAACGAAAAGTCGAACTTGCATGCATGGGCGTCGCGCTCTCCTTATGCTTGCGTGCGCAGGGCTCACAAACAACGGATTCAAGCACTTCTTTGCGTAGTGAGGTCCTCTCTACTTGGACAACCGAGCAGGGATTACCTCAAAATTTCGTGACTACCTTGGCGCAGACACCCGATGGTTTTCTTTGGGTCGGAACGCTGAACGGTCTGGTGCGATTTGATGGATTACACTTCAGGGGCTTTGAGAAGGATGGCCCACCAGAACTGCAGGAAAAGATACTAAAGCTGGAGCGGGACAACGAAGGCGGAATTTGGATCGCCACTCTAACCGGACTCTTTCACTACTCGCACAACCGATTTCGTACGATTGCGATTCCGGGCGGCTCCCACGCTCTCATCCAAATGATGGCACGCGCCACCGACGGTGGCGTTTGGATCGTCTCCGAAAACAAGCTCATGCGAACCCGCGGCGATACTGTACAGTCGGAGGCTTTGCCCGCTGGCACACGGACGCTGCGCGATATCTTCGAAGACAAGAACGGAACGCTTTGGGCTACGGATACCGAACACGTTCTCGCTGTGAAGCCTGATCATTCTTTCGTTCGATACAACGATCCCGGCATCCAACTCCTGTCTGGAGACGACTCGGGCAAGATTTACGCCGGCGACGGCCATAAGCTGTTTCGCCTTGAAGGCGACGGCTTCAAGTTGGTGCCAAACCCTGGACTCGACAACTTCGTCGACGTGATGGTCGATCATCGCGGCGCACTATGGATGGCAAGTGGCGGCCTACATGGGCTCAGTCGCAAGTTTGGTAGTCGGACTGAAGTTCTGACGACTACGGATGGACTAGCCAGTGATGACGTGCGAGTCATCCTGGAAGATAGAAATCACGACGTGTGGGTAGGAACTATTGCCGGCCTCCAGCGATTTCATCGTGGGATCTTTACCAGTTATCGCGTTAGCCAACTGACCGCGGGACGCAGTCAGACCGATGCAGTCTTCGAACAAAAAAACGGTGCGCTGTGGGCTGGGACATTGGAAAGCGGAGTTGCCGAGTTTAAGGATGGACACAGAACACTCTACGGACGTGCGCAGGGACTTCCCACCGGTCAGGTTCGAGGGTTCGCCGAGCATGGTGCCACACCAGCGATTGCCATCTCTGACTATGGCATCTTTGAGCGCCGAGGAGCTATGTTCACCAAGATTCCTTCCATCCCGCATGGGTACGTTAATACTCCTGTGGCAACCTCCGATGGGAGCCTCTGGTTTAGCGTTCTCCATCACGGGCTATTCCGCCTGAAAGATAGAAAAATTTCGCGTATCGATGTCGGACAGCCGCAAACCGACGACTCAATTCGATATCTCGCGACCGATAGGCAAGGAGAGTTGTGGGCTGGAACAGACACGCAGCTCGATCGCTGGACAGGAGACCGCTTCGAACCAGTGGTCAATACTCAGCATCCCGTTCTCAGCGCAGCGTGGCCTCAGCGCGGCTTGGCAGTAGCCACGATGCGCGGCCTTACGCTATGGCCTACCGATGGTGTGGCACGCAAATTCTCGGGTCAAGGAAGAACTCTCACACAGAGTGAGGGACTGCCGGGAAGCTACGTGCTGGACGTTGTCTCGGATCCCGAGGAAAACCTCTGGGTCGTTACCCCGCGAGGCATTGCGTGCCTCAGCCGCGAACAGTGGATGGCATTCGCCGAAGGGAAGCTGGATCATGTCGTCCCTGAGATCTTCGATGTGACCGACGGCCTTACGAGCAATGACGTTCTTCCCCTCAACCAGGTGACGGCTACAAACTCTCGGGACGGACGCATCTGGTTTGCTACCGTTAGCGGAATCGCCGTTGTAAACCCGCACCCGCCGGATCCATTGGCGCAGGCTGTCCTCGATTACATACAAGTCGATGACCGGCGTTTTTCTGCGGACGCGCCTGTGATCTCGCCGGGTCATCACCGCATCACATTTGCCTACACGGCGCCCTCCAGCACAGGGCCCGAACAGACCCGATTTCGCTATCGGCTTGCTGGATGGGACCGACAGTGGATCAACGCCGGTACAGAGCGTGTGGTCTCCTACACTGGTCTGCCTCCCGGTCATTACACCTTTCAGGTCATCGCCACAAATCGCGAAGGGGTATCAAGCGGAGTAGCTGCCACCGCCGCTCTTCAGCTCCAACCATTCTTCTGGCAGACACGATGGTTTCTGGCGTTCGTGATTCTTGGGGTAATCGGGCTCGCAGTTGAACTGACACGGCGAAGAACGAGACTCCGTGCGGAACGTATCAGCCTTCGCTTTCAGGAGCGAGCCGCTGAACGCGAACGCATCGCCTACCAGATCCACGACACCGTCATTCAGGACATGATCGGAGTCGCATTTCAGCTTGAGCTGCTCGGCTTTCAAATAACGGACCAGCCTGAGACAGCTAATGATTCGCTCGGCATCCTCGCTGACCGTGTGCGTGGCAGCATAGCGCGCAACCGCAACATGGTCTCAAGCCTGCATTCGACTGCGGTGGTAGAGTACAGCCTCATCGAGGTCTTACGGCATGCCGAGGCGGAGTTCCGGCTCAGCGACCTGCCTGAGTTCGAACTGATAAGCGAAGGCGATCCCCGCCAGATCGATCCTCTCGTGCGCGACGAGGTCTATCGAATCTGCCGGGAAGCCTTGTCCAATGCCTTCCGCCACGGTTATGCAAAACACGTCAGCGTGAAGATCCATTTTTTCCCGGACTACTTCGAGGTTATTGTTGTAGACGATGGTCAAGGCATCGATGAAATCACGCAACGCCAGGGAAGGGAAGGACACTTCGGATTGCGGGGCATGCAGGCTCACGCGAAACGAATCGGTGCGACTCTCACCATCGACAGTCATCTGGGCCTGGGAACGAAGGTCACGCTGCAGGTAAAAACAACCAAGCCAGTCTGGACACGATGGCGTCGAGAACGGAAGCTGGAAGAGGAGAGTTTTGCTCGTGACGAATCAGCTCGCTGAACCTGTAAGACCAATCGAAGTCCTCATCGTTGATGATCATCCCATGGTGCGAGAGGGATTGGCTGGTGTACTTGCACGACATCAGATGAAGATCGTTGGGCTCGCTGCCAATGGTCGTCAGGCGGTTGAAATGTATCTCGCACTCCGGCCCGATGTCATGTTGCTTGATCTTCGGCTTCCCGATCAAAGCGGTTTCGAGGTAGTACGTACTGTATTGAAGGCCCATCCGGAAGGCCGCATCATCATTCTCAGCTCCGCGCAGGGCGATGCATCGATCTATACCGCTATCAGCCTGGGTGTGCGCGGTTATTTACTCAAAGGCATCGACGGCGCCACGCTGGCTGACCAGGTCCGTCACGTAGTCGCCGGAGGCAAATCTCTCTCTCCTGAGACCGCAGAGAAGCTGACTCAATACATCACCTCGGGCAAGCTGAGCGAGAGAGAGATCGAAGTGTTGTGTCTTATCTCTCAAGGAAAAAGCAATAAGGAGATAGCAGATCTGCTCTTTGTGACAGACAACACCGTCAAGATGCACGTCAAAAAGATTCTTCTTAAATTACATGCGAACGATCGGACGCAGGCGGTGGTGATCGCGATTCAGCGAGGTCTGCTAGACGCCTAGACTGCGTTGCAGAGCTACCCTTTCGGGTAGTTCCAAAATTATCCTTTGCATTTTCCCGTTCGTTCGAATCTAGCGCTAAGCTTTCATCAGATTTTATCCAAACAATCAAACTGTTTGTGCTGAAGCCTGAGCACAGACCAAGCCGCACCGGAATCTTCGGTATGCAGACGCACACCTATGTCTTGGCCACGGAACTCCCATCCCGGTTCTGCGGGCACATTGAGGCCGACCCATCTGAGCTATGCGGTCTCTTACTACCCATCAACTCATTCAACCAGGAGAAATGATGACTCTGCAGAGAAAAACCGCTAAAGCGTCTACTGCTGCACTCGCAGTCCTATCAGCGTTTGGGCTATGTTACGGTCAAGCCGAAGCTGCAACAAACGCTGCCGTCGCGAAGGGTTTGCAATTCGCCACCGATCAGGGGAGAGTTGCCTCGAACAAGGACCAGGTCCTTACGGTCATGCTTAAGCTCCATAACCAGGCGGCTTTTGATAAGGCCGTTGAAGAGCTTTACGATCCTGAATCGGCTAGCTTCCACAAGTGGTTTACCGATGCAGATTTCGCACGGTACGCGCCAACGGCCACTGAGATAAAGACTGTGACAGAGGAGTTGGAGAAGCAGGGCCTGAGCGTAGTGTCGACGGATCCTCAAAACTTCTCGGTTCGCGTGCAGGGCAGCACAGCGGTTGTGGAGAAGGCTTTCCAAACCGAGCTTCACACTTTTATCTATCAAAAGCGAAGCTTTCAGGCGCACGTTCGTGATGCTCAGTTGACGGGCGCAGCGGGTGAGCTTGTTGATTCGGTGGCTGGTCTGGACCGCCATGAGGTGATTCCCCAGATTTCGTTTGTCAAGGACCCGAAGACTGGCAAGGCGTTGTATGGAAAGAAGGTGACGGCGCAGGATACGGCGGCAACGTTGTTCAACATTACGGGAACTCCGCTGACGGCTGACAAACTGTACAGTCTCAAAGCGCTCGGTACGACTTTGCCCGTGGCTACCTACTTCGGCACCGTATACAACCAGGGCTCACCACGGCAAGCGGTCTCTTACACCCCGGCTCAACTTCAGTCGCACTATGGTTTGACGTCGCTGATCAAGCAAGGGTACGACGGGACGGGTCAAACGATCGCACTTGTGGAGGCCTATGGTTATGACGCCGCCGAGACCGATGCGAATTTGGCGGCCACTACCTTTGGCTTGCCAGCGCTAACGTCGAAGAACTACGAGGTCATCTATCCGGAAGGGAAGCCGTTGAGCTCCAGTGCTGCGGATCTGACCGGCTGGACCTATGAGATTGCGCTCGACATTCAAGCTACTCATAGCATTGCTCCTGGGGCGAAGATTGCCGTCGTCGCTTCATCGGGTCAGGACAATGAAGACTTCATCGCCTCCCTGCAGTACATCATCAGCCACAAGCTGGCGAACACGGTTTCGAACAGTTGGGAGACCGACGACGAGATTATCTCAGGTTCGGCCGAAGAGAATGCCTTCAACAGCATCCTGAAGCGCGGCGCTGCTGCAGGAATCTCCTTCCAGTTTTCAAGCGGTGACAGCGGAGACCTGGGTCTGGGTACACCTGTTGGTTCGGTGTCGGTTCCCTCTAACTCTCCTTATGCAACTGCCGTTGGCGGCACTAGCATCCTGAACGATCCCAACGGCACTGATCAGATCGTAGCTGGATGGGGCACCGTGATTAACGTTCTTGATGATGTCTTTATCGCTGACCCACCCTCGCCGTCTTTCCAGTTCGGTGCAGGTGGGGGAGAGAGCTTATTCTACGCCAAGCCATCGTGGCAGAAGGCGCTCCCGGGGACTGGACGGCAGGTGCCAGATGTGTCAGCACTTGCCGATCCTTACACGGGCTTTCCAATCGTTGTCACCTTTGAAGGCGAGCAGTTAGCCATCCCCGGTTACGGTGGGACCAGCCTGGCCAGTCCTATCTTCACATCAATCTGGGCGATCGCCGATCAGTACAACGGCAGCCCGCTTGGCTTCGCAGCCCCTGCGGTTGCAAAGCTGAAGACGGGAGAGATCACTGATGTCTTAGGCACGTCCACTCTGAATACCTCGGATCCTGCGGGAACGATCTATGACAACA
>Ga0302233_10001609_pt1 | contig 15391 bp, 21 predicted proteins | sample II_Palsa_N3_1_FD_193516 | JGI IMG/M metagenome (GOLD analysis project Ga0302233, IMG submission 193516) | Peat permafrost microbial communities from Stordalen Mire near Abisko, Sweden - II_Palsa_N3_1 | ecosystem: Environmental > Terrestrial > Soil > Palsa > Peat permafrost | place: Sweden... | reverse complement strand
GTCGTCATCGTCTTCTTCGTCGCAGCCGCCATTGTCTGATTCGTGGCCCTGGCTGCGGTGGCGCTGGTGCCTGAGGTCTTTTGCGGCTTCGATCTCGCTGTTGGCCTGCGCCAAAAAGGGTTTTATGATTATTATTTTTCTTTTTTCGCTTTGGATTTATACCTCTTCCTGGGCAGTAGTCGCGATAGTCAGCAGGGTCCTGAAGGGCTCGTACTGGCCGTTGAGCGGCTGGTTCAGGAAAACACCACGGATTCCGCGCAACCAGTAGGCCACACCGACGTACTGGCCCTGCATGAGCGCAGACGAGATCGATGCCATGATGATGCACCACAGGATCTCCAAGAGTTTGCCCGGCCCCTCGCGATCGCCCGAAGCAAGCAGGCGCTGGAAGACGGTGTGTCGTTCAATGTAGAGGGCCTCCAGCAGAGCGCTACGGAAACAAATACAAAAACAACCTAAATAATAATAAATAAAAATAATAAAACGTACATGCTCATGTTCTGCACAAACTCGAGCTTGAGGACCATTTGTCGGGGCTTTTCGGGTAGGGTTGTGCTGCCCGACGACGAGCTCATCTGGTGGCGCTCGAGGATCTCGTCCCAGTCACGGGCCAAGGAGAACGCGAGCGAGGCAACCAACGTGCACTTGCGGTAGAGCAAATCAGTCACACCGGCCAAGGCCGCAGGCTTGGGGACACGCATCGGCGCACTAATGTGGACCGTCATGTCGGCTTGTTCGTGCTCAAAGGACGACTCGATGATCAGCGCGCAGTGTGCCAAGGGGCGCTCTGTCATGTGGCAGACACGCTTGAGCCAGCGCTGCACGAGAGACGGGTGCACAGAAGGATCGCCCGCAAGGCTCGACAAAACGTACAGTCCGTCGTAGGACTCCTGGCCATAGGTCAGCAGACGCTGGGACTGCTGCTGTCGATCGATGAACCAGATGCGGTTGCCCATGTCCAGGCCGATTGCGACAGAGAGACATAACCGAAGTGAGACCGAACATCGTTGGACAGCGAGTATCCGCTGCGATAATTTTTCCTCCGAGTTGAATTTCATCAAAGACCGGGAAAAAAAAACATACCAAGTAGTGGTCCAGCAAAATCTTGGTGGCAGCGTCGGCATCGTCCTGGTCGTCTTCAGATTCGGTGGGGGACGGAGGCTCTGCGAGGGCGGCCAGAGACGGTGGCAGGGTGGGCTTTTCGTCAAAGCTGAACGTGGTCGTGGTCGTGGACGGGCCCCACGCGCCAAAGTCCATCGTCCCAGAGTCGAACGAGAAGGAGACAGCTTTTAGAGGGCAAAGGAAATTAGTTGCGAACGTAAACTGCAAACGTACGCGCATCGAGAGCAAAGAGTGACGACGCAGACGAAGCCGTGTCGGCAGGCCCACCAAACAAAAACTCGGCCTTGTCCTGAGAACCAGACGAAGGACCAAAGAGATTTTCGGCCTTGTCTTGGTTGGCTGAAGTGGCTGCCGCGGCGGCTTGTTTCTGCTCCTTTAACGCCGCCTTTTGCTTTTTGGCAATCTCCTTGGCCTGCTCCTTGGCAATGTCTACGCAAAGGAAACTGCCGACACGGACGGCCTCGAGGGCGAGGACAGCGGCGCCGAGATCTTCGTACGAGGCGGCAACGTTGGTGGCAAAGGCAGCGACCTGCTCGAGCGTGACCGCGGGCCACTTTGAGCCCTGGGTCGCCTTGACCGTGCTTGGAAGCGAGCGCAAGTAGCTGTAGTGAGTGAGCAGGCAACTGTCCGTGGCAGAGGCGGTTTGCTTGACGACGGCAGCAGCGGGTTCAGCACGGTTGTTGCGAGCTATCTCATCGGCTTTCATCTTGACGAGGATGTTGTACTCTTTTTTTAGTGTAAAACATCAGCTTTAAAACAAAAAAACAATGTCACGTTTGGTACCTTCAAGTTCGTCCGGCTCAAGGTACAAAGTCATTTCGCCGACGATGATCGCTGCGGCACGTTCGCGGTCGCCCGAGAGCCAGAGGACGTTGCTGGCAAGCCATCGATCTCCGTTCAGGACGGCTTGAGGCAGAATGTCCTTGAGCAGGAGTGCCTTGAGGGTCGCATTGTTGTCGTTGGCGAGCCGCGCGACTATCACGGCCAGCTGCATATCGCCCAGGTTCTTATACAGGATGTGGACGGCGTCCTTGAGCTTGCCTCCGAGGAGGAAAAAGGCGGCGGCGTACTCAAACTTTTGACGGCCCAGCAGCACGTAGGCATTCTTGAGCGCGGCCTGCTGCCAACGCGGCTGGTCAAAATCATTCGAGTAGAACTGCGACATTTTTTGCTGGTCCGGATGGTTGGTAGCCATCTTCCAGAGACCTCCCAGCACCTTGCGTTTCTGGAGGGCCAGGTAAAACAGCGAGCACGCAATGGGATCCTTGGGGTCGGCGTTGTTGAACTGGTTCTTGGCCATGATCTCGACGTAGCGGCGAAGAGACTCGGTCGACTGGGGCCACCATCCGAGGCCAAACGGCTTGACGGTCTTCCAGGTGATCTGGTTTTGGGCGCCAATCATGGACGAGCACAGTTCCAGCAAAATATCCTCGGATTGCGAGTGCATTGCCCACGCAGTATCCTAAATAGTGTATTAAAAAAAAAATTTTTTTTTCTTAGATGCAGTATTCAAATGGATTTTGTTTTACCCGCTGTGACAATGCGATGGGACGCGCTTGCGGAGGCAGGGTCCTCCTGAGGAAGGTAAACAGACGCAGCGAAAGGGTAAAGCGGCCGCCGTTGTCGTCCAGGGCGCGTTTTTGCTTCTCCAGCTGGACGAGCGTGTCGATGACGGCGAGGAGACTAACCTGCTCGTTCTGCGAGATGCCGGGGAGGGCAAGCGACATCAGCGTCTCGGACAGGTACGCAAACATGTCCTCGTCGTTGTGTTTCCACTCGCGGTCCTCGGTCTTTTCGTGGCTGTCCAGCTTGATTGCCTCGTGCCTTGAAAAAGAAAAAGAAAAAAAAGTGTTGGTCACTCTTCAGTGACAATTATGAAATGGTTACTCGTCGTCAAACTTGAACTCCATCGGCTGTGCGAAAAGGTCGTCGTACTTGTTGGCATTGCTAGCCGCCGGAGCAAAGAGGCCTTTGGCAGACTCATCGGCCTCGGCAAAGGTCAGCGTCGCAGACGTCTGAGGGACGGACGCGGGCACGACCGACGTGACCAGTTTGCCCAGGGGCATGGGTGGAATCTGCGTCTTGGGCTTGTTCTCGGGGATGGACGCCAAAAGAACCAGGGAGTCGCGCAGGTGCCGTAGGATCGATCGCACGAGCTCAAAGTCGCCCGACAGGGCATACTGGATCAGGACGTCCGGATGATAGTCTGGCAAGGAGGGCCGTGCTGCGGCCAGCATCATTGCCAATGAGGGCGGTGTGTCTAACGAAGGGGCTATAAGAAACCTATTGGTTTGACGGTGAAGACAATGATACCATCAACGTGGCCGGATTGATTGGTTGTCAGGATGTCGGACCAGTTCCACGCCCACGGCGACACAAGCGACAGGATGGGCTCAGTGAGGCTTACGGCGAGGACGTGGCCCTCGGGCCCCGTGAAAGCGACTTGCAAGAGCGGCGTGTTCTCAGAGTACAAAACCGAGGCAAGACACTCCCAGACGGGTCGTGATGTTTTCTCCTGACGCGAACGAAATTGACCGAGCACGTACACATGGAAGCCAAGACCGACGGCCAGAGCCAGGGATCCGTCCGGCAGGCATGTCCAGCTCAACGACACAGGGAGAACGGGTGCTGCAAACAGAGTTGTTTACTAAAAATAAGAACCGAATTCCCATACTCTTTGAAATGCCGAGGAGACTGAGACCCTTGCGGACTTCGTCGCTGTCCATGGGCTCGTGCTGCTGCCATTGGTGCACACGCACCAGCTTGGAGCAGTCGCGGAGGTAGTCGTAGATGTCCACGGTCGCCTTTGTTGCGTCGCGATCTGCTCCCCCCCACCCACCCAAAAAACGTAGAGAATTGATTAGGAACGCAAAGCAAGAAAAAAAAAAGTTTTTTTTTTTTTTACCATCGTGAACAGTCGGGTCGGCATAGGCAACGGCAATAAAGCCGTACGCGGCAGCACTCACTGTGGACGGGACACGTGGGAGCTCGGTACTGATCGCGATGCGGCAAATGTTGTTGCCACATGCAGTCGCCTCGCGGACCGATTCGTCGATGGAGCTGTAGACACAGCGCCACAGCCTGAGAACCCTGTCGTTCTTGTGCACCGTGCAAAACATGAACGCAGGCGAGAGGGTCCCGTGCGTCATGCTGACCGTCACCGAGTCGAGCTGGTCGGCAAAGACGAGGTCGCCGTGGTCGTCACCGTGGCCCTCTTCCGTGTTGCGGAAGATGTTGTCAGCCCAGCATTGCGTCATGGCCATTTGAGGATCTGTTTTTTTGATCGATCGATCGATCGATCGATCGAACGAACGTGAGTTAGTGGACGAGGGTGGTGGGGAAACAAGCCTACCGGTGTCGTTGTCGTCCGTGCGAAGCTGCCACATGATCAGGTCGCTCGATGCTGTCAGACCCATCAAGAAGATCTTTGGCTGGGAAATGATCGACGCAGGCTGACCCGAGAGCGACGTGCTGATAATGTCAAACGAGCTGGAGGGCACAAAGGAAGCAGAGAGACTGGCCGTGGTCGTCTCGACCGACTCGTTGACGGTGACGGAGGAACGCTCGAGGTGGATGTGCAGGCTCACAAAGGACCCACCCGCCGAAATGGGGGTGGTGCAGACCGAGTGCGGAAAGCTAAACTGAGACAGCAGCGTGATGTCGGGCTGAGGGCGCCGTTTAAATCGATAGAGGAACAGCGTGCCTGCGCGGTCAGCAGCAACGAAAAAGAGAACTGCAAACAAAAAACGCGTTTAAATAAATAATAAAGAATATCTCTCGCACCCTTTGGCTTGGCTGAAACGTCCTCCTCCAGCTGCGGGACCCAGACGATGTGAGCAAAAGGCTCCTTGGAGACACTCGTAATGGTCGCGAGCGAGTTGACCTGGACGAGCGAGCGCGAGTGAAAGTTTTCGCGGTATTTGACGCGCCACACGACGAGCTCATGCGGGTACGACGAGCTGGACACGACAAAAGGCAAGTCTATGTATGTGGCGCGCGCATTAGACGCTTATCGAAAGCGCTTCTCCTTTAACGTACTCGGATGGGCTCCGAAAACCTGAACTGGCGACTTGTGGCCTGCGAGATCGGCGTGCTGCAAACCGTGTCCATTCAAAAATAAAATAAATAAGCAAATGTCTTACCAGAGACAGCTTGCCGGAATCTCGGACGGCGGAAAAGATATCCTTGAGATTTATGCCAAAAGTGAGGACGCGGCCCGACGGGCCCTGCAAGAGCAGAGAGAGTTCTGGCGGGATGAGGTACGCTCCAGGAACTGCGAGCGTCATTTTTTAGCTCTCGCGCACACACAGAGACACACACAAAAAAAAAGTACCAAATACTGATCGCTCCGCAAACACGCACACATCAGGACACACTGACGAGCAGATAAAGGCGGGGAGGGCGTTGGGGGTGCGAAGGACAAGAACGACCTTTGGGATCCTTCGTGGCTCCTCAGACAAGTGCTGGATGCCCCAAATGACGAGCGATCCGTCACGCTGCACTTGGAAGAGGAGATCGGGCGAGTCTGACAGAATGCCCGGCAACCTCGAGCGTAACCGCCTAAAATAATCGATGCCTGGTGGGTAGCGTCTGGAAAACAGAAGGACATCAGTGATACGTTTTTTGGTGTTTAGTGCACGCGTACTTTTGGCTGAGGCTGTCATTGCTGGAACTCGCAAAGGATGTCCCGCCACGCATGCTAAAGGGAACATGGGAGGACATTTGCCGAGCAATCTTGGGGGCACCACCGCCGCTCTGGGACGAGAACGAGTTGGATGGTGTCTGAGGCGCTAATACAGCAGGGTCTGGCTCCACGGCTGCCTCGAGTGCTGTGTACAGTTCGTCCGTGTCGAACCAGCCAAAGGGGCCCTCCAGTTTGGCGTCCGAGTTTGAAGCCACCTATCATTCAACTTGTAAGAGCTATTTGTCCTTCTTAGGGATGAAACAAACCGTCATGTGCGCAGGGTCAATCATGGCACACATGAAGAAGCGCACCGACTCGTCCACGCCTGTCTCTGACCAGATGCGGCACACGTTGTCCTTGCTCGAGGTAAGGAGGATATTGCGGTGGCCCCCGCTTGCCGTCATCGACCGCAACGACGGCTTGCGCCAGGAAAAGTTCAAAATGGCGCGCGGGTGGTACAGGTACACAAACTGGTACACGGCGGGCGCCTTGTTGTTGGCAAAGAGCTCCGCCTCGGGCTTGTACCAGACCTTGAGCAGTCGGTCGTTCTAATGATGGCCCGGTTAAAGATTGCAAATAGGGAGACGTTACGGCGGCCATCGTCGCGATAAAACGGCCGTCGGGCGAGAAGCGAGCGAGGATGACGGGCGAGGAGCATCTGCAAACAAAAAGTACGAGTTGGTCCACAAAAAACTCGAGAGGAATGGACGCACGTTGTGGACCAGACCTTGGACCAGCCCGCGATGCCGCTGTTGATCTGCCACAGTGTGAGCGACTCTCCTCCGATCAGCAGCACGTCGCCCGTGTTCTTCCACGAGACCGCGCCCACGACCGACTTGTGCTCGAGCGAGTACTCAAACTCCCATGACTGTGGGGATTTAGCTCGTGCGTGGCGTTTGGGCAAAAAAAAAAACATACCGCACGCGTCTCCCTTACTTGCGACGAAGGTGCGAATATGAGCACCTGGTTGCCGTACGCCGCCGCGACCTGTTTGTTGCCCGCACACACGAAACGTCATCCGCAATCAGTCAGCAGGTCAAATCCCGTCTGGAGCAGCACGTACCCTGCCAGTTGCCGAGCACATGTCGACGCAGCGCACAGAGATCCCACGTTGCTTGGCATGGTTCGGATGCCGCAGCACCTGCACGAGCTCGCAGTCTGCGTTGAGCACGAGCACGTTCTCGGCCGTGGCGTAGACCTGTTTTGTGTGTGTGTTCGCGTGTTGGTGGAAGGGAGAGGGAATGCCCAGGGTCTTTAGTAGCTGGAGTGACTCCCCGACACCGGTCAACAGGCGTTACAATGTATGTCACGCCCAAGTGGCGCCCGACCGACACGCTGCCGAGGCCGCCGTTGGACCGGCCGACTTCGCGCTGCAACCCGCTCATCGAAACGTAAAGTGGGCCACGTGGATGGTGACTTTTGGTGGCCGAGTCGTTATGAATGAAGCGACGCACCAAGGCCTTCTTCTTTTTCGGTGAATGTTCTCGGTCAAACTGAGAGGCTGGGGTCGGTTGCAAAGAAGAAAAACAAAAACGGTGCAAAAAAAGTCACGATCTTGATTTGGAATGGTGACAGTGAGTTCGTTTTTTTTTTTTCAAAGTGGCGTGGTGTTTTTTATTTTTTCACGCCACTGCTTTGTTTCTTGTTTTTTTTGTGTGTGTGTGTTTGGGAGGTTGGGGGAGAAGAGCACAAGTAGAGTACTTGTATGCATTGAAAGGCTTGTCCCGATCGTACTGTCTCTGCAGGCCCATTTCTTTGCTCGAATTATTTTTGATTATTCGGCTCCTGAAATAAATGTTTTTATTTTTACCTAGTTTATCAGGAACTGCACAAATGCCACCAAACAACGAGACCGCGACGTCGCCGACGACCATCAGCAGCAACAGCAACTGCAACGACGAGGCTTCGGCCCTCCCCAGCTTGAAGAAGACCGTCCCCCTCCTCGACACGGCTCCAGTTCGACCGACTGTCGATTCGGCCATTCCCGCCTTTTTCAAAAAGTCTGTCAGCGAGCGAGTCAGTGAAGTGAGCCATCGTCTGTGCTCGAGTCTCGGAGAGCCGGATCTCGCTCTGCTCGGCTGCCACCAAGCGTACTATGACCATTTTTCAAAATGAATAATATTGAATTTAAATTATCAGGCTGTCTTTGGACGTGGCCAATGAAATGGTCGAGAACGTCCTGGGGACCCTGCAGCTCCCCTACGCCGTCGCCACCAATTTCACGATCAACGGGCGTGACGTCCTCGTCCCAATGGTACTCTAAATAAAATAAAAAAAAATAAAATTCTTAATTTTACTGGTAGGCTGTTGAAGAGCCCAGTGTCGTCGCGGCCGCCTCCTATGGCGCCAAGCTGTGCCGTTCCTCTGGGGGCTTCACCACGAGCGCACCCGATCCGATCATGGTGGGGCAGGTGCTGCTGGTCAACCTGGAGAACGGCGACGGTGAGGCTGCCGTGCAGCGCATTGCCCATGCCGAGCCCGAGCTGATCGCGCAGGGCAACGAGCTCCACCCCTCGCTCAAGAAGCGAGGCGGCGGCGTCACAGCCGTCATCGGGCGCGTGTTGCCGCAAGCAGCGGGAGCTCGATCGGGGCCAGGACGTGGGCCCATGGTCGTTGTCCACGTCACGGTCGATGTGCGCGACAGCATGGGCGCCAACACAGTCACGATGATCTGCGAGAAGCTGGCCCCGCAGCTGGAGGAGGTGGCGCGCGGCACCGCACGCATGCGCATCCTGTCCAACCTGTGCCCCGAGCGCGTGTTCACGGCTGAGGCTGTGTGGACAAAGGAGGAACTGGAGGCATCGGTCAAGAGCATGGGCCTGCGCGGCGACGAGGTGGTCGAAGCCATGCTGGACGCGTCCGCCTTTGCAGAGGCCGACGCCTTCCGCGCGTGCACACACAACAAGGGCATCATGAACGGCATCGACGCGGTGGCAACGGCAACGCTCAACGACTGCCGCGCGATCGAGAGCGGAGCCCACTGTTTTGCCTCGCACGGCAACGACCACTACATGCCCCTGAGCACGTACGACGTCACACCAGAGGGCCATCTCCGTGGGACGATCCGTATTCCCCTTGCCCTCGGTGTTCGAGGTATAAGTAAAAAAGAATAATTTTATTTATTTATTTATTTATTTATTGTTTTTCAGGAGGGGCAACAGGCTCGCACCCGCTCGCACGCCTCAGCCTCAAGATCATGCAGATCGAGACGTCGGACGAGCTGGGCCAGATCATGGCCGCCGTCGGCCTTGCGCAGAATTTTGCGGCCATGCGCGCGCTCGTGACCGAGGGCCTCTGTCGCGGCCACATGCGTCTCCACGCCAAGAACATTGCCATCAGTGCGGGTGCGGCAGGTCCCCTCATCGGAAAGGTCGCCGAGACGATCAGCAATGAGAAGAACGTGACGCTCGATCGGGCACGTCAGGTCTTGGCCGAGCTTTTGCGACACCAGTAGTTACAAAGCAGCAGAGTTTATTATGGCGTTCGATATTGCTTTTTGTAGATGTTCATTTTTGTTTTTTTTTATTTTTCATTCCTGCATTCCCAACTCGGATTCTGGACCCTCGAAAACAAAAAAACATTCCCTCTAATAAGAAATGACGGCCATGTAGGCGCGGTGGTCCGAGGGGAAGTAGGGATCGACATCCTTGTACTCCCACACGTCGACCCACCAGTCCGAGACCTTCCAGGCAAAGGGCGAGTTGGCGTCGACAAAGATGTGGTCGATGAGGCAGTTGGGGAAGCTGGCGGGCTGCGGGCAGCCGTAGTCCTCTGAGATGTCCGAGTTGCGCTCAAAGCGCGGGTTCTCGGCCATGTGGAACGTGTTGTCCAGGTGGAAGCCGCCGGGGGTGGCGCCCTCGGTCAGGACCTTGTACGAGTCGCTGGGCAGCTGCGAGTTGAAGTCGCCGGTGATGATGAGCGGCAGGCCCTGGTCGGCAAACACCTGGAAGCGCTCGAGGAAGAGGGTGGCGCTGGGCACCTTGTTGACGCCGGCGTTGTCAAAGTGCGTGGACGAAAAGATAAACTGCTCGCCGCCGGCACGGAGGTCCTGGAACTTTGCCCAGGTGACGATGCGGGGCAGCGACAGGGTCCAGCCGATCGAGGGGCGGTCGGGCGTGTCCGAGAGCCAGAAGCTGCCCTGCTCGAGGAGCGCAAACAAGCGGCGGTCGTAGAAGATCATCGCGTCGGGGTAGCCCCACGGCACGGGCTGGCCGTTCCACTCCCACGTGCTGTTGAAGAACACGGCGTCGTGGTTGGGCAGGAACTGCTGCAGATCCGCAACGTCCTCCTTGTTGATGGGCTCCTGGATGCCGATGATGTCGGGCTGGTTGCGCTCAAAGATGTCGCCGAGGCCGGGCAGGCGGGACGCCCAACTGTGTGGCGTGGGCACGGCCAGTCAAAACAAAGAGTGCGGACACTAAGCGTACCTGCCGTAGCCGTTGGTCGGGCTGAGCGTGCACTTGCTGCACAGCACGTTGAACGTCATCACGCGCGTCGAGTTGAGCGCCTCGGCCGGCAGCACCAGCACCAGCAGCGGCAGCGTGACCAGCAGCAGCTGCAGCGACATGTCCAAGCACGTGGACTTGGGGGACGCACACTTGCAAAATGGCCGCGGCTCAGACTGGCAAGGCCACGTGGTCGCTGCTCGCCAACCTGAGGTCGTCGGTCAGGGCTGCTGCAGTCGCGCGGGCGTCCTTCACGACGGCGGCAGGTAAGCTGTGTGCCAATGTGTGGGTATGTGCGTGTGTGTGTAGCTGACGACGTGTGTGGCTGTGCAGTGCAACGACACGGAGGGATCAAGGCACCTGCGCCAGGACAAGAGTAAACCATGTGCCAATGACTTCATCGCTTACCTTCCTTTTTCCTTGCGGCCAAACAGGGTCAAGGTCATCTTTGTCACGCCCGAGGGCGAGAAGATCCCCGTGGTCGGCGCGGTCGGCGACAACCTGCTGGACCTGGCGCATGCCAACGACGTCGAGCTCGAGGGCGCCTGCGAGGCGTCCTTGGCCTGCTCTACGTGTCACGTCATTCTGGAGCCCCATGTGTACGACAGCTTGCCCGAGCCATCGGACGAGGAGAACGACATGCTCGACTTGGCCTTTGGACTGACAGAGACGTACGTGTGTTTGTGCTTGTGTTTGTGTGTGCGACTGTTGGCTGAGTTTCTCGTTTTGCGGATACAACAGGTCGCGCCTGGGATGCCAGGTGCAATTGCGGCCCGAGCTGAACAACATGATTGTCACTCTGCCCAGCGCCACAAGGAACATGGCAGTAGACGGATACAAGCCCAAGCCTCACTAATGTAATTATGTTTTTCAACAAAAACAAAAACAACAAAAAAAGCATTTTATGTTGACACACAAAAAAAAAAAAAAATACACGGAGGCTTATGCCTCGAGCGTCTGTTGGAGTTCACCAGAGTCCTTGAGTTCCTGCAGGGCAATTCTTCAGAAGGACAAAAACAAAAAAAAAAGAGAAATGCGTCCTACCTTGACGATGTCTAGCCCGCCGATCAACTCGCCCTTTACGTAGAGCTGCGGGAAGGTTGGCCTGGTGAAGAGAAAGTAAAAGATTAGTGGAGGCCCCCCCCTTTTTTTTTAGTCTTGGTAGCTCTACCAGTTGGAGAACGTCTTGAGACCCTGTCGGACGGCCTCGTCCTTGAGGATGTCAAAGGTCGAGTACTTGACGCCAGTCTCGTTGAGGATTGCGACAATCTGCTTGCTGAAGCCGCACTGGGGTGCCTCCGGTACGCCCTTCATGAAGAGCACGACGGGGGACTGATTGATGAGCTGCTTAAGACGGCTGTTGATGTCGACCGAGGTCTTCTTTGGGAAGATGCCGGCGAGATCGCCATTGGACTCCATTTCCTTCATGATGTCGAGCCCGCCGACAAGGTCGCCATTGACGTACACCTGGGGGAACGTGGGCCAGTCCGAGTAAACCTTGAGACCTGTGCAAGGAAAAGGGGGGTTACTGCTTTACAATAATTGATCACAAAGCAAAACGCACCCGCACGAACGTCGTCGTCGTCCAGGATGTTGAAGTGGCTCCACTGGATGTTATTTCGGTCAAAGAGCTCGATCAGCTGGCGCGAGAATCCGCAACGAGGGTGCGTGGGCGTGCCCTTGATGAACGCGACGCACGCGCTGGCACTCGTGAGAGTCTTGAAGCGGGCCTTGTGCTCCTCCGTCAGCTGAGAATCTTACATTAATACCACTGCAAAAAAGAAAAGAAAGTGGCGTACGACAAAGGGCTCAGCCGACGCTGCTGCCGCATCCTTCTTGGGCGCAGCAGGAGCAGGGGCAGCTGACGCTGCAGGAGGTGCAGCGGCGGCAGCGAACTTGACCACCTTGGATGTGAGCTCGGCAGCGTTTGCGCCGTTGATGCGCTCGACAATCTTGCCGCTCTACGATCAGACAGTCAATAGGAAACATAATAAGAACAACAACAATGGTACCTGGACAAGGACAAACGTCGGGACGGCCTCGATGTCGAACTTTTCCGACACATCGGGTGCGTTCTCCGCCTCGACCTAGAATCGCGCATCGTTAGCAAGAAAGGCACTATCGCAACACCACGACGATGGCGATGACGACAACGACGTACCTTGACAAAGACGACGGCCGCGTGCTGCTTTGCAAGCTCGAGCGCCACGCCGTTCATAAGCAGCGACGGCTCGGACCACGATGCCCAGAAATCGAGCACAAACAGCGTGCCCTTGGGCTCGCGGTTGAGGATGAGCGTCAGCCCATCCAGCGACTACACGTCCAAGCGTTGCTCGTTAAGGGGCTCGGTTCAAAAAAAGCAAGGACAGATTCGTACATCGGTCTGCTTGACGTTGCTGACGTCAGTCGTGGTTGCCATTGTATGGGGGCTGCACTGATGGAAATCATGGTATTTTCTGTATGAATTCTCCTGCTGCACAACAACGGCCGCAGCTGCCGCCTGCCCCGGCGCGCCCGCAACAGCAGGTGCAGCATCGGATGATGCCGTCGTCCGTGGTCGCCCGACCCCCCTCTGGCGTGATCGTCAACAGGGCCTCCACCGTTGCGGCCGCTGCTGCTGCTCAGCCGGTGCGAGCACCCACGCCCTTATCGCTCGCACAGGAGCAGCTCAAGCGATTGGACGCACAGCTGGGGCAGATGCGCGCAGGGCTGTCGATGCTGCAGAGGCGGCTGTTGGAGAGGCAGAGGGTTCTGCTGACGGACCATGTGAACGCCCTCCTGCCATCTTCTGCTGCAGCGAAGAAGCCCGCTGCTACTCCTGTGACTACTCCTGTGACTACTCCTGTGACTACTCCTGTGACTACCGCGCCACCAGCAGCGACCGCTACGACTCCGTCGGCACCACCGCCCTCTTTAGCAACGCTATTGGCTCCCTTGCCCGCTGCATCGGCGGCGGCACCACCGGCAAGTGCGCCAGGGATAATGCCGCCCCCGTGGACCGTGGATGCCGTGATCGACCTGCCTGACCTGCCGGCCCTAACGCCCGAAGTTCGGTTGTCGCTCGCGACCTCTGTTGCTGCGCTCCAGAGGATCAAGCGCAGACTGGATCCCGACGCAACCGACTCGTCCTCGGGCGAAAGCGGTCCAGAGGACGACGGCCCAGACAGCGACGACGACAACGACAACGATAAAATGAACGTGGACAGCGGGACGTCGTCAACGTCCTCTTCCTCGGCCGTCTTGTCGGAAGCAGCGCCAACTGCACCTCGCACAAAGCCGTCACCTAGGGCCATTGGGCCAAAGGCAAGGACAGCACAGCTTTTGGCAAACATCTCGGATGACCTGTTGGAACGGTCGTGGCGGGCGCACGATCGCAACCAGTTCCTCTGGCGCCAGCAGTGGCTCCGTTTGCAACTGCTCGACTTGGACTCGCGTATCAATAACACGCCCCTGACCCGGCAACTCAATGAGCGCCAGGTAACCGCCGTAGCCCCCGTGTGGTCTAAACTATTACAAACCAGACGATGGCGAACGTGGCCGCAAACCGCCAAGTAACCCCGTCTTCCGAGAATGACAGCACGTGCGCACGAGCGCGGATATGGACGGCACGAAAGAAAAAGGTGGTGAGCCGGCGCACCAAGGTCGCCCCCGCCATAAGGAGTGCCACGCCGTTCTTCCACGAGTTTTTGTCGCTTCCAGAAGGTGCGTCCTCGAATTTGCCACCGGCCCATGAAAAGCTGATCTTTCCTGTTGTATTGTAGAACGCGTCTACGTCAAGCCCAAGGCGGAGGGAGGGAGCTCCGAGGGCGCACCAGCAAAACTGCCTGCGATGCAGTCACTGAGGAAGGCGCCGGTGGCACCAAACCCAACACGGTTGTCGCGGAAGCCGTCGTCGTCGTCTGCTTCCTTGGGTGTCTCGTTTGCTGCCGACTCGTTGCCCTCGTCGCTCTCAGCCTCGCCACGATCGGCGTCACCGAGACCGTTGACCCCAGGCTCGGCCCCAGGGTCAGCGAAAAAGGGTCCTCATTCTGCGGCCGGCAAACTGAGCATCCGTCTGCCGAACGCGTCATCGGCCACTCGCAAGCTGGGTTTCTTTGGATCGGCGCCGTCAACCCCTTTCTCCCCCACTCCTTTGGCGCTGGCGTCATCAAAATCGGGCGCGCTGCGACGAACACTCTCGTCACCCACGGGCCCTCTGTCAGCCAAGTAAAAAAAAAAAAAAACACGTTCGCTTTCCAAAACAAAATTAATAATTTATTTTCATTGCAAGTTCATCGCCGACTTCCACGCCGAAAAAGCGCAAGCCGTCCAGCTTTGACATTGACAACCTCGTCATCCCCGTCAGTATGGTCCAAGGAAGCAGCATCACGGCGCTCGAGGTCAAGGAGATTTTCACACCCACCTGGCGCGATCTCGGTGCGAACGCGGTACAGCCGGAACGACGCACCAAAATCGGTCGTCCTTCGTTGTCATCACTGCAGGACGTACGTTTTCGTCTTATTTCTTCCTTAAAGAATCTACGTTCAACAGGAGGAGCCCATGGACGACGAGACGTTTTTGCGGCGCCACGAACAGAAGGAGCAACTGGAAAAGTCTGGCAAGCGATTTGACGTGCTTGCCGAAGAGCGCCGTCGTCAAATGCTCCTCGCGGAGGCTCTTATGTCTCCAATCGTATGGCAAAGCAAGTCGTGGTTCCTATTTAGTCCAACAGTTTTTTTTCCCCTCTTAGCTTCATGCACCGACGATGGTGACCGTCGACCTCAATGACGAATCCAACCCAGGAAGCATCGACAGCGCTACCCCATCGGCCCCTTCGTCCCCACTTCGTCGGGCGTCGTCCGGTCATCGCCAGGCCGACGAATGAATAAAATATCTCACCGCACACCCAAAACATGTTGTCTTCAAAGAGTCTACGGAGACATCCTTTTTTTATTATTTTTGACTACGTAATTGGGGATATTCAAAAAAAAAGGTAACGAGAGAAAAAAAATCTTTTTATTTTGCTATTTTTTCTTTTTTTTTTTTTTTTCACTCTGAAGCGGCAGCGACCTTTGCCTTCTTCTTCTTGGGTGTGGGCTCGGCTGCGGCGGACCCATCGGCTGCTGCTGCTGCTGCCTCGGTGGGCTCCTCCGTTGCCTTC
>Ga0302233_10001597_pt1 | contig 15464 bp, 19 predicted proteins | sample II_Palsa_N3_1_FD_193516 | JGI IMG/M metagenome (GOLD analysis project Ga0302233, IMG submission 193516) | Peat permafrost microbial communities from Stordalen Mire near Abisko, Sweden - II_Palsa_N3_1 | ecosystem: Environmental > Terrestrial > Soil > Palsa > Peat permafrost | place: Sweden... | reverse complement strand
GTCGTCGGGTTGGGAATGGTGGCGCCAGGGAGGGCCATGAGAAGCAGCGGGAACCAGAGGAGGAGCACAAGGGCGACTGCAAAGAAGAAGCCCTGGCACCACTGAGAGACCTTGTTCTGGATGTCGCCGACCTGACGGGCCTGGCGCTTTTGGTCCTCGCGTACTGTCGTGGACGAACGACGAGATCAGTCTAGTACACCCATGACAACGTACGGGTCTTCACGTCATAGTTGGAGGCGTAGATATCCTCAAACTTGAGCCAGCGGAAAAAGGTGAGTGTGGTGTCGGTCACGGTCCAATCCAGCAGGCAGCGGATCTCAAAGATGAACGGGATCTGACGGTAGCCAATGTCTATTTTCGCAATTAGCCAAAAAGCCGGACGCACGCTCTGGGTTACGTACAGAGGAACCGGTTGACAACGCCGTACGATTTGGTAATGAAAAACAGGTTGATGTTGAACTGGAGGTAGCCCGACTTGAGCTGGAGCGCAGAGTAGTACCAGTAGATGCACTTGACAAAGTACCAGAAGGGCAGCACGCCCGTGTAGAGGAAGGGCGATCCCTTTTCGTTGGGCAGGTAGAAGAACAGCCAGACGTGGTAGCCGATGACGGTCGCGTACTGCACCAGCAGCTTCATGCGGATGGACTTGGCCGAGTAGATCATGCGGTCGATCAGGATAACCACAAACTCGGTGATGGCAATGACGAGGAAAAGCAGCGGGACCTGGTTTTGCTCAAGGATCTGAGGGGAAAAAAGGAGCGAAATATTAACGCAAAAGAGAAAAAAAAAAAGGTCTGTACGTTGGTCAAGTCGCTGCTCGAGTCGGTTGAGAAGTCCTGGAAGAACAGCACCGTGAGCACAAAGACAAAGACGTCGGCGAAAAACATGAGCGTGTAGTAGTCCTCGCCTGCAGAGTAAAAAAATCAAAAATCAAGAATAAACACACCGCAAGATTTTAAAATAATAAAATGGTACCCAGGTTGTGTTCGTGGGAGCCGACGAGTCGATCGACAAAGCCCTTGACAAACTGGCGCGTCTTTTTGACCGGCGACAGTGGGTCAAAACTTTCCGGCTTGGTGGCGGCGGCCGCCTGTGCAAGCTGCTCTCCTGCTTCCTCGTCTTCCTCTCCTTCGTCGTCATCGTCGACGGGTGGTGAGCCGCTGAAGACAACCGGCGCACTTTGGAGCTCGCTCGAGTTGATGGAGTTGACAGAGCCAGCGATGCTATCACTGACAACGACCTGTGCGGGAACGGGCACCGACACAGGCTTGCTCGACGCGGAATGGATCGCCTCAGGGTCGTGCTCCTCTGATGGCTCCGCGGCTTCGTCAATGCTGGCCGTGTCCCAAAGGCCAAACTGTTGGGGGGGGAGAGTTTTAAAAACCTTTTTCATAAAACGCAGGCAAAACCTTGATGAGGACGCTGCGAACGGAGAACGACATGACGAGGATGAGCATCTCGGTGATGATGTGAGGCGAGAAAAACTTGTCGCAGTAGCGTTGGATGCCGAGCATGGTGATGGCGTTGAAGATGAACGCCGCGTCCGGGGTGCAGGCCGTGTCGGGATCGAGTGTGTAGGGGTCGTTGAAATGGAACGGGAACTGCATCGACGATAAATTAAACTGTGCCAGAAACAAGCAATAAATAACTCACCTGGAAAAAGTACTTGAGCACAATCACAAACTCGGTGTAGTAGATGACAAAGCTCCAGAACGTCTTTGGCGTGAACGGATGTGCCGCAATGCCAAAGAGTAGCAGCGACCACGTCAGGATGGTCGAGAGGACTGTGCCGTTTACAATCTGGCATGATGACAAACGCAAAAATGAATCCTCGAATACAAACGATCGCGAGGGTTACCTGGTTCACAAAGACGAAAATGTAGACCAGGGCGTCGACACGCGCCATGAGCATGTAGTAGATGCCAAAGACAAGCAGCCAGATGCGCAGGGTCCAGCTGTCGTCCGAGCGGAGCATGTTGTCGTCCATCGTGCCCACATCTAGTAAGTCAATTTGTTATCCTTACAAAGGGATTGTAAACGTGCTCATACCATCGATAACAGCATAGTCGGCAGACAGCGCAAAGATGCGGCGGATCAGGACGTCGACACGGTTCATCCACTTGCCGTGCTCCTTGACCTCGTTCTCGTCCTCGACATCGTCCTTGATGAACGGCGTGTCGTCGTCGATTTCCACCTTGAGATCGGCCTCGTCCACGTCAAGCGCACTGAGAAGCTTGGCAGTGGCCTCCTCCTGTTTGATGGCAGCAGGTCTAAAGACAGGGATGCATTTAGGGAGGATAAAACAAAGGGAGAAAGACATACGATGACTCGACAGTCTCGTCGATCGTGACGCCGGTGGCAGCCGTGGTCGCGACGGCAACGGGGGCATCGGCAGCTTTCGTCTGTCCAAACGAGACGCCGGACCAACGGGTGTAGAACTTTTTGATCATTCGGTCGTACTTTGCCTTGGAGCGGGCAAAGTTGGCGAGGATCTCCTGCTTCTTTGCGTCCTGCTCACGGTCCTGCTTGGACTTGTAGGCGGCACGGCGGGTTGCGGCCTCGTTGACCTCCTCGTTGAGGAAGCGCGTGAGGATCGGGAAGTAGGGCGAGTCGTAGATGGCCTGCTGGACGAGCATGGCGGCAAAGGCGAGCAGGCCGATGATGCGCTGCTTGGAGAACGCCAGCTGGTCGTACGTATTTGGAACGAGGTCTTCCTCCTTGAGAACGAGGCGGTTGAGTCCGATGACCGAAAGGAGTTCTGGTACAGCGTGTAACAACGTGTGAAGCATAGTAAAATGGGGGGAAAAAGAAACGTACGGTTGCCAGAGTAGTCGTACAGGTACGCGTAGAGTTGGAAGGCAACGACAATGAGGAACCACATGTAGTTGTACCAGCGGTACACAAACCAGACGCGCGTGCGGATGTTCTTGTTGAGGAGGACGTCCTCACCCTGCGAGAGCATGTACATGGACAGCAACAGATACAGGAACGAGAGGACGCTGACGGACGACGTGCCACCGACAAAGGTGAGGATGACGACGATGCGGAAAAAGTATCTAAAGTACGTGAGCTTGATCTCGGAAAGGAGGCTCCTAATAAAAATTAAAATAAATATATATTATTATTATTAGAGCAGTATAGTTTTTGCCTGGGGGCCTTGGAGAAATCAAACAGAGCGGGGTCGATGAACGAGTCGTCGTGGCGTGCGCCGTGGTCGTGGGCGAGCCCGAGACGGGTGGCCTTGGCCTTTTCGCGGTAAAAGACGTCGCGCTGGAGCACGCAGAAAAACAAGAGGACAAAGTCTGCGATGAGCAGGTACCGGCTGTCGGCCGCGTTCATGCCCAGGACCGTGAGCAGGTCGGGGTCGAGGGTCTCCCACGGCAGAACAGCGGAGGCATTGGGCGGCAGGCCCAGGAAGATAAAGTACTGCCAGCAGAGGACGGCCGCGACGACGCCGAGGTAGACCCACCAGGCGCGCGCAATGAACCGCTTGGGGAGGACGAGGGTGAAGCCGAGGGTGAAGAGGTAGAAAATGCCGATGGTGTTGAGGTGGACAAGGGCCGTGATGACGTGCATGAGCTGCGAGAGCTGGTAGCCCGTGTACGTGACGAGGTTGGACAAGAAGTCCTTGAGGGCGTAGCGGGCAGACATCTCCTCGGGCTCCTTGTCGCCGACGAGGTCGTCTGCTTGTGCGGTAGCAAGGATCGTTTCGTCGGGAGGAGAGGCATCCGAAGCAGCAGCAGCAGCAGCACCGGCGGCGGCGGCAGTCTCGGACGACGTCGCCATCCCGTTGCTCCTGGTGCTGAGGCCACGTTTGAGCGTCGTCGTGGTGACGTTGTCCTTGGCACTGACCGAGGTGGTGAAGAAGAGGAGGAAGGTGCCGTCCGGGTCGTAGACGAGCGAGCCGTCGGCCTCCTGGATCATGGACTCGCCCGTCTCCTCGCAGATGTGGCGACGCCAGTCCAGGGACGCGGTGCTGATGGCAATCATGAACACGAGGAAGATCTCGCGGAGGAGGTAGAAGGAGGCGACGTGGATGTCCCCCGTGTTGGGCACGGGCTGCTGGTTGAAGCCAACGTACGCGTACGTGGAGCGGTCCTCGTCGGTGATCTCGTCCTGGATGATGCCCAGCTGGAAGATCAGGCGCGAGTAGATGACCACCTGTGCGTAGAGGAGCACGATGAGGCGTGTCCAGCGCTGGATCTGGCGCCACGGCGCGTAAAAGGCGAGGAGGACGAGGAAGATGCCGTTGATGACGTTGACCTGGTTGATCGCGGCAAAGAAGAGCAGCGAGAGGACCGTGCGAGGTGCGGCGATGATGACAAGGCGCTGGACGACGAGGATGGACGTGCGCAGGACCTTGGGGAATGATGTGTTGATGTAGCCGGCCTCGCCCCAGAGCGAGCGGTAGTTGTTTGTGGAAACAAAGAGTACCATCTGGTAGCCCGTGGAAATGAAGATGGCAACGTGCTGCAAAAGGTACAGGAATAGCTGCGTGCCGGGGCTCCAGATCAGGCCGATGTCCTCCAAGGTCGACGCAGGCACGATGCCCGTGAGCCAGTTGTAGATGTCCTCTGTCGTTTGAAGGCTCAGCACAAAAAGAAAGCGCTGGAATCGTACGGAATTGGTAGAGGTAGCAAACGGACAGGAACGACGCAGACGCAAAGACCACCAGCGGCCACATCCAAACGACCGCGCGGGGCAGGTGCAGCTGGTACAGGACGAGGCAAATAAAGAAGAAGACGAGGTACCTGAGTCGCAGGAATTCAGACCGACAAATACATAAATAAATAATTTTTACATGAGCTCGATGATCTTGGGCTTGCCGGTGAACGCGATAACCAGGAACTGCATGAAGCAAATGATGATGAAATTTTCCGTAATCGCGGCGCCGAGCAACTCGTAGAGGAAGCGGACGGTCCAGAGCGCGCGAACGTGCCACTTTTCCTTCTACATAAAGAAGAATTATTTTCTTGGTTCATTGCAGACAGCGCACCTTGGGTTCCGCTGCACTTTTCTCGGACGAGTCAGTGGCCTGGGCTTCCTCCTCGGATTTCGTTGCGGTGACGAGGAGCGAGTCGCCCTCGCTGGTCTGATCCACATTGGCCTTTTGAGTGGTCGCCTGGGCATCGACGCTGAGGGACGCAAGGGATGACTGGAGCGCCCGCTTGCGAACCTCGAGATAATCGTAGGTGGCGAGCTGGAGCCAGCAGGCAAAGAGGATGGTGATGTGGAGGGCGAGCCCGGTCCAGAGGTCGTCGTCATAGTCTTCGAGGCCGACCAGGACGGCGATCGTGTTGCTGTTTGAGACGGGGTCGCTGAACGGGAACTGCCAGATGAACTGGATGGCGATGACGAGTTCAGTGTAGCCGACGAGGAAGATCCAGCCGTTCTGGGCCAACTTGGGCGAGAGCTGCACGGGGTGTATTTTAATAAAATGTCATAAATGTGTTTTACCATGAAGGAGAGGAAAAAGAGCATAAAGATGGCATTGAGGAGGTTGACCGATTCGAGCGAGCAAAAGTACACGACCACCAGGGCCACGAGGTACAAATGCTCCAAGAAGAACACGAAAAGCAGGCCGATGACGAGACGCATCGTGGTAACGAAGGACGCCCAGTCCGCCTGCACAAAAAGGACAAAGTTGAATGGAAAAGAATAAGAAAAAACATTATACCTTGCGCTTCTCCGCTGCCTCGTCGACGACGGGGGCGGGGGCGGGCTCTTCCGCCGCTCTTCCCTTGCGTCTGCGTCCTCCCCCGCCGCCTCGGCGTTTCCTGGGCTCTTCTGCGCCTGCTGCCGCCGTTTGCTCGTCGGCAACGACAATGTCGTCCTCGTGTGCCTGGCGCTCGAGCTCTGCTGCGTCTTCGAGGTGCTTCTTGGACGCGTACATCGGATAGACCTGGCGATCGTTCTTAGTGCCCTTTTACAGTATTCTTTCGTACGGTGAAGCAAAAGCCGAGGGTGAAGAGCAGCTGCCCGCCGATCGACATGAACGGCACGGGGAAGATCTCCCAGCCCGTGTACGGATGGCTGACAAAGTCGGGCCCGTACAGGTTTGCGAGCGTCGACACAAACACGTCGCCCAGGGCGATGAGCAGGAGCGGCTTGTGCAGGAGGACCAGGGATGTCTTGGACGTGGGGAATAGCACGGCAAAGAGCGACCAGACCATGAAGACGGCCGTGACGTAGTTGGGGAAGGTGATCGACCAGGCCATGAGGATGGGCGGTGCCAACTGCGAGCAAACGGGAATGAGTGGTTTGGGCTTGCTTTTTTTGTACGTACCATGAAGGTGTAGTTGAGATACGAGTCGGTCGAGCGGATGCGGGGCGCCCAGAGGACGCTGCGCAGACCGTCGCCCCTGCGTGGACGATTTGCGTTGCGAAGGGCCTCGGCGGAGGACTGTGCGCGCTGGAAACCTCGGATCTATTCGGCTTGTTGTTAAAGGGGCGCTTTCCATTTTCTTGGATCGTACGCAAACAATGAGGACAAGCAGCGAGGGCATGAGCATGTACGTGGACCAGACGGGCGCGACCCAGTCGGGCCCGGTCGAGTAGAACGAGAACACGCCGAGCCACTCGGTCATGTTCACGCTCGCATTCTCATTGACCATCGGGATCTGGAATATGTACACGACGGCGAGATGCACGATGGCGTACGCTATGATGCCGCTGTGCACGAGCTCCTGCACGTCCTTGGGGACGCGCAGCTGGATCGTCCACAGCCACAGCGCCAGGAGCACGAGGACCATGTACGGCAGCGACAGGATCGAGGGCGCGGTCAGCACGGCAAAGCTCAGGGCCACGGCCGCGACCACGAGCAGGAACTCGGCCATGTGGTTCCAGAATTTGCGCTCTAGTTTTATGGGGCCAGTTGGGCATTTAAGAGGGACTCGCGATTAATTACCTCGACGGCGGGACTGCTCTGGGTTGCGCGTCAAGGGCGTCTTGTACACATAGGAAAAGATGGCATCGAGCTCACCGGGCTGTGCCTTTGCCTGCTCCTCTTCCACGTGGACGGGCAGGACAGCGGGCGGCTCGTTGCCTGCGTTCATGGCCTTGACGGGGCGCAGCCAGAACCAGTACGCCGCGATGGACGCGATGAGCACAAGGGGATCGGGCGCGATCACACGGAACCCCTCGAGCGGGGTCGTGACACGCTGGATCCCCAGCATGACCAGCACGTCGTAGCCCACGGTCCAGGCCGGGACCACGTCCGGCGCCACGGCCCATGTGATCTGCATCGCCAGCTGGAGCAAGGAGGCGAGCAGGGCCACGGTCAGGGCGGTCCAGACGAGGATCGTGCGCACTCCGGCCTGGATCCGCACCGACACCAGCGACGCCACAAAGTACAGCGTCAGGTACGTCGCGCCAAAGGCGCTGAAGCGCAGGAAGCCGGCTAGCACATGGCGTGAGAAGGTCAAGAGCGCCAGGCAACAACAAAAACAAAGGTTGAAACGGTACCCACAACGAGCGCGATATGCCATAGCCACTGCACCGCACCAGGCACGCTAAGCGGTAGCTGCATTTTGAAAAGGGGGAGGGAGGGGGGTGGTGGCGGTTAGCAGCTTGGCTTGTTTTCGCGCTTTTTTTTTTTTACAGTAATAGCGGTGGCCATGGGGGGTGTACTCTTGGAAAATGGAGCGTGCAAAATATCATCGATCGCCGATATCGACGGCGTTTCGTTAGGAGAGCCGGTAGATTATGAGCAGGATCGATGTCTTTATGGGTAGTGGGTTGTTCTGTATTTTATTTTCGTTAAAAAAAAAATTTTTTTTTTCACATTTGCGATTTTTTTTTTGTTTGCGATTTTTTAGTTCGTTCAGTTCACGTGGTTTCGGATTACTACTCGCGTTAACGGCCTTCTTCAGTTTTTATTTGCAGCACGTAGTAGAAAGAAAGAAATAATTCTTGTATATTTTAGTCGTTTGACTTGTGGATGACGACGTCCTCGCCGGCTGTGCCGATGCGGATGGAAAGATTACCGAGCTCAACGACATCGTCTGCGCCTGCGCCGCCGCCGCCGCCGCCGGTGGTCGTCGTGTTTGTCGAAACGTAGCCGTGGGCTTTGAGGTTTGGGCTCTGGTTGTTGCCGGGGCTCCTTGCTGATCCCGTGTAGCCAGAGAAGGACGACGAGTCTGTGGCGGCCCGGTACGGCAGGAACGAGGTGAGGATGCCGCGGGATCGGTAGAGCGTGAGGTAGGCAATGACGACCATGGGCAGCTCGGCCATGTAGACATGATAAATCCTGCCATGAATAAAATTTCAGTATGACAATACGGCACTTATTCAAGTACCAATATTGCATGCCAAGCACAGCAGCGACGATGAAGAGCGAGCACGTGAGGAGGGCGTTGATCGTGCCCATGACGCTCACAAAGATCATTGTGTTCTCAAGCTGTGCCAGCGTCGACGGTGGCTTCTTTTCTGTGGCCGAGGGGTCGACCGACGCAATCCTGTTGATGACCTCGCGCTCAAACACGACCTGCTCGTGGATGATGCCGCGGATCCGCCACGAGATGTAGCTAAAGATGAGCATTTGCGCGAGCAGGCAGAACGACTGGACGGCCCAGCCGATGGTCAGGACCAGCTCGAGGTCCTCGGGCGACGCCGAGCCCACACCGAGCGAGTTGGTGACGATGCTGAACAGCACGATGCAGATGACAGCAGAGGCCCCCATGCCCACCAGGGCGATGCGCTCAAAGCTTTGCTGGTAGTTGGTCAGCTTGTCCTTGGACTCGTTCTCGTTGGGCCTGAACTTGCCCAGGGCCTGGCTCAGCACGCCCAGCATCATGACGTAGTGCGCAAACGCAAGCCCGATCGCGAGTGAGATGCCCGTGGCGTGGAGGGTCAGCAGCACGGCTGCGTCCGTCTGGTCACGCACGGTGGCCCCGGGCCGAGCGAGCACGTAGGCCGAGATGGCGATCCCGTTGACCAGCCACGGCGCGTACACCAGCCTGAACAGACGCGGGCTTCGGTCGAGGCCACGGTACAGCGCAACGGCAAACTCGACGGCGCTGGCCCCTAGAAGGGCGAGCCACGTGGCAAAGAGGGCCATTTGGGCATTCTCGTTCAACGAGCACCTATAAATAGACCAATCAATAAGGACGACTGACAAGTTACGTACGGGTCCTGGACGGTGTCGTAGCTGTTCGAGGCAAAGTTGAAGAAGTCGTCCTCTGTGGAAAACAAAAACAAACGACCAGGTTGAGTTCAGTTGGGGCACATGTGAAAACAAAAAAAAAACCACGAATGCCACCCAACTCTGAAACACCCCCGCACTCCGATATATCCCCCTATCCCATTCCTCCAATTATGGAACGGTAGGGTACGTACGACGGAAGCCCGGGGGACAGAGCGACGGGCCGCTGGTCGAGTTCATGCGAGGTCCGCCCGGCGTGCGTGGGAGAAACGGTGCGTGACGGGGAAATTTCAACGGTTTGTTTTTCCTTGTTTGTTGACAAGGAATTCGCCTGGGAACAACAAGGTCTGCTGTTGCGGTTGCTGCCTATGCCGAATCACGTTGAATTTGCAAGCTAATGTGGCTGGGTTTATTTCTCAAATGCCTCCTCCAATCGAAAAAAGATCTTTAGAACCTGGCATGGCAAAAAACTGGTCCCATTTTTAACACAGTTTCCTTCCCGTGACCAACTGTTTTTTTCGAATGTTGCCGCCGCCGCCGCCCCGTTCGCTGCCGCCGCCGCCCCGCTCGCTCCAGCCGCCCCCCCCCCCGCCCCCCCCACCGCCTCGGAGCCCGTCGATGGTGGTGACACGTTCGCTGCCGATGGCGCCCGGGGGCAAGCCGGCTCACCCGCCGCCCCCGCCGCCGCCTCCACTTGCCTTGTTGCAGCAACAGGCCCAGCAGCTGCAACAGCACAGCCGACAGCAATTGCAATCGCTGGCACACAGCGATGTGCTGCAGGCCATGAGCAAGGGGCGTGCGGCCGTGGTGCTGCCGCTGCTCGTTGCTGCGCCGCACGACAGCGGTGGTGGCAGCAGCAGCACGAGCGGGACATCGGCGATGGAGAGGCTCAATACGACGCCCAGCCTGGCAAAGTACGAGAAGCTGGCAAAGGTGGGCGAGGGGACCTATGGGTACGCCACTCACGCTTGTTTGCTTTTGGCGGTTTAAAGGAGCGCATTGTTTTCACGTAGTGTCGTGTACAAGGCCCGCAACGTGCAAACCAACGAGCTGGTGGCCCTCAAAAGCATCAAGGTGGACAACACAAACGAGGGCGTACGTCAATGCCGCATTAAAGAATATAATGTATTTATTAAAAATATGCCCCTAGTTTCCCATTGCGGCCATGCGCGAGATAAAGGCGCTCAAGCGGATCGAGCACGAGAACGTGGTGAGGATCCTGGAGGTCGTCAACGTGGCTGGGCCGCTCGAGTGGGCCTACATCGTGCTCGAGTACATGGAGCACGACCTGAGCGGGCTGCTGTCGCGCGACAGCAAGGAGGACACGATCGATCGACTCGATGTAATGCACTTTTAAAAAAACCATATTCATATTCTTGTTCTTGTTTTTTTAGGAGGCGGTGGTGAAAAGCCTGATGATGCAACTGCTGCGCGGGCTCGACTGCCTGCACTCGCAAAACATTGTTCACCGCGACATCAAGGCCTCCAATCTGCTGATCAACAACCGCGGCCAGCTCAAGCTCGCCGATTTCGGTCTTGCGCGCATCCTGGGCGGGCCGTCCAACCCGAGCATCGACCACCGCGTGTTTACAAACAGGGTCATCACGCTGGGCTACCGCCCGCCCGAGCTGCTGCTGGGCGGCACCATCTACGGCACCGAGGTCGACATCTGGAGTGCGGGGTGCATCCTCGCAGAGATGTTTATCGGCAAGACGTACTTTCGCGGGGAGGACGAGATCGCCCAGGCACAGATCGTCTTCAAGAAGTGCGGCACACCAACGCCCGAGGACTGGCCGGGCGTCGAAAACTACCCATGGTACAATGTCCTTTGCACGACTGAGCGGCATCCGCGCGTCCTCGTCGAAGATCTCACAAAGTAAAGTAAATAAAATAACCCTGATACTAATTGCTTTTAAATTTAGAAACTACATCTTGTCAAACGACACGGCCGCACTGATCGACCGCATGCTCGCCCTCAACCCCAACAACCGCGTCACCGCAGCCCAAGCCCTTCAGGCGCCCTACTTTTTCGAGTACCCGCCGCCGATGCCAGCCGAGCACATGCCCCGCTTCCAAGAGGAGCATCGCCAGCACGCCGTCAAGCCGTACCAGCCCCCGCCAACCGTCGCCCCGCCCAGCTCTGCCTCTGCCCTTCCCACAACGGCGACAGCGGGGGAACCGGCGGCATCGTCGTCAACCGCCGAAGCCGTCGTCGCCACTGTTGTCGAGGAGGATGGCGAGGCCGCTGTCAAACGAAGGCGACTCGCACAATAGGAGAAATAAATAATGTCTATGAAAAAACAACAACTGGAAGGTTAAGTTTTCGTGTTGGGGTCCTGACATCAAGTCACAGTTCTCCAACAACAAAAAAAATCGCACTTTCACGCGGACGGCCGTGTGTTTTTCACAGCGCACAAAGGGCACAAACCTATCTCCTGCTGTTTCGGGCAACTCGCTCATTGCTTGTGTGAAAGCAGAAACAGAAACTTCCTAAACAGGAAGGCGCCCCGTGGAGGCCGTTCCAGACCGTTTGAGATGTCAAAAAGTGTGAGACCTTTGTTGAGCGCGAAAAGCCTTTTCTTTCCCACATCCTGAAGCTTCCGGATCCCATGCACTTCCACGAACCTGCTTTCCGACTATTCCGAACACGCGCGTCGCCGCGGCGCGCGCTCGCGGACCGTGTCTTTCTCGCTGGCGCTGGTAATGATAACCAAGGCGCTTTTGCGACATGTTTCGGATGAGTCGATAAGTTGCCTGATTTGGTGGAGCCTTCCATTTGTCTTTTTCAGTAATTGCCCGAAGCCAGTTTTCTTTATCGAGGCGACATAGGTTGTGGACAAGTCTCCGCCACTTGCTTGTTCTGAGAGACTCCGTCTGGGGTGTTTGCGCGGTCTGTCGTGTGGTTTGCGCGTGGCAGTTGTTCAGGTCGCCCTGTCATTGTGCAACATTTCCCTTTTACTTTCTTTCATATCCCCTCGTCCTCCTTAATTATGCCTGGCTGTCCTTTGTCGCTCCCTAGTTTGTCCCTGGTTCCCCATGGGTTTCTGCTTTGTGCCCGTTGTCTGGCCGTGAGCAGCGGTGCACCAGGCCGTGTGTCCCTGTTCGACAGAGCGCGTGGTCTTTGTCTTTGTTCGTGTGAACTTTGGGTCGCTGCCCGTTTCTGCTCGTTTTATATCTTCCCCCTTCAACCCCGTCCGCTGGCAACAATCTGGTCACCGGATTTCAGGCCTTGGATTTTTACTTTTATTTTATAAATTTTCTATTTTCCCCTCCCCTAAAATGTAGGCCATCGCACAATGAAGCCACGACACCTCGCCCTGCTGGCTGCCGCCGCTTTCATCGCGGTCCTCGGGTTCGTGCCCCGTCCTGCCCACGCTCAGTTCAACGTGTGGGACGTCGCCACCGGGTCGGCCGTCGTCAAAAATTCCTACACGGGCACGGCAATTTCCTCGTCGGGCCAAGTCATTGCCATCGGCGCGCCCTACTACGATTTTTATGACTTCAGCGGCGGCACACAGCCCACCGCCACCGTGGGACAGGTCCTGCTGTACGTCTGCAACGACAACACCCAGAACAACTACACGTGCACCGAAACGACAACGATCACCGGCGGCAGTGCTGGCAACGGCTTTGGCGCCTCCGTGGGCATCAGCAGAGCAGGCGCGCTGCTGGCCGTCGGATGTCCGTTCTGCTCGGCTGGCACTTACACGCTGTACGTGACTGCTTCCCCCCGGTCCGTGGTGGCTAATTCTCTCTTTTTTTGCAGGGAGGGCCTGATCTACATTTACTCGTGCACGCTCTACACGACTGGCTCCACAGCCGGCGGCGTGTCCAGCTGCACCGCTCTCAAGACCGGCTCGACCGGCTACTTTTCTCCCGGGACCAATAATGCCAAAGTGGGCATGCCAGGCTCACTCAACGTCCTCGGCCCCGATACCGGTGCCTATGGCTACATCACCACCTCGTCGTCCTATACCCAGACGATGTACAACGTCTTTGTGCAAGGGCTCCCCGACAACGGTGACTTTTCCATCGGCACCACGCTCACCAACGCTGCCGGCGCAAACTTTGGTACGGCCATCTTCACCACCACAACCCGCATCATGGTCTCGGACACGGGCAACGCGACCGTCACGCCGTACGTCAACAACTATGCCTGCAGCAATGGTGTCTGCTCGAGCCCGATCACGTACTCGTACCCGCCGACCGGATGGAGCGTGGCCAATTCCAACGGCTACCGAGGTAAGCATCTATTTGTGCTTTTTAATTGTCTTAACGATCCAACAACGGAACCCGTTAGATGGCTACGGAACGTCACTCGCGGGCAACGATAACCTTCTTGTCATCGGTGTGCCCTATTACAACTCCAACCAAGGCCTGGTGATCATCTACCAATGCAGTGTATCGGTGTGCAACAACACTGCTAGCTCCTACTCGGTCTACTTTGGCGATTTGCCTGGCGGAAAGTTTGGCTTTGCCATCTCAGTCGGTCAGCAGTACGTCGCTGCATCCGCGCCCACGTTGACGACCCCTGGTGCGCTTTTCTGTGTTTCCTATTTTTCATCCTCCTAAATAAAATTTTATAAAATACCCAGATGTGTACATGCTGGATTGCACCAATCCCCTCTCGTGCTGGCTGAGCAGCAGGGTAGTGCCCTCGGAGACCATCGCCGGCCTCACTGGCAGTGGTACGGAAAAAAAAAAGAAAAAATTTTATTGGGTGTGTTTTGCTAATTATTCTCTTCATCTAGGATTTGGTTACTCGGTGTCGATCAACGAACTGCTGTTTCAATGGATCGCCGTGGGAGCCCCTTACTTTAACCAGACAACCAATGGCCAAGCCTATATGTTTGAGTGCCAGAGCAACAGCACCGGCTTGAACGGCCTCTGCATGGGTGGCACTTTCACGCACACCGCCACAGCCACCAACTCGTACACACGCTCCGTGACCGAATCGTCAACACGATCTGCAACCAAGTCGTACTCTGAGTCGTTCACCCATTCCAAGACCATGTCGTACACCAACTCGGCCACCAACTCGTTCACGGCGTCGCCTACCCGATCGTACACGGTCTCGGGCACCCAGTCCAAGACCGTCTCGTACACCCAGTCGGAGACATACTCGTACACTGTGTCGCCTACCCAATCCTACACCGTTTCGGGAACGCAATCCAGGACAGCCTCCTACACGCAGTCGCCCACAGCGTCGGCCACTCAGTCCAACACTAACTCGGCAACTTTCTCGGCGACAAAGTCAAGCACCAACTCACAGACCAACTCGGCCACCAATTCGCAGACCCAGTCGTTCACTCAGTCAGCCACCAACTCGCTCACCAACTCGGCCAGCCAGTCGGCTACCCAGTCGGCCACCCAGTCGGCGACCCTGTCAGCCACCCAGTCGGCCACCAACTCGCTCACTAACTCGGCCACCAACTCGCTCACCAACTCGGCCACCCAGTCGGCGACCCTGTCAGCCACCCAGTCGGCCACCAACTCGCTCACCAACTCGGCCACCAACTCGCTCACCAATTCGGCCACCCAGTCGGCCACCCAGTCGGCCACCCAGTCGGCCACCCAGTCGGCTACCCAGTCGGCTACCCAGTCGGCTACCCAGTCGGCTACCCAGTCGGCTACCCAGTCGGCCACCCTGTCAGCCACCCAGTCGGCCACCCAGTCCTCAACTGACTCAGCAACCGACTCGTACACAAATTCGGCGACACAATCCTACTCGCACTCGGCGACTCAGTCGTTTACAAAGTCGGCCACTGCGTCTTACACAGGCTCCGCGACCCAGTCCTTCACCGCCTCGGCAACTCAGAGTTACACGGAATCAGCTACGCAGTCGTTCACTGGCTCAGCGACTCAGAGTTACACGAACTCGGCAACCGACACGGCAACGGACTCGGCCACGCAAAGCTTCTCTGCATCAGCAACCGCCTCAGCAACGCAGTCGTTCACCAACTCGGCGACCGACTCGTTCACTGCATCCGCCACACCGTCGTTTACCAACTCAGCGACCCAAACATCCACGGACTCGGCAACCCAGTCGTTCACCAATTCGGCGACGCAGTCCTTTACTCAGTCGGCCACGGCCACATTCACCATCTCGGCCACCGCCTCCTTCACGGACTCGGCCACCGATTCGTTCACCAACTCGGCCACCGCCTCTTACACTGAGTCGGCCACCGCCTCGTACACTGAGTCAGCCACCGATTCGTTCACCAACTCGGCCACCGCCTCTTTCACTGAGTCGGCCACCGCCTCCTTCACGAACTCGGCCACCGATTCGTTCACCAACTCGGCCACTGCCTCTTTCACTGAG
>Ga0302233_10001593_pt1 | contig 15477 bp, 10 predicted proteins | sample II_Palsa_N3_1_FD_193516 | JGI IMG/M metagenome (GOLD analysis project Ga0302233, IMG submission 193516) | Peat permafrost microbial communities from Stordalen Mire near Abisko, Sweden - II_Palsa_N3_1 | ecosystem: Environmental > Terrestrial > Soil > Palsa > Peat permafrost | place: Sweden... | reverse complement strand
AGTGATGTTTCAGTCCATAGATTCCAACGGACGGCTGGTTCATGTCAGCAATATGTGGCTCGCAATATTGGGATACACAAGAAACGAAGTTATCGGGCGTCTGTGGGCGGATTTTCTCGACGACGCGTCGAGAGAATACGCCGTAGCGCAGGTCATTCCCGAGTTGTTCCGTGTGGGCTTCTGTAATGACATCGAGTATCGAGTGCTTCGGAGCGACGGTTCCATCATGGACGTGCTTCTCTCGTCCGTGATTGAGAAACGTGTTCCCACTGCCGCTAACCGATCGCTCACCGTTATGCATGACATTTCCGCCGAAAAACGTTTGCGGGCGGTCGTGTCGGCGCATGACGAGTTATGGCGGGTTACTCTACATTCCAAAGGCGACGGCGTGATTCGCACCGACGCGAATGGTCGCGTTGATTACCTGAATCCGACCGCTGAGAAACTCACGGGATGGACTAACGAAGCGGCGTACGGGCAACCGGTTGAAGTTATTTTCAACTTCGTTCATTGGTAAACGCGTCGTCGCGTTCGAAGCCCTGTTGCGCAGTGTCTGTCGGAAGACTGCGCAATCTCCCTGGCAGATCAGACGATTCTCCTCAGCAGGGATTACCGCGAATACAGTGTCAGGGATTCCGCATCGCGGATCAAGGACGACTCCGGAAGGACTGTAGGCGTCGTTCTGGTCTTCTGCGATATTTCAGAGCATCGGCGGCTGAACCAGGAGATACGCTATCGCGCGACGCATGATGCGATGACCGGCCTATACAACCGGGACGAGTTTGAGCGGCGACTGAAAGCAATGCTCGCGGACAGTTGCGATATGAAGGGCGAACACGCACTACTGTATATCGACCTCGACGAGTTCAAAGTTGTTAACGACGCAGCAGGACATGCTGCCGGCGACCAATTTCTAAAGCAGATAGCCCTCATTGTTCAGGGGATGGCCCGCAACACCGATACTGCGGCGCGATTATGTGGCGATGAATTCGCTCTGGTAGTGGCCAATCGCTCGATCGAGGGAGCGCAGGAAACGGCGCAGCAGCTTTGCGAACGCATCGATGCCTTCCGGTTTCGGTTTGACGATCAGAGTTTTCATGTGGGTGCCAGTGTTGGCCTCGTGCCGATTGACGGTCGATGGTCAGATGTCGAAAGTATTTTGAGAGCAGCAGACGGGGCCTGCTTTGCGGCCAAAGAGAGCGGGCGAAATCGCTTCCACACTTACGTCGCCACGGATCAGCTGATTGGGTCCCATCGGCAGGCGCTGCGCTGGGTGAGGCGGGTTGAACAGGCACTTGACCGGAATGGCTTCGTTCTCCGTTGGCAACGAATCATGCCCCTAACGGCAGTAAATGAGGGTACACATTGCGGAATTCTGATCAGGATGATTGACGAAGACGGCGGCCTCGTTGCTCCGGGTGTATTTCTACCGTCAGCTGAGCGGTTCGGGATTGCGTCCAGGATAGACCGCTGGGTAATACGCACGATGCTCAGGTGGATGGAGGACAACCGCGCGAAGCTTGGCCACGTTTCAACAGTCTCAATTAATCTGTCTGGCCGCTCAGTCGGAGATCCGGATTTCCACCAGGATGTTGAGCGGCTGTTGCGCGAGTTCTCTGTCGATACCGCGAAGTTGTGCTTCGAAGTGACTGAGACGACGGCAATAACCAATATTCTGGAGGCGACGGCGATTCTTCGAATCGATGCGCCGCCATGAGGTTCGCTTTGCACTGGACGACTTCGGAAGCGGGGTTTCGTCGTTTGGCTACCTCAAAAGGCTCCAGGTCGATTACCTCAAAATTGATGGCCAATTTATCCGTAATCTTTGTCACGACCGCGTCGATCAGGCAACGGTCCGATGTATTCGCGATGCTGCGAAAATAACCGGGAAGAAGACGGTCGCAGAATTCGTGGAAACTGAAGAGGTCGAGCAGCTGCTTCGCGAAATTCGAATCGACTATTCGCAGGGTTTCCTGCGACATCGGCCGGCTCCTCTTGACCAATTACTAACAGCAACGAACGAGTGATAGCCGAATTCCAGCATGAGCAGTATGCAGCCCCAACTCAACAGTGGTCGATTTCTGCCGGTTGCGAAGGTCGAACTGGGTTTTTCGTAGGAAACTTGCACGGACATCGTGCGTGTATCTACATGCGACCATACCTTTAGACAACTTGAGTTGAAACGCAACCCGCGTAGAGTCAGTTTGATTACAAAAAATACAGTTGAGCGAAAACCCGCCAAGATCGCGCACGATGATGCGTTGGGATTCAAAGCCGGATGGCGCGGCATCGTGATGCATTCAGCAAGTGCGGGCAGCTTGGCGCGTTCGGGCGGGAGTCTTCAGGGGCGCGCAAGCTCTGTCTTGTGACGGCAAGCACGTACGCTTGCTAATGAAACATCAGCAATTATTGCGGCCATCAATTCGGTCGATTTGACGTCATCCTGCAAGGCTATTGCATGTCCGGGCGCGTTCAAAAGCGCCGTAAAATCAGAGACACATAATGATTGACTTGCTAGAGATGGCGCTAAGCGCGCATGGAGGCCTTTCGCGCTGGCAGCATTTAACTGATACGAACGCTGTCATGTCGACGACCGGATCGCTGTGGGCGAAGAAGCGGCGATCCGACGACATGATCCACTTGGCCATCGCTGCAGCGACGCATGACCAGCACGCGATTATCAAGCCGTTTCCGGCAACTGATTGTCACGCTTTATTCGAGCCGGAATACGTGAGTATCGAAACAATCGGAGATATCCTTCTTGATCACCGCGAGAGCCCGCGCGCTGGGTTCGCAAAGCGCGGTGATGACGAAAAATGGGACGATCTCGACGTGGCGTATTTTCTTGGTTACTTGCTTTGGACGTATCTGACATTGCCATTCCATTATGCGTCTCCAGGATTCGTTTCCGAGGAATTGTCGCAGTGGAGTGAGAACGGCGAGACATGGCGCCGTTTGAAAGTCGATTTCCCTGCCGAATTCGCGGCACATTCGCGTAGCCAGATTGCTTACTTTGGTAACGACGGCTTGATTCGCCGCCTCGACTATTCGATTGACGTGCTTGGCGGGATACCGTGCGTTGACTATGCATCCGACTATCGGGAGTTCAACGGCATCGTGCTACCCACAGTGCACGAAGTCCATAGCCATCTACCAAATGGCAAAGACGGCGAAGTCCTGTTTTCGGTGCAGATCGCCACTGTCTCGTACTTCTAAGCACTATCTGCGCCCACTTCGCATAGCGCTGTAATGGCAAACATTGCCTTGGGAGAAATCTTCATGTCCCCGCTGCAGATGGTTGATCGCGTCGAGATTAAAGTCCTTGTTGACAATGTCACCGACAGTCTTTCGTCAACACCAAACTCCGTGACACGGGAGTGGTCGTTCCTGGAAAGCAGGGGAATGCGACTGATTGGTGGAGGTGCACTCTGCTGCGCAAATCATGGGCTGTCTCTCCTTGTAACGGCCTACGGCGGTGAAAAAGAAAGGACCCTGTTGTTTGACGGTGGCCCGGTGGATTACGCCGTTGAGCGCAATGGCATCCGCATGGGGGTGAATTTCGGTGCGGTCGAGGCGATAGTTTTGTCGCATGGGCATTGGGACCATGCAGGGGGGCTGCCACGTGCTCTGGAGCTCATATCGCAGGGAAACGGCGGTGCTCCGGTTCCGCTCTACCTGCATCCGGGAATGTTCGAGCTGAGAGGGGTACGTCGTCCCGACGGCAGTGTGATGCCGATGGCTCCTGTCCCGCTGCCGCAGGAATGGACAAGGCTGGGTGCTGCCCCGATTGTGACTACAGTCGAGCAACTATGTCTCGATAACACATTCTTTATCAGCGGGGAAATCCCTCGGGTCACAGCCTACGAGGTTGGCTTTCCAGGGCACGTGCGACAACCATCCGGGAGCGAAACCTGGCACGCAGATCCACTTCTGGTTGATGAACGGTTTCTCGCTTGTCACGTTCGCGACAAGGGTTTGATACTGTTCAGCGCCTGCTCTCATGCTGGAATCGTGAACGTCTTGCGTCAGGCAACTAAAGTCTTCCCCAACGTCAAAATACATGCGGTGATAGGCGGTCTGCATCTTTCAGGCCCGAACGAAGCCATCATTCCGGACACTGTTCGCGATATGGGTGCGTTTAATGTCGATGTCTTCGTTCCCGCGCACTGCACCGGTTGGCGTGCCGTCAACGCGATGGTGAGGGAGTATGGTGAGAGCGGTGTGATGCCTTGCGCCGTCGGAAAAATGTATGTTTTTTGAGGCGAGTTCAGGGCCTTGGCGCGGCGCATAGGTGAACGCGAAAGTGTTTAGTGTATGCCAGATCGTCCCTGGTTCACTGGTCTTGTCTTGAACACCGAACTGACGCAACGCATGTGCGATTGAAGTGCGCTTCCGATTCGACAGATCAGGGCGCACGCGCGGTGCACATACCAAAGGGTACAAGGCAGCAAATTCGTGCCTGCGATAATAAGACTTCAGGGTTATTTTCTCGTCCTGACGGTGTGTCGCTGCGGGTCCAGGCAATTTACGCGTCCGCAGTAGTTTTGGGCATGGATAAGGACTCGTGCAAATACGCTTAGCGGATGACAATCGCCGTCCGGTTGGATCTCTCAACGCGAGGGGTGGTGCACGGGAATTCCGGCTACCTTCGAATATTGCGCGGCTTAGCCGCCCTAATCACAGCGTGGCACGGTATCTGAATTGAATCCTTACATAGACTTTCGCCCAGTAGTAGGAAACTTCCTCAACGGTTAATGGACCGCTTCGACAGCGTTACAGTTTTTAGCAGGATTTCAAAATGGGAAGATATGATCAGTACGTTCTTTTAACGCGCAGGCAGGCTACGACGAAAAAATTATGCGTGAAGCTTTTTCGCACGCCATTCTGTTAAGACTGTGGTTATCCATTGCTACTACTCCCGCGCCGTCGGTATACCGGACGCGGTAGCGAAGCATTTCGGAAAGGTCTACCCGGGAGCTTATCCACAATGAGGCCGGAAGCGCGGCGGGCGCCGCCGCGTCCCTATCCCCGGTCGTGGTGTCTGGTGGGCGTGCAATTGACACTTTGCGGTAGGTTACCGTCGCGCAGCATCTCCTTTGGATTCAGAATTTCGTCGTCGTGCATCACACAAACGGCGGAGGGACAAGATATACGGCCGATGGCATTATTGACACCTACATGCATAAAAAGGGGTCGACATTGGCAATCTTTACTATAGCGACAATATCTGCATAACTGACTTTGAAGTCGCACTCGCACAGATGTCAAGCTGATTCGAGAACACTTGGGCACGCCAAAGCATGCAGACATTTACGGCTTCTAAATGACACGGACAACGGTTCTTTGACGGAAGTCGCAAAGGATATGCACAAGGCTTAAGCGCGACCTTATTGCGATCAGCTAATAATTCTGGGCGAAAATGCCTGCTTCAGATCTGAGGCCGTTCGTTCACTTCGCTGGTTGGATGCGGACTGACGCGAGCAACCACGGGAGACGCTCGTTGACGCGAAAAATTATGGCGGATAGTGATACATAACCTCTCTGCGAGAAGGGACACGGCGCAATGCCGTGCCTAACGACTTCGACGCGAAGCAATCATGGTCGCGAAGCGGTAGGTCGCCAAGGAGGTTGGCCAAGCTTCTTGATATGCGAAAAGTCCGCCTCGCGGCGGTGCCCTGTTTCGGCACAACGCACTCGTGGCAGAGGGGCGACGCAATGCGCGGCCCGTCAAGCTAATAAGTGATGTTTGTCCTGCGCAATTGACGCGTGCTACACGCACGGTTGCCTCCTTGTATCGCCCCATTTCTGACGGCTCTGATTCAACAGCGCAATTGAGTTGTAAATGTGAGTACATGCACCTAATTTGCAGAATTTTTATCAACCATGTTGACTAATAGGTGTATATAAACGCAATATCAACTAAGCTTAGAGGGCAGGCGTGCGCTAAGGTGCTCGTCAAAATGTCCGCGAATCGTTTTCACACTCGAAAGTGCTGCGAGAGGCGCCCGCTCGGGGGGATGGGACATCTCAATGAACAAGGGGTGATGCAAGGTTTCAGTAGAAGCGCCGCCGAAGGTGGCATGTTTGCGTATGTGAGTTGTCGAAGATGGTTGATATCAGGGGACGGGCAGTTGCCTTAGCAGAGCAACGGCGCCGCCGGATCGGTTTAGCACGACTGTTTAGTGGCGCATGGGCGGTGCGAGGCTCGAACGCATCGTCGCCAGATGCCAAAAAGTGAAGTGGTCTTCGGCCGCCGCCACGCAGGGTGGATTGGGGCACTGTCGATGATTGCAAAATCGTCGCGGCCGTAGGCCCTTCCGGACCCAACTTAAAAAGCAAGGAAAAGTATCTCGACATGAACCGTTGTGCAGTCATATTCGAACGGTTTTCTTTCGGGCGGTGCGAAGTTTCGGTCGCACAGCGCCAGATCAGGTATTGCGGCAAAGTTATCGCCGTCGGTGACCGGTCGTTCGAAATTCTGCTTACACTTGCGAAAGCTCGGGGAAGGATTGTAAGTAAGGACGAACTGATGGCGACTGTCTGGCCACAGCGCGTTGTCGAGGCAAACACTCTTGAATCACATGTGTCGTCCCTGCGCAAAGTGCTTGGCACGGAGCGTGGGGCGATTCGTACCATCGCAGGCAGGGGTTACCAGTTTGTTGCGGATATCGTCGGTGAAACAGAAGATCGGTCTTTAGGCCGCGAAACCGGCCTGCCGGCCAAGCTCTCCCCGCTCGTTGGAAGGGAAGCGGCCATATCGACTCTTACGCAAATGGTGGAATCGGACCGCCTCGTCACCTTGCTTGGCACGGGTGGGATTGGGAAAACGCGCCTTGCAATCGAAACAGCACGGTGCCTTGCAAGCTCGTTTCCCGATCGCGTCTGTCTGGCGGAACTTGCGAAGCTTTCGTCGGGCGACCATGTTGCAATGTGCGTCGCAACTGCCCTTGGATTTCTGCCTGCGGACAGTCAGATACTTGAGGACCGGGTGGCTTCCGTCCTGAATGACAAGAAGGTTCTGCTGGTGATCGACAACTGTGAGCACATCATTGAAGCCGTAGCTCGAACTGTGGCGACTATACTTAAGGCCTCGCCATCGCTTCACATAATTGCAACATCGCGAGAGGTCCTCCGCGTGGAGGGTGAACGGATTTATCAAGTACCCGCGCTTGAAGTTCCCCTGCTGGATAGCGACACGGTGCAAGATGTCTCAAGGCGCAGCGCGGTGCAGCTTTTCGATAGGCGTCTGCGCGCTGCCGGCTTCGTCGGGAATGACGATATTGAAACGGCTAGGTACAAAGCTCGAATCTGTCGACATCTGGACGGTCTTCCGCTAGCAATCGAACTCGCGGCCGCGCATGCGCTGGTTCTAGGTATAAAGTGCGTTGCTGAACGACTGGAAGATAGGTTTGAATTGTTCAACCGGGGAAGCAGAGCGGTCTCTGCCCGACATCAAACGCTGCGCGGCGCGCTTGATTGGAGCTACGACCTTCTCCCGCAGTTCGAACAGCAGATATTTGCGAGACTCAGCGTATTCGCCGGCGCGTTCTCAATCGAAACTGCCCAAGCCATTCTATCCGACGAGGGCATGTCCCCGAATGCCGTCCTCGAAGGAGTCATGAACCTTGTGTCGAAGTCACTACTGACAGCCCAGACTTCGGGGGTGGTCATGAGTTACCGGCTGCTCGAGACGACTCGCAGTTACGCAGCCGAGAGGCTCGTCGATGCCGGCGGACTGTTGTTGACGGCGCGCCGACATGCGGAATATTTCCTCGCCGAATTTGAGCGCGTAGAGTTAGATTGGGATTGCTCTGACTCAGACCAACTGCTATCACGTTTTCGTGAGTACCTTGACGACCTGCGCTCCGCACTGCGTTGGAGTTTTTCGGACCAGGGTGACGTGGCGCTTGGGATTGCTATCGTCACCGCCGCTGTCCCGTACTGGATGAAAATTTGCCACGTTGCAGAGTGCCAACTGAATGTTGAAAACGCCATCGCGCGGATGAACGCGAATGGCATTTCCGATGCTCGGCGTGCAATGAAATTACGCCTTGGCCTTGGAGGGGTGTTCGTGTATGCATGCGCAGCCGAAAAAGCACGCGCGCATTTTGAAATCGCTTTGGAGCTTGCCCTTGAAGTGGGCGATAAGGCCTTTATTCCGAAAGTCATCTCTGGGTTGTGGGCATGCACCTACTTACGCGGGCCGTTCGGACTTTCCGTACAGTACGCTCGTCAATTTGAGGAGGTGTGTCGGACTCGCGAGGTGCGCGACGATGTCATAACCAGTCATCGTATGCTTGGGTCAGCGTACTTTTGCATTGGAGACATGAGTCGAGCCAGAAGGCACGTGGAATCCTATCTCGCGAACGCACCATCGATCCCATATGCGTCCACCCTCGGTTTCCTTCTGGACGGCCAAGTCGGGGCGGAGTGTGTGTTGGCGCATACGCTTTGGATGCAAGGCTTCCCTAAGGCAGCCAATGACGCGATGCACCGAGCGCTCGAGCGCGCCGACAGGACTGGGGACGCCTTAAGCTCTTGGTTTGCTCGCGAGATGTGCTCGTGTCCGCTAACGCTGCTTATGGGCACCCCATCTGATCTTCGCAGGCACGTTGACGATGTCTCAAACATTGCACGAATACACGGAATGTCCACATGGAACGTGCACGTAGATCTTTGGGAGGGCGTGGCGCTCTCGGCCGAAGGTGATGCAGGAGCATTCGAACGATTTATTCAGCCGGCGTTCGCAAAGCTTTCCGAATGGCAATTTAATGCGAGCCTTACTGGACTCTTCAGTGAATTGTGCAGGCAGTTGGTGTTGAACGGGAGGTTGGGCGTGGCAGAGAAGTTTGTCTCAGAAGCGATCGTGCGCGCTGAGCGCGTAGAAGATGGGTGCTCCTTGCCCGAATTGCATCGGCTTCGGGGCGAACTGGAGCTTCACGTTGGCCGAGGTCGGTCAGAGTTGGTGGCTGAAGAGGCGTTTTTGCTTTCGCTTGAGCTTGCGGAAGATGGCGGTCTACTAGCGTGGGGACTTCGCGCTGCTCTTAGCCTGGGGAAGTTGCGACAGAAGCAGCAGCGGTACAAGGAGGCACACGACGTCGTCGAACAAGTGCGGTGCCGCTTTACCGAGGCGTCCGATACGTCCGACTTAATCGCTGCCGACAGATTTCTTTCTGAGACTCGTGCCGCGATGCCTTGTTGTATTCCAGAATTTCCGGGGAGACTCGCGCCAAGTGCTTGACCGGCGTTTCAGGACCTGCCTCTCGCTTCGGCTCCCAAGCAAGCGAGCCCGACTGAGATACTGACCTGCACGTTGAGTGCAGAAATCGGAGCCATGCGTTCGCCCTCAATTCTCAACAGTTACCATTCGAAAGCGGGGAATGCATCCCGTTCCCCGAGAAATCCAGAATGCATTGCATGCCGCCTTCTGTCTCGGTCGAATTGCGACACACGAGGACGCTCGTCGTCAAAATGGCGATAGCCAGTTGCGATCCAGGATTTAACAAGAGGCTTTTGACGGCCGGTCATCAACAATGCCGGTGCTTTTGAGTTCGCTAGCATTGAGGTGGATGCTGGCGCGGACCAGATCTGCGAAGGAGGCGACACGCATCTTTCGCATAATTCTGCTGCGATGTACCTTGACCGTGATGATGCTGATCAAAAGAGCATCAGCAATCTGTTTGTTTCTCTTGCCGTTCGTTAGCATCACCATTACCTGATGCTCGCGGGGAGTCAATGTAGCGTGGCGACGCCGCAAATGAGCGAGCATGTCTACGCCCCCGTTCGTCGGCCGATTCACATGGACCGCTCGATTTACGGCTGAGATCAGCGCGTCAGAATCGACCGGCTTTAGCAAGAGGTTTGCAGCACCCGACTTCATCACCTTGACTGCGGTGCGGACGTCGGCGGTACTCATGAGATGAATCACAGGAAGATCGACAGACAGAGAAACGAGCCGTTGCTGCTCTCCATTGGGGCATGCACTCAGAAAAGAGGAATCCAGTATCAGGCAACACGCGGCTCCGCATTTCGCCTGTGCAAAAAATTCGCTAACAGAGTTGAACTCCGTCATGCTGTATCCGCTCGCCTGTAACGCATCTTCTATTGCTTCTCTGGTTTTCTTATCTTCATTCAGCAGGGCAATCACCGTACTGGGTTCACATTCGCCAGCATGGTTCTTTGGGCTGGGCGCGGTCGTGTCGCGAACGGACGAAGTAAAGGTCGCTACAGAAATCTCCGCGCGCGTGGAATCGAAATGTAGTGCAACCATTACCTTCTCCTCGTGCGAAGCAGGCTAGTGCCTGTCATCAGGTTGATTTGCAGATATGCGGGAGTGACAATGCTAAAGACATTTGTCAGAAGCAGGAGACTTCAGCTCTGTTCGGATCTAGCTGAGCGTGCAGCCCGAATAGGTCGGGGCCATGATTACATCTGCACTTTCTCAATTACGAGAACTTGGTATTAAACCGGTAAACGTTGGTCCTAACGCGTTACGCCGCTATGTCTGCGCTATCTTCAACAGCCGCGTCATCCTGGCTATCCAGAAGCCCGAGAACCCCCGCGATCTTGACGAGGTCAGAAAATGTGGCTGCGCCCATCTTTCTCATGGCGCTCCCTCGGTGCATCTTGATAGTGATCACGCTAAGACCCAGCGCATAGGCGACCTGCTTGTTTAATGATCCTTTAACGACAGCCGTCATGATTTGACGCTCTCGTTGTGTCAATGTGTTGAAGCGCTCAGAAAATTGCGTGTTGGCAGCTGTTTTCCCCTGCAATTTCTCGTCCAGAGACAAGGCATTGTTGACGGCTTCAAATAGCTCCCCTTCGGTTGGCACCAAGGGCAATACGTCTACCGCACCGGCGAGCATCACCTGTACCGCGAATGCTACGTCGTGATTCGCTGTGATGAAGATGACAGGCATCTTGTTGCTCGACGCCTGCACGATCTCCTGCGCAATTGTCCCGTCCATGCCAGCGACGCATCGACCAACAATCAGACACGCGCGATGAGCGGGCCGGGGCTCGTTGGACAGTTCCGAGTAATCCTTCAACTGCACGACGCGGATACCGGCCGAACAGAGCGACGCTCGCAGAAACTGAAAAACAAGTGGGTTTTCGACAAGTAGGAAAACAGTGCCTAGCTCGCCAGCAGAAGAAGTTTGCGCACTGCGCTCACCTTGAACGACTGGAGCATCGCCCACATTGACGCTATAAGGCTCAACGATCTCTTGACCCCGCTGACGGTCTGCCTCGAACTGTTCGGCAGCGCCATCGAATTGAACTAGCGGTTTCGTCCGGAGGAGGTGTGGCGGCCGGTCAGCGGGCACAGGATCGCCGTCGTCCTGTTTGACGAGATGGCGCTTCGTGAATGAGACCATGAGAACTCCTTCGGCGCCATGTAGTCAAAAACGATCAATCGATGTTCGCGATTGGTCGTGCTTTTTTGTTGTGCCGAGCACTGCGCGATATTGCACGTCTGGGTGCGTCAAGCGAGGGTAGCGCTTGACGCGAGATCGCCGGCTGCATTCGATGGGGGCATTGGCGTCATGACATCGTAGCGGATTAGATACTCGCGCACCCTAGTTGAAAACTGCAAAGTTCTGGAACGTTCTGATGCACGGTGAATCAGTGTGTCGTGTTGGACCTATCAAGGTCAGTGAGCAACTGACGGTAGCGCTTGCCGGGGCCAAACATTCCTACACGGACTGCTAGGACTCTGCAGATCGCGAATGCGACGTGGAGGGAGGTCACTGGGCCGGTTTCATCGCATCGCGGGCGCTTCACCACAGAGTCCGTCTGAGCGTTGGAGCGAAATTTCTGGGCTCGGGAGCGGTCGTAAGGCGCTACGGCGATCCATTCCGTTGGCGCGCACGTCAAAGATCCGAGAAGGCCACGGTATCCCAGACGAGTTCGTCATCGCCGCGTGAGGGCGCGTGGAACGCAGTTTCCCCTCCTAAGGACGTTCGGCGGTGTGCCATCCATAGTGCTGCGCGTTCCTGGCTTCCAGTAGAGCACTCACGTACATGCGTGAGCCTAGGTTGACTTTGGCTTAGCTGCTGAGACATCCAGAGCACGATTCTCATGTGCATCACCTTGATTCTGATTGGTCAAATTCACAGCAATCAACGAGTGGGTCTCGACGTCTATCACGCTGTGGTTTAGGTGATCGTACAGCGGGCGCGACCGGTTGTTTTCACTGCCGTCGCAGCGGTGTTTGCATTTACGCCCTCTCACACAGTTCTCCTTTTGGGATCAATGGCGTACACGCTGATTGGCGGAACTGCGGCCGGAACCGTCATCATCGTGCTGTTTTTCCCGTCGCTGTACGCGATTTGATTTCGAGTCAGCGCGCCGCCAATGAGACGGGCGCAAGTGCGCCGCCCTTGCCCCATATCCGAGCACTTCGCTTGACGGACGCACGGTCTTGCTCGAGACCGTGCGTCCGAAGATGCATCCGGCGCCGCTGTCGTTTCGTTGTCCTTGGCCCGGCCGCGTGTTGCAAAGCGGCAAGGCATCTGACAGTCGGCACTTTTGCAGTTGTTATTGTCGCGGCGCACCGTTGCGAATCGGGCAAAAGCTCATCTCTCGCCGAAAGATTAAGCAAGGATGCTACCGCTCGTGGTCCGCATTTCGCGCAGACACGCATATCTGTCAGAAGCATGCAGATGCCAATGCCGACGCGCGCACTACTGTCTTCGCGCGCAACCCATAAGGGCAACCGACGCATCGACTCAGTTCAATATCTTGCGCCTCTCCAACAGCAGGCAAACTCCCATGGAACCAGACCTAGGTCTGATTGTCTGCTATAGCCCTCTGCGCTATAAACAATCTCACATTGATCTTCGGATGGGGACACGGGCTTGAGGGTCGAGGGAGGAATTTGTGATGAGCAACGCAACAATGCATTCGGTCTGGTTCTCGTTATTCGACGAATTCGTGCTCCTCGACCTGTGCGGACCTCTGCAGGACCTCTCTATGGCTAATCAGGAGCTCGTGTGCGCCGGGCTGGCACCTTATTACCAGACGACCTTGTTAGGAAAGGAAGTTAGGCCCTATTTCAATTTCGCCCGTGTAGAACCGGACGCGCAGGCGCTGCAGGAAATGCTATATCCGCATGCTGGCAATCCAGAGGCCTTCAATACCTTCAGGACTGGTCATTTGAGTCGTTGGCTACAGGCGTGTGCACCGCAAATTGCACGGCTGGCTTCGGTTCCTGCCGGTGCGTTCTTACTCCCGAAAACGGGGGCTCTCGCCAAAGGACGAGTCAACGACAATTCGGCCACGTGCCACAAAGTCGCGATTGCCATTCCTGCGGTTAAGTCCGGGACATTCGTAGTTCATGTTAGAGACGTGGCCGATTGGATACCGGCTGGAATAACGGCTGGAATTGACACGTCTGTGGCCATGGTCGAGGTGGACATGGGCCGGGCGATTGCGACGAATGTTGCGAATAAAGTGATTGCGCCTTGCGAACATGCCATCGAGCGATCTCAGGGCAGCGATACCCGACGCGGTCAGTTGGTCGGCGACCCTCGAATTGGGAATCTTTGTGTGTTCATTTTAGCAAACCTCAATTCTGATCTCTCTGTGCCCGCACTCGCAGAGAGAATGAACATGAGTCGCCGGACTTTCGCGCGCTTTTTCGTTACGAACACGGGCCGTACGCCGGCCCGAGCGATCGAACAAATGCGTATCGAGAGTGCATGCGATTTCATCGAAGATTCAGATCGGCCCATCAAATGGATTGCTTACACATGCGGCTTCGGGTCATCGGAAATGATGCGAAGAGCATTCGTACGTAATCTGCGCATATCTCCAAGTGAGTTTCGAAGGCGATTGACAGTCGACCAAGAGGACCATTTGATACGCCGGCGAAAAACAAAACCGAATCGTGACCTAAACAGGAGTGCGAACGGCAGGTCAACCGACGTCACGCTGCCAATAATGCTGAATGTGCAATGCCCTAACGCACGGAGATGATCATGGACTTTCGTCAAGGAATGGGAACAGCTGTCATAACTGGCGCGTCATCAGGTATCGGCGCAATTTACGCGGACCGTATGGCGGCCCGTGGGTACGACGTTGTGCTCGTTGCGCGCAACGAGCGACGTCTTGGCGAGGTCGCTAACCGTGTGGGTATGGCACACGGAAGATCGGTAACAGCCGTTATAGCCGACCTTAACAATCAAGCTGACCTGCATCTTCTGGAAGCGCGAATCCGGACTGAGAAGAGCATCACGATGCTCGTGAACTGTGCCGGCTTCGGAGCTGTTTCATCCCTGGTCGATTCGGATGTCGACCACATGGAAGACATGATCTTGTTGAACATCCGCGCCCTGACGCGATTGACGCATGCGGTTGCGCCCGCCTTTGTAGCTCGAGGTACGGGGACCATAATCAATATTGCGTCCATTCTGGCCATTCAGCCAGCGATCCTGAATAGCGTATATGGTGCGACCAAAGCGTACGTCCTTGCCTTCACGCAGGCCCTACATCATGAACTTTCTGCAAGGGGCGTCCGCATCCACATCGTTCTACCCGGCCCCACGGTCACAGACTTCTGGCGGGTAGCCGGAATGGCCCATACGAGCTTGCCTGACGACTGGATGATGACGGCGGAGGACGTAGTAGATGCCTCACTGGACGGGCTCGACCGCGGGGAAATTGTGACTCTACCATCGCTACAAGACCCGGCCGACTGGTGCTCGTTCGATGCGGACCGTCACATATTTTTTCAGAAGCTTCTGCATTCGACGCCCGCTCCTCGTTATCGGAGCTCATGCTCAAGCATAGGCGCTGCACGCGCAATAACCGACGCGTAGCCTACGTGCCTCGCGGCGCCACGCATTTGAAGTTGCTTCCTCAAAGGAATACCTGATGTCGACATGTTTGGAGCTTTACGGCGCCAAGACCGGCAATTGCTTGCGGGTCTCAATTGCACTCGAAGAGGCATCGCTGTCCTACAAAATCCAATCCATGGACCTCGCTGGGGGACAGCAACGTGCGGAGGAACACCTCTCGCTGAACCCGGCAGGGAAGGTCCCGGTCCTGGTCGAGCGTCGGGCAGATGGCAGCCGCTTCGTGCTCACACAGTCCAATGCAATTCTTCTCTATATTGCACAGAAATCGTGCTCGTGCCTTTTGCCTGATGATCCGCAAAATCGTGGACGCGCGTACGAAAGATTCTTTTACTTCGTGACAGACGTGATCGCGCCTAACCATGCGTCATTCGCTCTTCGGGACCGCTCATGCTCGCAGGCGGCCTCCCTGCTGAACGAACGTGCAATCGTCGCATTGAAATTCGCAGATACCTTCGTTAGACGTTCCCGATACATGGCCGGCGATCAATTCTCCATCGCGGATATTTGCGCGCTCACGATAGCGGGCTCGCTAAGTTCTAGCCTTGATTGGCTCGCCGTCCCGAACTTGCAGCGCTGGTTCTATGATGTAGCCGAGCGCCCGTCAGTCCAACGCGGC
>Ga0302233_10001592_pt1 | contig 15511 bp, 12 predicted proteins | sample II_Palsa_N3_1_FD_193516 | JGI IMG/M metagenome (GOLD analysis project Ga0302233, IMG submission 193516) | Peat permafrost microbial communities from Stordalen Mire near Abisko, Sweden - II_Palsa_N3_1 | ecosystem: Environmental > Terrestrial > Soil > Palsa > Peat permafrost | place: Sweden... | reverse complement strand
CGAGCACGTCATGGAGAACCCCCACTATGGCCGCGTCGACGTCGGGCAATAGAGATATTCCTACGCGCAGGCAGTGCCAAATATAGGGTTCTCCTACCTTGTCCACTTGCCCATTGTGCGCAAAGCATGCTAAGGCTATCGCTCTGCGGAGACGGTCTATGTTTGAATTGTGGAGGGATTGGATAGAGGGAACTTCGGGATCGGCCATATTGGCCTTTCTTCAGGCTTGCGCCTGAAATCATCAGCATCTTGTGCAACGTCCAATTACTACCACCCTTAGCCAAAATTGGCAAATTCTCCATGGTGCTCAATCGCGGCGGTCCTATAAGCATTGGCAGCATCTTCGATCAAATAAAACTGGCCCAACAGTGTTCTTTTTCCTTTGATGGTTATTCGCGCAACCCATTTCTTTTTCGCTTTACTCCAATTCACACCCTTATAACCACTCGTGTTTCTGCTAAATTTCTTGCGATTCCAACATTGCTGCGCACGATTAGCTTCACGAAGATTCGCTCGACGGTTGTCCAGCGTTCTTTCGGTGTTGATGTGATCGGCGTCTTTAGAAACAAGAAATGCATGCATAGAGACGGTTTTTCTACGAAAAGAGTCTCCAATCCTCATTTGAGTGCGAGCATAAAATTTTCCGTGATGTGGTTTCGCGCTCCACGGATGCATATCAATAATTCCAACATCTTCAGCATCAATGATTGCAAGTTGCCCCTTGGAAAGGGAAACGTAGGCAATGGATGGTCCGATAGGTATTACGCAACGCCCCCTTGGCGTTAGAGGTTTTGGCTTTCGGATATAGTAACCAGTAGGCATCGGTGACCTCCTCGGGTCTTTGCGTGCGCGAGGCCCTGACAGGCCAGCTGCGACGATGTCCTATTATAAGCCATGGCCTATCCCCCGCTAGATCACGTATCTCCTCGAAGAGAAAGGGAATTACGCCGTGAGTGGAAAAAAAATTATAAAGCCCTGGGATTGAAGTATCCTCGCCTTCCGACAATCGGATTCGTTGAGTTGACCGCCATCAAAACACCGACATGGGCGTGGTATAAGGGCATCAAGGGCCTAACCAAGACCGACACCAGCATCTGGCTCCGTCGCATCCTGGCCCGGGAACTGATGCGCGAGGACGAAGATGCAGGCGGAACCCCTAGAGTTACGTGGACTTCGTGGAAGACTTGCAGGATATGCAAGCGCAATCTACTCGGTCCAGAGGCAGAGAATCGGTTCTTTTTAGACCTCAGAATTACGGGCGAATGGACCTGTTGCGGACCAGATTGCCAAGACATCGAACGGGCACGGTTGGAAGCGCCGAAAAATAAGTTTCAGCCGAAGTTAGCGAAATCGCCATGTATCTCCAAGGCAGATGCTCGGTAGGCGTCCGCCGCTTCTTCAGCTGTGGCAAAGCACCCCAAAACTTTTCTCTTCCCAAAAGCATTTATATATGCCTGATATCTTCCATTTTCCCTAAGGAAAACGCATTTGTGTCCGCTCTTATTATCGCGGCGCCTACGTCGATTCATCCCTTGCTGGTATGCGTTGGCGTGCCTAAGGTTGGCTTTTCGGCAGTCTAGGGTGTGGTGAGGGTTTTTGTGGTCGACGGTACATCCGGGTTTATCGCCAAGGATGAACCGATGCAATGGAAAGCGATCTCTGCCGACAAATCTGATTGCGTAAAAACCATGGTCCGACCATGCCGCCATCCATCCCGCAGCACCAATTCGCTCCGCATCCTCGTTATCAATTAGCGCGAATAAGCCACGGGTCAGTGGCACATATGCGATTGAAGGGCCAATTACGGTAACAGGTTTTCTAATGGGACGAGGGTATACTCCAGTTGGCATCGGTGCTCTCCTCGGAGCTTTGCGGCAGTGCAGCCCTGATAGGCCGCTGCTGACGATGCCTTGATTATACTCTGCTGTAGAATCTAATTCGTAGGGCAAATTGAAAGGCAAACCACCATGGCATACCAGGAAGTTAGCTCGTCCGAAATGACCGGCATCGCAAAGAAAATGAATGGCGATTTAGAAGGTCTACCGCTGCACACACATCTTGCGATTGTTGAAATGGTCAAGGTTCTTGCGGATCACCGCAACCTAACCATGAAAGTAGCCTTTCAGAAGTCACAGCAGGAGCAGCAAGAACGGGCTCTGAGTCAGCAACGGGAAGCGTTGGATCGACAAGCGCAAGCCGCAGATGAGGCGGCAATCGCGAAGTTAGGACCATTGCCCACCTAAAACCGAGGGTAACGATGAGGAAATTGCGCTTTGCCGGTCTGGTTGCCGGGTTGGTCCTAGCAAGTCTCCAGTGCGGAGCGCAATACGTCCCCCCCTATGTGATTCTGCAGGGTTCGCTTAGCTCTGCCTCCGGACTCCCCGCAAAGAATGCCACCCTTACCTTCACTCCCTCACAAGTCTTCTTTGTTGCCGGAACGTCCCTCGTCGTCTCCTCGGCGCAGTGCGGAACCGACACGAACGGATCAGTCGTAGGTATCGGCAATCCTGTTCTGGGTCCGCGAGTTACGGCGCAGTTCACCGGCACGCTCACCCCCGGCAACTACTACGTCCAGTTCACCTGGTACGACCAGTTTGGTAACCAAACCCTTCCCTCGCCTGAGGTGGCAGTTCAACTCACCAGCACTGGAGAACTGCAAATTCTCCCCCCAGTTGGAACGGGCCCGCCTCAGGCGACGGGAATGAATGTCTATATTGGCACGGCCTCAGGGATGGAGACCTACCAAGGGCAGACAACCAGCACCACCGCACAGTTCACCCAAGCAGTTCCCCTTGTCACTGGCGCGGCAGTTCCTACTCAAAACCTCACGCCTTGCCGAGTAATCGCCAACGATTCAGGCTTCCCCACGGGCACGGGATACACTGTAAGTCTTGTAGATGCAAGCGGAAACACCCTCTTTAGCTACCCAGAGATGTGGCAGTTCTACGGTGCGGGGTCAACCTACAACCTCTCCCAAGGAATCCCGTACTACCACGGGCAGGTAACTTACCCAATACCTGTTCTGACAATTCCCTATAACCACAATCCTCAGAGCATTTCCGGACCTCTAAGCCTTTCTGGATATAACCTCTACAATGTTGGTGCGATTGGGGTTGGGACAGCTTTGCCAGCTTGGGGAGTAGACGTTGAGGGAACTGGCCTCGATGCTCTTATCAATGCCGCCGGGGGGTACCTGGTGAACGGCACCGCCGGACCTTCAGGAGATTGCCTGGGGTCCGACGGCACCGCCTATGACAAACCCATTGCGTGCAGCTCGCAGTTCTACCAGACCATCCAGTTCAACGGGGCATCAGTAGCGCAAGCACCCATCATCAATTTCCTTACCCCGCTGACTGTTACATCCGTTACAGGGAAGACGAATATTGGGATTGCGACGACTGGCAGCGAGACGGAAGTTGTCACGGCGGCCGGCGCTGGCTCGGTAGGGGCTTACGCAGTCTGGGATGGGTTCGGGGGAATAACAGCCTCCGCCCCCGTAACGTCTCGGACATGCAGCGGAACGAGTTGCTATCAGATTGGGCCCGACGGAACAATAACCGAGGGCGGAACGATTGCCGACGTATCTTCTGGATGCGCTGGCAATGACCGTTGCACCGTCGCTGTAACCTTCCCGCACGCCTTCACTAGTTCGGCCATCGTTATGACATGCATGGTAGCTGGGCTAAATGTCTCTGCAGATGAGAGCAACTTTACCTGTGGGGTCAATGGAGCTCCGAACATCTCGGGTGTAACTTTCGGCATGGCCGCCATGACGTACATCGGTGGAGCGGGAAGCAATCTGACCGGCAATGAAGTCATCCACTGGACTGCGGTCGGGAAATAAACTTTGCCTTTGGCGAAAGAACATCTTCGCCGTAAACCTCAACTATCAACCACAGGAGAACAAGACATGCGCATCAGAATCGTCACTTTGTTCAGTTTCTTGCTGGCGTTACTGACGCCGGTCTTTGCCGCGGCACAGGGCTTTACCCCTGCGGGCGGTCCACCTTGGGTCTACGCTGACAACTACGGTCGGTTTGTTCTGCAGGGTCAGCAGCCGAATGTCTACACCTTCCAGGTGTCGGGCTTTTCGCCTTGCCAGATCACCCAGCTGAACTTCTCGGATCAGACCACCTTCTATGCATTTAGCAATGCGGCGGCGCTGGCTCCGGTATTCATCCAGGACAACAACTCCGCAAACTCGGAAGTTGTGACCCCTGGCAGCTATCTGGCTCCGACAGAAACGACCTGCGGACCAGCACTATCCCCCACCAACTCGCATACGACTTTCTCGCTCCAGTCCGGCACGGGCGGGTTGCAGGAAGCTCTGAACGCGCGCGCCACCAAGTCTGCGACGATCATCCTCAGCAAAGAGTGGTACAGCCTGATTTCGGGCATCTCTGGCTCGAACGCTACGCTGCTCAACAGCACCACCCCCGCCGACGTGATCACCAACGCAACCTGCGCCACCACTGGCGGAACGGTAGTAATCGACGTAACAGCAACGCCATGGGCTCAGTACGGTTGCAATGCCTCGCATAAGCTCACACTGCTCACGCCGGCTCCTAAGCCTGCCGTGGCGGCGGGTGCAGGTGCTGGTACGTCTCCCACCATCGCGATCGTCGCGGGTTCTAACCAGAGTACTGGGACGATTACCTTGACCACAGGCACAACGCCAACGGCCTCGGCGATTGTCTTTACGGTTACATTCTCCGCTCCAGACTACGGCGGCGGGTTCGTTTACAACCCCAATTGCACCGTTACATCTGTTGGTTCGGCAAACTCTTATTCTGGCGGAACTGTCAGTTATCCCGTCACTGGAACTGGAACGACCCCAGGAACTATGGCCTACACCGCAAGTGCAACCGCTTTGACGGCATCAGTTGCATACAAATTTACCTATAGTTGCCACTAGTACTGATTAACTTCGTTCGTGGCGGGTACATCGTTATTCGCCACGAACGAAAACGACCAAACACAAAAGGAATAGACACGATGAATACAGGATTTAGCGCAGCAACCACATCACTCACCGATCTAGTTGTATCCAGTTCTCCTGAAACCATATTTACCCCATCTGAAGATGGTCTTTATTTAGTCTCTGCGTACGGAGAAGATTTTCCCATCGCACCACTTCCGTTCGATGTTATCGAATACTCCACCGTAGATGACAGCGGATCTCAAACGTTCCAGAACGGATTCATGATTTCTGGAACAAGCCTTTCAATTTCTCCAATTCTCCTTCGCCTTGTCTCAGGAAATGCTGTTGCCATTAGCTTTCTAGGGTCATCCACCCAAAGCATGACCGGAACTCTGGGCTTTTCTATCGCAAAGGTTGGATAGGCGGGATATACAACGCATATCTATAGGGTGGGCTAGAGAAATTGCTAGCCCATCCCATCTTTCAAAGGGTGGTATATGAAGAAACTGCTTTCGGTACTGCTGGTGACTATAGGATGCGCGATGGGAACGCATGCGCAGGTCATCGGCCTGAATCCTACCCCTCAAGCAGAGTTTTACTGGAACACCTCCACCAATCAGTGGACCGCCTGCACCAACTCTTCGACAGCCCAACCCTTCCCCAGTACCCCTCAGGCCTTTGTGCAAGAGGGATTCAACACCAGCCTTGGAAAGTGGACGCCTGTAACGCAGTGCTCTTCTGGAAGTGGCGGCGCAAGTATCACCGTCAATGGCGGATCTCCACTAACATCACCGGTAAACTTCCAGAACTCTGGCGGCGCGGGAGAAATCAACTTCACCAACCCTTCCGGCAGCAACGTTCAGGCGACTGTCGCCAATGCCTTTATCACTGTTAATGGGATAACCATTCCCCTCGGCTCATCCGGCCAACTCCCCCCCTTCTGCGCTGGGCCAACATGCGCAAACTATGATCAAAACAACCCCACCTTTACGACCCAGGTAATCACAACTACGGCAGCCATCACCTCGACGTCTCTGGTGGTTCCAGTTGGCTCAACAGTGGGGTGGCCGTCGACGGGCTGCGGCTGGACGAATGGCGTTGTCGAAGCGATTTGCTGGGACTCGACTACCTCCACATCCCTAGTCCTAAATCAACTGAACGGACGCCGTGGAATCAATGCATACACGGCTGCCTCTCATGGGTCGGGAACCAATATTGAGGGCGCTGTCTACACATCAGCCGCCAGCCCCACGTCGCCACAGAACATCCAGGTATCCTCAGTCGGCCAACTTGGCTTCTACAACGGCATCAACCCAGGCGTGAACTTCAACACGGCTTATGGTGGCACGGTCTATATGCCTGGCTTGCTGGCGGCAGAAGGTGGAATCTATGCGCCTAACGGCATAGCTTTTCAACCTGGGGGCGGCAACTTCGTCAACAGCCGGTCGAGTGCAACGTCACAGTTTGTAACCTGCACGCCGGTTGGAACACCCAGTGGCCTGTTCTGCAACGATGAAGGAAATTGGGTAGCGGGTGGCAGTGGTGGTGGCATCTCTGGGTTGACGCCGGGCTTCTTACCTCAAGCAGCCTCTCCAACTTCAATTGCGGATGGACCGATCGACAACGCGGTCACCAACTTTGGTGTGCTGACTTCAGCCCTGCCCCTGTACGTGAACCCCACAGATGGGAATGATCAGACATCCCTCGTTGTTAGTGAAGAAGTGAACGGCCAAAACTCGTCTGTGTTTGATGTGGGCACTCTTTTTGGCGCGCCCCTATTCTCTGTGTACGGGGAGGGAAATGCACCCGTAGGTGGGTGGGTTGGTGTGCAACATGGGATAGTGTTGGGAAATATTCCACCGTTTGCTTTCGCGCCTGCTGATAACTCCCTCTGCGGCACGCTTGGAGGGCCAACCCTATATGCCATAAGTTGCCTATCAATTCTGCCCACAGGTATGGGCCTTACCGCCTACCCGATAGGCTCGTTAGGAACTGGTTTACCCTCCATCATATTTGCCGTCAGCGGAACAAGCGGCGGCACGCCCGCCACGATAGCTACGGTCGATCCAGTGGGCCTAGAACTCAACTACCTAACCCCCAGCAACAGCCCGCTCTGCTATCCGACAGGTTCCCCTGCAGTAGTGACGAACGTGGGTTGCGCGGGCGGCGGCCTCTCTGGCCTGGTAACAGGCTTCTTTCCCATTGCCACATCTTCGTCAACCGTAGGAAACTCCAACCTCGACTACAACATCACGAACGCGGGAGACTTCACCTTTGGCGACCCTGTGCTTATGCCGACAGGTAGCGAGGTGAACGGCTCTCTGATTTGCACCGCGGCGAATGCTCTATGCCCGGCTACTTCTGGAATCATTTCGATCACCGGTGGGGTATCTACCGTTACCGGAGCGGTTTCTATCGTCGGCCCGGGCGTCACGCAGGCGGGCAACACCTTCACAATAGCTTCCGGTGGCGGTGGGTGCTCTATCGGAACCTGCATTCAAAATAACGGCACGGCCAGTCAATTCCTAACACAGGCGATAGGAACGTCCCTTTCCGTGAACGGGGTTGGGTCGAATGGAGCCAGTCCATGGAACCTCCGCGCCGACACGTTCTACAGTTACGGAGCGGGTTCCAACAATGGCATCTCCTATAACGGAGCTCCTGATTGGACGATCATCGCCGAGAATCCTGGCAACTTTATGTCCGCGACGGCTGGCATCTCTCAATACGAGAAGTGTCTATTCACGCATACGGCAGAAGGTGATTCTCAGTGCGGCTACGATTACTTTTCCATTTACGGAAACCTGGTCAACGCCAATGACGAAGGGGGAACCTACCGGGCAGCGCACATCCAACAAATAGGTGAGTTTGCGGGACCAATAACTTCGGTCACATCGGGTGCGAACAGCACCACGCTTCTAACCGTGACAGGTCCGTCATGCTTCTTCAACTGCTCTACGCTCGCCTTCAATTCATCCCAGTTCCCCGTAGGTGGATGGATGGTGAACCAAACTACAGGGACCAGCGGTCCTTATACGATCAGCGCCTACACGCCGAACGTCGACGGAGCAAACGAATATACGTTCAGTTCTGGTACCGTGACCCCATCGACAGCCATCGGAACCATTGCGAGTTGCACATCCAGCCTTCATGGTCAGTTCGGCATCTACGGAACTCAGACCTGTGCGGTCAACGTGGTTCTTGGGTCTTTCGTAACTGGCTCCGACGTCTACCATATTGGCAGGAATACGGAAGAGGATACGGGCGTCACCGTTACTGGCAGTGGAAGCACGCAAACGGTCGTTATGCAATCACAATGGCCCTTTGTTGCGGGAGACTTTTTAGGCCAGGGTGGCCCCGGTGGATTAGTTTTTGGTCCTAATGGCTCAAGCGTGTCTCGTGCTGACTTCATTGGCGGCGCTCCCGATTCAACGCACATCTTCTTCGGTCACTGCGTCAAAGGAGCCTGTGGCAGCGGCGGAAACGTCATCAAGCCCAGCACGAACACCATTGGCACGGTCACCCTAAGCCGCGCTAGCGGAACAGTAACGGCCACATCGACAAATGGACCGCCCAGCCCTTGGTTTTGGCCTGTAGGTTCTCAGATCGTCGTGACGGCTGCGGGGGGTGATCCAGACGGTTTCGACGGAACCTTCACCGTCGTTTCCAACACCTACAACTCGTTCAATACGGTCATCACCTGGGCGCAGTCGGGCGCGACTCAAACCGTCACTGGTGCGGTTCTTTCGGAACCACTACCGCAGATAAAGATGTATCAGGCCGCGATGATCGTCGGTACGGCTAACGGCACGATAGGAAGTGCCAACCTAGCAACAAACCAGTGGACATGGAATGTCTCGGACTCGGTAATTGGGGCAGCCTCCTCGGAAGTTCTTTTGGCCGCGCAGAATTACTACGTCAACCAGACGGCACCGACCGATTTTAGTTATCCATCTTCTGGCGTAACGGTCATCGATGGTGGACCCGGAGATGTTCTGTATGCGTTTGGGGCGGTCAACACCCCGTCCAACGGAGTGGCACCGGAGGCATTCTATGCCAACGGATCCTACGGCAACATCTTTTACACAAACTACGACCCGGCCAACAACGGAGCGATTATTTGGGACAATGGCGCAAATCCGGTCGCCGGGTCTTCAGCGATGCCCTTTTACTTGTTCCGTAGAAACGGCTCCTTCCTATCGATACTCATGGACCCATCCGCCGACAGCTACACATTCGGCAATCAAGGCGGGGGGACGATCGTCGCGAAGAGTTTCCAGAGCTTCTTGGGCGTGCCGAGTATCTTCTCTGCGGGTACAACAATCGGGGGTTCTGCGGTCTGCCTGGTAAGTGGAACTAACTGCCCAAGTAACGGCATCACGGGCGGCACGACAGGCTACGTGGGAATCTTTGGCAGTTCGACCTCCATATCGAGCGGTATCGCACTGGGAACGACCGGAAGCGATATACCGCAACTCTCAGGTGGGTTGCTGGCATCATCGACTGTGCCTTGGGCTGTGCCCGGAGCCATCGGGTCGACGACGCCGAATAGTGGGGCGTTTACCACTTTGACGGCAACGAGCCTTGCGCTTGGATCATCACCTCCGACCTGTGGCTCTGGAGTATCCGGTTGCGGAGCTTTCGCGGAAGCAGGAACCGCCGTAACGGCTACTGCCGGCGTGGACACAATACGCGCGGACTCCTCTCACCTGTTCAAGGTTGATCTCAACGGCGGCTCAGAGTTTACGTCGCTGATGAATTTCTCAACTGTGAACCTGGCTAGCTCTGCGGCCGGTGGCGTTACTGGGCTCCTCCCCAATGCGAACATCGCAAACCCGTACACGGCAATTTCTAACCCGATAACCTCGGCAACCGGAGGAAGCGGAACGGGAACGATAACCTGCCTGACGACTGCGTGCACGAATCTCCGCGGCACCTACTCTGTGGCTGGTGGAACCTTCACCACGGGCACATTCTTGACGTTGGTGTGGCCGACCACCACGACCGCCTATGCATGCACTGTGACCCAAAATGGCGGCGCCGGGTTAGGTGTCGGAAACTCAGTCGCAACCGCAACGGGCGTTAGCTTCTCCAATACGGCCACGATTCTTGGCACCACTGTAACCGTGAACTATAGCTGCCAACCATAGGTGAAAACAATGAAGAAGATTCTTTGCGGGTTAGTGATGTTGGGTATGGCGGCGATCGGGAGCGCGCAGTCGACCCCACCGCTGCGGACAATCATGCTGTCTTCAGATGGCGGCAACACATTCCAGCCCGATACGTCTTCCTCGAGTGTCTTCCTCGGCGACCCCAACGCAACCCCCCCAGGTTTCGTTCCGATGTGCTCGAGCAATGGGCTTCCGCCATTCTCGCAATGCTCTTTCGGTGGAGGAGGGGGATCTGGAACGGTCACATCTGTCTCTGGCCTAACGCCACTCTTCAGCGTCACCAACCCTACGACCACGCCGACATTCGCGCTTAGCAATGCGGCAGGAAACACCCTGTTCGGCAACTGCACAGGCTCTACAGCGGCACCGAGTTACTGTGCGCTTACGGTGGCCATGCTGCCAACCGGAATCCCGAACAGCAACCTCGCGACCCCATTCAACGCCCTATCCGGCGATGCAACCAGCACATCAACGGGCGGAGCAACGACAGTAAAGGGCATCAATGGTACGCTCCTGTCTGGGTTGGCTACGGGGCCCCTCTACAATACGACCACGACGGGCGTACCCTCCATTGGAACGCCGACGCCGTCAAGCTCCATCTTCTACATCGCCTCTTCCTGTAACGGCCTTACGAATTGCCTAGCATGGGTGGACGACGATTCAACGGATAACTGCGGGTCGGCCACCACGGCCTTCATGACCGCGATCAATTCCTATGCAGGCCCCGGAGAAGCCCACGTATACATCGAAGGCTCGGGATCAGGTAAGGCTTACAAGTTGGCGAGTTGCAATCTCGCGTTTACCGGCCCATCAGGAACGGGCGGTACAGCAGGAAGCGCTAGCATCCAATCCTTCGCGACAATTGATTGCGCTCAAACAGGCGGCAACTGCATCCAAGGCGGTAAGACAGGATGTCCGACAGGCAGCGCATTCTACTCTACAGGCTGCCACGATTTCACTTGGCGCGGCGGTACGTTTGTGGGTGGTGTTGGTCTAGGCACCGCCATTTTCGAGATTGAGCCGGGGATGAACGTTGACATCATCGACGATGTGACCTTCAATAACACTGGCGCTGGAAACGCTACTCTCGGGACATGTACGAACTACACCGTCCAATGGGATACATGGATTGCGACCAGCGAATTTTCCAGAAACAAGTTTCAGGGTAACGTGGCTGGCCAATGCTTTTCTAAAAACGTGGACATTACTGGCGGCGCGAATACTATCGTATTCACGAACAATTCGATTCAGCACACGAGTCCAGCGCTGGGCGGAACTTGCGGTGGCGTCCTTCATACTGATTCGAGTATGCACAGCACGATAGACAACAACGCTCTCTTCGGCTTTGCAGTCGTACTGGATCTCTATCAATCCTCTTCGGCAACCATAGAGGGTGGTTGGATGATAACGGGGAACAATGTTGATACGGGGACGTGTACCGTTCCCGGAGGCGTTTCCGCATCAGTCCAATTTGGACTTGCCTCGAATAATGCGGCTGTCGGTCCAGTGACGCTCGCTAACAACAACGGCTACACCAGTCCCCTGATTGCTCAAAACCATGGGTCCACGGCCGCCATGCAAGGCTGGTCGATCACTGGCAATAATACAACGCAAGGTAGCTCGTTCTTGATTGGCGGCTCGAATACCGCATGTTCGGCGTTCAATGGCCTACCCTGCTACTTGGGAGCGAACCCCGGCTACCCTACGACAGCATCAGGAGGTGCGGCTTACGTCGGTTTCACGGTATTAGGGGCAGCTACTGGTAGCACAACATGGCCCCCAACTGCCGCTATTCCAACCTTCTCCCCAGCAGCGGGGGCAGTAACTTCTGGAACAACCGTGACCACCAGTTGTACAGGCGGCTCTCCCTATATCTCGACAGGAAGCACGGCGGTCGCGGGTGCAACGGGAATTGCGGTGAGCACCGCCGAAACGTTGTATGGGTCATGCCAAGGCAGCGGCTACTTCAGCACGGGTTCTGCGCTTTATACGATTAGCGGCGTCACCACTTATCTGCTTACAACTTTCAATGAGGCGTCGAGTGGCAGCCTTCTAGCCGGGACGACCCCTGCTACTTGCAGTGGCTGCACGACCGCGTGGGTGAACACGTCCAACAACTGGACATATGGGACAAATCTTGCCACCACTTCCACGCCGGGTTCCTCTGGAGTTACGATTGCTCAAATTACTACGGGCCATGCAAACGCCACGTTTCGAGCAACGATCTCGTCCTGTATTACTCCTTTCGGCTGCGAGCTATTTGTACGGAGAACAGATACCAATAACTACGCCTACATTTACATGAGCAGCGCGGGTACGCAACTGTTTGATGTGGTTGCTGGGGTTCAAACGCAGATAGGTTCAACGATCACGGGCACTACCTTTGCTGGCAACTATACGGTCGTGATGAGTGGAACCGCTATTTCCTTAACTACTCCGAATGGGACAACCAGCGGCACCACAGCCAACACGGGAACGGGTATCGGCATGAACTTATTTACAGGCAGCGGGACACCTTATGTCGTAACCACAGTGTCGCTGGCGAGCAGCTAATGAAGACTCTTATCCTATTAGCCGCACTGCTGTTCTCTTCGCCTCAGGCGTTCGCGCAAGCCCCTGTCTGCATGTACCAGGACAACCTCTCAGGGCCTGCAACAGGCGGCGAGGGCGGCGGCGGAATCTATGTGGACGTGTTCGGGGCTAACTTCGGCTCGTCGCTATCGACTATCTCGATCACGGTGAACGGCACGGCGGTCACGAACAAGATTTACCTTGGTGCCGATAAGACAGGCGACAGGCAGCAACTGGGTTTTCAGGTCGCATCAGGCACGACGGGAAGCGGCAACATCGTCATCACCACGCCGGGTGGCTCCTGCTCCAACATGACGTTCACCGTCCGAACCGCAGCGATCTACTTCATTGGCTCGGGTATCGACAATGTTACGACCGGAACATCCTTCTCCTGCGCGAATCTCAAGAATGGCACGGCTGGTGACGGCTTGGGCGGCATGGGAACCCCCGCGAGCCCATGGACGATGACCAGTACCCCTAGCACGCAGATCAATGGCGGGGGTAGTAATGTCTCTCCACCCGCGAATGCTCGCGTCCCGCTGCTGTACTACCAATGCATCAATGCTGGGGATGTGATCGTTTTACTGAATGGGTTCAACTACCCTTACGCGGACGGCGGCGGACTCTTCACGGCGTGGCAAATGGACATGGGGTTCACGGCTACCTCAGCCGCTCCAACTGTCCTCATGGCTCGCCCAGGGGCTACGGCAACCATCGGTGACGGCGTGCACGCCTCAACGGGCATCCGCGACTATGCTGATGTGGGAACGGTCATCTCCGGGCTGACGATATTGGGCCAAGGAAATTGCCTCTCGTTCACCGAGCCGCCTACTGGACCGTTTATGCGGACAGTCAACAACATACTCACCGCTCCGACCGGTTCTGGCTCCTCGGCGTGTCTTACAGGCGGTCAAGAAGCTCAAGTCAACGTCGGGACATTTGTCCTCGGCAACTACCTGCACAACAGCAGTTGCTCCGATGCGGGCGGCGTATCCAACAAGCAGTACCACTCGATTTATCTGACAGGCAATCAGGTGGTTGCGGACTACAACAAGATTGACGACTGCACCTGGAACGGCATCCAGTGGAACTACTTCACCGATACGTCCCTCGGTTTTGGCAACGGCGAGTTTGCCTACAACGACATCACCGACGTGAACGGTGCGGGCATCAACATCGCTACGTGGGATAGTGCGCAGGGACCGCTGAACATCTTCGGGAACATCATCCACCACGTCGGGCTTCAGCCCGCCAGCGACTCAGACGGCGTCCACACCTGCCTCTCATTCCCCGGCGAGGCAACTAGCGCGGTAGGCTCGGGAACGGCGCAGGTTTATAACAACACCTTCTACGATTGCAGTGTCTACGTGAATTCGTCCAGTAGCACGTTCGCCGCGGCGATTGCATATGGCTTTGAGACAGCGCAGACCCCGTTCACTGTTCACTTAACGAACAACATCATCTACCAGCCTGCGTACGCCAACACGTCGTCCTTCAACATCCTTTTCGGTGGCGGCTCCCCGCAGGCGATCCTCACTGGGTCGAACAACCTCTTCTTCTATGGCGGAACGCCGAGCGGGACGACACCAGCCTCCAGCCTCACGTCGCTGAGTCTGCCAACCAATCCGCTATTCGTAAGCGCCACCAACGGCCCGTGGACGAACTATGAGCTTCAGGCGGGCAGCCCAGCTATTGGAGCGGGAAGCAATGCGCTGTTCCCAACCAATGACTTCGCTGGAGTACCCTTTACAAACCCGCCGTCGATCGGGGCTCTTCAATACGTCGCGGCGCCAACCTTCCTCGGAGTGTCAGTTTCTTCGGGAGTTTTCATATCACCAGGAGTATCGTTCCACTAAAGGAGAAATATGAAGCGTCTAGCCGCACTCTTTGCTGCAATCATCGTACTTTCCCTCCCAGCTTTGGCCCAAACTAAGCATGCTATGTTGGGCGTGTCCTTTGGGCAGGCTGCCGGCGCTCCCACTGCTACTCTGACTTGGCAGCAATTGAGTCCTCTACCAACCGGGACCACGGTCAATGTGTACCGCTGTGCCGGGACCTGCACTGCGTTGACGGCCTTCACTCCGCTCGTTACGGGGATCGCGCCCACGGCGCAAGGAGCAACGGCCACTTACGTCGACAGCAGCGTAGTTTCTGGGACCTATTCGTACTACGTCGCGAACGTAAACGGCGCGCAAGTAAGCGCATCCAGCATTGTGAGTGGCACTCTCCCTCTCCCCGCCCCCACCGGTCTCACCGTCACAGTCAACTAACTGGCTGGGGAAGCTGTTTGAATGGCTGTTTGGATGGCTGAAAGACTTGTTCTAGACCTCCTCGGGGGTGCGGTAGAGAATCTAACCAGAGGTGGGGGCAGTGGAATCGAGTCTGCGAGAAGAGGTACAGGCGATGATCGGCGCAAAGATGCTAGAACTGCACGGACAGAACCTCGAGCGGTTCGGCAGGATCGAAGAACGTATCATTGGCATCGATGGCAACGGCACTGGGCGCGAGGGTGCACTCCAGCGCCAGGATAAGGTGCTAAAAGCCATCGATGCCAAGGTTGACCAACTCGGGGATAACGTCGCGACCCTCGTCACGGCAACCACTACCGTTCGCAGGGACAAGGTGTGGGGAGTCGTAAAATGGCTGCTTGGTGGTATAGGCGGTCTGGGCATGCTAATTCTCGGCCACTATCTAGGAGCAAAGTGAGCTTTACCAAAGCCCAAATCGCTGCGGTATGCAAGGAGTTTGGTCCTAAGGTTGAGCCGCTTCCGGATGGCGTCGACGGCGCACAACTGCTTTGGGCGCTATCCGGCAATGAATCCAGTTTTGGCCTAAATGTGACTCCTCG
>Ga0302233_10001591_pt1 | contig 15514 bp, 18 predicted proteins | sample II_Palsa_N3_1_FD_193516 | JGI IMG/M metagenome (GOLD analysis project Ga0302233, IMG submission 193516) | Peat permafrost microbial communities from Stordalen Mire near Abisko, Sweden - II_Palsa_N3_1 | ecosystem: Environmental > Terrestrial > Soil > Palsa > Peat permafrost | place: Sweden... | reverse complement strand
CTCGGTCCCCAAATGAGCAATAGAATGAACGCGATGCCCAGAGTCGCGGCGAGAAATCCTAAGATAAATCCCCAGATGGCATTTGATAGCTGGGAGAAGTTGAGGTGCGTCAAGATCAACACACCGCCCACAGCCCCACCGGTGGCGAATATATAGATGAGCCAGTCGTCTCCATGGTGAAAAATTAAACCACAGAGCACTAGTAAGCATAAGAATGCTATTGAGGCCCCGCTAGCCACTGCTCGTTGTTTCGTCTGCGAACCGATAGTCCAGATCGCTAACAGCTGAGGAAACCAATAAAACAGAAAATTTTGCGAGAAATAAGTGGCGCTTTTATGCGCAAGTGTTGCAGAGATTGCTGCGCTTACTAGCAGTGAAATAGCCGGAAGTACCCCAATCCTCAAGCGGAATAGCGTGGGTGATCTAGATGGCAAGTTGTTCATCATTTGTATTCCTATGCGGCTATTGCTTGTTATCGCTTGTATCTGGTCAGGCGAGTCGCGGAGTGACCGGGACGGGCTACGGTATTCCGCTACTCCTGCTGCTTGGGAATAGCGAGCATGGGAATACTGTAGTCCGTCCCAGTTCCTCCCGTTGTTTTCAGATCTCCGATCGGTCGCGTCGTGCACCCCTTGACCTTGATAGTGCCCGATGACATTGGGCATTAATTGCAGTTCGTACTTACAAAATTGCCTATGCTCTGAGACGTACAATGTAAGCGAATAGTTTGCGGTGTGCGTGCGTTGATCTGTTGAGTATATGTAGACCAGGCCAGCAAATTGTTCTGGAACTGCTGTTGAGCTAGCTGTTCCGCTTGATGCTGTAGCTGTTCGTCAGCGATCGACGTGGCTCGTCGGAATTGCCGTTCCGCTGTCGCTGCCTGCTGACCTAGCTCGTATCGCTTGCTCGCGAATTCCGCGTACGTGAGTTTTTGTTGGTAGAGCGCGATAATCAGATCGCTAACGCGTGCCTCGACTTCCCGCGGGAACGCCCAATCTTGTTGCAAAAAGGCTGCTTGTTGTGGGGTAGCCGACGGGGGCACGACTTGGACCTCGATCTCTCGACGTATGCATGCATCTCGAAGTGTGGCCCACTTGGCAATTGCTAGGCGTTCCAGCGTAGTGGGGAAATTGTCGTTGGTAGAAATCGAAAACGGCGGCGGAGCGTCTCCGAAATCGCGGAAGAATTCGATCTTATCGCGGATGGGATCCAGTTCGGGGATGCGCATATCGACCTCGCACTGAGTGCGTACTGCCTGTAAGCGGTTTTTAAGCGAGTTTTCTTCTGTTTGAAGCTGGATTGAGCGTGTTTTCTGGCCGCCTCCATTGTTGTAACCCGCCGTGCCCGGCAAACAGTCGGCCCACCGAATACCTATCGAGCAGTCCAAGGGGTGATTGGCCAAGCCAGGTCCGACTGTGCTACAGCCTTCCGTTGACAGCCCAGTAACTATGACCGTGGCCCAAACCAGGGCAAATACAAGACTCTTGAACATGACTCATCCCTTTTGTTATTGGGAATCTATCACAGCCAGCCTTAGCCTGTACTTGATAGCGCACGTACGAATCAGTTGCACAGGCAGTTCGTGGCCATGAAAAGACACTCGCCGCACGAGCGCAAAGCGGCCACCGACGATATGTCATTCCCCACCTTTGAGTAACTGAAATTGCGCGAGCGTACGCAAAAACACTTCTTGACAGGCCTTTTTTGACTTTCTAGTTTACTGGAAATTAAATCTAATAAACTGGAATTGCATGGACATTAACCTTCGCATCGGACAGCGGCTGCGAGAACTCCGAGACGAGCGAGCCTGGTCTCTCGACGTGCTCGCTGAACGAAGCAATGTGAGCCGGTCCAATATATCGCTCATCGAACGTGGGCAGAGCAGCCCTACGGCTGCTGTTCTCGACAAACTGGCGACAGCCCTGAGCGTACCGCTTGCATCGCTGTTCGACCCAAGTGCTGCGTTAGCCATCGAGCTGTCGCCCGTTTCGCGCGCCGATGAACAATCGGTCTGGACCGATCCTGCGTCGGGTTATATCAGGCGCCGCCTATCTCCCACCGCTCCCTCAGCAATCCAGTTGGTGGAAGTTAACTTCCCCGCTGGTCGATGCGTCAGCTACGACACAGGCGCGCGCGAAGCCGATATTCAACAACAGGTCTGGATTCTTGAAGGCAAAATGGACATCACGGTCGGCGAGACTCTCTGGCGCTTACAAAGCGGCGACTGCCTCGCAATGCGCCTGGATTGCCCTACCGTTTTCAAGAACCCCACACGGAAATCCGCCCGTTATCTCGTTGCGCTGACGACCTTGCATTCCAATGAACGGAGAATCGGATGATCGATAATATTTACGTCAGGCGCGTCGGTGCGAACGAAGCTGCGGCATGCGTGGAGGCATTGGCCGACGTTCTTATCGATTGCGTGGAGGGGGGCGCATCGGTGAGTTTCATGTTGCCCATCTCACGTGACAACGCGCTGCGATTCTGGCGGCAGGTCACCGATAGTGTCGCCCGTGGGGAGCGTGTACTGTTGGTCGCCGAGGATGGCGGCGGTCAGATTGTCGGAACCGTACAGCTGATTACTGCGCAACCGGAAAACCAGCCGCATCGCGCGGATATCGCAAAGATGCTGGTGCATCGGAAAGCTCGCAGAACTGGAGTCGGGCAACGCCTGATGGTTGAGGTCGAGCGTGCCGCTCGGGAAGAAAATAAGCATGTGCTTGTGCTTGACACCGTGACGGGTGGAGACGCCGAACGGTTATATCAGCGGGCAGGCTGGCAGCGGGTGGGTACGGTGCCGAATTACGCGTTGATGCCTGACGGCGAGTTCTGCGGAACGACTTTCTACAGCAAGCAAATCTGATCAGTTCGGATATGTGACGATGCCAATTTCCCTCGTATTGTTCGACATGGATGACGTTCTTTGCCACTACGACCGGTCTGCTCGTGTGCGCCACCTCTCGGCACTTTCAGGCCGCACTCAGGAAGAAGTCGTTCATGCAATCTGGACCTCAGGGCTGGAAGCGCGAGCCGACGCCGGTATCGTAGACGATGCTGAATATCTGCGTGAAACGAGCAACTTGCTGGGATGCCACGTTTCCGAACAAGACTGGTTACAAGCGCGACGCACAGCCATGTCTCCGAACGTCGAAGTTTTGGCGCTGGCGGAAGCCGTCTCGGCCGAGTGCCACATTGCAGTGCTGACGAATAACCCTCGAATCGTCGCCATGAACATCGAGTATCTATGCCCACCGGTTGCGCATCTGTTTGGCACGCATGTTTATGCATCGGCCTCCTTCAAATCCGCGAAACCCGCCGCGCAGACGTTTCTCCGCTGCCTCGGAACATTGGGCATGTCACCGCAGGAAACGCTGTTTGTGGATGATCTCGAAGCTAATGTAGACGGGGCGCGGCAAGCGGGTTTGGATGCACACGTATTTACCCATTATGGCTTGTTGTTTGACTGTCTGAAGGAACACGGATTACTCGAACGTTGAAAAAGCAACGTGGGTGAGAGTAGTCGAGCACGCCAAGCCAAGGCATTGCACGCCGAGTACAAGGCCAGGGAGAAGGCAGCCCAAGCTGCCAAACAAGGCAAACGGAAAGGGAGTTGATATGGCGCTCACCAGAGATTTCAAACATACCATTGTCGAGCGTGTCGACCGAGACCCCTCATTTGCCAAAGCGCTACTGGATGAGGCCGCCACGTCTTTCCTGAACGGCGAGCCTGACGTTGCCCGCCTTATCCTGCGCGACTTGGTTAACGCCACGGTCGGTTTCGAGCAACTTGCGGTGTTGACCCATAAACCCAGCAATAACCTTCATCGCATGCTCTCGCCCAAGGGCAACCCGAGTATGGACAGCCTGGCAGCTATATTCGGCGCGGTTCGTTCGTGCCTCAAGGTTGGTATTGAGACGCATACAGTCGAGGCAAGCTAATCACTAGCCTAGTGACGTTGCACGGATGCGCCACGACTCACGGAGATAGCAAGAAAATTTCACAGTTTGTGCTAATGCTCGAACGACACGAGAAAATGCATCCGTGATCAATTTATTTAAGTCTTGCCGGTCGAGTGTCGCCGATGGTCAAGAGGCATGCCTCAATCCATCCCAGTTATTCCCCATCCGTCGATCTAGTGACACTTTCCCATGCGTCAAATTCTGCGCTGAGTAAGGAAAGTTTCTCCCGGACCAAAGCGAGCGCATCGCTCCCTAGCAGAAGATGCGATGGCGGCTCATCGTGTTCGATCATGGACAGCATGGCACGCGCAGCTTTTGCCGGATCGCCGAGCTGCCTGCCGCTTTTCTCTTCCCGTCCTTTTCTAATCGGGTCGAACAAAGAATCGTAGTCCGGGATCGAGCGCGGCGTTCGAATCATCGAACGACCGGCCCACTCGGTGCGAAAAGATCCAGGTGCTATCGCGGTCACGCGGATGCCGAACGGTTTGACTTCTTTGCCAAGGACCTCTGAGATTCCCTCCAAGGCGAATTTACTGCCGCAGTAGTAGGCGATTCCCGGCATGGTGATAAAGCCGCCCATCGACGTGATGTTGAGAATATGTCCGCGTCGTCGCTGGCGCATATACGGCAACACACTTTTCATCACCGCCACGGCCCCGAATACATTTACGTCGAATTGCCGACGCATTTCATCAAGCGGCGACTCTTCCATTACACCCTCGTGACCGTAGCCTGCGTTATTCACCAGCACGTCCAGTGGCCCAACGCTTGCCTCAATGCCGGCCACGACATGTTCGATAGACTCAAAGTCGGTAACGTCGAGCACGCGAGCGAACGATTTAGTAGAACTAAGCGCTTCGAACGTCTGTTTTGCCTGCTCGCTTCGTACCGTGCCGACGACCCGATGCCCTGCGGCGAGTGCTTCTTCCGCCAGTGCGCGTCCGAAGCCGCTACTGACGCCAGTGATTAACATTGTTTTGCTTGATGACATGAAAACACTCCGGGGCGGACTTGAAGAGTTGCATGTTATTCTGAATGGGCACTGAAAATTAGACCTGAATCTCTCTATTTATTGCCTATTTCTATGAGAAAAGTAGACCGCGCGGAAGGCAATCGCCCAAGTGTTTCCTCCGTCGACGCAGGTGACCAGCAGCGGATGGTCGCCTTGCTGACTGCTTTGGCTCCGCAGCAAGGCTACAACCTGACTGCGTTGCGCGATGTGCGTATCCTGCGCTCGGACCGGGCCTTGTCTCGCACGCCGGTACTATACGATCCCGGTATCGTGATCGTCTGTCAGGGTACAAAGCGCGGATTTTTTGGTGACCGGGTCTATGTATATGACGAGCAGCATTATCTGGCTGTTGCGGTGCCGGTACCCTTCACCATGGAAACCGACGCGACGCCCGAATGTCCGCTGCTGGCTCTCTATATGCACCTGGACTTTCAAGTGGCGGCGGAGCTCATGATTCAAATCGACCAGCATGGCTTGCCAAGCTCGGATGACGTGCCGCAGACCATGATGTCAAGTCCAATGGATGCAGCAATGCGAGCCTCTGTACTACGCTTTCTGGAGGCAATGAACCAACCGCTTGAAGCCGCAATCCTTGGCCCGGGACTAGTGCGTGAATTGTATTTCCGTGTTCTTACCGGCGGCCAAGGCCGGGTAATGCGTGCAGCTTTAGCAATGCAAGGACAATTCGGCAAGATCGGCAGAGCGCTTGAGCGTATCCACGCGAGCTATGCAGAGCCTCTGGATCTTCGGGTATTGGCAAGCCAGGCCGGAATGAGCGTGCCGACGTTCCACAGCCACTTCAAGAGCATCACGAGTACTTCGCCGATGCAGTACGTGAAGTCCACGCGATTGCATCAGGCTCGCATGCTGATGGTGCGCCAGGGCATCACGGCCGAGGCGGCATGTCATGCTGTCGGTTATGCCAGCTCCTCTCAATTCAACCGCGAATTCAAGCGGCTCTTTGGCCTGACGCCTGCCGCCGAGACGAAGCGCCTGCGCGATAGTTTTGCGCTGCCGCCGGCGTTTCCGGAGTCAAAGTTCGTCTCCTCGCATTGAGGCGAATCGCCGGGGCGACCTTTGTCGTACTTAGCGAAAAATATAAGTCTTTCCTGGGCAAGACTTATATTTTTCTTATAATTTGTTCGATGAACTCAATCACCTGGAAACGCAAAGCACTGTAAGCATCGCCAACCTCGAAGAGGTAAAAAAAGGCGATGAACGCACGTACTGAAGTCCGAATTCTTCGTGACGCGGCTGGGGAGCCGGCTTTTGCGGTTATCCCATTCGCTGAAATCGAAGCCAGCAAACGACCGCGTAAGGCGACGCGTATGAAAATCGATGAAGCGTTGGGGATTGCCCCGGAACGACTCGATTTCTGATTGGGCTGTTCTTCTGATTTTTCTTTCGACGGCCGACTTCCCACCCATGCACAAAGGACATCATGGCTGAAAGCGAACTGGCGTTTGGCAAAGCGATCCCCGTTCTCGCGTCGCTCGATATTGCGCGAACGCTGCAATTTTTCGATGAGGTGCTGGGATTCAGAACGCGGTATCTCGATGACTTCTCGTACGGAATGGCCACACGGGGTGAGGTTGAAATCCATTTCTGGTTGTGCGACGACAAGCAGATCGCGGAAAATACTTCATGCTACGTCCGCGTCGACGACATCTACGCACTTCACGCGGAACTCTACGCGCTCCAACTCGACGTGACGGATCAGGCTTTAGCGGCCGCACCAGCCGCTTGATCCGCTTTTTGACTAGTAGCCATAAACGGATACTCGATAAATCGAAAGGTCAGCAACGACATACCGGTCGTCAATAAGCCGATGGCCAGTATCACACCGCCGTAGACGATGGCGTTCATGCTCGCGACCGGCAGGACAAGGTTCACGAGTTGCAAGCCGGCATAAAGCATGATGCCGTGGTTGAGGTACACGCTATAGCTCGCCAGGCCGAGTATTTGGGCGGGACGGCTCGATAGCAAGGCGAAGAAGCTGTTGCCATAAAGCGCACAGATGAATACCGGAAAGACGAGGAGCGACTGCAGGACGCCATAATCCTGCGCAAAAGGAAGTGCCGTCGCGCACAGCGCGGCCAATGCCGCGAGCGCCGCGAACTGTTTTTCCAAACTCTTTAAGGTCCGATAGCGCGTGTAAATAAGTGCGGCAGCCGTACCGAACAGGAAGTTGACGGATACGGGGCCGAGCACATGCACGCCATAGACTAGTACCAAGACAACCGCGGTCAAGGCGCAGAACCGTCGGATCGTGGTCAGCAAGGCGAGCAGTGGAAGCAGCGCATAGAAGATCCACTCGTAACGCAGCGTCCACATCGCTGGGTCGAGGATCCACGATTGCGGAATGCCGTTAAGGTCGGCATGGCCCAGCACACCGAGCGAGAGCCACTTGAGCGCGGCCCAAGCCAACTCCGCCGGCGGGACATGCATGACCCATCCGGTCTTTTCTCCGACGACGAAGAAGATCACGGCGGTGACGAACAGATAAAGCGGAGCGAGTCGTCGAAGTCTCGACAGATACAGCCGATGCCACGCGATCGGCTTGCGAGAGATCATAAGTTTGTGCGAAAAAAGGAAGCCTGTGATCATGAAAAACAGGGCGACCGGTACGCGTCCGCACAATGTGTAAATGGTCGATTCCGGCCAAATCCATGCGCCCGTGCGGTACCACCCGACGCTGGACGCGGCATGGGTCAGGAATACGCCGAACGCAAGGAAGCCACGCAAGCCATCCAGTTCCCCATAACGCCCGCCCTTGCCGAGCTGCTCGATCTCCGTGCGAAAGAAGCGGCTGTGCCGCGCCACTTGCGCTGCAACAAGGAAACACACGACTGTGGTCAAGCATCCTGACCACAGCGGAAACTGACTGGCCGGCATACTGGGTCCGTCGTGAATGAATGTCGCTGGAGAATAGCAGCGACCACGCTTACGCCTGATCTCGTGGCGTCCAAGAGCTATGTTCTGTCGTCTTGATCGGGGAGCGCTCTAGGAGCCTGTCGGGCTTAACCCGGCAAGAGGCTGTAGAGCGGGATTACGGTGTTTTTTGACACGGCGCCGTTCCTTTCAGGCATCTGAAATCAAACAAAACATTGTGGGTTCAAAGCCTGTATTGCACTCAGCGCCTGCATACGGCCTTTAAGCAGAGCGGCTAACCCAATGCTCCCAGGGAGCTCGATTGATCAAGCGGGCGATCCTTCGCTGGCTAAAGCCTTGGGTCGGGCCGAGTTGGATAGTGCATGTATCTTCGATGCCGAGTTCGTGGTGGAACGTAAGAGCAACACCGTACCGAATTGGTCAGGTGTTGCGCTTAGCTTTACGGGGGCAGTACTTATTTATCCGCACTATTGTTACGACTGGAGGGCGTGATTTTGGCTTAGCCTCAAAGATTTTATGCTGCCTGTGAAAAAAGCACGTCGTCACGAATAGTTTCAAATTTTGCCGGAAAATGACTTTCTTTAATAAACATGCCTTTTTTTTCTGAGTTTCTAATGTTCGTTATATCAAAAATCCGAACATCAAATCGCAGTCCGTGATTAGTTCTGAAGTTTGTTACTGCCGAGTTTACTGCCGGGTTAAATGGCCATCCTCCGTCCAGAAAGCCTTCGGATTGAGACGGGTTCGCTCCCCAATCACTCATTACTCTTGCAATATCGCCAAGCCTACTGCTATGCAGCACATTGTTAGTCCGAGCTCTATAGTTTGCTGTGCCAGAAAGCTCGGCACGAACTGCGCTTCTACCCGAAGCAATAACTCTTTCCATAATGTAATCAACCCGATACCGACTATTTGCAGGCACCAAAATAGAAAAAGGATCAACAGTCCAGCTCCTCTGTGTTGTCCTTGTGACTGTATTTTGAGTTGCCATGTTGTATTCAACACTAAAATTATGAGTGACTCCTCCGCTAGCAAACTGTACATCTACTGATGCAGTAGTCTCTAGCCCATAAGTAAATACCCATGCACTTGAGTTGGTTGTTGATGTTTCACTCGTCTCTACATAGCTAAACCCAGGTACAGGAAGAGACATTTCATGCGACAAATCATTGCTTATGGTATTTTGTGTGACAGTTAATATTTCAACTGATCCGACTACCGAAGAAGAAATACTCTCTCCCGAAAGTTTAGCCTCGTCGACTCGATGCCCCAAATAGTCAAGTGGAGTATTTAGCGTGCCAGGTTGCTGGGTTCTTATTGCGTAATTCACCAGCATGGTTCTGAGCATGTCATCTAAATTCATTGCAGACCTCATACTTATATCAGCTATCTCTTTTTCCATTATCCAATGACCTTTTTATCGTTTTCACATAGAAATTGAATGCTAGCCGATTATTTTTCGAAGTCAACATTATTGGTGATGATTTAAAACTGACCCCGGGGCGGTTTGCTGATTTTTGAATCAGTAGTTGTGGATAATCTTAGCAGCAGTTGATGTCGCCCAGAGAACTGGACAGAGTCAGACTAGAGAGTCCGACAGGGTGACTCTTGTCGCAAGTTAAACTTATTATGTAATTAACTTCAGCACTTCTCATTAACTGAAGACTGGCCGCATTACCGGCGAATTTTCCGGTATTGTCCGGCGGTGGTGTGGCGCCACGCTGCCTCGCGAGTTCCCGCATTGGGACAACGTCTACAAGACCTTCCGGCGCTGGAGTGAGCAAGGCAAGTTCGAGCAGATGCATGGCCGTTTGCGCACCCTGTGGCGCCCTGGAGAGGAGTGCAACAACAACCCAATCTCGGCTTTTTTCGGAAAGTCCGGCAAGCTTCTAGGGGCGAGGAATCCGCAGCGCTGCCATCAATCCGTCGAGAAACTCTACAAACACCCGTACCTTGGCTGACAGATTCAGCCGTTCAGGGTAGACCGCATAGATGTCTGCCGGTGGCAGGCTCCAGTCGGCCAATAAGCGCGCCAGGGAAGCGCTGTCGATATATTGCCCGACCTCCCATTCCGAGCGCACCAGCACACCATGACCCTTAAGCGCCCATTGCAGCGTCGCCTCGCCGTCGTTGCTGCTCATCGAACCATGCACTTTTACAAGTTGATGCCGCTTGCCCTTGCTGAAGTGCCATGTGCCATAGGCTGTGTCATTTTCGCGGAGAACGATGCAGCGATGATTTCTTAAATCGTCCGGCACTTGAGGCGCAGCATGCTTTTCAAGGTACTGAGGCGAGGCGCACACGAACCTTCGATTGGTCACGAGTTTCCTCGCGACGAGCCGTGAGTCGGGCAGCTCGCCGAATCTGATGCCGATGTCGTAGGCCGATTCAGCGAGGTTGAGCGGGCGATCCGTCAGATCAAGCTGAACTTCGACCTCGGGATATCGGAGCGTGAATTCGGAAAGGGCAGGGACGATGTAACGGCGACCGAAGCCGAAGGTCGCATTCACTTTCAACAGCCCGCGCGGAATCTCGCGACTGCTCGACACCATTCGTTCGAGCTCCTGAACTTCTTCCAGCAGCTTTGAACCTGTCCCGAGGTACATCTCTCCTTCCTGCGTCATGGCGAGCCGCCGCGTGGTGCGGTTGAGCAGCCGCACGCCGAGGCGCTTCTCGAGTTGCGCGAGCCGCGCGCTGACGGCTGGCGGCGTCACGCCCAGATCGCGTGCCAGTGATGACAGGCTGCCGTGCGCGACGAGACGCGTGAAAAATTCCAAGTCTGCGATCGAGTTCATTTGTAAATACAACTTAATAATGGATTAAGTAAGTATGAATTATGCAACTAAATCTATCGAATTACACTGATCCCAGATGACGAGTGCGATGAATGTTCATCGGGCCGGGTAACAGGAGACAACCATTGGGACAGACTCTTTATCGCAAGATCGTGGACAAGCACACGGTGTTTCGCGTCGACGACCAGCATGTCGCGCTCTATGTCGACTTGCACATCATGAACGAATACACGAGCCCGCAGGCGTTTGCCGGACTCGCCGCAAAGAATCTCCCCGTGCGCCGCCCGGAGAAGCAGATGGGCACCGTATCTCACGTGATTCCGACGCATCCGGTCGCAGTGGGCAAACGTACCATCATGATCGACGCGGCAGCCGGTCAGGCCGCCAACTTCACGCGTAATTGCCGGAAACACGGTATTCATCTGTTCGATGTCAAGGATCGCGAACAGGGTATCGAGCACGTCATTGCCCCTGAAATCGGCCTGATTCGTCCCGGCATGGTGGTGCTATGTGGCGACAGCCACACAACAACATACGGTGCACTCGGCGCGCTTGGCTTCGGTATCGGCACCTCCGAAGTCGAACATGTTCTCGCCACACAAACCTTGATTTACCGGGTTGCGCGCGACATGCGTATCGAGGTGAACGGCAGCCTCCCCGAAGGCACGACCTCCAAGGATCTAGTGCTTTACATCATCTCGAAGATCGGCGCGCAAGGCGCACGTGGATTCGCCGTTGAATACTGTGGGCCGGCGATCGCCGCCTTGTCGGCGGAAGCGCGCATGACCCTGTGCAATATGACCGTCGAAGCCGGCGCGCGGGGTGCGTTGATCGCGCCGGACGCAACGTCGGTCCATTATGTCGTCGAGAGAATCAAGGATCTGTCGCAGACCGCTATTGCCGAAGCGGTCGAACAGTGGAAGCAACTGAAGTCCGATCCGGACGCGATCTTCGATGTCACGCATCGTTTTGATGCGAGAGCAGTGGCGCCATTCGTGACCTGGGGAACGAGCCCGGACCAAGCGATTTCGATTGCCGAGCGCATCCCCGCCTTGTCAAGCGAGCCGCTTGCGCGGAGCAACGAGTCGAAGGCCTTGGCCTATATGGGCTTGGATGCCGGGCAGGCGATCGATGGCCTGCCCATCGACCACGTTTTCATCGGCTCCTGCACCAACGCACGCATTGAAGACCTGCGCGCCGTGGCCGCAGTAGTGCGCGGGCAGAAGGTGGCGCCAACTGTTCGCGCGATGGTGGTGCCCGGTTCCGGCATGGTCCGCGAGCAGGCCGAGCGGGAGGGCGTTGCCCAGATACTGATCGACGCGGGCTTCGAGTGGCGCCAGCCTGGTTGCTCAATGTGTCTGGCGATGAACGACGACATCCTCGAACCTGGCCAGCGCTGCGCATCTACGACCAATCGCAACTTCGAGGGACGCCAGGGGCGTGGCGCACGCACACATTTGATGAGCCCGGCCATGGCAGCCGCGGCAGCGTTGGCCGGCTGCATCGTCGACGTACGCAAGGAGTTCAATCATGTCTAAAAACGAAACGGTAGCCGGCATCGCAGCCCCTCTTCCTCTGAACAATCTGGACACGGATCAGATCATGCCGAAGCAGTTTCTTTTTGGCATCGACAAATCGGGACTGGCGCGCGGTGTCCTGTACGACCTTCGAACCGACGCTTCCGGTTCGTCCAGGCCGGAGTTTGTCCTGAACCAGCCGGCGTATCGGGGGGCTCGGATTCTCGTCGCCGGTGCCAACTTCGGCTGCGGATCGAGTCGTGAGCACGCGGTGTGGGGCTTGCAGCAGGCCGGCTTCGACGCGGTTATCGCACCCAGTTTCGGCGAGATTTTCTACTTCAACGCGCAGGCCAACCGCCTGCTACTGGTGATGCTCGAACCGTCGATCGTGGCAACGCTGATGGAACGCGTCGGCGACCCCGCGACGAGTCATCTGAACATCGACGTACAGCGGCAGTGCGTCATCACGGTGGACGGCACCGAGTACCCGTTCGAATTGCCGGCGCGACAAAAGCGCATGTTTGTCGAAGGGCTCGACATGATCGCGATGACGCTCAGCGAGCGCGGCGCCATTGACAGCTTCGAAGCGAATCACTACGCCGAAAATCCCTGGATGAAGATTGATCTTCCCAAACAACAACGCCCGGCGTAACAAGAGACGCAAAGCGTCCATCGCCGCGTGGCCGAAAGCGCGCACCGCCGGCAAGCCGTATATCCAATCAGGAGACACAACATGGAAGGCTCAACTTTACACACGGGCGCTCCGCCGTCCGGACGACTGGCGACGCTGTCAGGTATCAAGATCGGAGGTATGCCCATCTTGATGTTTCTCGTGGTGGCGCTGGTCACCATCCTGGCCGTCGTCACCCAGCGACTTCCTAACGACATGATCGGCGGCTTGGCAGTGCTGATGCTGTCGGGCTTGTTGTTGGGCGAAATCGGCCGACGCATCCCGTTGTTCCGGCACATCGGCGGTCCGGCGATTCTGTGTCTCTTCGTCCCTTCGGCATTGCTGGGCTACAAACTGATGGACGAGACCACGCTCAAAGCGATCACTACGACGATGAAGACCGCGAATCTTCAGTACCTTTACATTGCCTGTCTCGTCGCGGGCAGTATCCTCGGCATGAACCGGAAGATCCTGGTTCAGGGCTTTCTCAAGATGTTCTTCCCGCTTCTGATCGGTACGGTCGCGGCTATCGGCGCCGGCGTTCTGGTGGGGCTGTTGTTTGGCTATGATCCGAAGCACACCTTCTTCTTTATCGTGATGCCCATCCTGGGCGGCGGCATCGGCGAAGGCATTCTTCCGCTCTCCATCGCTTATTCGGAAATCACGGGCACCGCCCAGGGACATCTGATCGCTACGATGGTGCCGGCAGCGCTGATCGGCAATGTGGTCGCGATTCTCGCGAGCGGCATTCTGAAGCGATTCGGCGAGAAGCATCGCTCATACAGCGGCGACGGCATACTGGTGCGCACCGGAGAAGACCAGGTATTGCTCAAGGAACAGAAAGCCGAAGCCGCACTCGATCTACGGCTGATGGGGTTTGGGCTTCTACTCAGCTGCACGCTTTTTATCCTTGGGGCACTACTTGCGCCAATAACAGGGATTCCAGGCCCAGTGCTGATGATCATCGCGGCTGCTGTACTGAAGGTCGCACGCGCAATACCGGAGTCCATGGAAGTCGGCGCGTACCAGATATACAAATTCATGTCGAACAATCTGACGTTCGCGATTCTGGTCGGATTGGGTACGCTGTTCGTTTCATGGGACAAGCTGGTTGCGGCTTTCTCGCCGGCATACTTTGTGATCTGCGCGTCCACGGTGATCGCGATGGTCATTTCGGGCTTCTTCGTCGGCGCCTGGCTCAAGATGTATCCGGTCGAGTCGGCGATCATCACCGCATGTCATAGCGGGCTCGGTGGCACGGGTGACGTTGCGATCTTGTCATCGTCGAACAGAATGGGCTTGATGCCGTTTGCGCAGATTTCGACCCGGATTGGAGGCGCGGGCATGGTTGTCTTCGCCACTCTTATGATGAAGTGGCTGCACTAAAGCGGTGCTCCGTCTCAGCTATTCCCCTGGAAGTGCTTGAGGCGCCACTCCGCAGATATTATCTGGGCGGATTACCTTTCCAATCTTTTAAGCCATAGCGAGCAAGAATGTCATTCAGGGTGCCGTTTTTGCGCAGGCTGACGACACCCTTGGACAACAAGCTTGCGTATAGGGCTGAGTTAGCTCTTGCCGGGGAGAAAGGAATATAAAACGACAGGGTTTCCCTGGCGCAACCCGCGTTACGCAATACTGTACCGGGGAAATCATGGGCCAGAGTGTAGTCCATGACCATATTGTTTCCGACTACGGTATCGATTCGTCCGTGGATCAGCTTGCCGATATTGGCAAGCAAGGCCTTGTCGCCGGCGATCGAATCGTTTTCGATATCCGGAACGCTAAACATAGGCATAATTTCTTTCCCGTAAGCGTAGCCTTGGACGGAACCTACACGCTGGTGCTTCAAGGAGTTCAGATCGATGTAGCGGAAATTTGACGACGGTAAGGTATAAAAGCAGACTTGAGCGCGTCCCAATTCCTCTTCCCCGAAGTAATATTTCTCCCGCGATGGATCTTTGGTGGCCGCTACGAGACCATCCGCCAGGCCTTTGGCGACCATGGCCACCGACCGGTTGAAAGGAATTGTTCTATATTGAACTTCGTACCCTAGCGGTTCGAATACTGCTTTGGCAATCTCGACCACATAACCCGGATGATCGCTGTCGGACCGGCATGCGAACGGGCAATATGGATCGCTGACCAACTCAATTTTTTCAGCGGCGCTTGCCGGCGATGAAGCATATAAATAAGAAAATAAAATAATGGCGGCGATGCGGCAACACAATGCTCGTGCACTCATCATAATCTCCTGGGCTAATCTCCTTGACGCATGCGTCAATCTATTAAGATTCATCAGATTAGTGATGAATGCAGCCATTGCAAGTGCAAGCAAGGGTGCCAGGAGCGGCAAGCTTGAAACCTGGCCATTGCCTCGTGCGGATGGCGAGTCCGAGTTGCAATTGCCGACATCGAATGCAAACCTCAACACCCTAGCGTAATCGCCACTTGCATCGCCGAAATTGCAGCGTAATGTAAGGTTTATATGTTCTTCCCGACAATTATGGCAATTCTGCCATTTTCGCGCCATATAGGTGTTGGTGCCAAAGGACTACGATAGCACCATCTGTCGCCCGGTAACGGTCCAGTCACCCGTTAAACCGTGTGCCCCGATCATCAATTGGTCGACAAGCTAGCCGCACCTGCGTCCAGTTTCGGCAGGCTGATT
>Ga0302233_10001585_pt1 | contig 15582 bp, 9 predicted proteins | sample II_Palsa_N3_1_FD_193516 | JGI IMG/M metagenome (GOLD analysis project Ga0302233, IMG submission 193516) | Peat permafrost microbial communities from Stordalen Mire near Abisko, Sweden - II_Palsa_N3_1 | ecosystem: Environmental > Terrestrial > Soil > Palsa > Peat permafrost | place: Sweden... | reverse complement strand
TGAACAACGTCAGATCAGCGCAATAGCCCTTGCGGATCAGCCCGCGCCCCGCAATCCCAAATCGCTGAGCAGGCATGCCTGTCATCTTGTGCACTGCCTCGGCCAACGAAAACAGTTTCTCTTCGCGGCTATAGCGGCCCAGCACGCGCGGAAATGTTCCCCACAAACGCGGATGCGGCAACGGGTCATTCGGCAAGCCATCCGAGCCGATCATAGTTGCAGGGTGCCGCAGAATTTGACGCATATCCCCTTCGGAGATGCTGTGATAAATGGCTCCGGCCGGCTGAACGCGCCGAGCCGCTTCCATCTGGGTCATGCTCCACGCAGCAGCAATCCACGCAAGTGATCGCCCTGCAAGCTCCGGATGAGACGTGCTCCACGTAATCGTAATCTCGACGCGCTCATCCACCTGTCGCAAATCGAGAGTGCTCGATGCAGCCGCATAGGGATAACAATCGCAACCGACATTGTGCGTCGCGCGCGCAGTCTCTAAGGCATCCAGGATCTCTCCGCTGCGTCCCCAGTTCGCGATGCCGGCGCACTTCAGGTGCGACACAATGACCGGCACATGCGCCCTACGGCCTATCTCGAACGCTTCGTTCATCGCGTCAAGAATCGCCTCGGTTTCAGTGCGCAGATGTGTAGTGTAGACGGCGCCCGCCAAGGCCAGCGGCTCCGCAAGTGCAAGCACTTCTTCCGTGGTCGCGGCATTGGCGGATAAGTAGGCAAGTCCGGAACTCAAGCCCAGCGCTCCGCCTTCAAGCGCCTCCTGCAACTGCGTGCGCATCGCTTCAATCTCAGCGTAGGTCGCGGTGCGATCGAGCCGGTCCATGTGATTATTGCGCAGAGCCGTATGGCCAATCAGCGCCGCCACGTTCACTGCGGGTCGCGCCTCAGTGAGCGCCGCTTTGTATGCTGAAAACGATGGATAACGAAAATCATCCGTGCCGCCAAGCAGGTTCATCGGGTCAGGCGGTTCGCCGCGCAACCGAACCGGCGAGGCGCTGATGCCGCAATTGCCCACAATGACGGTTGTAACCCCCTGCGAGAGTTTTGGCAGCATCGCTGGAGCCCTGATCACCGCGATGTCGTCATGCGTGTGAACATCGATAAAGCCGGGCGCCAGCACCAGTCGTTCCGCCTCCACTACAATCTGCGTGTGGTAATCGAGGCCCGAACCGATTTCGCAAATGAGGCCGTCTCGGATGGCAACATCCAGGACTTCGGAGGCGCAACCGCTGCCGTCCAGCACGCTCGCATTTCGAATCAGGGTGTCACGGCTGGACATACGACCCTCAGTATATATTCCAGTAATGGTGTGGAGTTGAGAGCAAAGCCCTTGAGAGATTGCATGATGGGAGCAAGCTAGATTGAACAAGCAAACTCCAACACAGACGAACGCTCTTGCCCCGATCTCCCCACTCAATAAAGGGCTGGGATTTCTGGAACGCCCGATCCGTCGCGACGAGGTTGTTGCTCTCGGATGGAACCTGCTGCGCGAAGACCTCGGCCTGCCATCAGCCGTTCTCTATGAAGACAGGTTGCTGCACAACCTCAACTGGATGCAGCAATTCATCGCTGCCTATGGAGTCAAGCTCGCGCCGCACGGCAAAACTACTATGGCTCCGCGGTTGTTTGATCTGCAATTGCAGGCAGGAGCGTGGGGAATTACGCTTGCGACCGCCCACCAGACGTTGGTTGCCCACGCGCACGGCGTGCGCCGAGTCCTGATGGCCAACCAACTTATCGGCAAAGAAAATATGTCTATCATCGGGCGTCTCCTGTGTGATTCGGAATTTGAATACTACTGCCTCGTCGATTCAGCGGCGCAAATCGATCAGCTGGGCAAGTTCTATTCGAAGGCGGGACAGCGTCTTCAGGTGTTACTCGAATTGGGTGTTGTGGGCGGCCGCGCTGGCGTTCGCAGCGAGGAGCAACTGCAGTCTGTTCTCGCCGCGTTGTCCCGCTGGAGCGATTCTATTGCGCTATGCGGTATCGAGATGTATGAAGGTGTCCTTGATGATGAAGACGCGATTCGCGCATTTTTGCAACAGGCTGTGACCGTCACACACAGGCTCGCCGCGGACAAGCGATTCGAACGCGAGCCCATCCTCCTTTCAGGCGCAGGCTCAGCATGGTATGACGTCGTCGCCGATGTCTTTTCCTCCGCGAACTTCGGCGACACAGTTGAGATCGTCCTGCGCCCAGGCTGTTACCTGACCCACGACGTCGGCGCATATCGTGAGGCGCAGACCAGCATTCTGGAACGCAATCCGATCGCGCACCGGATGAGGTCAGGTCTCTTACCGGCCCTTCAAGTCTGGGCATATGTGCAGTCGGTGCCGGAGCCGGAGAGGGCGATTGTCGCCATGGGCAAGCGCAATGCAGCCTTCGACGCTGGCCTGCCTGTGCCCGCGCTTCATTTCAGGTCAGGCGATGTTGGCCCGCACCCTGCTCCCGAACATTGGGTCGTTACTAAAATGATGGATCAGCATGCTTACTTGCACATAACTGCGAACGACGATCTTCGTGTAGGCGATATGATCGGTTTCGACATTTCGCATCCGTGCCTTACCTTCGACAAGTGGCGGACGTTGCCTGTGCTGAATACTGAGTACGACGTCGTAGATGTCGTTGATACCTTCTTCTGAGTAAGCCCCGTCGTGCTTCTGCACGAAGAGATATTACTCCAGTAGAAAAGATGTGCCCCGTGTCGAACGTCTACCCCGAGTGCCCGACGATGAGGCGTATCAATCTCGTTCTATCGCTTATGAAATCAGCCTGTCCTCTATTGCCGCCAGACTAACAGAGATGGCTCCGTACAACTGCGCCTGGGTTCCAAGAGAACTGGAAAGAATCCTCGGGCGACCAAATTCATTCTGGCTAAGCATCTTCTCAGTAGCTGCACGAAGCGCACTGTGGCAGCCAATGCCACCACCCAGAACTATTAACTCCGGATCCAAAGCGACGGAAAGATCCGAGAGGCAATCAGCAAGAATCTTCGCTGTATAAACTACGAGTTCGGTAGCCAGGGCATGACCATCAGCCGCCAAGTCGAAGATCTCGGTGGCTCGCAGTCCAACGAGGCCGGCCTGCGTCTTTCGTTGCGTACGAAGGAGTCGCCGCCATTCAGCTTCGATCCCTGCGCCACCAATCGCGCGGTCTAATTGCCCCGTGGAACGGACCCGCAGTGGTTGACGTCCCTTGCCCTTCAGCCCCATGTAGCCAATTTCGCCGGCACTCCAGTTTGCCCCATGATAGGCCCGTCCACGCAAGAAAATCCCAGCACCTAATCCTGTACCAAGAGCGACGAAAATAAAATTCTCGATGTCCTCAGCCGCACCTCGCCATTGCTCACCAATGGCAGCAAGGTTCGTATCGTTCTCAACGACAGCAGGCACACCCATCGACTTATCGATCATCGTGCGCAGAGGCACGTCATTCCAACCGCTGAGGTTTGGAGCAGACACCACGACCCCCGTATCGACGTTCGTTATGCCGGGTGCTCCTACCGTGATATGTAAGGTTTTTTTCAGCGGAACCTTTCCCTGCTCGCACAGGTGGGTCAGACCCTTACGCATGAGCGCACACACGGTTCGCGGAGTCCGTTGGGTCGCCGCAAATTGCGTTGACCATTGCGCGACTACGGTGCCGTTCAAATCCGTAAGCATCATCCGCAGACTCGTACCTCCGATATCCGCCCCGGCGACAAACGCATGCTGAGCATGGAAACGCAGAAGCCCCGGAGGGCGGCCACCTTTGGATTCCCCATCGCCGATGTTCTTGATCAGACCATGCGCTTCGAGAAGTGCCACTGCACTTGAGACCGTAGGTGCACTCAATCCTGAAAGGCGCACCAGATCTGCCTTTGAGCACGGGTCGTGCTTCCGCAGTAGACGCAGTAGCACCCGTGCATTTCCTTGACGCAGATGTTCTGGTCGAGATGGGTTGGTCTCTGCTTCGGGGGGGTAGTGCAACAGGTGCGATCGTGAAGATTTCATCAGAGTAAGAGCGGTCCAATCCAGCGTAGCATAGTTTCTTAGTGAACCTTACAAAGTGTCGCCCGCACTACAAGTTCCAAATTTCTGACAGGTAAATGTGCTAGCCAGGTAGGCCGCGGCAGGATGTCCAGCTTCCAAGCAGGATGCATGATGATGTCCAAGCCTTGACTAGATCCTTCGACCACTTATCTAGTAATTGCTCGTCTTCCCTTGGCCGGAATCTTTTGCGTAGAGTCTCGCTCAACTAGTTCTGGCGGCATCATGTGTAACAGGTTGGTTACGGCAGGGCCATCCTTGGGCCTCGCCATGGCTTCCAGGACAAGCCTGGTAGCAAGCTTTCCCATATCCATCATCGGCTGCCGAATAGTAGTGATTCCCGGTGTGCTGACGCCTGCCAACGGGATGTCGTCGAACCCGATCACCGAGCAATCATCGGGAACACGTCGGCCCGCCTTCCACAGTGCCCGGATAGCTCCGAGGGCAGTGTAGTCGTCAAAGGCGAGGATCGCGGTAAACTTCAGCCCTGTTTCGATGAACTTGTTTGTGAGACGAAGACCACCGTCAAAGCTGGAGTTCGGGTCCATCGCAGAGAGAAGCTGTGATGTGAGTCGAGGCTCGAGCTGCAAGCTAACTTCGGACGCAAATCCCTGGATGCCCGCCCAGCGTCGTGTGCTGTCGTTCATCTCCTCCGGTCCGCGCAACACGGCAATACTTCGATGACCCAGTCCATAGAGGTGTTGCATTGCAGCGTAGCCTCCCTCTTCGTTGTTCACCACGACCGATTGGATGGAATTCTCTGTGAGGTCGCGCCCCACGACAACCGTCGGGATAATGTTATTCGCGATCCTGGAGAGCGGATTGATCTCGGCAAAGAGCCAATTCGCCACCACGACCAGGCCTTCCACTCGACGTTCAATCAACATCTCCAAATAGCGTTCAAATTGATCGCGACGATTATCTGCGTCGATGATGATCGGCAAATACGCGGTGGGATAGAGCGTGTGCTCGATCCCGCGCAGCAGAGAGATGCAAAACGGATCGGAGATATCAAAGACCAGGACTCCAATTGTGTCGCTGCGACGGCGACGAAGCGAGCGCGCGAAGGCATCGGGATGATAGCCCATCTCCTGCGCGGTCTTCCGTATGTGGTCCTTGGTCTTCAGCGCTACATAGCGTGAAAGCGGCGCGTCATTCAAGACGATGGATACGGACGATGTTGAAAATCCGCTTGCCCGCGCCACGTCCTGCAGGGTCACGCGCTTGAACGGTGAGGTTTTCTTTGCCACGATATTGCCTCAATGCAGATCTGAAGCCGCCTTTATTATCATCGCCTCCGATGAGGAACTCCAGCGAAGGCATTTGCACGGATTCGATCAGCGATTCTGTTGATTAACCCCGCGAGGGGGAATTTTGCCTGGGTTGAACTGGATAGTGGAAATAAACTGTACTGCGTTGTAATGCTGTTGTCTTCAGCGCCCTGTGGGCGCCGTTTTGTTGCCGAGCTGCCTAGATAGGCTCAATCTGAGGAAGACCATCCGATCCTCCGATTGCCCGACGCATGAGGAAGTGCAGAACGAGGCCGATCAAAATCCAGATCACTCCGAGTAATTGCGCCTTGTGATTTAGGTTGAGCCAGATAAATGCACTCACGGCAAATCCAAGGAATGGAATGGTAGCCGCAAGAAATACCTTGTTTTCCGAACGGAATTTGTAGTGAATCAATGCCGCTGCATTGACCCCCATAAATGCGATAAAGGCGCCAAAGTTGAGCAATTCCGCTCCGCTCTGGTAGGTCATCATAAAGACGCCCACCAGGGTACACACGCCCACGATGATGACATTGTTGTGTGGGATTCCGTTGCGTGCATCGACCGCGCCAAAGATTCGCTCGGGTAACGCCTTCGCGCGTCCCATGCCGTACAGCAATCGTGCGGCACCGAATTGGGCAGCCATGCCCGATCCAAAGTTAGCAACCAGCAGCGTTGCATTGAGCACGTGAAACAGGACGACTCCGCCAATCCTTTTTGCCACGAAGACATACGCCGTATCGATCATCGATTCGGGGAACGGTGTGTGCGCCGGCCATACCAACTGGGCGACGTAGACCTCAATTGCGGAAAGAATGCCAATCACGAGACAAGTGAAAACCGTCGCCAGCATAATGTTGCGGCGAGGATTCTCCACCTCTTCTGACATGGTTGAGATTCCGTCAAAGCCGATGTAGGTGAGTACGGCGATAGATGTTCCACGAAACACGCGGGAGGGAGAAAACGTGGTCGGGTCATAAAAGGGGAGCAGCCATTGGCCAGCGACCGGGCGCACAACAAGTGCGATGTAGCGGATGGCTTCGGCCAGGAAGACCAACACGACGAGGCTCATGACGAGGGCCAGTACTGCATTCATGCGGCCGGAACTCTTGACCCCACGAAGGTTGAGGGCGGTAAAGAGGATGACGAATGACACCGCCCACGCAGCATAGGGCACACTGGGCAGAACATTCTGCGCCGCCGCACTGCACCATATGGCACAGATGATGGGGTTGAGCAGATAGTCCATAAGCATGGACCAGCCGACGACATAGCCGGCCAGTGGATGCAGTTCCTTGCCCACGTAGGTATAGGCGGATCCTGCGCTCGGATACACGCGTGCCATCCGGCCATAGCTGACGGCCGTGAACAGCATGGCGACCATCGCGATCAGGATGGTCGTCACTACGTGCCCACCAGCAACGTTGCTGACTACACCATAGATACCCATGGGTGCAGTTGGCTGGATGATGATGATGCCGTAAACGATGAGGTGCCACAGCTTGAGCGAACGTTGTAAGCCAGCTCTTCCGTCACCAGTTGCGGAGGTCGTTTCTGGGTGCTTCCCATCGTGTGGCACGAGTCTGTTCCACCTTTCCAGGTCTTGCTGCAATCGCATCCACTTTGTAAAGTTTGCTCATTATGCCATTTGTGCTGGTATCTCAGGAGGACACTCGTCCGTGGCGCCGCAGCGTGTTCACGTCGTCTTATTAGCGTTCGCATACCAGGCTTGCCCAGTATGAAATGTAGCGAGCTGGATGATTGGCTCGCTCAGGCGGAAGTTTACGGGCGATGGTCGCGTCCATGTCGAGACGATTGCCTCCGATACATTACTGTTGTATGACAATCCTCCTAAACTTACGTGTTGACTTTGCCTGTCTGAATGAATATCGTATTCCAACGATTGAATAGTATCAAGAAAGCACATTATGGGTTCAATATGCATTGAGCCATTCAACGAAAGTACCTCATCTGCGCGCGCCTCACGCCTGGTTTTCCTCTGCGCAGCCATGGGGTTCGGTCGTGCCTCGGGTGCTACTGTCATGAAGAATCTATTCACCTCCCTCAGCAATTCACGTTTCGATGCCGCGCATCATCGACTGGCTGCAGTATCTGCCTGTTGCCTTCTCCTCAAGCGTAGCAAGGCACGGTACGGCGCTTTACTTGCGTCAGGCGCGCTCATGCTTCCGGCGCTCCAGGCGCAGACCATACGTGTCGACATCACTCCCGCCCATGCGACGAACAGCTTCGTTCCCAGGAAGTCGCTTGGCGCAGGTATCGATCGCATTCCTGTTGCAGCTATCGATCACGAGTTGACGCCCGAGGCTCTCGATCGCGTCTTCGCGGCAGGGTGGCAGCCCGTAACTTACCGCCAGAACACGGACCTGGCCGTCGAGGCGTGGCACTGGAACTCCGAAGGGACATGGAGTGCCTCCGGGAATCAAGGGTACTTTACTGGATCAACGGATTCGACGCAGGCCATTCGCTACTCGTATGGATTTGCATTGCCTCATCGCGGCGTGACACACAACGATGGCACGGGCAACACCGGTTACTCGCGTCTGACTGACGGCGATGAGAGCACGTACTGGAAAAGCAATCCATATCTTACGAGCCGGTTTACTGGCGAGGACGACGCGCTGCATCCGCAGTGGGTGGTTGTCGATTTGAACGACGAAGAGCTTGTGGACACGATCAAGATCGCATGGGCGGCGCCTTACGCGACAAAGTATTTGGTGCAGTATTGGAACGGCACTGTCGATCCCGACGGCAAAATCTTCGGCGACCCCATTCATTCCCCCACCAAAGGTACATGGAGCACCTTCGCGCACGGCGTTGTTTCCGCAGGCAGCGGCGGGAGCGTTCCTCTCCGGCTCTCCGATTTCGCAATACACGCGCGTTACATCCGCATCTGGATGACGCAGTCCTCCAACACTTGCGACACACATGATGCTTCCGACCCGCGCAATTGCGTCGGCTATGCCGTTCGCGAACTTTATATGGGCACCACATCCTCCGATGGAGTGTTCCATGATTTGCTACGCCACACTCCCGACCAGGAACAAGCACCGACTTATGCGTCCTCGACAGATCCGTGGCATGACGCGAAGAGTCCCGTGAACGAAAGGGAAGCGCAGGTTGGCTTCGATTTGTTTTTCCAGAGCGGTGTTACGCAAAAGTTGCCAGCCGTCATTCCTGTCGCCATGCTCTACGACAATCCCGACAACGCCGCTGCTGAGATTCGCTATCTCGAAAAACATCAATACCCGATCGCTTACGTTGAGATGGGCGAGGAGGCAGACGGGCAGTACATGCTGCCCGAAGACTACGGCGCACTCTACCTGCAATATGCCGACGCGATCCATCGCGTCGATCCGACACTCAAGCTTGGCGGCCCCTCCTTCCAAGGCGTGAATCAGGATATCGAGACCTGGCCTGATAGCCTCGGGCGAACGTCCTGGCTAGGTCGCTTTCTGGATTATCTGAAGAATCATGGCCGCATGCAGGACCTTCAATTCTTCTCCTTCGAGCACTATCCGTTTGAGCCCTGCAGGACCAGCTGGGGCACACTGTATGCGGAGCCAGAGCTCGTGAGCCACATCGTGGACGTCTGGCATAACGATGGAGTGCCACGAAATATTCCGATGTTTATCACGGAGACGAATCTATCGTCCGCCACCTCTGAGCCCTATATGGATACGTTTGGCGGCTTATGGCTTGCTGATTTCGTGGGTTCGTTTCTCAACGCAGGCGGTAATGCCGTCTATTACTTTCACTATTTGCCACTGCAGATGGAGCGCGGCTGCAACGGCGCCCCGGGTACGTTCGGCATGTTTACCGTCGATCAGGACTACAAGATTAAGCAGCCTCTTGCGCAATTCTTTGCGAGTCAGATGATCAATCACAATTGGCTCGACATGACTGGGGGTACGCATCAGACCTTTCCTGCGAGCTCCGACATACACGACGACGCGGGCCACACCCTGGTCACTGCGTATGCGGTTAAGCGGCCCGATGGGGCTTGGTCTGTCATGCTAATCAACAAGTCCCAGAAGACCGGTCAGACCGTGCACCTCGTCTTTGCGAATCAAGAAAGCAACACAAGCACATTCCTTTCAGGCGACATTCAGGAAGCTATCTTTGGCAGGCAGCAATACCAATGGCACCCGGGACATCAGGAATTCAACGCGCATCTGCCGCTGACTGCTAATTCGTCTGAAGACGAAAATGCGCAAGGCCATGCGGCGCCGGATGGCCCTATTTTCGGGAGAACGTTGCACGCTGGGAAAGACACGACGTTTGAGATTCCAGCGGCGTCCATCGTGGTTCTTCGCGGAAACATCGCGGCGCCCTAGTTCGATGGAGATTTCCAGTGATGAGCGGTAGCAATCGATGGGTCGTTCGAGTAGTATGCATCGCATTCCCTGTCTGCGCTGCATTTAGTGCCCGTGCACAAAGTGTCGATGGAAACAGGGTCGAACTCGCAGACGACTGGGCTCTGCAATCATCTGCGAGCGTGCAGGTCCCAGGCGATGTACTCTCCACAAGCAGCTATCAACCGCAGGGCTGGACGCCGATCCGTGTGCCCACGACGGTTGTCGCCGCATTGGTGAAGGCGAACGTATTTCCGGACCCGACCGTAGCGATGAATTTTCGCAAGCTGCCTGGTGTGGACTATCCGATCGGAGCAAATTTCGCGACGCTCGCGATGCCTGCCTCGAGCCCGTTCGCGGTCTCGTGGTGGTACCGGAAGCAGTTCGACATGCCCGTCACGACCGTCGGCCGGCATGTCGAGCTGCACTTTGATGGCATTAACTATCGCGCGAATATCTGGGTCAATGGCCAGCGCATCGCGGACACCTCTTCCGTTGCGGGCGCCTGGCGTAGCTACGCGTTTGATATCACCGGCCTGCTCAACCCCGACGGCAAGAACGTGCTCGCAGTGGAGGTGTTCGCGCCGACAGAGAAGGATCTCGCGTTCACGTTTGCAGACTGGAATCCTATGCCCCCAGACAAAGATATGGGGATATACCGCAGGGTTTTCATCACAAGCAGCGGTCCTGTGACCTTGAGCAATCCCACCGTATCGTCGCAGGTCAACTCGCCCGCCAATGATCGTGCGCAGCTGAGCATCTCCGCTCAGGCGAAGAACATGACCGACCAACGTCTTGAAGGTATTCTGCGCGGCAGCATCGGCGATGTGAACTTCGAGCAAGACGTAGTGCTCGGGCCGGGAGAAAGCAGGGACGTCAACTTCGAAGCCCAGGACTACCCGCAATTGAACATCAGCCACCCTGAATTATGGTGGCCTGCGCAGATGGGAGCGCCGCATCTGTATTCGCTGCACCTGCAGTTTGAAGTTGCAGGCACCGTCTCCGACGCGACGGATACGCGCGTGGGCATTCGCCAGATCACTTCGGAGATCACGAGCCCAACGCGACGGCTCTTTCGCATCAACGGTAAGCCCCTGCTCATTCGCGGCGGCGGCTGGTCGACAGATTTTCTGCTCCGCGAAGACTCACAGCGATTAGACGTGGAGCTGACCTACGTGCAGGACATGGGCCTCAACACCATTCGTCTCGAGGGCCGGCCCGAGACTCAGGAGTTCTACCGGCAGACGGATCGACGCGGCATCCTCGTGATGGCAGGTTGGAGTTGCTGCGACTACTGGGAGCAGTGGCCGAAGTGGACGCCAGAAGACTTCTCCATTGCTGCCGAGTCGTTGAGCGCGCAGATGCATCGGCTCCGCGCGCATCCCAGCATGCTGGTCTGGCTCAACGGAAGCGATAACCCTCCGCCTCCCGAGCAGGAGCAAGTCTATCTCGGGATCGAGAAGACACTCCGCTGGCCGAACCCGACGATGTCGTCCGCCACGGCAAAGCTTGCTACTGGCAACGCGCAAAACGGCGTCCGCATGACGGGCCCCTACGACTTCATCGCCCCGGCCTACTGGCTCGCCGACAGTCGGGAAAATCAGCCAGGCCACGAGTGCGACCTTGGCGGGTGTGGCGGCGCGCACGGCTTCAACACGGAGACAAGTTCCGGACCCGCTATCCCCCCCATCGAGAGCTTGCGAACTATGTTGGGCTCCGGCAATCTCTGGCCCATCGACGATACCTGGAAATTTCACGCTGGCGGCGGCGTCTTCCATGAACTCGACAACTACACCCATGCACTCAACGCACGCTTCGGCACCGCGCATAGCGCGGAAGACTATGCGCAAAAATCCCAGTGGATGGCATACGAGGGAACGCGCGCCATGTTCGAGTCCTACAGCCGCAACAAGTACGACTCCACCGGAGTGATCCAGTGGATGCTCAATAACTCGTGGCCTTCGATGATTTGGCATCTCTACGACTTCTACCTGCGCCCTGGTGGCGGCTACTTCGGAGCGAAGATTGCCATGCAGCCGTTGCATCCCATGTACTCCCCGACCGATCAGACGATCTGGGTGGTCAGCAGCCAATACACGGACGCACCGGGATTGCGGTTGCAAACCAAAATCTACAACCTCCATATGACTCAAAAGTTCTCGCGCACGGTCACACTGGACGCCGGCGCCGATAGCACGCAGCGATTATTCGCGTTGCCCAAACTACAGGGACTCTCGTCCGTCTACTTTCTCAAGCTGGTGCTCAGCGACCGCCGCGGAAAGGGTGTCGGCTCAAACTTCTACTGGCTATCGACGTCACCGGATACGATCGATTGGAGCAAGTCCAACTGGTACACCACGCCGTCCTCCGCTTCGGCCGACTACACCGCACTCGCTCACCTGCCCAAGGTGCACTTGGAGGTTGCCGAGACAACACAACAAGCCGGCGACCGGACCGTCACGCACGTCACCATCCGCAATCCCAGCAACTCGCTCACGTTTGGCATCCGTATCAAACTGGACAAGGGCCCTCATGGCGACGAAGTTCTGCCCGCGGTCTGGGAGGACAACTATATTTCGCTTCTCCCCCACGAACGCCGCGACATCGCAGTGACCTACGCGACCGGCAGCCTTGGGTCGGGCAAGCCTGTCGTCGAAGCCACCGGCTTGAATACCGATTAGCAGGATTGGAACGCCAGTAAGTTGTTGATTTTATGGTGGGCACAGCAGGATTCGAACCTACGACTTCCACCGTGTGAAGGTGGCACTCTACCGCTGAGTTATGCGCCCACAGGCTGGCGAGAATCGAGGCCGATGCGCTTAGCGGATACGCTTCTGCCAGGCCTTTGTAGCTTGGTTAGGATAACACTGGCGGAGAGGTGCGCCAAACGGGTCGCGCATCGGATGGGCGGGAGTTTGCGTCCAAACACAAGATTCCGAAAGGTACAATTACGGGCTGATGCCGCAATCGCACAGAGTTCAGCCGGGAGATCCGCACCTTTCGCCAAAATCTGGCGAAGAGGAGGATTTAACGCAATCTGAGAGCGATTTAGCGCAACCTGCGGGTCAGGATGGGGTTACGGAAGATATGGGCACGCTCGCGCTCCATCCCGGGATCCTGGACACTGTGGAGGCACGGCCGGAATCGGCGGCGCTGGTGGCTACGGATCTGACGCCGGAGGAGATAGAGGCGCGGCGGGCTGCGGTTGCCCGGGGAGACTTTTCCCTGCTTACCGACGCCGAGGTGATGCTGGAGCTGAAGTCCGGCAACATAGACGCGTTTGATGTTCTGCTGAATAAGTATCGGAAGCCGATTGTGCACTTCATGTTCCGCATGGTGCACAACCAAGCCGTAGCGGAGGAGCTGGCGCAGGAGGTGTTTCTGCGGGTCTACCGGTCGCGGGAGACGTATCGGGCGGAGGCTCGGTTCAGTACCTGGCTTTACAGGATTGCGACGAACCTGGGCGTGAATCATGCCCGGGATACGCGGCATGAACGGACGGCTTCCACGATTTATCTGGATGCCGTGGATGCGGAGACGGGAACTACGCCGGATGTGGCGGACGACATGCCTTCGGCTGAGGCGGATTTGTTGCAGAAGGAGCGGATGAACGCGATTCGGCAGCATGTGATGGCGCTGCCCGAGCGGCAGAAGACGGCCGTGTTGATGCACAAGTACGAAGGGATGGATTACAAGCAGATCGGCGAGGTGTTGAAGTTGTCGGAGTCTGCGACGAAGTCGTTGTTGTTCCGTGCGTATCAAACGCTGCGGGAGAAGTTGAAAGAATTTGTATAGAAAGTGAGTTTGCGCCGGACGAACGGTGCGACCCCAAGAGGGGATGATGATATGAAGAAGACAGACATGAAAATCGATTGCAAGACTTGCCGTAACGCTCTCGCAGATTTGTTGCTGGACCAGTCGTACGCTGCCGCGCACCCGGAGGTGGCCGCGCATATGGCTGCCTGCGCGGAGTGCCGCAAGGAGTTGGAGGAGTTGCAGGCTACGTTTGCGCTGCTGGATCAGTGGAAGGCGCCGGAGCCTTCGGCGTACTTCGATACGAAGTTGCATGCGCGGCTGCGCGAGGCGCAGGCCTCGGAGCCGGAGGGTTTCTGGGCTCGGACACGGGCGTTTCTGACGTACAGCACGGGGCACCGGTTGCGACCGGCCCTGGCTGGGGCGATGGTGCTGGCGGTCGTGCTGGCGGGAGGTGGAACGTTTGCCGGGTTCTACCACGACGGCACCGTTGCGATGCAGGCTTCGCCGACGGTGAATGACCTGAAGCTTCTGGATAACAATGCGCAGGCCGTGCAGCAGATGGACCAGCTGCTGGATGGAAGCGATGACAGCTCGGGTCCGCCGAGCAGCTAACAATCTAAGGATCAAGGAAGTTATTTGCCGGAGACCTCTATCAGCAAGTTGACGTATGCGTAAGGCAGTCACATCCCGCAGCTCGATCGCTCGAGCGCTGATTCTCGGTCTGCTTGCAGGCTGGAGCGGGGTTGTGTTTGCACAGCGGCAACCGGCGCCGATCGAGCGGCAGCCACCGCCGACAGCGGGAATGGTGCAGCCGGGAAGTCAGCAGCATTTGGTGGGGCCGAATGGACGGCGCGGGGGAGAGCATCTTCCAGAGTGGATGGAGCAGCACCGGGGGATGACGTTGGAGCAGCAGCAGGCGGCGCTGGATCGCGAGCCGGGATTCCGGGAACTTCCGCTGCAGACGCAGATGCAGATGCATCAGCGGCTGGCGCAGTTGAACGCGATGACTCCAGAGATGCGGGCGCGGACGCTGGCGCATACGGAGGCGATGGAACGGCTGAGCCCGGCGCAGCGCTCGCAGGTGCGTGGTGTGATGCAGCAGCTGGGATCGCTGCCACAGGACCAGCGACGGCAGGTGATTCGGAGCTTCCGAGATCTGCGCATGCTGCCGCCGCAAGAACGCATGGGGCTGGTGAACTCGCCGCGCTACGGATGGATGAACTACCAGCAGCGCACGGCGCTGATCAACCTGATCGTGATTGCGCCGATGCTTCCGATGGATTGAGCGCGAGCTGCGCGCTAGCTCTTGAAGAAGTTCTTCGCCAGGAAGAGGACGTTGGCTGGGCGTTCGGCCAAGCGGCGCATGAAGTAGGGATACCACTCGGAGCCGAAGGGAACGTAAACGCGAACGCCGAAGCCTTCGGCGACGAGTTTGCGTTGCAGGTCTCGGCGGATGCCGTAGAGCATCTGGAACTCGAAGGCGCGCTTGTCGATGCTGTTGGCCGCGACGTATTCGCGGAGCTGGTTGACGATGGCTTCGTCGTGGGTTGCGATGCCGCAGAAGACTGGGCTGGAGACGATGCGCTTCATCAGCTTGACGTAGTTTGCGTCGACATCGGCTTTGGCGGGGAAGGCGATCTCGGCTGGTTCCTTGTAGGCGCCTTTGCAGAGGCGAATGCGAATCCCCTGTATTAATAGGCGTTCTACGTCATTTTCGGTACGAAATAAATAGGCTTGGAGGACTGTACCTACTGCGCCGGGGTATTGGTAGTGGAGGCGCTCGGTGAGTTGTAGGGTGGGCTCGGTGTACTCGGAGCCTTCCATGTCGATGCGGACGAAGGAGCCGGATTGGGCGGCGTGGGAGACCATCTGGCCGACGATGCGTTCGGCCAACGCGGGGCCTTCGGTGGGGCCACCGATGTCCATGCCTACCTGGGTTAGCTTGACGGAGACGTTGGCGCGGAGGTGGCGCGCCTGGATGGCGTCGAGGAGCTGGTGGTAGACGGCGGCGCTGGCTTCGGCGTGAGCTACGTCGAGGACGGATTCGCCGAGCGAGTCGAGGGTCACGTCGATGCCTTCGGCGTTGAGCTGGGCTGCGGCTTCGATGGCCTGGTCGATGGACATGCCGGCAACGAAGCGGCGCGA
>Ga0302233_10001577_pt1 | contig 15606 bp, 21 predicted proteins | sample II_Palsa_N3_1_FD_193516 | JGI IMG/M metagenome (GOLD analysis project Ga0302233, IMG submission 193516) | Peat permafrost microbial communities from Stordalen Mire near Abisko, Sweden - II_Palsa_N3_1 | ecosystem: Environmental > Terrestrial > Soil > Palsa > Peat permafrost | place: Sweden... | reverse complement strand
CCCCCCCCCCCCCCCCCCCCCCCCCCCCCCCCCCCCCCCCCCCCCCCCCCCCCCCCCCCCCCCCCCCCCCCCCCCCCCCCCCCCCCCCCCCCCCCCCCCCCCCGGCGCAGAGGCTGTTCAGCGGGATCCACCGTGAGGAATGGGACCAGGACCGGACCACTTGTTGGAGGGCACGCCCCCGGGCAAAGGACCGCCAACAGGCAGCTTTACCCCTTGAGGACCTGCGGGAGCCCACTGCGAAATCCCAGGAGCATATCCATAGGGGACGGGACCGGTGGGCACGTTGCGACGCTGAGGAGCCAGGAAAGGACCGGTTCCTTGCTGGAAGGGTGAGATTTGGCCGACGCCGGGGTTGACAAACGCAGGGACGACAGCCGGGATGGGTCGCAGGCGATCGAACGTGACCTCTTCGTGGTTGCCGTACTCGGGATAGAGGACAACAGCAAACTGGTTCGTCAGGTTCTCGATCACAGCAGGGTACCACTGGTTGTCCTCTGAGAAGCGGGCCTCGACGTGCTGGCCAAGGACCCACTGCTGCTGCTGCTGCTGCTGCTGCTGCTGAGGGATGCGAACGGGCAGAGGTTGTTGGAGCTGCTGTTGCTGCACAGGCACGGGCACGGCGGTCGTAATGTTGGCCTTGAGCTGCTGCTGCTGAGGCGCGATGGGCTTTACTGCCGGTGCAGAGATGGCAGCAGCGACAGGTGCAGGTCCGGCAACGCCACCGATGGGGCGAATGTCCGAGGTGGCGACAATCTCCTGGTTGCCGTACTCGATGAAGACGACGCGCACAGTGTTGTTGCTCTCGTAGTTGATGATCTCCGCCTTGTACCACTGGCCGTCCTCGTGGAACTTGGCCTCGATGGGTCCAGAGTACTTGGGGACGGGCGCAACGGCGACAGGGGCGGCCACTGGCGCAGCAGCGACGACGGGCGCGGGCACAGGGGCCGCAGCTGCAACGACTGGGGCGGCGGCAGCCGAGGCGATGGCAGCGGCGGCCGACGCAGTGGGGATGGCACGGATGCTCGAGCTGGGGAGGATCTCTGCGTTACCGTACTGGGTGTAGGTGACAGCAATCAGCTGGCCACCGTTGGCGACATTGTCGATGCGGGCGGGGTACCAATGGCCATCCTCGCTAAACTTGGCCTCGACGACCTGGTTGACCGAGAAGGCAGGGGCGGCGGGAGCAACGACGGCTGCGGGGGCAGCGGCGGGCTTCTGGACCTGAGGGACGACGACAGCTGGCTTGGCCGGCTGCGGAGCAGAGACGGCGACGGGGGCGACGGCTGCGGGAGCGGCAGCCGCAACAGGAATGGTGGTCTTGCGCACGCCAGTGATCGGGATGGTCTCAGTGTTGCCATACTCGACATACGTGACAGTGACGGTTTGGCCAGAAACAGACTCGATCGTGGCAGTGTACCACTCGCCGTCAGCGGGGAAGAGCGCATCGACGACAGTGCCCTTCTGAAGCTTGAGGGCAGTCGCAGCAGGTGCAGGGGCGGTGGCAGCGGCGACTGGGGCAGCGGCGGTAATCTTGCGCAGGCGCGAATAGGGAATGGTCTCACTGTTGCCATACTCGGTATAGGTGACGGTGACCTGGCTCTTGGCCGCGTTGACATCGGTGATGATGGCCGTGTACCAGACGTCATCCTGGGTGAACTGGGCCTCGACAGATTCTCCGGGCTTGAACGCAGGGCTGGCAGGAACAACGGGTGCAGGGGCAGCGACGGGCGCAGGGGCAGCGGCGGCAGCAACAGTGAGGGGACGGATGGAGGCCGCGGTAATGACCTCGCTGTTTCCGTACTCGACATAGGTAACCGAAAAGTGCTGTCCGTCGGTCGAAACCTTATCCACGCGGGCCTGGTACCACTGCTGGTCCTCTGTGAAGAGGCCTTCCACAATTTCGCCAACCTTGTATGCAGGGGCAACAGCTACAGGCTTTACGGGTGCCGGGGCCGCGGCAACAACGGGGGCGGCGGCGACAGGCGCAGGGGCAGGAGTGACAGCGGCAGCGACAACGGGGGCGGCGCCGGCATGGCGAAGAGACGACGCAGGGAGATCCTCCGAATTGCCATACTCGGTGTAGAGGACGCTGAAGACCTTGCCGTCGGGGGAAATTTTTTGGATAATCCCCTTGTACCACTGACCATCCTCGGAGAAGAGGCCCTCGATCTGATCGCCCACCTTGAACCCACTGGCAGACACAGTTGCTGGAGCAGCAGTAGCAGCAGCTGGTTTGACGGGTGCAGGAGGTGTGACGACAATAGGAGCCGACGCTGTCGTCTTTGGACCAGCCCAGCTTGCCGTCGACTGTTGAAGGGACATTGAGTGCGTTACCTTGGGACCGATCGGCCCTGGTGCGGCGGGCCTTTTCATGGGAAGAAAGAAGGGGGGGAAAAAAGGATCAAATAAAAATGAATTTAAAAATATTTTCTATATTTTCTTTTATTGTACTTTGAGCCAATTGGGGCAGTGGCTGCTTTCTGTACAGGAGCGGCGATCGCGGTTGGGGCAGCGGCAGCGACAGGGACGGCGTGCTTCTTTGCAGCAGCAGAGCCATTCACACCCTTGGGAACAAGTAGTTCGACTGCCTTGTCGACGTCGCCCTTCACCTCGGCCAGTGCCTGAGTCGATTGTTCAAACAAGTGGATGATTTTTAAAAAAAAAATACATTGCGGGCGTCAGCAGCAGAGAAACCCATCTCGATCAGTCGGGCAACGCCTTCGTCATTTCGCGTGGCATCGTTCTTCTTGTCGGCCCGGAGCGCAACGTCGGGCTGGTGCAGGAGAGATAAGACCATGAGTGTTTCTTCTCAAGCGAGCCATCGTTTGATACCTGTGCAAGTACGGCGATACCAGCGGCCTCCAGTAGTTGAAACGTTTTATCAAAGTCGTTCTTGCACTTGATAAGTGTGTTTCTGGCGAACGACAGACGGATAAGTAGGACAGGGGCCGAAAGACTTACCGTGCTGCTGCCTCTTGGAAACCCATCTCGGTAAACTTGTTGACAAAGTATTCGTCTGCCTTGCCAGCTTCATGGTGGACTTCATTAGAGAGGACGTCGACCTGCACCGGCAAGGGAATGGTGAGTTGGCAGCGCAGAGCACGGGTAGCAGGAAGGAAAAAAAAAAGAAGGGACGAGGGGGGGGGGAACCCCGGCAAACCCAGCGGCGTAGGGAGAAAACACGGATCACTCTTCTACCTTGCTCTTCCTGGCTGCTGCCTGACGTTTCTTTGCTGCCTTGCTCGTTCCGGCTCCAGGAGCTGGTGTGTCGGCAGCTGACTTCGTGGCGGGTGAACCAATGGGGGCTGACATTTTTTCCTTTTCCTTTTTCTCTCTCTCTTCTTGTCGCGGGGCGGGCTGACTTTTTCGTGCGGGCAGGAGGACTGGGTGCTCTCGCTGTGCGTGTACTAGTTCCTACCACGGCAGCGTCGTTAGACAATTTATGACAACGATAGGAAAAGGGCAAGTCAGCGAGCGCGCGCTAAGCCGGCGAGGAAAAACCAACCAGTGGCCAACCAAGGATGCTGGCCACATCGTTTTTTTTTTTTTTTTGCCAGAACTTTATGCGCGTGTACGAGGTCGTGTGGTCGTGGATTGTGGCCGCCTACTGGCAGTTCCATCTGGCCTGGGTCGTGCTGAACCAGGTAACAAGCCCCCTGTACGTTTTAAGCGGTGACCTTTTTTTTTTTTTTGGTCGTGTCGCAGTTTGCATGCAATGTCCTGGCCGCGCCCAAGCGCGCACAGAGACGCAAGATTGCGGTGATTGGCGATGGGCATGCGCAGGGAGTGGGCGACTGGGTGGTGATGTCAGTCAGTCCTGGCCTGCCGAAAGAGCTCGAGGCGCTGATCTCGCGCGACGGGAGGCTCACGTTCAGGTGGAGGGTGTACCCGTGCGGATGGCATCGCTCGTCCTCGTACGACTGGCTGCCGCCGTCAAGCCTGTCGTCGGCTAGGGCCGTCACCGCGGGGAGGATTAACTGGTTGTGGGCATGGTTCATGGAGGCCGCCGCTGCCAAAGACGCTGACGTGATCATTGTCATCCTGGGCTCGCACGATGCTGCGTACTAAAATATTATTACCGCGAGTTGTACTCACCATATATACCATGTAGGCTGAAGATTACGCCCGCAGACACTGTTGCCAACCTCAAGGCGGTCTGCGAGGAGCTAAAGGCGCGCAGCAAGCGCGTGTTCTTGTGCACGCTGCCCACTCATGGCGCCAAGGGGGCCGAGCTCGATCGACTTGTGGCTACCAATGAGCTCATCGTCAAGTCGTTTTCGAGAAAGGAAACCATCGACGGCCTTGTCGTGATTGACGAGAAAAACAACGGCGTGTTCAAGCGAGCCGACCTCTACTGCATGGATCACCACCATTTTAACAGCCGGGGCTACCGCGAGCTTGCCAAGGCCATCAACCCCGTCTTTGCCAACGACTTGCTCAAGGTGCAATTTGCGTACTTTCGCGACCTCCTCGAGCCGTCCAAGTCGAAATAATTTTCACTTTTGTAAAGAGTATCACGGGCCCATGGTTCAAGGATTGCTGGTTGCGATAGCCCTCGCGATCGTGCTCAGTCTGCTGGGCCCACCCACACGAGACTTGCTCCTGGTCGAGCCCATGCGCGAGTACGCTGTCTGGCGCAGCAGAGGCACAGGCAACGTTACACCTCCCGTGCAGAGCAGCCCCCCGCGAGTGGTCCTGATGGTGCACATATTTGCGTGGAGGAGGACCAAGGCCCTGCGGCGCCTGTGGGACTCCCTGGTGCGGGCGGGCAGCGAGTTCATGGACGACGACGGCGATGTGGACCTCCGCTTGGTGGTGCATGTGGATGGGGGCGCACTGCCGGCTGTGGTGGACATGGTCGAGACAGAGCTGGTGCTGGCGTGGCCCGCGGCATGGGGGCCGATGAGGGTGGACGTGGTGACGGCAGGCGGCAACATGGGGCTGGAGAAGGCGATCATGCGGGGCGTGGGGCAGACGGCGGGCCATGAGGCGATGGCGCTCGTGCTGGAGGACGACCTGGAAGTGAGTCCGCAGCTGTTTCGCTACGCACGATGGTGCAGGCAGCACTGGGCAGGCGTGGGGCGCCGAGACGACATGCTGTTTGGGTACGCGCTGCACACACCGCGGGCCGACGAGCTTTCGATCAAGGGCAACGAGAGCACCGTGCCGTGGCGGCCCAGCGATGTCCTGCCCGTGGACCGCAGCCAGCAGGCCGTTTTTGCAATGCAGGTGCCGTGCAGCTGGGGCTTTATCGTGCCGATGCAGCGATGGAACGCCTTTGCCGCGTACTACTCGCACAGGACAACGTCGACTAATTCCAGGACGGCCTCGTTCCCGAGCAAGTCTCACGCCTGGGCCAAATCGTGGAAAAAGTACCTGGTCGAGTGGATGGTCCATCGCGGCCTGTTTGAGATCTACCTCAACCTGCCCGACGAGGCCAGCATCGTCACCAACCACTACGAGACGGGCGTGCACAGCTTTGCCGCGTGGCACGAGCCGGTCATTCCCGACAGCCTCCGGCCCGACCGCGACCTGCGCTTCAATGTGCCCCTGGTCCAATCGGCCTCTGAGCTGGACGCCGTCCTCTTCTCATCCGCTTCTGCTGGAAACGACCTCGTCGTTGTCGACTGGACCCATTCTCTGTCTTCACGTGATGCGCTGCAGCGTAGTGCGACGGATGGATGCAGCAGAAATTAAATCCTGATTTTATTTATTTTATTTATTTATTTATTTACCCCGGAGTGCACAACTGATGAGAAGCAACAAACAACATTTACGTTCACTGATTCAACACACAAGTGTGCACTCCGGACGCATGTTTTTTTTTTTTTAAAATAAAAAAAAACTTGAAAAGACAGTATGGGAGACGAGCATTTCAAATATGTCTGCCGGTATAAGAAAAAACCCACGACCTTCCCGATGACTAAATGCCACCGTGAACGAACTGCGCAGACGCCACGCTCCCCGTCACGTCGCGATTGCACGCGGGCTACAACCACCCTGTCGCCCGCGCCTGGCAGGGCCCGCGCACGCTGACGTCGGACATGCTCATGTACCCGATTTTCGTCACCGACAAGACGAACAGTGTGGACCCGATTCACTCGATGGCCGGACAGAGCAGGTGTGTGCTGTGTTTCTGTCCCCCCCACACTCTCACCGATGTTTGGCCTGCTGTAATTTAGATGGAGCGTCGACAAGCTGTCCGAGCTCCTGAACCCGCTCGTCAAGAAGGGCCTCAAGTCGGTCCTGATCTTTGGGGTCCCTGTAAGCAGTCCCTCTCCTCCCCCTTTATATTGATCGATCCGCACCGTAGGAATCCTGCCCGAAGGACGTGCGCGGATCGGCCGCCGATGCTCACGACGGCCCCACCGTCCGCGCGGTGCAGTTCATCCGCAAGACCTACCCTGATGTTCTCGTGGCCTGCGACGTGTGCCTGTGCGCGTTCACGAGCCACGGCCACTGCGGCATCCTCTTTGATGACGGCGCGATCAACAACGCCGCCAGCATCGACCGTCTCGCCGAGGTGGCCCTCAACTATGGCAAGGCCGGAGCGCACATTGTCGCCCCATCAGACATGATGGACGGCCGCATCCATGCCATCAAGCAGCAGCTCATCGCCAACAAGCTCTCTGGCAAGGTCGCCGTCATGAGCTACAGCGCCAAGTTTGCGTCGTGCTTCTACGGACCCTTCCGGGACGCCGCAAAATCTGCGCCCACATTTGGCGACCGAAAGTGCTACCAGCTTCCTCCGGTAATTCCGATTACGGTCAGAGATGTTTTTCTTTAATTGAAGGACTGCTTTAGGGTGCACGGGGACTTGCTAACCGTGCCATCAAGCGCGACCTTGAGGAGGGCGCCGATTTCGTCATGGTCAAGCCAGGAGGTTTTTTTTGTTTTTTGTTTTTTTTTTCCTTTGTGCCCTTTTGTTTACCTTGCCTTTTTTTTTCTTTATTAGGTGCCTACCTTGATATTATCCGCGACGCCGCCGAGATCTCGCGCGATGTGCCGATCGCCGTCTACCAAGTCTCTGGCGAGTTTGCGATGCTCACCCACGGCGCCAACAATGGCGCGTTCGACTACAAGGCGGCCGTCCTCGAGAGCCTCAACAGCTTTTTGCGTGCAGGTGCCAGTATCATTATCACCTACTTTACCCCCCAGGTGCTCGACTGGATTCACGAGGCGTCGACCCACCCCAATGCTCGTCTCTAAAAAACCTTTCTTTTTTTAAAAAAAAAGAGGCGGACCTAACGCTGAGTGCAAAATTGATGAGAATTTTACAAAAAAAGGTTTTATGAAAGGAGTGTGCACTCGGACGTATCACGCACAGTTGATTTTCAATTGACGTATTGCGTGCTATGGCTGCAAAGGTGCAGACAAAGGTCGTACAGGGCGAGGAGAGCGAGGACGACGAGCCCCAGGTCCAGGTGGCCGTTGCGCCGCAGCCGCAGCCGCAAGTACTGGTGGTTGAGGCTGAGGTATATGTTGAGACGGTCCCTAAGCCGTTCTAAATGAGATGCCAGCCACAGGTGAAGACACCGCTACAACAGACAAAGGTGGCCCGTGTTGTGCAGGGCGAAGAGAGCGAGGACGACGAGGAGGAACCGGCTCCTGCTGCTGCCGTTGATGTCGCTGCTGCTACTGCTGCTGCTGCTGCTGCTGCTGCTGCTGCGTCTTCCACCGCGACTGGTGGAGCAGCAGCAGATCCAGTCGTAATGTCGCTTCCCCTAAACACTGTTCGTTAACCGACCAAAATAAACAACCTCAGCGCGACGAACAAGCCTCTGCCGCGTCAGTGCCAACAAGTGCACCACCAGCAGCAACGGCAGCAACAACCGCAACGACAGCAACAGCACCTGCTGGTCCCGAGATCCAGAAGATGACAGTCCTGCCCGAGGGGGGGCTGCGGAAAAGCGCGCGCCAACGCAAGCTGATAGATATCGCCGGGCAGTTTGGCGAGCAGATGGACTCGAGCCTCACGGGCCCACTGAGAGCACTGCGCAAGCAGCTGGGCAGCCTGTCTGCGGCAACACAAAAGAACGAAAAGGTAGTGCAGGAAGTGTCTTTCCACCTGGACTCGTTCAACTCGGACCTCCAGAGCCTCGACGCCTCCCTGAAAAAAGTTCGCTTCCATATCTGGGAAAAGCCTCTTTCTCTCTCGCAGCTCAACTCTCCAGTGTAACAGCAACAATACGTACGAAGTTGTTGTTTTTTTCAGTCGTTTTGCACTTTCCATGTTGTTTTTGGCCTAAAACTTTACTTGCTGCCCGTAAACCACCCGTACCATGACTGTTGCGGAGCTGCTGCCGCTACTGCTGTCTGGGCATTGGTCGTTCCTGCTGCTGCTGCTGACCCTGCAGGCAATGAAACCTCGCTGGGAACGGGCGTTGATTGCGTGAATGTCGAAGGTTGCTGTTGCTGTTGTTGCTGCTGCTGCTGCTGCTGCTGCTGCTTTTGGGCAACGTACTGCTGGTGCTGGGTCGCGAGGTACTGCTGCAGATCAACCTCTTGTTCTGGTTGCTGCTTGAACAGACCGCGCAGGCCACGGGGCTTTTGCTGCTGTTGCTTTTGCTGCTGCTGCTGCTGCTTTAGCAATGCATGTCGGCGCATTGATTCTACATCCAAAACCCAAATCAATAATCTCCAATTGAAAAAAAAAAATGGCTGCATACCAGCAAAGGTCGAGGGGATATCCTTGCCCTCGTAACTCTTGAGAACCTCGCGGACATCACCGACGTTGGACATGGCAAGGGTTTCGAGGAACGGGATCATGCTCTTGAGATACGAGTCGCGCGGGTTACCGTTCCACGCTGGCACCTTGATGCCGTTCTCCTTCTGGAGCGAGAATGCGACCTCATCGTCGTCCATGATAATCACCTTGCTCAGGTCGCGATTGAGCGCCGTCAAGTCCTGCAGAATTTTATTTTTTTATTATTATTAAAAAAAACACGTGCCTTGTTATTACTTTGAGGTGATGGCCGTTCTCATAGCGGGTGCCATCGCGGTAAAGGCGGTAGATGATGTTTTGGTGCGGGTCCAGTTTGTTCAGGATAGGGTCGGCGTACTAGTTTCATTGTTACGTTTTTGTAATGCAGGAGACAGAAGACATACCAGGGGAGTTTGGTGCGTAAAGACGACGATCTCATAGTAATTGGACAGGTAACCCAAGAACGTGTCCACATCGGGGCGCTTGGCGACAGTCCATCCTCCCTTGGGCTGCAGCATATGTCAAAAAACAACATGTTCCTATGTGAGCGTACACTCCATTCGGCGTGGATCAGCGTGTCGTCGAGATCGATGATCAGCGTGTACGGGCGCTGGTACGGTTCGGGCAGGGGATCGGGCAGCAGCTTGACAGCACTTGGATCGGAAAAGTGCTAAAACCAAATCCATCAAAACGTTTGCATAAACAAGTCTCGAAAAAAGGGGAAAAAAACCGTACGCGAATAAACTCGTCCACACGAACACGCATGCGGCGAACGTAGCCAGCCGGAGTGCTCTCGTCCGGGTTGACCTGCAGCAGGGGATGTTTCTTGCTCATGTCGGTCGTGTACTTGCCTCCCTATTTATTGCGATGTTTGTAAGAAATTCGTGCACCCACCCAGCGCAGGTGGTCACACGATACCTCCTTGATCATGAACTCATCGGGGTCCTGCGGGCTCCCTGGTCGACGTCAAATAGGGAAGAGCCGGCACGGTCAGTCCAAGGTCTGTACTGAAAAAGTCAAACATACCCAGGACTGCAAAGCCCAGGCCGAGTCCACCCACCAACGTCGTGCCAAGCAAACCCCATGCAATGCGCTCACCGTTCGACATCTTGTTTCTCTTGGCGCCCTGACAGGGCAAAAAGTATGCCAAAGACATGTGGGTTAGTCCTTTTTTTGCCATGTGTCCGACGGTGCTTTCCTCTTCGTTTCTCCCCCATTTGCCCTCTCCCTCCCTCCATGACCCCCGTCCCCGGGTTCCCGGGGTTGCTTAACGTACGTGGGCAGCCGCAATGGACGCAGCGGCGGTCGCCAGGCGGCGGGTTCCCGCGAAACCATGCCGGAAGGCCAAGATGGATGTCGCCATTATTAATAGTGCGTCACCCGTCATTGATTGAGATCGTCCTAGTTATGCAAGAATAGCCGCACAAACCAGACCAGAATATAGCCGAGGACGACGAAGAGGACAGAACTGACGAGGTTCGAGTAGGCCGCAAAGTAGCGCAGGTTGACACGGTGCGTCCAGGCAGGGGCGGGCGCCCCAAAGACCTGCTCGATCGCTTGGGGCAGATGTGCGTTGATAAGGTTGGACAAGCGGACGGCGAGCAGGACGAGGGTCGCGTTCTCGTAGCTGTGCACGAAGATCCTGTCCGCGGGGACCCTCTTGGCGACGACGTCGAGGTTGCTGCACTTTTTGATACCGCGGCGGAGGTCGTTTTTGCCGCGATCGCTGAGCTGGTTCACCAAGCCGCCCGTCTCCGAGGTGACTTGCATCGTGTCTGGGATAAGGGATATTTTGGGCGCGGCCGCGGGCGAGAAGATCTGGTTGCTGTTCATCATGCTGGGAATGTTTGGGAAGAGGAGCACGAGCGAACGCTCGATCCGGTTGAGGCGGTCGTAGGAAACGCGCGCCTGCAGCACCTGTTGCGACTTTTCGGACGGGCTGTTGCCACCGGCCGAGGTCAAAAAGGATGCAAACGAGCTAGAAGACCCAGCCTTGGCGGCCAGTGCTTCTTTCGCCTCCAGGCTGCGCTGCTGCTTTCGGATCGTGTTCGACAGGAACCCGTGCAAGTCGGAGATGGACTTGAAGTCGTTGGCGGTCGAAAGCAGCACGGGCCTCCACTCAAAGTTGCGCCCTTCTGTCAAGCTAATCGTCGAACGCAAGGTCTCCATCTTTTGCATAGCCGAAGAAATTAGGAAAACTGAAAAGAAAGTCGGTGCAAACCTGCTGCGCGTTGATCCTGCTCGGGTGGTTCAACTCGGGTTGCATTGCACTGATGGAGAACCTGCGCGTGATCGGCGAAGACTGAACTTGCTGGCCGAAACCGCCACCGAAATTGTTTCCTGGGTTTGCGTAGCCGCCGCCGCTGCTCAACAGGAATGCATGCTCAGCGTCTTGAAGGAGCTCTGCCAGCCGTTCATTTTCGGTAAACACGTTGAAGACCCGGTTGAGGATGCCCATGTTGGTGTTGGATTCAGTCAAGTCCTTTTGTGACAGGCGAACCAAGAGGTTGCGCAGCGGCATGACATAGTGCAAATAGTTTTCCAGAACGAAAAGAGACCTGTAGAAAATAAAAGAGTTTAGTCCTCCTTCCAGAAAAACATAGGTACCAGTCCATCGAAAACTTGGCGCCCTCTTGCTTCCATGGCTCAAGGAACATGAGCCACCCGTCAATGACCTAAAAATAATATCAGATGAAGATTATGCAGAGTAAAAAAGGGAACGCACAGTCTCGAAAATTTCGGGGGCTCCGAATGCAAGGCTAAGTTGGATCGACTCGTACAGTGGCCGACGAAGCGTTTGGTATGCCAATCTATTGATGCGCAAATGTCAGCCCCGAGACATGCCCAAAGAGAAAAGAGAAAAAAAAACTTACTTGCGGGCGTGGACAGTGGCATTGGCCTGCTCGCCCAGCGACCAGTTGATGTCGCTGGTCATTGGACTGCTCTTTACCAAGGCACGGATGACAGTGTTAATTAGACCAATCATTCCGACGGTTGGCGATGCATATCCGGTCTATTTATTGTGAAATGTAAGCTTTTTTTTCCTTCATATCATTGGACTAATATATTATTACCAGGCTCACGGGGAGACGGTGCTCATTGCTGAATTCGTAGCGGTTCGTAAGGATCCAGAGATCAGAGATGGTGTTCCAGTAAAATTCGGCGAGATAGTGACCAGTTTGGATGCGCTTGCCAACATTGGACCCGAGTTCACTAGTGCCAACAAAAAAATAAGGGTCATCGAAGTGGGGGGGAATCCTTGGACGTTACATGCACGTGAGAAATGACGCCGATGGCTTTGTGGCGGAACCATTGGGAGCGAGCGTTGCAGGACCTTGCACAGACGAACTTTTTTGGCCAGACTGGGTTGATGAACCCGAGGACTGCCCTGGTGTGAAAGGGTGGCTGACTGGTGCTGGTTGTTGCTGCTGTGGCGGTTTTTGTGACGAAACAAGGAAGAAGTCGTTGTAAGTTGTAATGATCTCGTGGTAGATGGCGCGAAGGGAAGGCGCACCAGAAGACGCCGAAAACGAAGACGAGCTTCCAGAGCTGGGGGCAACGTCCAGGATCTGGTTGAGCTTGGCCCAGGTTGGCCCAGAAGACGGTGAGGACAGCCCAGTTCTGCCACTCGGCGAGGACACGATTGACGATGAACTTGACAGCAGCGACTTTTTGGGGTCCTCGTTGCTCACCCCTACAAACACAAGCCAGTACAAAAAGTACTCGACCATGTCTTAACGGTGCAATAATCAATTAATGTTGAGGTCACGCTTAGGAACGAGAGAGACATTACTGAACGTCACGTTGAACTCTGGAATCGAGGACGCTGGCACGATGTTGACCTGCGAGGCCATCGTATTGGCACCCAATCCGACCATCTTTGGAGAGCTTGGCGGCTGCTGTTGCTGCAGCTGCTGGTCATTTGGCTGGTCCTGGGTACGTCCATGCAGCATTGCTGGAATATCGAGCACGCCGTTTTTGACTTCGGTAAGCCGTCTGAGCATCCAAGCGGGCAGCTTGTTGGACTTCAGCTGGTACAGCAAGGCCTGGTCGTCGAGGGACTGCAGCACGGCACGAAAGAGCGGGCCGTTTGCGCTGAGCAGCGCCACGAGCGCCTTGGCCTCCTGCTCGGTCTTGACGGTGTGGACCCACCCCCTGTTGTGCGAGCGAACCCGCGCGTGAGAACGTGAACAGCACATCAGAACGCGTACTGCTTTGACTCGGGAGAGAGGACGCAGTTTAGCAGACGCGGCAAAAACTTGTGGAACGTCCGCGGGTCTTCCTGCCCGTCGATGAGCTGCAGACAGTGACAGCAACAAACACACGACTCAAAAAAACAAGCAGGGCACACAGATACACGCACACACCTTGTTGGCGTACTGCTGCACGTTGGCGCAGTTGTCGACCATGCGCGTCGACACAAAGAGCGCGTTGACGAGCGCGTCCACGGGGTCGGCCATTTTACGAAAGTCAGCGGGAAACGGGCGCCCTTTTTCCTTTTCTCACGCCAGCATGCTGGTGACCTCGACGACGACCAAGGCGGCTGCTGCGGCTGCTGCCGTCCGCCAGCCCTCGAGTGCGCTTGCCGCTGTTGCCGCACGTGCCATGGCGACAACGAGTGGTAACGAGCAGACGTTTGTTTTTGTTGGTTGCCTTGCCTGACCTGGTTTGTCGCTGCAGGCAAGAAGAAGCGTATTATAACCCGAATGACTGCACAGCCACTAACCACAGGGTATAGCTATGGCCAAGTTCGACTGGACCGACGCCCTCAACCTCACCTCTCAGCTCACCGAGGAGGAGGTTGCCGTCCGGTAAGTCGTGCAAGTCTAGCTCGTGTTGGGTTGAAAACCGTTTGGTGCGCCCAGTGATCAGGTCCACGCGTTCTGCCAAGACAAGCTGATGAAGCGCGTGCTGATGGCCAACCGCCACGAAAGTATCCGTGATCTAGACCCACAAGTAATCGCGCAACTCATCAACACTAAATGCAGAGTTCGACCGCGAAATCATGAACGAAATGGGCGAGCTCGGCATGCTCGGCTCGACGATCAACGGCTACGGCTGTGCGGGCATCTCGTACGTCGGCTACGGCCTGATTGCGCGCGAGGTGGAGCGTGTGGACAGCGGCTACCGGTCTGCCATGAGCGTGCAGTCGTCGCTCGTGATGTATCCCATCTACGCCTTTGGCACGGACAAACAGAAGGACAAGTACCTGCCCAAGCTCGCCAAAGGCGAGATCGTGGGTGCCTTTGGTCTCACCGAGCCCAACCACGGCTCCGACCCGGGCAACATGGAGACCCGCGCCAAGAAGGTTGCTGACGGATACATCCTCAACGGCAGCAAGACCTGGATCACAAACTCGCCCATCGCCGACGTCTTTGTCGTTTGGGGCAAGACCGAGGACGGCAAGCTGCGCGGCTTCCTTCTGGACAAGGTGCGACAGCTAGTTGGCGTTGAAAGAGTTTCTTATGCGTCCCCCACCTTTTTTTTTTTTTTTTTCCCCGTTTGCAACAGGGCATGAAGGGTCTCTCTGCGCCGAAGATCGAGGGCAAGTTTTCGCTGCGCGCGTCCATCACAGGACAAATCGTGATGGAGGATGTCTTTGTGCCGGAAGAAAACCTGCTCAACGTCGAAGGCTTCACCGTACGTGCAAACCAAGAAATAATATTTTAAAGTTTTATCGGCTCCCAGGGACCGTTCAGCTGCCTCAACAACGCACGGTATGGCATTTCGTGGGGCGCCCTGGGTGCTGCCGAGTTTTGCCTGCACCAAGCGCGCCAGTACACCCTCGATCGGTAAACAGCAGCATTTTGATCTGATTTCTTTTTCACCAACCAAGTCGTTTTTTTTTCTTTGCTGCGTAGAAAACAGTTTAGCCAACCGCTTGCTCGCAACCAGCTGATGCAGAAGAAGATGGCTGACGCCCTCACCGAGATTTCGATTGGACTCCAGGCGTGTCTGCAGGTGGGCCGTCTGATGGACGCCGGAAAGGTTGCCCCCGAGATGATCTCCCTGGTTAAGCGCAACTCGTGCGGAAAGTCCCTCGAGATCGCCCGTGTCGCGCGCGACATGCTCGGCGGCAACGGCATCAGGTACCGTGTATTGTTATTTTTTTTTTCTTTTCTCGATAGTAATCCCGACAACAAAAGCGACGAGTACCACATCATCCGACACGTCATGAACCTCGAGGCCGTCAATACCTACGAGGGCACGCACGACATCCACGCCCTCATCCTCGGTCGCGCCATCACCGGCCTCCAGTCCTTCACCAACTTGGATCCCAAATAATTCCTTTTTGTTGATTCGTGGCGACGCCAAAAATAGACGCAGGAGGTTTTCTGAAAGGCTTTTTGGGGCTGTTGTCAACCCGGAACAGAAATAGAAGAACCGGATATCAACTAGCGCAGTGCTTCTTTAAATACGGCCGGGGCTTTTGCGGGGGGCGCACTTTGCTAATTCGCTTCCAAACGTGCAGAAGGAGTCAATCCAATCACAGCAGCAACAGAGCAAACATGCAGGTATCCTGAACTGACTTTGACAAGGTAAACGTCTGCTGACTCTTTATCCTCGCCGTTGTCGCGCTGTAGGCCATCAAGTGTGTCGTCGTCGGAGACGGTGCTGTCGGCAAGGTACGCCGAACGCGCGCGTGTGTGTGTTTGTTCACGTCGACTGACACTTTTTCTTCTTCTTCTGCGGGCTAGACGTGCCTCCTCGTCTCATACACCACCAACGCCTTCCCCGGTGAATACGTACGTTGTGCTGGCGTGTTCCCCTTCCTGGCACCAACTAACCAATCGGTGGTCGATAGATCCCCACCGTGTTTGACAACTACAGTGCCAACGTGATGGTCGACGGCAAGCCTGTATACGCCCCCAATGATTTTTTGTTTTGCTCCTGCGACTCAC
>Ga0302233_10001572_pt1 | contig 15665 bp, 13 predicted proteins | sample II_Palsa_N3_1_FD_193516 | JGI IMG/M metagenome (GOLD analysis project Ga0302233, IMG submission 193516) | Peat permafrost microbial communities from Stordalen Mire near Abisko, Sweden - II_Palsa_N3_1 | ecosystem: Environmental > Terrestrial > Soil > Palsa > Peat permafrost | place: Sweden... | reverse complement strand
AGCGGCGCAGAGTTCGCCCCTCTCAACCTCAACGAGCTTCTCCGTGACACCGTCACCTTACTTGAGCACCAGTTCAAAACTGCACAAATCCGGGTTGAGACTAACTTCGATCCTCAACTGGCGCGCATCCATGGCAACCAGGGCAAGCTGCAACAAGTCATTCTGAACCTCATGCTGAACGCAAAAGACGCGATGTTCGGAACCCTCAACGCAACACTCAAAATCGCAACCTTCAACGGCCCAGGCAGAGTCATGGTTCGCATTCAGGACTCCGGCAACGGTATCGAAAAGGAACACTTGCACCGCATCTACGATCCTTTCTTTACCACTAAGACCAAACCCCAAGAGGGCGAGCACAAGGGGACGGGTCTTGGCCTCGCCGTCAGCTATGGCATCATGCAGGAGCACGCTGGCAAGATTCACGTTGAAAGCGAAATTGGCATCGGCACCGCCTTTCAATTGGAGTTCCCCTCCTCCGGCGCTCAACCCGCCTCTTTGGCAGATGTACCGCAGAGCGAAGTTGTAACCGTGGAGAGAAAGGCGATGCATGTCTGAAACCACTGAGCTCGCCGCCGAGGCCCTCCATCTCCAACGCACCGCCCGAATCGTCGGCAATCCCCGCATTCTCATCATCGATGACGAAGCAGCCATCCGTGAATCGCTCGATACCCTCCTCACCCTTGAAGGCTTCACGGTCAGTGTCGCTATTGACGGCCCCTCCGGCATCGAACTTCTCTCGCGCAATGAGTACGATCTCCTTCTTCTCGATCTCGCCCTTCCCGGCGAAAGCGGACTCGACCTCCTGCCCCGCATCGTGGAGATGCAGCCCAACCTTCCCGTCATTATGATCACGGCCTACGGAACCGTAGGCAACGTGGTAGACGCCATCCGAGCCGGCGCAGAAAACTTCGTCCAGAAACCTTGGGACAACGAAAAACTTCTCGCCGATATCCGCGCCGCAGTCGCTCGCCATCGTGCCGAAGAAGAGGTTGTTCAACTCAAGCGCACTCTCAAACAGCGCTACAACTTTGAAAACATCGTTGGCAAGAGCGAGCCGATGCTCCGCCTCTTCGACCTTATCGCGCAGGTCGCCCCCAGTCGTTCAACAGTACTCATTCAGGGAGAGAGCGGCACCGGCAAGGAACTAATCGCAAAAGCCATTCATGCCAACTCTCCTCGCAAAGATCGCCCCTTCGTTCCCGTCAACACCGGCGCAGTACCCTCCGAACTCCTCGAATCCACCCTCTTCGGGCACGTCAAAGGCGCATTTACCTCCGCGGTCACAGCAAAAAAAGGCCTCTTCGAAGTCGCCAACGGCGGTACGCTCTTTCTCGACGAGATCGGTACCATGGGCATGGATATGCAAGCCAAGATCCTGCGTGTCCTTCAAGATCGCCGCTTCATGCACCTCGGCGGCGTGCAGGAGATTCAGGTAGACGTCCGCATTATTGCCGCAACCAACGTCAACCTGCACGACGCCGTCCGCGCAGGCCGATTCCGTGAAGATCTCTTCTATCGCCTCAACGTCATTAGCCTCGAGCTGCCACCCCTCCGCTCCCGCCGAGAAGATATCCCTCTGCTCGCCGCGCACTTCCTTAAATTTTATGCAGAAGAGAACGGCACCGAGACGCGTACTCTCTCCCCCGAGGCGATGCGAGTCATCATGGACTACGAGTGGCCGGGCAACGTACGCGAACTCGAGAACGCCATGGAACGCGGCGTCGTACTCTCCACCTCCCGCACCATCAGCCCGGATCTGCTGCCAACCCAACTTACAGGCAGCACTTACTCGGCCAGCCTGCTCGACCACCAACCCAACGCCAGCCTCTTCGACCTGATGGAAGAGATCGAGCGCCGCATCATCTCCGACCGGCTCGAGCGCTGCCACTGGAACCAGACCGAAGCCGCCGAGTACTTCAAAATACCCCTCTCAACCCTCAATCAGAAGATCAAGCGCCTCAATGTAGAGGTCAAGAAGCGCACCCGCGACTAACTTCCAGGCTGAATCACAATCTTCATCGAATCAGCCTGCGGATGCGAAGCCAAATCAATTGCAGCCACGGCATCCTCTAGCGAAAATCGGTGCGAGATCAAATTCGTCAGGTCGAACCCGTTACGATAGCCGTCGAACACCAACCGCGTCACATCGTCCTGTATCGCCACCGATGCGCTGTAAGACCCCATCAACGTCTTCTCATCCATGCATACGGCCGCGGGATCGAACGGCGCCTCGTCATGCTGTGTAGAGGCAAACAGCATCACTCGCCCACCCGGTCGAATCGCCTCCATCGCTACCTTGATCAGCGCATCGCTACCAACCGCCACCAGAGCAACATCTGCGCCACGCCCTTCGGTGGCAGCCTTAGCCACTGCAACCACGTCGCTGCGAGCATCAATAGGACGATCCAGTCCAAACTTAGCCGCAACTGCATGCCGCTCTGCATAAAGATCGCTGGTCAACACAGTGGCTCTCGTCCGTCGCGCTAACGCGGCTAACAAGATCCCGATCGGCCCTTGTCCAATTACCAGTACTGTTTCATCCGACTTAAGGTCGAGCAACTGAATCGCCTTATAGCAAGTGTTCACCGGCTCCAGAAACGCCGCCTGCTCAAACGGAATCTCATCCGGAACCTTCACCAACCCTCGCTGCACAATCCAATCCATCACGCGAATATACTCGGCAAATCCACCACCCGAAGGTGCAAAACCCGCCGTGCAACCAACCTTCTTGTAAACCTCACATTGTGCGAACGTCTGCTTCCTGCAGTAGTAGCAGTCGCCACAAGGAATATGGTGATAAGCCATCACCCGGTCCCCAACAGCGAACCCCTCAACTCCGGCGCCCACCCGCACAATAGTTCCTGCCATCTCATGCCCAAAGACACGCGGCGCGTCATGCGATCCCGTATGAATCTTCTTCAAATCTGTCCCACAGATCCCACAGGTATGAATCTTCACGAGCACTTCACCAGCACCGATCTCCGGCACTGCAACCGTCTCAACTCGAACATTATTGACACCGCGATAAACTGCAGCACGCATCGTCGTAGGAACTATCTGTGACATGAACCGATCCTTACCTATCTCTTTTTCTCAGTGTAATCGCCGTTGGAATTACGCACAGAACCGCTCGCATCAAGCCTTTCATAAAGTGCCTCAGCCAGATTCTTAGCCGCAGCAGAACTGTGTCTCCCTAACTTCATCAAACCTGACCATGAGTTTGGCCGTATTGCAACATGCGCAAGAAACGGCATCATCCTCAACCGCCCACTCTCTGCAACAAACGGATTCAGGTTGGGCAACCGAGCCGCAGCATCATCCGAGACTGCCTTCACGCAGTAGAACGAAATCGCTTTGCCCAGCGCAAGCCGTGCAATCGTCGCCGCCTCCATATCCACAAGCCCTGCTTTATAGCTCAATGCCAACCGCTTCTTCTCCTGCTCATCGGCAACCTGCGTCGTAGTTGCTAATATTGGCCACTCCGCTCGTGAGTCCGTTGGCCGAAACCGCTCTCCCGTCTTCGTGTCAACCACCAGTGATACACCAAAAACTGACTCTGCCCTGATCGTCCCGTCCAGTGCGCCCACCCAACCCACCGAACAAACCGCATCAATCGCAGCAACCTTCTCCGCCTCAGCAAAAGCTACTGCGGCTCTCGTTCCACCCATTCCCGCACACACGGCAACCCAGCATCCCTCAGCATGGCGATACTCCCACACCGAACACCCTTCAACCGACGGCCGACGCTTCCATCTCTTGGCACTTGGATGATGGACAAATGGTTTAAGTTCACCCTCCAGTGCAGCAATAATCGCGACATTTCCCTTCATGCAACCTGTCCATCGAGCCGGGGCGCATAACCGTTGGCAACAAACCACTCGATCGCCGCTCTCAATGCGCTGTAAACAGGCAGTATTTGAAAGCCCAGACCTCTCTCCGCCTTCGCTGAAGAAGCAAACATCATTTTCTTTCCCATCCGAACGGCCTCTACAGTTGCTCGCGGATCTCTCCCTCTCAACCTTCCAGTAAAATTCTCATCGAAGAACGCAAACGCCATCGCCAAAGTGTGCGGGACCTTCATCGTTGGAGAAGGTATCCCTGTAATCGCCGACATGCGATCCAGAATCTGCTTCAATGTAAGGTTCTCTCCGCCAAGAATGTACCGTTCGCCTGGAGTTCCACGTTCAAGCGCAACCACGTGCATGCGTGCTACCTCTGCCACATCGACTAGATTCAAGCCCGTATCAACATAGGCTGGAAAATTCCTGTTCAGGAAATCCACGATGATTCTTCCCGTAGGTGTGGGTTTCGAATCGCCCGGTCCAATCGGAGTCGTCGGATTAAGAATCATCACATGCTGGCCAGCCTTCGCAGCTTTAATAGCTTCGAGTTCTCCAAGAAATTTGGAGCGCTTGTAGTGACCGATCATCTCAGCCAATGACACGGGAGACTCTTCGTCCACAATCGTGCCATCTTTTTTGAAGCCCATCGTTGCCACGCTCGACGTATAGACCACACGCCGCACCCCGGTCTCGCAGGCTAACTTGAGGAGCTCTCGCGTACCGGTGACATTAGCTGCATACATCTGGTCAGGATCACGCACCCAGAGACGATAGTCCGCCGCAACATGAACCAGAGCATCGCATCCGGTCAAAGCAGAGCGCAGCTTCTCAGGCTCGCGTAGATCGCCCGTCACCATCTCAGCATCAATGTCAGCTAAAGAGTCCAGCCGGCTCGTCTGCCTTGTTAGTAATCGAAGGCTCGCCCCCTCCGCCGCATAACTCCTAGCCACATGGCTTCCGACAAAGCCCGTCGCTCCCGTAATAAATACGCGCACTCTAGCTCTTTCCAGCCAAACGGCAGGCAATTCTGGAAGGATCAATCCTACCCGGCAAACTCTACGCCCAGCGGCAGTCTTAGTCCAGCTTCTCCGGCTCAATCTGGATATTCTGTTCGCCGGCAGCCTTCTTCTCCCAATACTTCTTCACCCAGGCCTCGAAGGTCTTTCCAGCTGCCGTATCACGTCCGCTAAACACAATCGCCGCGATCTCGGAGTAAGCAATGCTTACCTTTGCTTTGGCATCAGAAGGAAGCAATCGAACGAACGAATCCGCGAGAGAAGCTCCCTGCTGACGATCGAAAAGATACCCAACTACCTGCGAGCCATCCTTCTTCGTGACCGTGATATCGCCGCGGTAATCAAATGCCTTCTCGAGCGCTTCACGAATCTCAGCCTCACTCGCCAGCGCCGGAATCCAGCCTTCCAGCTGTTCCCGCTCGCGCCCCGCAATGTGCTCGAGTTCGTCAGCACTCTGATGCCGCAACTGTTCGATCTTTAGATGTTCCTGTTGTTCCGTGGCCATGACATCTAGTCTCCTGAGATCGATTGCAGTTCTGTCTTCGTTGTCCCGACTGGAGCTTGAATCTGAATCAGCGGACTGGCATGCTCCGGCCGCCACTCGTTGAGCAGCTTCTGTGCGCCCTCATCAGGATAGAGAGACGCAAACATATATCTCTTGGCCGTCGTCAAAAAACCTTTCAGAGAGCCGAAGTTATAGTCCACCGCAGAAGCTTCGTGTCCGGAGTGCACCATGCAGTTCGCGCACTGGGGATTACCGCTCTTCGCGCCGTAGTTCTCCCACTTTGTGGAGTCCAGCAGCTCTTGAAAGGTATCCGCGTAGCCATCCTGTAGCAGATAGCATGGCTTTTGCCAGCCGAAGATGCTGAACGTCGGCATGCCCCACGGCGTACATTCAAAGTTCTGCTTCCCCATCAGAAATTCGGAGAAGAGGGGGTGAGTATTGAACTCCCACTCTTTTTTGCGATTGGAGAGTATGGCGCGAAACATTCTGCGGGACTTCGCTTTGCCGAGAAAATGATTCTGATCCGGCGCCTTATCGTAGGTATATCCCGGCGATACCATCATGCTTTCGACGCCGGCTGCCATCATCTCGTCAAAGTGGGCACGAACACTATTCGGATCCGCCCCATCGAATAAGGTAGTGTTGGTCGTAACACGGAAACCAGCCGCAACCGCAGCCCGTACGCCCTCCATCGCAATGTCGTATCCACCTTCGCGGCAGACCGAAAAGTCATGATGCTCGCGCTGACCATCCACATGAACTGAAAAAGAAAGATACTTGCTTGGCTTGAACAAGTGCAGCTTCTCTTTCAAAAGCAGAGCATTGGTGCACATATAAACGTACTTCTTGCGCGCTACCAATCCGGCAACGATCTCGGGCATCTGAGGATGCAGCAATGGTTCCCCACCGGGAATCGAAACCATCGGCGTTCCGCACTCTTCAACCGCCTTGAAGCAGTCCTCTGGCGAAAGCTCCGACTTCAGGATGTGCGCAGGATACTGAATCTTTCCGCAGCCGGCGCAGGCGAGGTTGCAGCGAAACAAGGGCTCCAGCATCAGCACGAGCGGATACTTCTTTCGCCCCATCAGCTTCTGCTTCAAAACATAAGTTGCAACCGTCCAGGCTTGCGAGACTGGCACTGCCATCGGTGTCTCCTCCAGATAAACTTCTAGCCAAATTCTTGATGCTCGGCTTAGTGCGCCGTTCCGCTCTTCATTGCTCGCTCGTAGGTAGTTAACGCCATTAGCGGGAAGTACTGTTTGTAAAGGTGGTATCCAAGGTAGAACACGCGTGGAAAACCCGTACCCGTGTAGTAGCTCTCGCCGTTCCGTCCAGGAACAAGTTCATCCCAGCTTCCATCGACATGCTGTCGTTCGATCAGCCATCGCACGCCCTTCGCCACCGAGTCTGAACGAGAATCACCGCCAGCCAGCAGTCCCAATAGCGCCCATGCTGTCTGTGACGGAGTACTTGGCCCGATACCCTTCTGCAACTCATCGTCGTAGGTGCCGCAGGTCTCACCCCATCCACCATCGGGGTTCTGCATCATGCGGATCCACTCGGTAGCCTGCAAAATACTGGGCTCATGACTCCACACCCCCATCGCCTCCAGTCCACGCAGCACCAAAAACGTTCCGTAAAGGTAGTTCACTCCCCAACGGCCGAACCAGCTTCCATCCGGCGACTGCTCCTTCAACACGAACTGAATCGCCTTCTCGACGCGCTTATCCTGACGCGTAAAGCCATACTGCGCCAGCATCTCCAACATTCGCCCGGTAATGTCCACAGTCGGCGGGTCAAGCATGGCATTATGGTCGGCAAACGGAATGTACTGAAAGATGGTCTTGGTGTTGTCCTTATCAAAGGCAGCCCATCCGCCGTTCTTGCACTGCATCGCCCATATCCAGTTCAGCGCGCGCTGGCAGACCTCATACTGATACCGTTCGCGCGGATTATCGACACAATTCAGAGCGAGTAAAACCTCACCAGTATCATCAACATCGGGGTAAAACTCATTGTTGAACTCGAAGTACCAGCCGCCCGGTTCGACATTCTTGACCTTCTCGGCCCAATCGCCCTTGTGGCGTACTTCCTTGGACAGAAGCCAGTCGGCAGCACGCAGCAGACGTGGATCGTTGCGTGGAACTCCGGCATCGCCTAACGCGGAGATGACCTGCGCCGTATCCCATACTGGCGGGAAGCACGGCTGCATACGAAAGGTAGGAGTCGGGTAATCTGGCTCTCCATTCGGGTAGTCGATGCCAAGTTTCTCAAATTCATCCATCGCACGAATAAACTGTGGATCGTCGACCGAATAGCCCAGGCACCGCATCGCAACGATCGAATTCAGCATCGCAGGGTAAATGGCTCCCAAACCGTCAGACTTCTCGAACCGCGCCAGCATCCATCTCTCAGCGGCCTTCAATGCCTTCTTTCGCAGCGGACGAATATGCACTCTCTCCGCCAGATGAAAGAGTCGATCCCAGAACAAAAAGAAGTTCCGCCAGCTAATGGGATTCTTCTTGTCCCATCTCAGATGAAGATTCGCGTTCTCCCTCCCACCGACAAAAAGTTCTTCAATCCCCTGCTCTGGCGGAAGTTTCTTGAACGGCTTCTTCGCATAAATAATCGACAGAGGAACCAGAATGCCGCGAGACCAGGACGAAATCTCGTAGATATTGAAGTAAAACCAGTTGGGAAACAGAACAATCTCAGGCGGCACAGCAGGGACGGCGTCGTACTCATACTGTCCAAGCGCGCAGAGATAGATCTTGGTGAAGGTGTTGCACTCCACCACGCCGCCATTTGCAAGAATCCACTCTTTAGCCTTCACTAGAACGGGATGGATTTTAGACCAGCCCATGAGTTTCAACGCAAGATAGCTCTTCACACCATAATTGATGTTGGAGGGGCCACCAGGAAACTGGCTCCATCCGCCATCTTCGTTCTGGTGCCTGAGTATCTCGTTGACTGCCCTCTCCATCTTGCCCGCGTCGCCGGTCCCCAGCAATACGTGCATAAAGATGTAATCAGCCTCGAGCATCACATCTGCTTCAAGTTCACCGCACCAGTAGCCCTCAGGATTTTGCTGCCCCAGAAGCCAATCCTTGGCTTGTGAGATGGCTTTGACAACATGGTCCAAGCCAACGTCCATGCGTCCAAAGCGAGGTTGTACAGGCTTATCGACGCCCTTCGGATTATTTGCAGATATACCCATGAAAAACAAACTCTCTGTCTACGACTCTCGTTACCGATTTATTGGTGGAGCAGATGCAATTGCCTGAACAATCTCCGGCGGCAGACCAAACCGCACGTTCTCTGGCATTACTTCGACTTCATCGACTGAACCATAACCCATCGCCTGCAGATACTCGACAACATCCTTCACCAGAACCTCGGGAGCAGACGCACCCGCGGTAACTGCTACCGTGTCGACACCATCAAGCCACTCCGGTCGAATCGCATCCGCTGTATCGATGAGATAAGAATTCGTATCCAGATTCTTCGAAACTTCGACGAGACGATTAGAGTTAGAGCTGTTTGTCGAACCGACAACCAACACCAGATCCGCTCCGTGCGCAACGTTTTTTACCGCAACCTGCCTGTTCTCTGTTGCATAACAGATGTCCTGCGAATGCGGCCCCACGATGTTCGGAAACTTGTTCTTCAGCGCCTGGATCATATCCCGGGCCTCATCAAGCGACAGGGTCGTCTGCGTCAGATACGCCACGCGATTTGGATCTGGCACCACCAAATCTGCAACCTCTTGGACGGTTGAAACTACCTGCGTGACATCCGGAGCCTCACCCTGCGTTCCTTCAATCTCATCATGATCGCGATGACCGATCAGCACCAGCGAATACCCCTGCTTGGCAAACTTGATCGCCTCAACGTGAACCTTCGTCACCAGGGGGCAGGTCGCATCCACAACCTTCAAACCACGTTCCTTCGCCCGGTCACGTACCGCTGGTGAGACGCCATGAGCCGAGTAGATTACTCGTGCGCCCTCAGGAACCTCATCAAGTTCATTAACAAAAATCGCGCCCTTCTTCGCCAGATCGGTCACGACGTAGCTATTATGAACAATCTCTTTGCGAACATAGATCGGCGCACCAAAGGTCTCCAGCGCAATCTGCACGATGTCAATCGCTCGCACGACGCCTGCACAAAAGCCACGTGGCTTCAGGAGGAGAACCCGCTTAGTTTTCATTTTGTCGCCGCTCCCGGCTACAGCAGCATGGTCAAGGGTGGTAGTAGTCACGTACCTAGTATACCGCGTTCAAGCTCGCATAAGGTGAGAATTGAACCATTCTAGGTGCAACATAACACGTTGAAAAAGCAACAAAAGTCACACAAATAATCGAGCCTTTTGGCGATTTTCAGCATCGTCAAAACGCCTTACATCCCGGGCAACCTAGAGTTTTTGAGCTGCACAGGCTGGGTGCCCACAATCGCATTGCAGCATCGTTTCACCTTTAGCGGTTTCACAGTACGCAGAGCAGTACTTCTGTCCGTCAGGTGGAGTACAAAGGCAACCCTTCATAGCGCACTTCTTAGAATCATTCGACATCGCTCATCCTCCTGGATAGCTTCTCCTTACTCGGATGCCTGAGTCGTCCCACAGGATGTGCGGGAAGCCATTATCTGCTGCTGTTCAACAGGTGTTCTGCATGCTTGAGACTTGTCTCCGTCAACTTCGCCCCGCTCAACATACGCGCAATCTCCTGAGTTCGTTCCGAATCCTCCATGCGCCGCACTTCGGTCTGGGTACGCCCACGCTTCTCAATCTTCTCGATCAGGAAATGTTGATCGCCAAATGCTGCAATCTGAGGCAGGTGGGTGATGCACAACACCTGCTGGCCTTTGGACAAGGTCTTAAGCTTCCGCCCAACAGCCTCCGCCGCCCGCCCGCCGATCCCAATGTCGATCTCGTCAAAGACCAGTGTTCTCGGAAGCATCGACTTCTTCTTCCTTCCCGGCCCTCCCCCCGCCGCTTCCTCCACAGTCACCTTCAACGCCAGCATTACCCGCGACATCTCGCCCCCCGAAGCAATCTCATGCAACGGCTTCATAGGCTCTCCGGCGTTGGTCGCGATAAGGCACTCCACAACATCCCAGCCATGGGATGTCCAGCTCTCTGGAGCCTTTTCCGATCTCACAGCAATATGAAACCGAACGCTCATCGCAAGATCGTTAATCTGCGCTTCAGCCAGTTTTTCCAGGCGCTTTGCAGCTTCCATCCTGGCAGCGGTAAGCTTCGTCGCGACGCCTTGGTAGGCTTCCGCATCCTGCTCCTGCCGTGCCTTCAGTTCAATTAAGAGCGCATCGCGATTTTCAACCTCAGTCAACTGCCGTGTCGCTTCTGCACCAAAGTCGATAACATCTTTCAAACTCTGCCCGTACTTTCGTTTCAATCGATCGAGCATCGCCAGACGGTCTTCAAGCTCTTCCAATCGGCCAGGTGCGGCATGAACGTTATCGGCAAAATCTCTCACCTCGGCGTCAACATCTTCGACGATCGCCTTTGCTGCGGCCAACTGCTGGGCAGGCTCCTGAAACCGCGCGTCATACCGCGCCAGCTCCTCAACATGCTTCAACGCCGCACCCAGCGCGCTCTCCGCAGAGCTCTCCGACTCATAAAGCAACTCATGCGCGCTCATAGCCGCGGTGTAGAGTTTCTCCGAATTCCCCAGCACACGCTTCTCAGCCTCAAGCTGTACGTCTTCATCCTCGGCACTCAGCCCAGCCTCTTGAATCTCCTTGCTCTGAAACCGCCAGAGGTCAGCCATCCTTAGGCGATCCTGTTCAGCGGACTGCAACTCGTTCAATCTGTCGGTCGTTGCCTGCCACGCGGCAAAAGCCTCCGCCACGCCCTCGCCATTCAAGCCACCAAACCGATCCAGCAAACTACGTTGCTGCGCCTGGTCGAACGAGCCCATCGTCTCTCCCTGGGAGTGAACCAGTGCAAGCTCCGGCGCAAGCTGTCGCAAAACCCCTACGGTCGCAGGCTGATTATTGACAAACACACGTCCTTTGCCATTCGCCAGGATCTCGCGTCTCAGCAACAGGTGATCGGACTCAGAGTCGATCCCATTCGCCTCCAGAATGACGGCAGCTCCGGGTGTCAACTCAAAGACACAACTGACAACCGCTTTCTCTTCACCATGACGAACGAAGTCTACCGACGCCTTTCCTCCCAGTAACAGAGCCAAAGCATCGATCAAAATCGACTTACCCGCCCCCGTCTCGCCAGTCAGCAGGTTAAGGCCAAGCCCGAACGTAGCGACCGCACGGTCGATCACAGCGTAGTTTTCCGCGCGCAACTCCAGCAGCATAAGACCCTCAGGCAACCACGTATCGCGAGAATAGCAAACCTCGTCCTCAATCTTCATTTATCGCCAAAACAGGCAACCTGCCCGCACCACAGCTGGTGCACGGGGCTGATTGTGGAACTTATTTCCTACGATCAGGATTTACACTAACCTCTGGTACACAACAACTATGGTCTGGACCCTCGGCTTAGCTCTCTACTTTCTTCAGGAAGATCCTTCTGCCGCGCCACCAGCGGCAGCCAACGGCAGCGCCCTTGTGGAGATGATTCACAACAGTGGCCCGGTTGCCTTTGCAGTCCTCTTGATCCTCCTGCTCGCAAGCATCTTCTCCTGGGCCATCATGTTTTCCAAATGGTCCAGCTTCAGCAGAGCCCAGACGCAAAGCCAGCGCTTCGTCAGAGCTTTCAGAAAATCGACGCGGCTCAGCGAGATCGCCACCGTAGCCGACCAGTTCAAACCCAGCCCTCTCGTTGCAGTCTTTACTGAGATTCACGATGAGTATCAACGTCAGAACGGCGGACGTGGCCTCCCTCGCAACCCGGTCGCATTAGAGCGCGCCGCACAGACCGCCTCCAGCGAAGCCCTCACCTCAATGGAAAGCCGCATGACCTGGCTGGCTACCATCGCAGCCATCGCTCCCTTCATCGGCCTCTTCGGCACTGTCATGGGCATCATCGACGCCTTCCACGGCCTCGGCACTGCAGGCGCAGCTACTCTCCGCGCAGTCGCACCTGGTATCTCAGAGGCACTCATCACCACCGCCGCCGGTCTTGTCGTCGCCATCCCTGCGGTCGTCGGTTACAACCAGCTCACTGCACGCCTCCGCGAGTTCGGCGCACGCATGGACGACTTCGGTCGCGAGCTCCTAAACGCTATTGAAAACGCAGCGATGATTAGTCCTCCAAACCCCTCGCAGCCGCCTCAACCGCAGCCTGAAGAGATCCGTCGGAGGACCTTCTAGCAATGGCCTTCTCTGCAAAAGGACGTACCCAGACCGCGCTTGCCGAGATCAACATTACGCCGCTGGTCGACGTCGTTCTTGTGCTTCTGCTCATCTTCATGCTCACTGCACCTGTTCTCCAGTCCGGAGTCGAGGTCGCGATCCCCAAGACGCGCTCCGTCAATCAACTCACCGAAGAGCGCATGGTCGTCACCATCGACCGCGAGCAGAACGTCTTCCTGCAGGACAAGCCCGTCAACGTCAATCAACTTCCAACGCTCCTCAGATCCACCGGCAAAGCCGACCCCTCCAAGCGCATCATTTACCTCCGAGCCGACGAGCGCGTCCCCTTTGGCGCCTTCGCCTCCGTCATGGATGCCGTCAAGCAGGCCGGCATCACCAACATCAGCATCGTCACCCAGCCGCTTCAGAAGTGAGGAGGCTGACATAAACTCCTCTCTCACATTCGGCCGAGACGGCAACTCGGATAGACTCGGCGCAAACTTCGCAGGCTCGATCGTCCTCCACGGCCTCATCGCGGGCGTGATCCTCGGTTGGGCCTTCCTCTTCCACACCAGCGGTCACAACTGGGGCGAGAACGCCTCCAACGCAGGAGCCATCCAGGCTACGATGGTCTCTTCGCTTCCTCTTCCCCCCACACAGCGTACGCTCGATACCGGTGTTCTCACCTCGGAAGCGCCCAGCCCTGCGCCCATAGTCACTAAAGAAAGAACCGAACCGCCGCCTGCGCCAAACGAAGTCGCGATCCCTGAAAAGATCACGAAACCAATCAAGACTGCTGATAAGCCCACACCGGCCCCACCGAAACACATCCAGCCCGTCACACCCCCACCAACAAAAGCAGTCACCGGCGAAACTGCGGGCGTCCGCATCGCGCAATCCACGCTCGAGGTGAAGAACGGAACCGCCAGCGTCTCCGTGGAAGACCGCACCTTCGGCCAGCGCTTTGCCTACTACGTCAACATCGTCAACAGCAAGGTCGCTCAAAACTGGTATACCGCAGAGGCTGATCCCCGAACCTCCCTCGGCAAAAGCACCACCATCATCTTCGACATCAACCGCGAAGGCGTTCCCTCCAACGCGCGCGTCGAAACCCCCAGTGGCTCTCCCACTCTAGACACCTCTGCCATGCGAGCTGTGCAACGTGTTGATGGCTTTGGCCCACTCCCTCAGGGCGATCACATTACCGTTGAGTACACCTTTCACCTTCATCCTCAATAAAATCTCCTGGAGTGTTTTCTTTGATTCCCTCTGCAACTGCGACCAGACACCCCATCGAGCCAAATTTGCGTCTAACATATAACAGAATGCATAGACCGAACCGAACGACCAGCCTTCGGCACGCTTACTTTGGTTTTCTTGGGGTTCTTCTCCTCCTACTTGCCGCCGCTTCTACACTTCTTGCGCAGGAAGGCTTCAAGACCGAGACATCCAGCGGTGTCTCTAACATTCGCATCGCGGTCGCCGACTTCAAACCCACATCAGCCGACCCGCAAACCGCTTCATTCAAACAAACCTTCGACTCTACCCTCTTCGCAGACCTTGCAAACGCCGGCATCTTCGACATCGTCTCGAAGAGTCTTCTGCCGCAATCTACTCCAGGCGCCCCAGCCGAGATCAAAATCCAGGAGTGGGCTAACGCACCCACCTCAGCAGCGATGGTGGCCTTCGGCAGCTTCAACGTTCAAGGCAACAAGATCATCTGCAACGGCTTCCTCTTCGACGCCAAAAATCTTCAATATCCGCAGATTCTCGCCAAGCAGTACGACGGTGACGCAACTGACGACATGGCTCGTCAAATCGCTCATCGTTTCGCAGATGAGATCATCTTCCGTCTCAGCGGAGGCAGTCAGGGCATCGCCGAATCGAAGATCTTCTACGTCAAGCTCACAGGCGCCGACAAAGAGATCTGGCAGATGGACTATGACGGCGCAAATCAGCACGCGATCACTCATCTCGGCACGGTTTCGCTCTCTCCCCGAATTTCCCCAGACAACTCCCGCCTCGCCTTCTCTTCACTTGGCCGCGAGGGCTTTCAGATTCGGATGTACTCGCTCGTCCTCAATCGCATGGTCAACTTCACCGCAACCGGTGGAACTAATCTGTCTCCCGCCTGGTCCCCCAACGGCAAGGACATCGCCTACTCCTCCTCCCGCACAGGCGACCCCGAGATCTGGATCTCCGACGCCAACGGAGGCGCTTCACGTCGCATCACGAGCTTCCGCGGTCCTGATGTCTCACCCGTCTTCAATCCCCGTACCGGCTCGCAGATCGCCTGGATCAGTGGACGCACCAATCTTCCGCAGCTGTACGTCATGGACATCGACGGGGCGAACGTTCAACGCATGACCGACGGCGGATACGCCACCTCACCCTCGTGGTCTCCCAACGGGCAGTTCCTCACCTTTGCATGGGATCGCAAATACGGCCCCGGCGCACCTGGTGGACAGGACATCTACGTAATGGAGATCGCTACCAAGCGATGGATTCAGCTCACTCACGACGGTGGTCGCTGTGACTTTCCGTCATGGTCCCCGGATGGCCGCCACATTGTCTACGCCAACTCACCCGACGGCAAAGCCACCCACATGAAGATCATGACGATGCTTGCCGATGGGACACAGAAGCACGAGCTTACCGGTGCTGGTGCAGACATGCCCAACTGGAGTTGGAAGTAAAAACAGTTTTTATCGTCTCTGCGGAAGCAATCGCAGGTAACTAGATCTTTGAACCACTAACGTTGGCAGGAGATATCAAAATGAACGCAATGCAAGCACGAATTCGCAAGACCTTGGTGATTACGGCAACTCTCATCTCCATTGGCGCCGTCACTGGCTGCCACAAGAAAGCCAGCGGCATCAACCCCAACGCGCTCGGACCTGAGCCGGCACCTACGGCTGCCGCTCCCACTGCTACGATCACCGCCGATCCGCTCTCTATCGACCTCGGCCAATCGGTCATCCTCAACTGGCGCACGCAGAACGCAACCTCAGTCACCATCGACGGCAT
>Ga0302233_10001570_pt1 | contig 15671 bp, 10 predicted proteins | sample II_Palsa_N3_1_FD_193516 | JGI IMG/M metagenome (GOLD analysis project Ga0302233, IMG submission 193516) | Peat permafrost microbial communities from Stordalen Mire near Abisko, Sweden - II_Palsa_N3_1 | ecosystem: Environmental > Terrestrial > Soil > Palsa > Peat permafrost | place: Sweden... | reverse complement strand
CGGCGAGGGCGGCGCGAAGCTTGAGGGCAAAGAGCTCACCAAGTACATGTCTTCGCTCAACGACTACCTCGGCTTCTTCGACAAAGTCGCCAAGCGCCTGCGCAATGAGGAAGTCGTTCGCATCTTCGCCGAGATCTTCGCGAGCGAAGGCAAGGATTCGATCCGCCGCGCAGACTTTGAGACGGACGCCAAGCTGAAGCAGATACAGACGCGCCTGAAGGCCATCGAGCGCACCTACCAGTTCAAGAGCGTCTCCGCGATCGAGTTCGACGAAGAGCATCGCACCTACTCGGTCAACTATCACGACGCGCAGGGCGCGACACGATCCATCGACTGGACGCTCGCTGCCGCACCCGAGTCGCGGCAACTGCTGGCCAAACACGCGCAGATCCGCGAGCAGCTCGTCGGTCCGTTCCTCGTCGAGTACGCGGGCAAGGCAGCCGCTGCCGCAACCAAGTCCGCCGAAGAGCAAGCGGAGCAGGAGCTCGAGGACGCGGAAGAGGCCGAGCTCGAAGGCGCGATGGACGCCGGTGCCGCACCGGTCGAAGCTGCCGCCAAGCCCGTCAAGCGCTCCGCCAAGGTCTCGCAGGATCCGGTCGAGAGGAAGACGCCGCGCGAGGTGTTCGAGTACGTCATCGAGCAGGGCCGCAAGGAATACTCCGTCCAGCGCTACAAGGGCCTCGGCGAGATGACCGCGCCGCAGCTCTGGGAGACGACGATGGATCCAGCCCGCCGAACCCTGGTGCAGGTCAAGCTCGAAGACATCGCCGCCACTGAAGAGATCTTCACAACGCTCATGGGTGAGGATGTCGAAGCGCGCCGTAAATTCATCGAAGACAATGCCCTCGACGTAAAAAACCTCGACATCTAACGCAGTAGTGCTGTACTCGGCACCTTTTACACAGACAACGTTGACGGACCGAACGGGCCGACGTACGAACTAATGTTTGGCTCTGATTTGAGCAATTATTACCCCAACCGTGGACTCACGGTTTTTAAGGCGCGCGGCGAGGTCCTGAAGCGGATCATGAATTACCGCGACCCAAGACTTGGGACGGCGGCTGACAAGGATCTGCTCGTCAAGGTTGGGGATGTCCGCTAGCTGCATACCCCAGCGATGACCGCTATACCGATTGTCCAGCCGAAGATATAAAGTATCGTCCTAACCTTGGTCTCTGAGAGCCAAATGGCAAGGATCACCATTGCCATTTGGCTGAGAGAGAATAGTGTGCTCATATCTCGTATAAACCTCCAGAATCACTTCTAGAGGTTTATCGGCAGTGGCTCGAATCTGATTAGGTGGGGCACGGCACAAGTGAGGCAGGGCGTGCCAAGGTGCGTCAAGGTAAAACCGGCAAGGCATTAGGATGGTCTCGGGCAACCGAGGCCATTTGCTTTGCTACTTGCTCGGCAGCCCAAGGGCGCCCCGGCATATCCTTGGAATCGAAGTTTCCCAAAACCCCGTTTTTCATGCGGTGCGAACAAGCCTGGATTTAGCTCAAGCAAGAATCAGACCGCGTCGATGAGTTTCCCTCGATTATTGTAGACAGGCGTTTTTGTGATGTCGTCTGCTATGGCTGCACTCAACAAGGCTCCCCCTGCTCTGGATCGCGATCGGGCGATCTGCTAAAAGAGGAGCCGACCTCCAACCTGAATGACGCGCATGGCGGATGCGCCAGTGATGGTACCAAAGGTTCCGCTATTGAACGTTCCGGCGGGAGCGCTTAGGCTCACCATGTTGAAGACATTCGTCGCCTCACCACGGAATTGGAACTTGATGCGTCCGTGGATCGTGAAGTCGCGAAAGATGGCTGCGTCGACGTCCCGATATCCCGGCGCATCCAAAGAGTTGACCCGAACTATCCCATCCAGATGGGATGGTCCAGCACCTGCTGGGCATCCTGCTGCACCGTTTTTGCAGTATGCGGAGGTGTTGAACCACTTCTCCGTGGACGCGGTAAAAACGGATCGCTGGTAGGGAATCAGGTGGGCTGTTTGCCCTGGAAGAATATTGGGGCGGTCGTTCGTGTCGCCGTCCAAATTGTCATCCGTACCCGTGGTGATGCTGAACGGTTTGCCGCTATGTAGATTGACGATTGCCGAGATGGACCAGCCATTGAGCAGCGTTCGTACCACCGCGTTTGAATGCCCAAAGTAGTCAGGCTTCCATACCGCGGAGACAACAAGCTGGTGACGCATATCGTTGTCTTCACGTTGCCGCTCCAACGAAAGGTCGTGGTAGTCCTCGGGCTCTGTTGCCGCGCTGTTGCCGATGTTGCCGGTTGTCTGAAGCGACGCGCTGGCTAGGCCCTTGCTCCAGATATAGAAGCCGTTGAGGCTCAGGTGCTCGCTCAGGCGCTTCACGACTGTGACTTGAAGCCCGTTATAGTTCGTTGTCTGGCCGTCCGTGATCACGTAGGCGTTGCTCATATACTTTGAGCCAACCGCCGGATTGGCGCAGGTATTCATTGTGGCGAAGGGGATTGCATCATAGGGTCGACGACAGTTAACGTCTCCCGTGGTGTTGGCAGCTGGGTTCGCCGTGTTGTAGATTGGCGCATTCTCATCAATGAAAAGCGGAAGTTTGCGGCTGAACGCCCCGACGTATGCGATACCGAGGGCGAGGTCGCGAGTGAGTTGTTGCTGCACGCCGAAGTTTGCCTGGACGTTATATGGCCAACGCATTCCTTTCTGAACAAAGACCAGTGACGCCGGAGATACGTAACGGGGATTCGCCTTGTCGTAGATATAGGGAAATGGAGACGTGCAGCCTGCGAAGTCCTGGCAGTCAGTCGAGTAGATGTTCTGCAAACTTACAACGTGCGTGAATGCGTTGGTTTCGCGGACAGCGAAAGGCTGAAAGTTCTGAGACAGCATCCATTCATTTCCGGAGATCGTGTCGAAGAAGAGTCCAGCACCCCCGTGGAAGACGGTTCGACCATTGTTATAGGGGTCAAACGCAAAGCCCACGCGCGGTGAGAAATGGTTGTAATTGGTGTCGACACCACCGGCAGGGACGCCAGGATCGCCGGGAAAGAGCTGCCCTAGCATTGCGTTGGGTGAAACTGTCGACTGCACTCCAGGTTCGAAGACGGCTATGCGGCGTTGGGTATCGGTGGGCGCGGTTTGGACGTCATAACGCAGGCCAAGGTTCACCGTAAGCTTGGGAAACACGCGCCAATCGTCTTGCGCAAAGAAGCCGTAGTTCCAGTAGTTTTCATTCGCGTCGTCAGGCGAATCCTGGCTCATGGTGTTGGGGTGGCCTATCAGGAAGTCGGAGATAGCGACGCCGGTCCTGGTGTAGGTCGATTGCCCGGATGCGGTGCTTGGAACCGTCGCGCTCGTAAAGCTGAAGACACCGTAATTATTCAACAGCGTCTCAAGGCGGTCCTTTTCCAGATAAACCTCTCCGCCGATATTGATCGTATGCCGACCGCGTGTCGTGCTGAACACATCGCGCAAACCGTAGATGTTATCGCCCGCTAGAGGCCCGCTGATGGCATTCGATAGCGTGAAAAAGTTGGAGACGCTGATGTCTGGCAGAGATGGGGTGCCCTGCACATTGATGTCAGAGCCATACGCTGAAAGTGACTCGGCAGGATCACTAATGCGTCCAGCCAGCATGCGCGAGAAGTTGAGCCACACCTGATTCACCGACCGTGGTGTCACCGTCCAGACATCGCTGGCATTGGCGTTTTGCTGACGGAAAGCATAATTCGAGAGCGCCCAACCGGGAAGCGTGCCTCCCGATGGCAGCTCGATTTGCGATCCGTTCGCCTGAAAGTAGGAGAGCGTCACACGATGGTTCGTGAAGGTCTGAAAGTCACCTTTGATCAGGAACTCGTTGTTTTCCTGTGGCAGGCCTTGGTTTCCGACAAAACGATTATCCGGTGTTGGCCGGTTGGGTGAGGGCAATGGAACATTCTTGGCCAGCACGGCGGCGGCAACGGGATCGGGAACATAGTTCGGATCCAGATCCAGACGGTTTCCAGGTACTGGTTGATGGTTCACCGGATCGCAGACAATGAATCGCCCGCCGTAGTTCGTCACTCCTTTATCCGCGGCTGAAAGAGTAGTTGCACAGGCCCCCAGGCCGTGCGCGATGGTAGTGGAGGTGGGAAGATTCTCGGAAAAATTGCCAGCCCTTTGGAGGGCGTCGGGCACAACTGTGTTGTAGGTTTGCGGCGTCACCTCCCGCAGTCCACCGTAGCTCCCAAAGAAGAAGATCTTGCTTTTCTCGACGGGTCCGCCGACTGTGGCACCGAACCGATTGATGTGTTGTGGTGTTCGGGTCGTTTGCAGATAGCTGTCCGAGTTGAAGTTCGTCTCCTGGTGAAACTCGTACACCGATCCATGGACCTGGTTGGTTCCGGACTTGGTCAGGACTGAAACAACGCCAGCTCCCGTGCGACCATACTCTGCGCTGAAGTTGTTGGTCTGGACGTCAAACTGGTCGATGGCGTCCGGGTTCGGAATGAAATTTCCTGTGTCGCGAACGCCGGTCATGTTGATGCCGCCGTCGAGGTAGTACGTTACCTGTCCCACCATGTTGTCCGAAGAACCATTGATGATGACGTGTTCCATTGGCAGACCGATGGAATTTTCATTCTGCACGTTCTGCACGCCAGCCGTAAGGTTGAGGAGCTGGTAGGCGTCACGACTGACCAGCGGGAGGTTATCTACCTCTTGATTGGAGATTGTCCGGCCAAGTACCGAGTTCGCAGTGTTCACGAGCGGTACGGTCTCTGTAACGGTGACCACGGTGTTTTCACTACCCACCTTGAGGGCATAGTTCAGTGCAGCCTCTTGCGTGCCGGTAAGTACAATGCCGTTCCGTACGATCTCGGTGAACCCGGTTGCGCTCACCTTGACCGAGTAGGGCCCCAGGGGCAGAAACTCTGCGCGATATTCCCCTTGGCCGTCGGTGGTGGTGGTACGGGTGAAGTTGGTCTGTGTCTGGGTAAAAACGATCGTCGCGCCTGGAACCGCAGCTCCCGACGAATCGGTAACATTGCCGAACGCCGTTGCGGTAGAGAGTTGCGCAAGGGAATCGGCCGAGCCAGCCAGAAGAAAAAGTACCGCCGTCAGGAAACAGAGAAAAGCTCGCTGAGTACGATTTCCCGTTCCATGTCCCCGGCGGGCGTGAGCGTCTCGCGTAGGGGATACATTCCGCTTGGTGCTGGCTTGCTTCTGTGACGTCATGGCGATTCTCCTAAAGTGCTGCAGGCCTCAAGCGGTCCAGTCCGCGAAGTGTTCATCCGACGCGGTATCCACTCTTTGAGAGGCACGCACACCGTCAGCCCTGCCCAGCGCCGCTGGCAAGTGACTAACGGTTTGGTTCGCCGGTCAGAATGTATCTGTTTGTGAATGAGGTAGTTGGAGTCTGTGTTGGGCTTGTGACAAACATGCCGAATGGCTGCCGGATCGTACTCTGCGGTGACTCGTATCGGCGAAACGAGACGTCGCTACCAGACGTCGACCGCCTCAACCGACGGGGCGCCGGTTTTGCCGTCTATGACGCTAACCTTTAGTACCGCCTCAATGTTCTTATCTGCCAGGCCCGCTCCGATCTGGCGTCGCAGCAGTTCCATATAGTGGGAGCTTGTAACGAATTGAGCGGCTGCCTCTGTTCCGTTCCGGCCAATTCCGGCAACGATGACGATCATGCCGCCGGTTGTTGCATCGTGAAAGCGAGCGACGATCGCGTAGTCATCGGCACTTGAGTAGGGTTGTTCTGGGTCTCTCTCCCATTTCGCGGCCGGGTGATCGCGATCCAGGATAGCTTCCGCTGGCCCGGGAGCGAAACGAAAGCGCAGGGGTTCGAGCAGGCGCATCGTCCAGTCGTTGTTATAACCACCCAGCAGGACCACGGGGCGTTCGCGAAGGTCGGTGAGCACCGTCGATGCAGAGGAACGCGTTTGTACAGTTTCTCCGAGGCGCTCGAGGTGTCCGCTGATGTGCGCGATCGAAGTCGCAATCTGCATGGACACAAAGGGATATTCGATGTCTTTCCCCGCAGTTTTCACGCCGGAAAATCTCTCAGGTGCAAACACCACGCCGCCCGAGCAGATAAGTGTCGTGTTGGATTCACCCAAAACCGGAGCCCAGAATTCCTGCAGCGCGTCCCGCGCATGTGCACGTCCATGCTGCCACGCGAATGCGCCCATCAGCAGGAGAATCATCACCGATGAGGCCGAGATCCAAAGAATCGGCCGTTCGTACCACTTACGAGTCGCGGTCAGGGGAATGGAATGATCGGACGTTTGCGCAGGCGCTGCCATTACCGGCGCGCCGGCGGAAGCGGTGGACTCGAAGGCCGCGCTTGCCGTTGGCTGGCCATCCGTTTGGCCCGGGCGCGACGCTGCGCTTGGAGGGTCAACCTCCTCGTGACTACAAAGGAATTCCGGAACATACGACCCTGATGGCAATGAAATCTGAAGCCGCGACTGGTGTTCGTGATAGTAGAGAGCGAGGCGTTTTCGCACCTCACCAGCGGTATATCGGACGACGGTGTCGGAATTGGTGTCGTAGTCTGGCGGCCGATGAAAGATTTCGACACCCAGGGTGCGTTCCTTCAGCAGGTCGCTGTGCCCCGATAGCGTGCTCTTAATGACATAGCGGAGCAATGCGGGGTAACGCTTGCTATTGCAGAATTGAGGACTGGCGAGGACTTCCTCCATCTCCTGCAGAATCTCTTCCTCGTCCTGCCGGGTCTTGGGGCGCCACGTCTCCCAGCTCGAGTTCGGAGTGCTCATCACGTATCGCGATAATACTCATGCATTGCCGAGCTGGGCAAGACACGTTTGACACAACGCGTTTTAGATTGCTTTCTTCAACATTTCAAAAAGGTTATTGCCGTCGTGATGAACCAAACGGTGAGTCACTTGCCATCGCCCGGTTTTTTGCTGAGTCTGTCACTTCTTACACTGGAGAGAGAATTGCTTGAACACCAGAGGAAGAAGTGTCGCGATGTTTGAGAGCAGCCGCCGGCAATTTCTGCTGAACGCTATGTCGGCCAGTGGGGCGGCCCTGCTAGCGCCGTCGCTGCGAGCGGTTACTCCCATCTCCTCGCCCGCCAGCGATCCCGTTCGGGCTCCGACGCGGCTGGACGCTAACTGGCAATATCGGCAGGGGCAACTTGAGGGCATCTGGGAGGTCTGGCGGGAAGAAGAGGCCGGCCTCTGGCAACCGGTAAGCCTGCCCCACTGCTTCAATCATGCGGATGCCTGCGATCCTGATCGACCCTACTACCAGGGGCATGGCTGGTACCGAACCACGATCAACGTTGCCAATCCCTTCGAAGGTGGCCGCACGGTCCTCCACTTCCAGGGTGCTGGCCAGACCTCCAGCCTCTGGGTCGGATCGACTTTCATCGGAACGCACAAAGGAGGGTACGACGAGTTTGTCTTCGATATCACCGACGCCGTGTCAGCCCTCCAGCGGACAAGAGGCTCCGCATCCGCCATTCCACTTGCCGTTCTTTGCGATAACGGTCCGGACCCAGAACGCGTTCCATCCGAACTGAGCGACTTTTGCCTGTACGGCGGCCTTTACCGGCACGTAAACCTCGTCTATCTCCCAGAGCTGGCGCTCGACAACGTTCACATTCTTCCCACCCTTCGTGCAGATGGCTCCGCTAACATTTCCATTCGCTGCAGGCTGTATAACCCACGCAGCCTCTCCTCTCTCTGCAAGCTTTCGGTAGAAATCCTTGACCCTGAGGGTCGGTCCATCTACCAGTGGTCCGGTTCAATGCCGACCTGGAGCGATACCAACGACCTGGTCAGTGCCGCCATCTCGAGTCCACAACTCTGGTCGCCTGAAACTCCCGCGCTTTACCGCTGCCGGGTGACCCTTTCAACGCCAAGTGGAACGTCCTCAATGGAGGAGCGCTTTGGCATACGGCACGTCGAATTTGCAGAGCATGGGCCGTTCAAGCTCAACGGCAAACGCGTTCTTCTGCAAGGAACACACCGGCATGCCGACCACGCCGGCGTCGCCGCAGCCATGAGCGACGACCAGGTCCGGGAAGAGATGCATCTCATCCGCGACATGGGTGCGAACTTTATTCGCCTCGCCCACTACCAGCAGGATCGCCTGGTACTCGATCTCTGCGACGAGCTCGGTCTGATGGTGTGGGAGGAAGTCCCCTGGTGCCGTGCCGGGGTCGGCGATGCATCCTTTCAGCAAAATGCGAAAGATATGCTGGGGCACATGATCGAACAGCACTTCAATCACCCATCCATCATCCTATGGGGGCTTGGCAATGAAGATGACTGGCCGGACGAATACCCAAGCGTTGATCACGCTGCCATCCGCGCCTTCATGACGGGGATGCGCGACATAGCTCATCATCTGGATGACTCCAGGCTCACGGCCTTTCGCCGCTGTGATTTTGCTCGCGACATCCCGGACGTGTATTCGCCTTCCATCTGGGCAGGGTGGTACGGCGGCAACTATCGCGAATACGAAGATAGCCTTTTGAAGCAGCGCGATCTCGTCAACCGGTTCATCCATATTGAATGGGGAGCAGACAGCCAGGCAGGCCGCCACTCCGAGGACCCTGAAGCTGTGCTGCGGCGGGTCCCCATCGGAAAAGGAACTGAAGAGCGTGGCCTTGCCTATCTCAACAAGGATGGCAACGTTCGTGTCTCCAAAGATGGCGACTGGTCAGAAACCTACGCTTGCAATCTCTTCGACTGGCACCTGAAGACGCAGGAGAAGTTAGACTGGCTAACGGGCTCAGCTCAATGGATATTCAAAGACTTCGCATCTCCGCTTCGCGCCGACGACGGGATCCCGAACGTAAATCAAAAAGGAGTCGTACAGCGCGATCTTAGTTTGAAGGAGTCTTACTTCGTCTTCCAATCGTACTGGTCAAAGAAACCGATGGTTCACCTGTATGGACATAGTTGGCCTGTTCGATGGGGCAAGCCGGATGAACCACGCATCGTAAAGGTGTATTCGAACGGCGGGCGCGCTGAACTCTTCTTGAATGGAGCGTCGCAAGGAACCAGGCAGCGTGATAGCCAGGACTTTCCGGCCGCCGGGCTGCGCTGGGACGTGATCTTTCGGAGCGGGAAGAATCATCTCCGGGTGGTCGCACAAATGGGGGATGTGACCTTGCAGGACGAACTTGATCTGACGTACCAAACCGACGCCTGGGGAGCGCCTGCCGAACTGCGATTGGTCCAGATACCTGGCACGGATGGTCGTGTCAGCGTCACCGCAAGTCTCTATGATTCAGCGAACGTTCTTTGCCTGGATGCGCGCAACCAGGTGCGCTTCACCCTTGCCGGTTCAGGAAAGCTTATCGACAACATGGGAACGACCCACGCTTCCAGGGTGCTGCAACTAACCAATGGGACAGCATCTATCTCAGTTGACACGGGTTCAGACAGCGCGACGGGGAAGTACGCAAGCTGCGTGGTCGGCGTTACGGCTCAGAATCTTCCTCCGGCCTTCATCACCTTGTCAGAGGCAACCGCTACAAATGGAAGTTTGAAATGATTCGATTCACTCGCCGCAGTTTTTGCTATCAAACCGCCGCATGCCTTACCCATCTGGCATTCGCGGATGTACCGAGGGCTACTGACGGCTACGCTCTTGTCGCCCGTACGGACCGAACGCGGATCATTGAAGCCGCTTCACGCTACCTAGGTCTGCGCCCGCGCACCATCACGAGCTATCCGACTACACGCAGTCCCGGAGGCGTACATGACTACTTCTCCCAGGCGGACTATTTTTGGCCCAACCCGCAGGACCCAGGCGGCAAATACATCAATCGCGACGGTCAGAGCAATCCTGACAACTTCAACGATCATCGCAAAGCAATGATCGCCCTATCCATTCAGATGCCAGCACTGACAGCGGCATGGGTGCTCACAGGAGATCGCCGCTACGGCCAACTGGCTGGCGACCATCTCCGCGCGTGGTTCGTTAGTCCCGATACCCGGATGAATCCAAACCTTGAATACTCCCAGGGGGTTCATGGCGTTTCTACAGGGCGCTCTTATGGCATTATCGACACGCTGCATCTCGTGGAAGTCGCTCGCGCCGCGTCCATCCTTTCGCCCGCTGTCTTTACAAGCGTTGAGCAGCAAGCACTGCAAGACTGGTTCCGCGCATATCTGCACTGGATGAAAACCAGCGAGAAAGGTATTGCTGAAAGGGACACCGTTAATAATCATGCCGTTTGCTGGGCACTGCAGGCCGCGGAGTTCGCTCGGCTTATCGACGACCAAAAGGCGAGGGAAGAGGTACGCACACAATACAAGACGCTCTTCGTTCCCGGCCAGATGGCTCTCGACGGGAGCTTCCCTCGAGAGCTTGCCCGCACCAAGCCCTATAGCTATTCCATCTTCAACTTCGATACCATGGCGACCCTTTGCCAATCGCTGCAAGGCGATGGGCCAAGTCTGTATTCTTTTGTCTTGCCCGATGGTCGCGGGATCTGCAAAGCAGCCGCATTTCTTTACCCCTATCTTCAGGACAAGAACACGTGGCCGTACAAACAAGACATCGAGCACTTCGCTTCGTTGCCGGTCCGTTCGCCCGGCTTACTTTTCAGCGGTCTGGCTTGCCACCAACAGGAATATTTGCAGTTGTGGACCAAACTCAATCCCGATCCGACCGACCCCGAGATTATTCGCAACTTCCCCATTCGGCAACCGTTGCTTTGGGTAAACCCGCCGTCGAGCTCAAAGCAAAAAAAACTATGAAGCGCTCACGCATCGCCGCCGCACACCTAGTCCTAGGCGCCTTCCTGATCACCGCGCACTCAGCCCATCCGCAGACAGTCCAACAGCCTGCGGCCTCATCTCCAACCGTGGAGCGGGACCACGTCGGCGAATGCACCGGATGACCCGCGGCCGCTCGCAACTGATCTATCACCCGCACTGAAGCCTGCAGCCATCCGCGCCGCGATCAAGAAGGTAGCCGACTGGCAGCTGCGCGTCGCGGAGCCCAACTTCAATTCGCAATGGACCTTCGCTGCGCTCTACGAAGGCTTGATCGCGGCTTCGGTTACCACAGGCGATCCGCGCTACCGGCAAGCCGTGATCGATTACGCAACCCGTCAGCAATGGAAGCTTCTTGACGACCGTTTCCCTCATGCAGACGACATGGCACTCGGCCAGGCATACCTCGACATTTATCTCGCCGATCCTGCTGCGCATCGGGATCCCCAGCGCATCGCCGACACCAAAGCGATTCTCGATAGATTGGTAGAGCGTCCGGATGATCCTGCGAAAGACCTCTGGTGGTGGTGCGATGCGCTCTTCATGGCACCGCCGGCCCTTACCCGCATGAGCGTCGCGACGAACGATCCGAGGTACCTGCTGTTCACGGAGCGCGAATGGGCGATCACGACCAAGAGCCTCTACGACCCAAGTCATCATCTTTACATCCGTGATGCTCATTACCTGACCAGGAAGGAGCGAAACGGGCAGCCGATCTTCTGGTCTCGCGGCAACGGATGGGTCATGGGCGCGCTCGCTAAGGTGCTGCAAACCATGCCAGCGACAGATCCCCGACGGCCAGAGTTCGTCCAACAGTTTCGCGATATGGCTGCGGAAGTGGCTTCCATTCAAGGACAGGATGGCTTGTGGCGTTCGGGCCTGCTAGACCCCGATTCCTACCCTCTTCCCGAGATCTCCGGATCGGCTTTCTTCACCTACGCCATCGCCTACGGAATGAACGAGCACATCCTCGATCGAAATGAATATCTCCCGGTGATTCAGCGCTCGTGGGCTGGCATACTGAGCCACATCTATGCGGACGGACGGCTAGGTTCGATCCAGCCCATCGGGTCAACCGGGAACCTTTAAGCCATCTGCGAGCTATGTCTATGGTGTGGGTGGATTCTTACTTGCCGGAGCCGAACTCGAGAGGCTTTCGCGCGAGAAACGCCTCCCGCCTAATCCGGGAGAATAGCTGCGGGATCGAAGTTTCCTTAAAGTCGCGTTTTGAGCAACTTCAAAGTCCGCTAGTCGCTGGCTGGCGGGATTTGGGCGAAACGGGTGGCGGGATTACTTTGCACCGCCTGAACGCCGGCGGCGGCATAACGTTGCAGCAGGTGGCGGCATAACAGCAGCCAGCAATCATCAAGTGTCACTTGTGCGGCAGGTTGTAAATTGTGGTGCAAATGGGGCGATTCGGTGTAATGTAAACCCAGCATTTGCTTCATATACGAGGGATAACAGCTTTTCGGTAAATCGGTAGGATTAGGCGTCATTTTTGCGCAAATCATGCGAAACAATAATAATAAAGACTTCGATTTAAGTCCTTTAGATTGAGTTGGACCGCGGACAATTTTGCGCAAATCTGGACAGTTTTCCGCCACCCTACACCCGACTATCACAAGGAGAATCTACATGGCGGCCGTCACTCAATATCGGTGTGAAATTTGTGGCATTGAGAGCTTGAACCCGATCCACTGGTTCCTGATCCAGTGCAATGAAGAGGAGTTGAAAATCCTCAAATGGAATGCCGAAGCGGCGACAGCCAAAGGCGCTCGTCACTACTGCGGCGAAGCCCATGCCGGTGTCTACGTGAGTCGGTGGCTCGAAGCCTCGTGCTCGCCGGCACTTCCCGATTTCAATAAGCGTTCCGCGGGTCAATAGCTGTCTAACTCAGCGCACGAGAGAAGGGGCACGGCGACCGCCGTGCCCCATTTTGCATGTCCAGTTTTAGTTCAGGCTGAACCAGTTGAAGTTCGCGACAGCATTGTAGTACCCGCCGCTGTCCATCACGAGTTGCAGCGTGTGAACGCCTTCCGGCAAAGGTACGTCCGGAATCTCAAGCGTCTGCCATGTCTGCCATCCGTTGGTGTCGGGCACCGAGATATAGGGTGTCACTCGCTGGCCATCCACGTTGAGGTGGAAGACGCCCCCGCCAACATCGATCGCCACGCGCACCTGCAGCGTGTAGTTGCGCGCCGTAGCGATGTTCACGGTGTAGTTGAGCCAGTCGCCCGGTTGTGGGTTGCCCACATCGTATCCGCCGCCCGTATCTGAAGAGTTCTCAATGTAGACGGTATCGCCCGGACGATAGTTCGCTCCGCCGCCATTCGCCGTCGCTCCATTCCAGTACGCGACACCCTTGCCGCCGGTATCGTAGTTCTCCACTTGGATCTGGCCGGGAATCGACTGCGGACTTCCGGTGAACGAACTGCTCGGTGTCGGCGTCTGCACACCAAACCAGTTGAAGTTGCCCATGCCGCCCGTCGGCCCGTTACCGTCGAGCGTCACCTGCATCACGTGACGTCCCGCGCTCAATTGGAACGCCGGCGAGACTTGGTTGGTGTACGTCTGGAACCCATTCGTCACCGGCACAAACAGCGTGCCAGTCTTGTTCTCTCCGTCGAACGACACATGGTAGTACCCGCCTTGCCCAAGTGAGGCAACGCGTGCCTGCAGGTTGTAAATTCCCGGCGAGCTGACGTTCACCGTGTAGCGCAGGTATTCGCCTTCCTTGGTATAGCCAACGTCGTAGCCGCCGCCAACGTCGCCCGTGCCTTCCACGCCAACGGTAGTTCCCGGCCGATAACTCGGAGCGCTACCCTGGTCACTCGCGTCGAGATTAAAGTAGCCAACATAGTTCCCGCCGTTGTCGAAGTTCTCCGCCTGGATCACTCCCGGAATCGCAACAGGACCCGCCGGGAACGGAGTCTCCTGCCCGCCAATCGTGAAGTTCACTGTCGACGATGCCGTGGCATTGCCCTGCCGGCCGAGAATGGTCACAGGATAAGAGCCGCTCGTCGCACTCGTTTCCGTCACCACGGGAAGCACGTACTGATTGGTGAAGGGAATCGGCACTGGCTCGCCGAATGCTCCGCCGGGCAGCCCCTGCACTTGCAACTGAGTGTGCGCATGATCGTTGCCGTACTCGTTCACGTCGATGTTGTAGAACGTGCGGCCTCCGGGTGCAACCGTCTGCGACCCAGGTCCGGCCGTCACGTCGAACGTGTTGCCGCTGTAACCCTGCCAGTAGAACGTCGCAACCGACTGCGCGGGCATCGAGTAACTCACCATCTTGCCTTTCCAGTTCAGCGAGAACTGACTCGGCGTCTGCGCGTCATTCAACACCAGCACGGCGATCGACCCGTCAGGATTCTTGAACGCAACATCCTCCACATTGCCGCTGCCAAATGTGTTCGAGTCAATCCGGTATGCACCCGCCTGCACGTACTTCGCCAGGTGGCCGAGCACGTAATACTCCACGTTCTTCGATACAGTGGAGGGGGTAGTCGAGTCGTCAATCGTCACCACGCCGCGGCAGTCTGTGCATCCGTTCTGCACCGTCGGGCCGTTGTTCTGATCCAGCGCAAGGTTCCAGAACACCACCGACTTGCCCCAGTTGCGCAGCACGTTGATCACCTGGCCTTCTGCATCATTCACTAGGTTCTGCCCGAAGTACGGAGCGTACGTTCCTCCCGTGCATTCCGTGAAATACACGGGCACATCCCAGGCAAGATCGTGCACTGCATTCTGCGCATCCGCTACATTTCCCGCGTAGCAATGGAACGAAACGCCCGCAAGATACTGCTGAACCGCGGGATCTTCCGCGAGGATCTCCGGATACTTGGGGTCGTCCCAGTTGTGCTCATAACCAAAGATGCCCGGCGTGGCGTCCATGGGATCGTGCGACTGCCGCGCAAAGTTCCAGCCGCGGTTCTGCAGGTGCAGGTTGCGTAGTTGCGGCCCGAGATACTGCGCGATGAACTGCCCCTCATCGTGCACGTTCATGAACATCGAAGGATAGCCGCCGGTCTCGTTCAGCGGCTCGTTCTGCACCGAGACATAATTGATTGGAATCCCTTGCGCCTCGTACGCCTGGACAAACTTTGCGAAATACAGTGCGAGCGCTGGAAAGTATTCCGTATTGAAGCTTCCACCGTCGAGCGTGCCGGTCGTCTTCATCCACGCGGGAGGCGACCAAGGCAGCGCCTGGACCTTGATCGCGGGATTCGCCGCGAAGGCAGCCTTGATCGTTGGAATGATGTACGCCTCATCGTGCGCAATCGAGAACTGCTTCATCTCTGGATCCGTCTCGCCCGGCGCCACATCGTCATAGGTATAGCTGCTCAGCGAGAGATCGTTCGCCCCCATCGACTGGCGCAGATAGCTGAGATGAATGCCACTTGGGCTGAACAGATCGCTCATCAACTGCGTCCGCTGCGCCGGCGTGAGCTTGTTCCAGACAAGATAAGCGTCCGAATCATTGAAGCTCGCACCGACACCCTCAAGCTGTTGATAGTGGATGGTGTCGTCAATGTTGATCGCGGTGCCACTGGCTGTGCCATCGGTAAAGATGAGGGGCGTCTGCGGGGTTAGCAGCGCGGATTGATCGGCGTTCGTCTGGACGACCCCAACCGTCTGTGCGGAGCCGCCTTCAGCACAAAAAACAAAGGCCAGCAGGATGGCCGGTAGAAGACAAACGTTTGTCTTGGAACGCCGAAACGTATCTGAGAGGGTGTGAATGGGCCTGGATTTCATGGGAGGTTTCACCTTTTGGGCGGCGTACTTGCCCGGACTGAGGAAGCGAAAAGATTCTGCTCCTTCCGCTGGAGGCTCGTCAATCCTTCAGCCAAAATAATTCGCTCCCGCCGCACAGCTAATCTTCGGTCGGCCGCGTCTGCGCCACGGAACGAATCATTGCTCCGCCGGCAG
>Ga0302233_10001563_pt1 | contig 15719 bp, 24 predicted proteins | sample II_Palsa_N3_1_FD_193516 | JGI IMG/M metagenome (GOLD analysis project Ga0302233, IMG submission 193516) | Peat permafrost microbial communities from Stordalen Mire near Abisko, Sweden - II_Palsa_N3_1 | ecosystem: Environmental > Terrestrial > Soil > Palsa > Peat permafrost | place: Sweden... | reverse complement strand
TAACCTTGGCGTGACCGTGCTTGCCAGTCTTCGAGGTTGACATGTCCATGATCTTGCAGGGACGCTCCTTCAGAACTATTGCACAATTGTCAGTCACTCAGAGAAAAAAAAAAAAGATGGGGAAACGCGTACCGACGAAGCCGTTCTTGCGGAGGGCCGAGCACTGCATGGGGAAGCAGTCATCACCCACGGCGGTCGTGGACTCGAAGGTCTCCTCATCGTCCGACATCTTCAAAGGTCTGCAACAGTACTGCGAAAAAGTTAGCACGAGGGGTGGCCTTCTCCAAAAAAGGTTGTAAAAAAAAAAAAAGGGACGTGCACCCGCCCCACAGAACAAGCTATTCATTCAACAGCACAGCAGGGGGCAACGCATTTGGCCACGAGGCTTGGCAAGGTAAGACACAAAAATTTCTTCTTTCCCTGGGTTGCAAGCATAGTCCCTTTTACGAAAAACAAGGTCCACCGAAACAAAATAATAAAAAAGGGACGTCTTGAAATATATCAAGAAAGCCAGCACCCTGCAACGGGCGGCATGTCCACTCGAACGCCCACCGTCCACTTGCGCCACCACGTTGCGAGTGTAGGACAGAAAAAATCACGGAAAAAAAAACGCTGAGTTTTCTTTTTATAAAAAAAATGACTTGTCCCGAAACTCCCATGCTGAACAGGCCAGCCACGAGACGAACAAAGACAGACTGCTTTCCCAAGCAATGCCCTGTGTCGTTCTGGAAAAAAAAAAAAAAAGTGGACGCTTGAGGAAAAAAAGTGAGGGCGCGGGCCACATGGCCAACATGCCAGAATCTGGCACCAGGGGCGGGGGGGAGCATAGCAAAAATATGGCCCTGAATTTACAATATTTTGCGATCTAAGCCTCGGCGGGTTATGTGCATGTTGAAATAGGAAATTGAGGTGCTGGGCGGCACGAGGATCGCAAGCATAGTTAAGGCGAGGAGTGAGGCGAGGACGCCCAGTACGAAGCCCGCGATGGGCAGGACAATCCGCAGGACGTGGGGCGGGATGTGCCACCAGATGTTGCCGGGGAGCGTGCTGGTGTCGGCGATGAGCAGGGACCGCGGGATCATGGTCTCGCGGTCGATGACAGAGAGCGAGCCGTCGTCGAGCCTCTTCCACGTTGAGATCTCTCGCGAGCCGGCAGTGAGCTCGATGACTCGAGCGCGTCGGTGGAAGCCGGGCCGGGAGTAGGCACCATAGCCAGCGGACCCGGCGTAGCAGAGGTAGATGCCCGAGAGGAGATCGCGGTAGCAAAAGTCGTTCACATGATCGTGGCCCACAAACATGCCCACGACCGACGGTCGCTCCAAGGCTGCTGCGTACAGGCCGCCGTTGACGCCGCTGTGCCACACCTTTTCCCTGAACGACCCCGTGATGCGCTTTTCGTACTCTTCCTCCAGGAGTGATCTGAACTCGGGCACGGGAATGTGAAAAAACATGAGCATTGGCACTTGCTCTGCATCACTGTTGCCCTGCGCCCGCCACGCCTGCACCCCGTCGTCGACGCCTTGGAACCACTGGATCTGTGCCGACTGAGAGGAGGAGGAATGGGCTCGCATGAATAAAATACAGGATACAGCGTACGTTGATCCAGTCGTAGCCGCCGTATCGATTGCGCCCGTTCCCCGAGTCGAGCATGAGCAGGCTCAGGATGGGCGCACCGTCATCGCCGAGGACAGTCAGGTTGTAGTTACCGACTCCGGGCAGATGGACGGGCCCGTTGATGGTGCAGCCATTCTCGCTGTCGAGCGAGTGCAGGTGCCGTAGCATTTCGGTCCGTGTCACGCCCGACTCCTCGTCGTGGTTGCCAAAGACCACGGCCCAGGGCTTGCCGTACGACACGATGGGCTCGAGCAGCTGCGTGAGCGACACGAGCGGGTCGACCGCACCCGCTATGATCGAGTCCCCTGTGATCACGACCAGGTCGGGCTCTTCCGTCCGCAGCAGGGCGGCGATGAACTTTGTCGTCCTTGTCTCGTCGCACACGTCCCTCTATTTATTGGATGTCAAGCCCGAATGGTCCCTTGCGCGCTGCTTTACCAGCCACCCAAACATCGACGAGCCAGGCGGGTCGATGCACGGCGTGTCCGCGCCATTCGTGTACTCGAGGTCAGACAAGTGCAGTATCTTGAACCGGCCACCCCGTAACCTCAGTTCTTTTGTCATTATTATTTAGTATGGAGGCAAGACTGACACGGGCGGGCGGCGGCAGCGTACCGCAGGACGACGAGGCCAATGCCGCTGATGCTGCAGTGATCGTTGCCAGAATGTTTAATAACCGCCACCACATTTTCTCAAAAGTTGTCCCCTTTGTGAACGCGCAACTGAAAACGCGCGTCGTCATCCGCCAATGAAGCTGGTAGGGAAACGGTTTGAGCGCGATGGCACTGGTACGCATGCTCGGTTTTCTTGGTTGACAGAGCATTCACACGTGTGTCAACCGACAGGCGAGGTCGCATTGATAGCCGAGGAGCCCGAGGACCTGTGGCATGTGTACAACCTTGTGGTCATTGGCGACCACGTCCGCTCGGGCACATGGAGGCACGTTCCCTCTTTCTCTGTATCTAGTCGGTCAGTCAGCCTGAACCAGCCGACCGCAGGAAAGTGCAATCGGAGAGCAGCACAGGCAGCGTGGAGAGCAGCCGTGTGCACACGGTGCTGACAATCGCAGTCACGGCCGTCGATTTCGACCCGCAGTCGTGCTCGCTGCGGTTGACAGGGCGCAACGTCGAGGAAAACAACGTGGTGAAGATGGGCGCCTACCACACGATCGACCTCGAGCTCAAGCACAAGTTCTCCATCATCAAGCAGGAGTGGGACTCGATCGACATTGAGCGCATCCAGGCCGCATGCGATCCGGCCAAGTCCGCTGACGTTGCCGCAGTGGTATTATTTATTTGTACGTCCGCTGAGCAACTAAGACTGGACGCAGGTCATGCAAGAGGGTCTCGCCAATGTCTGCCTGATCACTTCGCACATGACCATCGTCCGCGAACGAATCCACCCCGCCATCCCTCGCAAACGGAGGGGTGACGTCTCGCAGTACGAAAAGGGCATCCAAAAGTGAGCGGTTTGTTTTTTTCTGCGATCTCCTCTACTCAAAAACACGCGGCACTGCAGGTTCTACGAGCAGATCATGCGGGCCATCGAGGCCCACGTTGACTTTTCCATCGTCAAGTGCCTCATCCTGGCGAGCCCGGGCTTTGTCAAGGACCAGTTTTACGCGTACATGATGCAGGAAGCAGTACGGCGGGAGGTCAAGGTAATCCTCGAAAACAAGTCCAAAATCATCCTTGCGCATTCGACCAGCGGGCACAAGGGCGCCGTCAAAGGTACGTGCATCTGCTTTAATTTTTACGCATTTTGTTTAAAAAAAAAAATATTTTTTTTTTCTGTAGAAATCCTCGAAGACCAGACAGTCCTCGGCAGGCTGTCAGACACCAAGGCCGCCGACGAGGTCAAGGCCCTAAACAATTTCCACCAGAGCCTGAGCCTGGACAATGGGGATCGCTGCGCGTACGGTCCTCGGCACGTCATCTTGGCCAGTGGGCGTGCCGCCATCGACACCCTGCTGATTTCTGATGGCCTCCTACGCTCGAGCGAAATTGCCACACGGCGGCAATACGTCGCGCTCGTCGAGACGGTAAAGTCGACCGGGGGCAAGGTCGTCGTGTTTTCCTCAGCGCACGTCTCTGGCGAGCAACTTGACCAGCTCACGGGGATTGCCGCCATCCTGCGCTTTCCCATTCCCGATCTCGGAGACGACGAGGACGACGGTGACGAGGACGCGGAGGACTGAAGGCCCCGTGTAATTCTTAGTGACAAAAATTTGCTTCATAACGGGCGTCACACTTACAAAATAATGGCGAACCACGTGGCGCTTGAAGAGGTACAGCATGGCCCAGTTGTCGCGCGTACTTAACGCTGCTTATCCTCTCCCGCGCCAGGTGAGCAAGGCAGTCAAGGCGCTGGTCGCGTACCACAACAAGAAGCACGGCGTCAGCAGCAAACTGATCGAGGACGACGACTACATCTCGCTGCAGATTGCGCTCAACTACGTGCCCAACCGCAACGAGCGCAAGACGAGCCGGCTGTATGTGGGAGAGGCTTCTTCTTTCTGCTCTCTTTTCCCCCCCTCATTCTCAAACGCTCCATCCGCTCGTAGACAAATCCCCCACTCGTTCATGAACGAGGACGCCCAGGTGTGCCTGTTTGTGAAGGACCCGCAGCGAGAGTACAAGGACCTGGTCAAGGCCAAGAACATCACCTGCGTCCATCGCATCGTCGGCATGGAAAAGCTCAAGACCAAGTTCAAGCAGTTTGAGAACCGACGGATCCTCTGCGGCGAGTACGACATGTTCCTGGCGGACGACCGCATCGTCCATCTGCTCCCGCAGTACCTTGGCAAGACCTTTTTCGACAAGAAAAAGTATGGCAGCCGTTTTCAGGGCTGCAAATGTTGACCCTTGCATTTGTAGGATGCCCGTCTCGGTCAACCTCAAGCGTGTCGATCTTGAGAAGGAGCTCAAAGGCGCCATCAAGTAAGAGACAGCGATTCATTTTTTATTTTTGTTTTTTAATTTTTTTTATTCTAGTGCCACGTACATGAACGTTCAGACAGGGACGTGCATCATGGTCAAGGTTGGACGGACAGACCAGGCAGTGAACGAGGTTGCCGAAAATATCGTGGCCGCTGTTGCCGCGGCCGCCGAAAAGCTTCCCAAGCAATGGGAGGGCATCCAGGGCGTCCACATCAAGACGAGTGACTCGATCGCCCTGCCGATCTACAGCGGCCTGCCGCCTACGAGCCTGATTGACGACGAGAAGGCCAACAAGATACAAAGCGACCGCGCAAGCAAGCTTGCTGCCAAGAAGCAAGCAGTGACCAAACCAGCTGCCCCTACCAAGCAGATCGAGCCCGCACCCGAGACAGCAGACAAGAGCAAGCCCGCAAAGGCAAGTGCAGCCAAACGAACCATTGCCCAAGCCGAAGAGGACGAGGATGAAGACGAGGACGAGGCCAAGGCTGCCAAGGCTGCCGCTGCCTCTGCCCCGATCAAGAAGGCCAAGACCGATGCCAAGGCCTACGCCAAGCCTGAAGCCAAGGCCGATGCCAAGCCTGAAGCCAAGTCTTCCAAGGCCGCTGCCAAGACCGACGCCAAGGCCGACGCCAAGGCCGCCGCCAAGACCGACGCCAAGACCGACGCCAAGGCCGCCGCCAAGACCGACGCCAAGGCCGCCGCCAAGACCGACGCCAAGGCCGCCGCCAAGACCGACGCCAAGGCCGCCGCCAAGACCGACGCCAAGACCGCCGCCAAGACCGCCGCCAAGGCCGCCGCCAAGACCGACGCCAAGGCCGCCGCCAAGCCCACTGCGACCGCATCCGCCAAGTCTGCCACCAGCAAGCCCGCAGCAGCAAAAAAAGCTGTAGGAAAAAAGTAAAGTTGTGATGTAACCGTAGCCGTTCTCCCCGTACTCGGTCCAGACCCAACACCGTTCCCGCCATCGTCGTTGTCCTTGTCGATCGGGATGTCGTGGTCCTTGCAGAACTTCCTCACAGCATTGATCACGCATTCATGTCGCTGAACCTGGCGCCGCGAAAGGCCTGGGTGGCCGCGCGCAGCTGCGGGGCTTTCGCCGAGGGTCGCAGAGGACCTGCACGCCGGCCGAACATGGCGTTTTCTGGAGTCTCTTTTTCCACAACGTTATCGCACCTGGCAACTGGTCGTCACGCGCGTTTCATAACCTGAACCTGATGGAAAACGTGGGCCTCGCCTTTGGCCTTACGATTGCCGCGGGCGCGGCGACCATGGTGGGTGCTGCCGTGCCATTCTTCACCTCCACGACCAACAAGCCGGTTCTGGCCGCAGCGCTGGGGCTTTCCGCGGGCGTGATGCTCTGTACGGTTTGTCAGTCAATCCTTGACTACTACTGATCGTTTCCTTTCGTTCAGACGTGTCCTTTGTGGAGATCTTTAGCAAGAGCAAGTTTGCGTTCCATGACCTGCGCTGCTCAGAGCCCGACTCGGGCTGTGGGGCGGGCGAGCAGCCGTCCTCGTTGGAAACGACCGCGTGCTTTTTTGCTGGGGTCGTGCTGGTGATCATGCTCGACTTTCTCGTGCACTTTATGCAGAGCTGGGCTGCGAAGAAGGACGCTGCGCAGACGGACACTGCCCGGGATCCTTTGCTTGGGGTTTGTGTTTGTGCCGACGTAGCTGACCTGAACTTGAAACGCAATCCACAAAATTTAAGGATAACAGCAACAACAACAACAGCACGCTCTACAACGAGGACGGCCCAAGCGCGTCCTCCTCCTCCGATTCGGCAAGCCACGCGAACGGCGTCGGCAAGGGCATAAACAGCGACGACGATGCGGACGAGCAAGGCACGTCAGTGTCGTTCCTGCGGCACCCAATACAGTGGATCAAGGACGACTGGAAGGGACACCATCGGTCCAAGCACATTGTCAAAGTACGCTCGGGTCACTCACGAAACCAAAAGACTTAAACGCAACCGCAGTCCGAGGAGGAAATCAAGGGCCACGATGAACTGCAACAAGTCGGGCTCGTGACTGCGCTCGCCATCGCCATCCACAACCTTCCTGAAGGTCTGGCCACGTTCATGGCCACTTTGGACGACCCCACCGTCGGCGCGTCCCTCGCGGTTGCCATCGCCATCCACAACATTCCCGAGGGAGTCTGCATCGCCATGCCTGTCTACCACGCAACTGGTTCGCGCATGAAGGGGTATATCAGCTGGCAATGATTTTCCTGTCCTCATCTTATCTTTTCTTTTCTCTCCAGATTCCTCTTGGCGGCAATCAGCGGTCTTAGCGAGCCCGTCGGCGCCCTTGTCGGCTACGGCGTGATGGTCGCCGTTGACGACTTTTACCTCATGTACGGAATCATGTTTGGCATCGTCGCTGGCATGATGGTCTTCATCTCTATCCAGCAGCTGCTGCCGACCGCGCACCAGTACGGTTTTTTTTTTCTAAAATTTATTTTCCGCCCTCTTTTTAACTGTGGAAAATTTGCAGATTCGACCCAACAGACAAGTATGTCTCGTACGGCTGCGTCGTCGGAATGGCGATCATGGCAGCATCACTCCTTTTGTTTGAGATTTAACTTTGTAGACGTTTTGTCTTTGTGCATTACCACCATCCTTTATTTGTCACTTATCGCAATAAAAATATAGTTGTCAGAAAAATCGTTTCCGACGCAAGCGGCTGCTTCCTTCCTCGTCGTCGTCTTCCCCCCATCCTTCTTCCCAGCCACTCAGATCGGATCTCTGGGGGGCAGCCGAAGATGGGCCAGTCTCCGTGCGAGCAGCCTTGAAAGGCGACTGTCCATTCGCAGGAAATACTGGCATCCCCTGTGACGACATGCCAAACACAGGCGGCGTTTGCGACAGATCGTTCTGGGACGAGGGGACAGCAGAGACAGAAGCAGGCGCGGGAACAGGGGCGGGCTGATGCTGCTCATGACGTCGACGGACCAGCGGGACATCGTGCTCTTCATCCTCGTCATCGTCGCTGGTATCGTCCATCGATCGGGTTGCACCAGACAGACGACGACGAATCGCCTCTGGGCTCAGGCCGCGGAACGACGAAGGCACGGTTGGTCCTTGCTGTTGCGGTTGCAGCTGTGGTTGCTGGGACCAATCTGACAGATCGATGACCGGTGTGGATTCCTGTGGCTGTGATGGAACTTCTGCACGAGGCGATGTGGATGGACGCGGCTGCGGTGGTACGGCTGCCCCAGGCGATGACGATGTTGGCGTGCGAGGAACATGCTGCTCCTGCTGTTGCCGCTGCTGTGAATGCCGAGTGGTGGTACCCGCTTCCGATGTTCCCGTGACAGACGATCCGATCAAATGCTCGAGCCCAAGTCTTGTCAGCACGAGTTGTTCTGGAAGGAAAATAACCAAAAAATAGGTATATCTTGAAACCAGTTTGCATACCCTGTCGCGTGTACTCTTCAAGGGGATCGCGGGGGAATGACGTGTGAAGAGCCGAAAACGCGCCCAGAAGAGCCGACGCCTGCATCGACGACTCGACCATGACAACGGCCAGCACCGCGTCAACAACGAGGCACTGCTTGCGATACATCAAACGTGCATGGGCCTGCGATAGCCGAATAAGCGATTCGAGCATGCGGATCGTTGTCCTCGCGGCGTTGCGTGCGTCCGCCTGGCGCTGCATCTGGTAGTAGGCCAGGAGAACCTGCTCGGCCGGAGGGGTCAACGCGGGCTGGAACGACTTTACGTGCGAGATGTACGCTTGCAGTTTTGGCAGTGGCCACGCGTCTAGATCGCGCTTCACCAGCCCAGTGTCGGCGCGAAGGATGAACCGACTAACCATCCTGCAAAAGCAAAGAAAAAACAAACCCAAATAAGTAGCGCTACTATAAAGTAACGAAGATGTACTTGTCCCACTCTTCATTTTGCGTGTCCAGCAGGATCAAAACGAGATCAAATCGCGAAAGCAGTGGCGATGCGAGGGCAATGTTGACGGAGACCGACTGGGTTGGGTCGTATTTGCCGCGCGGGTTGGTGGCGGCCAGGATGGTGCAGCGCGTGTTGAGTTTGCAAACCAGACCTGCCTTGGCGACACTGAGCGTCTGCTGCTCCATTGCTTCGTGAATCGCCGTCCGGTCCTGGGGTCTCATCGATCCAAACTCGTCGATACAACATATCCCGCCATCTGCAAGCACTAGCGCACCCGCTTCGAGACTCCACTCGCCGCCGTCCTATATTTTTTTTTTGACTTCTTTAAACCGATGATTTTTTTTTTTTATATTGAAAAAAAGTACTTTACCTTGACGGCAGAAACCGTCAATCCCGCGTTCGTCGTGCCCATACCGGTGGTCATGACGGAGCGAGGGCTCAGGCGGGTTGCGTATTTCAGAAACTGTGATTTGCCCGTGCCCGGATCGCCGACGAGGAGGAGGTGAATTTCCCCTCGAACCCGCATGCCCGTTTTCTCTGTGTGCGTCACGCCGCCAATCAAGCACAGGGTGACTGCAAGCTTGATCAAGTACAGCCCAAACGTCTGTGGACATATGTGGCTGAGGATTTCGTTACGTCCTTTTTTTTTTTTTTGGATATGGTTAGCTCAGTTAAAAACACTGACGGCGTACCTTGCAAGGGCGTGTTCTCGTGCCGCCTCCAAAACTCGTCAAATTCCTCCTTGAGCTCATCCGTGACGACGACGCGCGAACGCTGGTCATTGTGGATCTCAATGTGGTTGGCGCGAATAAATAGCTCGACCTCGGGCCTCTCGAGCGCTACCATCGGCCTCCACCTCCTCATGACGATTCCGCTACGGAAAAGTATCAGAATACGTTTTTTTGGGGACTCTGCTTTCATTACTAGAGCGTGATGTCGTCCCCAGCTTTGCACACGTCAACAAGGTCGTCCTCAACGACGACGGCGATCGAGCGAGGTACCGTGCCAATCGTCAGCTTATTGACCTGCTCCTGCATCTTAATCTCCTGAAAGTCCCGGCATGCACCCGGGGTTGTTCCTAAATTAAAAAAACAAGCAAGGGGCGCGATGTTTACAAATACCACCTGATAATACTTGTACACGTACCGACGTCCTGGTGGACCATTGCAAACTTTGAGGAGTCGCACGCTTCTGACGCACAGTGAGTTGGTCTGGGTATGGCAAAGTACTGCTCGACGTCCGCCTGCACTGGAAACTGCCTGTCGCACTTGCTGCACCTGTACACACGCTCGGTCTCTAGCATCTTTATCATGCCCGTGCAGGTGACCGTCCCTGTTCATCGACCCAGTGTCTTATTAACCAGCCTGAATGCAATATGTACCACTGATGGCAATGAACCGCGAAATGTCGCTGCTGACGGGCATGGTGCTGCGGTAGTACTCTGAGCAGTTGGGCAAGTGACCCAGCCGCGGATGCACGTTGTGCTTGTACGTCATCGCTGCCTTGTACTGATGCCCCTCGAGCACACGGGACTGCGCGTCCAGCAGCGCCGACTCGAGCAGCGGGAGCATCTTGAGCGGCTCGGCCAGCAGCAGATTGCCCAGGTTTGCGTCCGCATCCGTCAAGCCCAGATGGTCGATCGGCACGGCGTAGTGCTTGAGCGGCTCGGCCTCCAGGAGCACCTGCTCGAGGTCGTCCTTGTTGCTCCTCAGGCAATACTGCACGAAAAAGTCTGCTTGCGTGCTTGCTTTTAAACGAGAGCACACAGGGCGTCGTGGTACCACGAATGGACGCCGGGTCTCCAACGTTCACACCAGTGCTTGTCCGCAGCATCTGCCGCAAAACAGCGTCGTTGTCTATTTGAACAAAGTGGCGCGCGCCAACTGCACGCGCCCACATTTGTCGCGAGCAGTTTGCCCATACCGTGTGCGTTCGGCGCGCACAGACCAAGACGCACAGGCGCCACCCGATCCATGCCTTACCCACAACAAAACTACCGTGGCGGCGGCGCCCAAGGCCACGCCCAAGGCCACGGTCACGCTGGCAAGCCTCAGCAGCGCGGCGGTGGCCACGCGCAGCACGCGCACCAGTACCAGCAGCAGCAGCAGCACCAATACGAGCAACCACATCTGCCCGACTCGCTGTCCAAGCGGCTGGGCGGACGGCTCAACGACCAGGAGTGGCCGCCGTCACAACAGCAGCAAATGCTGCAGGACGGGACCGCAACGCAACGACGAGGGGACATCAAGGACCGTCTGGGCCCCCGTGGGCCTGCAAATGCACCCCTGGCGCCCGTGATCGCAGCGCTGCCTGCCGAGCCCGCTGTTGTCGCTGAGCAGCAGCAGCAGCAGCAGGAAGCACCACGCAAAAGGCCGGTCGGTGCCTTTGCCCCCAAAACGCTGCAGCTGCAGCAATCCGTTCCTCCGCCTTCGCTTCCTCCTCCTCAAGCGCAGTTCCAACAGCAGCAGCACCAGTCGCCTCCTCCTCCTCCTCCTCCTCCAGTGGGGGTGTCCGCTCGTCAGTTTTCGCCTCCAGGGGAGCGACGCGGCGGACGTGACCCTCAAGAGCGTGAACGCGAACGCAGCGAACGCAAACATGAACGCAACGACGTGCGGGATCATCGCGAAAGAGACCGTGACTTTGAACGCGATAAGTTTAGAGATAGCCGCGAGCCGCCGCAGCAGCAGCATTATCGTGAGGAGCCTCAACAACAACCACGGGTGCGGGATCAGCGGGACTTTGTCGGCTACCATGTCCAGTTTGGCGGTGTCCCTGGCGGCGACCGATGGCCCCAGCCCGAGCGCTCGCCGTCACCCGTGGGCGACGGTGGTGTCTACCTTTCTCGGCGACCAACAAACTATGACTACAACCAGCAGCAGCAACTGCCGCCACTGCAGCCGCCGCTGCTGCAGCAGATGCATCGAGGAGGAGGAGGAGGAGGAGTTCCCCTGTCTTTTATGGATCCGATCCAAACGTTCGCGCCCCGCATGTTCGAGACACCCTCGCCCATGCTCCTGTTCCCGCCGCCGCTGCCGCCGCTCCACTTTGACTTGGGCTTCCCCCAGCAGCCACAACAGCCCATGCAGCACGAGCGCTTCGAGTCACCCCCTCTAACGGAGGAGTATTCCCCGCAGTACCCCCAGCAGCAGCAGCGGAAGCGACCTGCGCAGAGAGTCGAAGAAAAAGAGGAGGAGGAGGAGGAAGTCATCCCCCAGCCACCAGAGCCATGGAGGATCGAGATGTCGCGCTCTCGTAAACGCAAGTACTATTTCAACCCCGTCACAGAGCAGTCGATCTGGCCAAACACAGACGCGGCTGACGCGCTGTTCGTTTCGCGGCATCCGCAGCCAACGGAGCAACAGCCACAGCAGTCTCAGCAACCAGAAGAGCAACAGCAGCCGCCGCCGCAGCAGCAGCAACAGCAGCAGCAACACCAGGAACAGCCACCGCAGCCGCAGCCGCAGCCGCAGCAACCCATCTCGCAAAAGGACACGGAAGTGGCCAGCAGCGCACAAGCAGAGCCTGCCCCCAATGTACTGGCCCTCAAGGAGCAAGAGCAACCACATCAGAACGACACAGCCGAGTTGGCCTTGGCTGCCGCGACCGTGACCAAACGCAAGGCCGCGGCCTTGAAGCTGTTTGCGTCGGTGCTGTCACCCGAGCTGTGCCGAACGATGGGCCTTCAACTGACCGAAGAGGTCCTCAAACCTTTGCGGGCTTGTCTTGAAGAGGGGGATGCAAGTGCGGCCGTACCACTGGCACTGCTACAGTACGCCATTGATCCGACGTCCCAGCCAAACCTGGATCGCGCCACACTCCTTCGCTACGAGCTTCAGCGCCAGCTGTACAAGGTACTGCAGCATAAGAGTTTTTTTTTTTTCATCGAGTGAAATAATTTTCTTGACAAAAACTGAAATAATTTTCTTGACAAAAACCAAAACAGGGGTCTCTTTCGGCCATTACGGAGCGTTCGGTGTGGCCTAGTGCAGACGCCAAGTGGATCGAGTATGCAGCGTGGGATGTAGCTAGTCAAGCGGGTCAGCCAAGAGGCGCCGACGACAAGCGTGCGCGTTAACATTTATTGTCTTTACTGCTCTCAAACCTACATGTAGATAAAACTGATTTAAAGGAAACTAATTGGATTAGACGAGAGAAAAGGGGGGGAAAAGAAGGGAAGTACTGGTAAGCAAAGGGAAAAAAGAAGGGAAACAAGGAAAAAGTAGAAAACATTTTTAATTCCTTAGATGGTGGAGGCAAGGAGGTTCCGCTGATGGACGCGCTGCTCGTTCTCGACGCGGCGCATGTCCTCGGCCTTGAAACGATCCAAGAGGGTGTTGAGCTGCTCGCGGATCTCGCGCAGTTGGTCCTGGATCTCGTCGTTGTCGGCTTGCAGCGCAAGGGCACGGTTGATCGGCAGCCAGCAGACGTCGTCCTTGTTGTCGGCAACGTACTGCTCGTGGGCAGTGTAGTCGTCGCTGTCCTTCTCGCTCAGGTAGTTGAGGAAGAACAGGTACGACCACATGTTGTGATCCTTCTCGATGTGGGGGCCAAAACCGCCGCCCTCGCGGTCAAACTCATCTGCCGACAGCGAGCAAATGAAGCAACGCGATTTCATGTCCTAAAGGCGGTGGCAGATAATACGTTAATAAATAAGGAGATGAAAAAAAAAAGTGTGGGCACGTACGTCCTCGATCTGGAACTTTTCGTCACGGAGCTCAGAGAAGGTGTCGACAATGATACCAAAGACAATGTTGAGGGCGATGGTCGTGATGACGATAAAGTAGGAGATGTCGAGGAGGGCGCGAACACCGATGTACGACCATGTCGTGTTTCCGTTGCCGCTGAGCGTATCACCAATGCCACCACCCGCACGGAGGCCCGTGTTGAGCGACGTGACAAAGCACTCGAAAAAGTCGTCGCACAGCTGGATCGGGTTTTGGCTCGGGTTCATCTCATCACGGTAGTACGCAAAGAGGATGAGCGAGTACTGGTACATGATGATCACCATGAGCATAGCAACCATGAGTAGAGCGCGGCCGTTCTTGGTCACCGACTGCAGCACACGGACAAGCAAGTTGTTGTTGACGATCACATGGAGGAGGTGGAAGCCGTAAAAGTAGCCCTGGGTGAAGATGCCCGCAAACGAGAATGCGACGAAGATCAGATAGTACCAGAACTGTACACACACACACACACAAAAAAAAAAAAAAATAAAAAAAAATCGGTTAAAATTAGGGAAAAAAAGGTCGCAACGTACGTCGAGCTGAAGCCAGCTGCACTTTTCCTTGAGGGGGTTCCACTGGGTTGGCGGATTCGCGATATAAAACGTGACGGCGATCACAACGGAGGTGAAGATGTGAACGCTACCAGTAATGTACAAAAAGACGTTGTACCACGGCGGCACGATCGGGTAGGTATTGTCGAACGACTGATCAGAGGTCCTACGGGGTGGGGGGAAAGAGGTAAGGTGAATCCTGGGTGTTCAAAAGGTATACCAGGACGAGAGCATGACAATGTTGATGATCAAGGTCAGAAGGAGCATGAACCAGTAGATGTACTGATCAAGTTCGAGGATGAGCAACTGTAGTAGCAGCGAAGGGGAAAACGAATAAAATTTAATAATTTGTGCAGATTTGAAAACTATACCTTGAGAATGGGGCGTTCGACGAGGATGTCTTGGTACTTCATTTTGTCGAGGAAGTCATCGCCGCGGTCAAGGAAATCGCGGATCTTGTCCTGGGGCGTCGAGCGGTCCACAGACCAAAGGATCTCATCCTTGAGCTATTTATTATTTTTATGTAGTTGTTTGTTAGTCGTGTGCTTGAATTCATTCATCACGCTTTACCTCGTCACGAAGGTTCTTACGCATGCGGCCAATGGGGAAGTAGACCTTTTGGAGCTCGTTGTCGTGCCAGATCTCAATGTGTTCGGTGCCCTCCCGGTACTCCTTGATCATTTCATATTTCTCCCTGTCCTTCCTTTCGTCAATCTGGAGTCCAAGCTCCTCTTCAATGTTTTCACTCTCGAGAGGCTGATAAAATGAGAGGAAAAGAAAAAAAAAAAAAAATCAGTGCGCTGTGACCAACAAACATTTCAGCTCGCTTACATTGAAATCGCGGAAGCGACACAGGATCTTGTAGCAATTGAATCCAACGCCGCTCTCGGGGCCCGACAGGGTGTACTGCTTGTCAAAGAGGACCTTGCGAATGGCATCGAGATCCAGGACGACAAAGAGCTGTAAGAATATTTTGTTTTCAAAAAAAAATACTGGAAGAAACACATTTTTGAAGTTACATCTTTGGCGAGTCGCGCTGCTTCGACGCCGTTCTCTTCGAGCAGAGTGGAAGCGAGCAAAACTGCGCTCTCTTTGACATCGGCAACAATTTCGGCTGTGCAATCGCCGTAATTCGGCTGGCGGATCAGATGGTTGATGATGTCGACAATCTTGGCGTCAAAGATCACGCCCTGGTTGCAGCGGTTGCCAATGGTGACCTCGACCAGGGTATTCAGGTTTTGGATCACGAGGGGGGCGCTGTCCATGTCGACGTTCAGGTAGATTACTTGCAAGTACTCGACCGCTTTTTGGACCTGATCAAATGAATTAAAAATACATTTTGAACTTTCTTTTGGCACAGCTTACCAAGTTGACAGACTTGATATTGTCAGGCTGCTTGGAAATGTAGTTTTTCATCTTTTGGTTTTGACCTTCGCAGAGCAGCTACACCAAGAAAGAGTCCCCCCCAATTCGGCTCAAAAAACAAAACAAAAACAAATAAATTACCTGAAGAATGCGCAACAACTCCTTGCTGAGCCCAGCCACAGCAGTGAATTCAACCGGAGGTCCATTCGACTCCTCTTCATCTACGAGAGCGCTCGAGTATTAAGAGGAAACAGTATGTGAGGAGGCGTACCGTTCTTCAGATCCTCTTCAAGGAGATTGAAACTCGACATTTCCATCATAGATTTCTTGCCACCGCCGTCAATCAAAGCATCTTCATTGGGGACAGATCCGTTGGCACCCGAGGATCCTCGGAGTGTAGCACTCCTCACGGTCTTGTCAACAAGCTGTTCAAGTGTTTATTTAAAACAAATAAAATAAATGCTTTTGCTCGACGTACCGCTTTGCGGGCAGCCTGCTCCTTCAACTGCGCCTGCATGAGCGAGCGGATTTCCTTGATGACGCCAGCAGAGTCAATCAAATGGGTTTGGACATCGATGAAGAAGGACTCGTTGCGGTTGCTAAGGAAGTAGTCGTACAGAGAA
>Ga0302233_10001561_pt1 | contig 15734 bp, 21 predicted proteins | sample II_Palsa_N3_1_FD_193516 | JGI IMG/M metagenome (GOLD analysis project Ga0302233, IMG submission 193516) | Peat permafrost microbial communities from Stordalen Mire near Abisko, Sweden - II_Palsa_N3_1 | ecosystem: Environmental > Terrestrial > Soil > Palsa > Peat permafrost | place: Sweden... | reverse complement strand
TTGGCGTGATTTGAAATGTTATGGGACAAAGAAGGGGTTAACTTAAAAAATCCCAAATAAATTTTCGTACAGGTTTGAGCCGCTTTGGGCGCTCGAGGCGCCGTCCGCCGTCGCTCCCAGGGAGGTGGCAGATAAGTCTTGATGAGATTGGTGAGCTTTTTGTCGACGTTGACGCAATATTTTTTGCCACACTAGATCAGGCTGGTCACGTGATGGCCGATTGTTTTTGCGTCCCATCTCCGTGAGCTCTGCGGATCCCGAAGAGCGACTTGTACGGCAGACTCGCCGACACAGACACAAGCGAGGCTCGAAATAAAAATTTTCTCCCTTCCACCACAGAGGGGTTCCATTTTCCCGTTTGGTTGTAAGTCAGGGCAATGCAGTCGTCATTGGCAGCAACACCGCGGACGCTGGCCCTGCAGTCGCCGCCGCAGGGTGACGCGGTGGATGTGGATGAGGAGGCCGACGGACTGCTCAAGAAGCATACCGTGTTTGAGATACGGTCGTTGGAGAAGCGGACTCGGTACTATGTGTGTCTACGGCTTCAATCTAACGCAACACTCAGTGCTGACATTGAGCGCAAGAAGCAGGAGCTGCGCCTGACAGTTGGGTAAGACAAACCAACAGCCCCCAACTCGATCTCTTCTTTTTTTTTTTCTTATGCTTTTGTCGTTGTGCAGTGAACGCTACCGCGACCTTATCCAGGCGGCCGACTCCATCACCGACATGAAGACGTCGATCGCCACCGTCCACTCGGTCCTGCAGGACGTGCGCGCGAGCTGCAGCATGGAGCAAGTACGCAAGCCCGTGAGTAGTAGCGGCGCGAGCAGCACACCGACGACGACCACCATGTCTGCAGTGGAGAGCATGACTGGCGTCCCCAAGCACCAAGCACACATGTTCCGCGTGGCCGGACAGATCAAGCTGCTCGTGGACACGCCCGAGCAGGTATACCCGCTGTATCAAATGTTTTTTAATGGCACTTGAAAAAAATAATTTAGATTTGGCACTGCCTGGAGGGCAAACGATACCTGACCGCGAGCATGCTGTTCCTCGTCGCGCGTCAAGTGTACAACAACTTGAGCCGAACAGATGATCAGAGCGACTTTAATGTGATGGTACTACTGTCGCCATTGCCCTTTTATTTATTTATTTATTTATTTATTTATTTATTTATTTATTTATTTATTTATTCTTCGTTACAAATTACGTACTAGAAACGATTTCCTGTCGTCGTGCGTCAGTGGGAGGCTGTGTCGCACTTTCGCAACGAAATCATTAGCGGCAGCAAACAGTTTTTGCACAACGCCAACCTGTCTGCACAAGAGGTTGCCGAGACGATTGCAGTGATTGTCCTGATTGAGCGACTGAGCTCCGCGGCCGCGCTGGACGAGTTTCTACGCGCCCGCCTGGCTGCCGCGAAAGCAGTCATCGACACTTCCAAGGCAGAGGCGGCCGACCCGAGCTCTGACGACGCGATTGTGGCCAAGCGCACCTTTGTCAAGCTCATCGATACTGTGCAGCTGACGTTGACCGATATCAAGAGTGTTTTCATCGGCGAAGGCAGCACTGCGGGAGGCGAAACAGATCCCACGGGCGCCCAGAGCTTGCTTGCACAGTGTCTGCACTCACTCTCGTCTGGACGTGGTGGGGCAGTACCCTCGATCTCGCCGTCATCCTCGTCCAACCTGACGCAGAGCCCCAACGCGCCTCCAGAGGCTGCGTCGTCCTTCATTTCAAACCTTTACTCGACCAAGACCAATGTAAGAGTGGACTGTTGTAGTACTTTTTGACCTTTCACTATTTAGATCCACCTACTCTCTCGATACTTGCCTGCGTCCGTGCAAAGATACACGCCTTTCCTTGGAACCAGCAATCTCGGCGTAGCCCTCTCTGTCGTGCAAAAGCAAACCAACGCGCTCTTCCTGGACGAACTACGTGCGTTCCTTCGTGATAGCCCACAGGCAAAGCAACTCTTTGCACGCTTGAACTCGGGGCGCGCTTACAGCATTGTCCATGGCTCAGTTCTGGATCGGCTCCAGGGCATCGAGGTCGCCTCAGCCGAGGAGGGCGAACACATCGAGTGGCCTGCAACCTGCACCCAAGTGCTTGGCAAGGTTTTGTCGACTTGTTTTTATAATGTTTTTTTTTTTTAAAAAAATAAATAAAAAAAAATGATGTTAGAAATTGTCTATTTGGCACGACATTCTGCGACCGAGCTTTCAAACACAAGCCTTCGCCCTCATCTCCAATACATTTGCCTCCTTTGTGCGCCAGCCCGAAACGTTGCTTCCCCCCTTGCTGCAAAAGGCAGCGCAAGGTACCTTTTTTTTTTTTTTTTTTTTTTTTGTCAAATCCGCTTAATCGGCTTTTTTTTTAAGAACCTCGAGTTGGAAATGTGATCTGGAATGGTGGCGGCGACAGTTCTGTTTCTTCAAGGGCATCTGGTTTGCTCCCATCAAGTCAAGTCGTCGTACAGGGTTTTGAAAGCGCGCTTTCAGCCGTCGAAGCCGACCTCAAGCCCATCTTTGTCATCTCCCCGAAATGGGATGTGTCTTTTGATGTCCAGAGGTGCGGAAAATTTATTTTTCGAGCACATGGCTAACCAATATCCCGATTCGGCCCGCAGTGATCAGCAGAAAATTCAGGAACAACTCAAGTCGGCTTGCATTGCGGCTGTCAAGTCGTACCAGAGTGCGCTGGATGGCCTCATCAAATCCCACCATGTTGTTGTTTCCTCGTCATACGATGACGTTGTACCTGGTATGGAGCGAAATCAATTGTGTTTTGCTGATTGACACGTCCGAATCCCCTACGTAGTCAACTTGCACGCTCTTCTTTTGTTGGCGCGTATCTGCCGTGCCCTGTCACAGTCGAGCACATCGTTAACGCGATTGATCAATTCCTCGTCGTTGAGTACGGTGGCGGTACCATCGTCAAGAAAGTACTCGCCCAAGTTTGACCAACTCTCCGCGTCCCCTGTGGCCGACGTGGTCCAGCTGCAGGGCCGCTTCCAGGATCTTTCTGTCCAGGCGCACGCAGACTGGATCCAATGGATCGTGTCTCAGTCCACGCAGGAGGTTGCCGCGTACATTCGCCAGGAAAACTGGAGTTTGGCCTTGTTTCAAACGCTCAGTTGGCAAGGTACTAGTTTTTTTTTTTTTTCCCCCTTCTGTTGTAGCACTGAATTCACAAATCCAACAGCGAGCGGCTTGGACGGAGGTGATACAAACCCAGACGACCTCGTCCGGCTTCCAGTTCAACCGTCGGTCCCCCTGTTCAAGGCTCTTTTCAAGTTGTGCGACCATTTGCAAAATATTGCAAGTTTCACTATTGAAAAGGTAAAGCGAGAACTTGATTCTCTTGCATTTATTTTCTTTTTCAACAACCAGCGTGTCGTGACAAATCTTCTCCTTGAGCTCTCGCGCAATCTCTTGCCCATCTATGAACAAGTCGTTCGGGGTCCCAACGACCTCATCGGCGACAAGGTAATTTTTTCTTTGGAAAAAAAATAAATGACAAAGTCTAAAACATACAAGGGCGCCCTCCAACTCTTGTTTGACGTGCGCCTGCTTCTATTGATTGTCCGACCGAGCTGGGAAGGTTCAGAATTGGAGAATCTGCTGGAGAAACAGGGACAGACGATCGTCCGCGCTCTGCAAGACCGTGTTGATCCTATCGACCTTGCTGTATCTGAGCCACCGCTCAATCAAAACATCGATCGCTACTACCAGCGATCGTACGTTTTGCTCGGACTTCTCCTTCCTCTCCACAGCAGGCCACAAGAGAATCGCAAGCTACGCGGGTCTGACCAGCCCAACATTTTGGCCATGTCTTCCAAAACCAAAGTCCGTAGTTTCAGCTGTTGTTTACTGATCCTGCCCCCAACAGAGATTCATTCACTTGCCCATCAGCGAAGGGACTCCGTTCTCCACACCTGCAGTCGCACAGGCCCGCATCTCGGCTCTTGTGGACAGCATCGGTGGTATATATATATATATATATATGTATTTTGCAACTCACCAGAAATCTAAACGCATTTCTTTTGCTTGGTATAGCCCCCCCGGGAGTGGCCTCGTCGCCATCCAGGCATCAGGAGACCCGACGCCTGGCAAAGCCATCCGTCCCAATCAAGATTTCCGCCGCCAATCGCTCCGCCGCCAAAACCACCAAAGCAGCAAAAGCGTCGACTGCTCTTGTCTCCGCAGCGCACGCCGATTCCCCGCAACAATCTGGGTATCCCTCTTGTTTCCTTCATTTCCTGGACTAAACATACATTACACTGTGCAGATTCTTCGGCTTTTCCATTTTCTAACGTCTTTTCAAAGAGTGGACAAAAAAAAATTTTATTACTGTACGGGAGATACATTATTTTTTTTAAAAAAAAAGATGTCCTGGCTAGGTATTGACTGTGTCTTGGCTACACTTGCTCGCCGAGCTGAACGGGTGTGTTACAGACGCCACAGAGTACGGCGACATGCCGGACCGGTACCAGAGCCATTCTGATGTGCGGGCAGATGCCATGTATGAACATCATCATGACGGCGTCGGCAGCGAGTTTGGGCTCCTCTCTCCTTCCCTTTCTCCGTTGACTTTGGCATCGACGCACAAACCGGCCACCTCCGCCGTTCCTTCGTCGGTGTTCCCTTTGCTGACTGTGCCGCGGGCCGCCAGGTCAGGCAAGGGCAAAAGCAAGAAGCAACAAGACAGGTCTGCAGGTACCAACCTGAATAGATAGCTTGCCCGCCTCTTTCCCTGCCCTTCTAAATATATGACTTGCAGACGATGACGACTGCTACGACGACGACTTTGTGCCCGAGTTTCAGCACCATCAACAATTCCAGCGCCATCGAGAGGAAGAGCAACTGGAGCTCCTGCCACACCAGCTTGGAGAGCCTGTGGACCTTTCTATGGTACCGAAAAGGCTGATCCAGGTTTTTGTGTGGCTTGAACAGGAAGGATACCATTAGGACACGCCGTACCAGATTCGCGTTACTGGCTTGCAAGCAAGCGGAGCAAAGTCGCGAGTGGAGACACACATCAGACTATGCGTTCAGTTGCTGACCAAAACGGTTTTTTCATTGTGCAAGTCGACAACTAAAGCGTTTTGGTTTATTTTTTTTTTCAGGGTGAAAAGGTGACAGACTGGAAGTACCTCAATGTGCCCCCAAGCCTGTTGTCCAAGGATCGCATCAAGCCAATGATTGGATGTATGTGAATACTTTATCCAAAAAAAAAAAAAAAAAATAAATAAATAATATGCAAAAATAAACTACTCTCTTTAACGCTAGTCGAAACTGGAAACGGAAATCGACCTTCAGACGCCAACTGCACCCTGACCCTCGGCGCCATCGTCATCTGCGCGTCCAATCCTAGTTTTGCGGTGTCCGCATGCGAGGCCTGCATCATCCGTGAGCGGAAGAGAGCCTTGAAACGCAAGGAAGGTTTGAAGAATAAGCGCGTGCCCGTGTCGCCTTCGGAGAACAAGCGTACGACTTTTTCCCACCCCCTTTTTTTCTTTCTTAGTAATGTGTGGTTAAAGCAGTGCCCTCGGCGAGTCAAGAATCGCTTGATGCGGTTGCTCCTCCGCTTGTGACACCGACGGTAGAACACGAACCCCACATCCTCCAGTTCAACTGCGCACCAACGATCCTCTTTACCGGCGGCGACTCTGTCTTGCCAACAAGGATAACCTGCTATTGCCGCCATCACCGTGAAAAAGTCGGCTTCCGGTAGGCACACACCACAAAGAAGACATAAAAAAAGTCTTACTACGAATATTCTGTCTTTAGTATTCTCTTCACCCTGACCAATTCAGCGGGCGAAAAGGTGGCAGCGGGCTTGTCGCCTCCTGTGTTGATCACGGATGATCACAAGTCAAAATCATCGGGGACAGGGACAGGATCGCCGTCGACGAATGCGATCAAGCGTTCGCGGGAGGACTCGCTGAGCGACGAGACGGCCTCGTTGATGCCGTATCCCACTCCACCACCCACCATTTCACGATCGGCGTCCATCTCGTCTACACCACCGGTCTTGAAAACAGAGGACTTGGATGAGGACATAATTGCACAACCAATCGTCGTCCCCCTCACGAACAAGTCGCTGGCCTGGCAAAACAGCAGCCGACCAGTCTATGCAAGCGGCACATATGTGCCGCAACTCAAAGTCGTTCCGCCCTCGGTATGCTTGCTGAAAAAAAGAAAATGCTAATTTTTCAATAAATAAATAAAAAGAATCCAAGTGGCAGTGCAATGCACGCACAAAATCGATCTCTCTTCAGCGAAGTAGAGGACCCCTCTTTCTCGACGCCTCCTCGCAAGGCCCTCAGAGTGGAGGAGTCCAACCAGAGCTCACCGTCCAACTCGATCGGTGTGTAGTTTTGAGACGTTGTAGAATTAATAATTAATGAAAATTGCAGACAATCTACCCGAAATCAGCCGAGTTGTCCCGTCCGAAGGACCAATTGCAGGTGGCATTGAGGTCACCGTCCTTGGCTCGGACTTTTATGGTATAAAAATCCCCCGAATGCCTGAGCACTCATCACATCAATCAAACACGTTTCAGATGGACTCGTCATCAGCTTTGGCGGAAACGACGCTTGGTCTACAATGTGCTGGTCACCCACTACCTTGGTCTGTATACTTCCACCAGCGGCCACGTCTGGTGTCGTCGCTGTCACCGTGCGGAGCCCGAATGAACGACCGAGAGCATTTGATGCTGCCACGAGCAGGCAAGAGATCCTGGCCTCCCTGGCCTCGGTTGACTCGCCAGAGTCGAGCACGTCTGCCGCCCCTGCTCTGTTCAGATACAAGGATGGTACGAATGGTTTTTTTTTTTTTTCCCTCTACCGCCCAGTCTTGACCGATTAAAAATGGTTTATATTGTTGCACGATCAGAGTCCGATCGTCAACTCATGGAGCTTGCTCTTCAGGTCGTTGGAATGAAGATGACCGGCAAGTTTGAAGACATTCGTCAGGTATAGTTGAAAGCAATGTGTTATCATCTAATGACTAATTTAAAAAAAAAAAAATAGATTGCACGCTCGATTGTACAAACGAATACCGAGCCTGACGAGGACATCTCGTTCATGCTGGTATGTAAACTTTTTAAGATGTAAAACGACTGATGCGCTGTCTGGGACAGAACTCGATGCAAGAGATGGCACATGTCCTTTCAGACACCCGCACGCCTCTGAGCCTCGAGCAGCGTGTCATGTTTGCCCTTCACAAGGCCCTCTCCTCCTTTGAGACCGACTTTTACGTTGACATTTCCGTCCAGGTGGCCTTTTATTTATTTATTTATTATTTATTTATTGCAGCTGACCCTCCACTGCTACAGAACTCTGTTGGCTTGTCCATGCTCCACCTCGCGGCCATCTTGAACCAGCCCGCTTTGGTCAGCTTCCTTGTGGAGCATGGAGCTGACCTAAACCTGCAAGACAACAATGGCTTCACCCCACTGCACCACGCCATCTGGTCGTCCTACCCAGACATTGTTCGCGTGCTTTTTCATGGTACTAAACGTTTGCAGGCCTCGGAGTTTTTAAATTTGGGTGCATCGTAGCGGGAGCCAAGGTCAACATCCGCAACTCGTATGGCAAGTTGGCAATGGATCTGGCCGAGACGACGGACGGCTCGCCTGCTCTGGACATGATTCGCCGCGCTTCTGAGGACTCGATCCAAGCAAGTGGTGACGCCGGGCTGTTGTCCGCTGCGTCCTTTGAGGCCGCGAAGAACCATCTGTTCCGTCTTTCGACGATCTCGCTCTCGTCGTGGACGCCGTCAATGTTCATCCCCATGAACATGCCCAACTTTCCTCAGCTCTCGCAGCAGTTGCAAGACTTGGCGCACTTTCCCCAGTTCTCGCAGCAGATGCGCGAGTTTGCCCACTTCCCCGACCTCCCCGCCCTCGCGGCGCAGTTCCCTCCTGCGCACCACTTTTTCGACGCCTCCAAGTTTGTCGGTTCCCTGGGCGGCAACAGCAGCATGGTCGCTGATCCCAACTGTGCATCGACGGCGGCCGCCCCTTCAAGAGTCACTACGGTGGAGAAGGTCCGCCGAAGGAAACGCGACCGCATGCTCTACAACTTTTGGATTCCTGTCCTTTGTGGTAACTATCGCCCTTCCACCATCCAGCAAAATAAATTAAATAAAATTCAATCCCTAGTTTTGGTGGCACTAAGCTTCCTGCAGTTCTTTCGAGCCAATCCCATCCTGCGCGAAAGTTTTGTGGAGTACCTCGGCGTCGAGATAGTTGTCTGATCTGTTGATTGTTCAGCATTGACTTTTATGTAAACAAGAATGTTACAAGTCTATTTGGAATTGCGTAGCGAGTTCAAGAAATCACCCATGTCGGCCGTGACATTTCGCTGCGCCGGATTGATCACGTTTGGCGGCCTCCTTTGATTTTGTCCTCGTTGGAGCTGCTGTGGCTGCTGCTGCTGTGGCTGTGGCTGTGGCTGTGGCTGTGGCTGTGGCTGTGGCTGTCTCTTGGGCTTGGCGGTTAGTTCGGCCCAGGCGCTTTGTTGTGCGGTTTGCAGGACGGTTGGCGGCGTCACCTGGACGAAAAGGCTTTTGTTAACAAACAGTCATCTTCCCCCCCCCAGGCACTCACTCGTGTGGTCAGCTCGTCATAGGCGGTCATGGACGGCTTTGCGGGGGAGGATTCCGACGCCTCAAGATCTTCGCCCTCTGAAGAGCCTTTGCGTGACGGTGGTTTATCTGGGGAGGACATTGAGAGGTCGAATCGCTGGATGAGATGTGACCGCTGCTTGTGCATTGCTTTGGCCTGTTGTTGATGCAACTGTTGCTGCCTCTGCCTTGCGTCCTCCTCTTCTTTCTGTATCGAATCTTGGCCGATGTAGTCCAGCACAGCTTGAAACGTCACCAGAGCAAACCTAGAGTTGACCGTAAGATTATTTGCAATCACCGTTTATTTTTTTTTTTCACGCACCCCAACGGAGACGACGTCTGATCGGTCAAGAGAAACTCTTTGGTGTATAAAAGGTTTGTTCTCAGCGAGCTGTGGGCGTCCTTTGCTCGGATGAGAACAAACGCGAGCAGAGGGATCATGTCGTCCGTTGTGAGGGAGGCGTCGGCTTTCTTTGTGCCGCTCGCGGCCGAACTGGCGGCCGAGGAACTCCTCTTATCGTTATGCATGGATATACTCATGGCGATCGCTGAGAGTGTGTCTTGGACGCACTGGCACTTGTCCAATGGAGTCTTGTGCTGGTCGAGCACAGACAGTTTGCCAATGGCTTCACCCAAGAGCTGTTCCGACACGTGAAACTCGGATCGGACCCCCAGCGTTCTCAGCGAGATTGACCGTGCATGCAAATCTTGCAGTTTTGTAGCCAGCAACCGGTCCTCTATAAAATATTTTAGGAAACAGTATAGTCGCTAAATAAAAAATACCTTGACTGTAAAAACCCTTCAGGGTCGAGAACACGTGGTCACCAATTATACCCATCACAAGACTCTCTGTGAGCTCGGCAAAGAACGTTTGAGTCTTTGCGTCCTGGTGCAATTCTGCAATCGCAGCGCTTTCGTCCAACAGAATCTGCAGAAGGAAAGTTAATAAAAATTGCAAGAATTTCTTCCGACTACCTGGCAGGAACGGTCATATAGTTGCCGGGTCTTTTCGACAGTGTGATTGAGGTAGCCTTTGACGATCATGTATGTCCTGCAAAATTCCAATCCGATTTTGGTGATCTCAGTCACCGCACGCGCTGTGTCGGGCAGACTCTTGATATAGTCCATATAGCTGTATGTGTGTGACTTTGGATCAGTCGTGTCCCTGAGACAAGAAAATACCTGGCGAGGTTTTGGTGCTGAGAAAGCTTGACAATGATTGAAGTGGCTGCAGACACGCCGGGCGATCCAGTTGGGTCAGGCTCACCGTCCACGAGCCCATCCAAGCACAGCACCTTGAACGGGCGATACTCGTCATTGTAATGCAGCTCTTCAAACAGGATCTTGACCGTGCGCTTCTGCTTGAACCCTACGACAAGTAAATTGTCGCCCTGCTATTGATACTTTTACGGTACCATTGGCCGTCGTCAGAAGGTTCCCATCGACCGAGAGAGTCTTCCCGTTGAGCGTTTCTAGTTCATCTTGAAAGTACGGGGAAGGCTTCATGATGTGCGAACGGAGTATGTCCAGCGATGGCTGCCACGCTGCGCCAAACAGTGACTGGTCAGGCACGCAGATCCACATGCACTGCGCAGAATTACGTTTAGGGGCTAGCACACGACGGACAAGGGCCCGAGTTTACCTGGCGCGATGCGGTCGTGTAGATCTCGTGCTGGGCTCGCACCGCAGCAAAGAATGGATTGTCCTGGAGGTCGGCCAACACGTTCATGGCCGTGTCAGTTCAAAGAAAATACGCCATTTATGTAGAGGTTGGCACCCATTCTTGAATAATGATCAAAAAAAAAAAAAAAAAAAATCGGAAAATAATATATATATAATAAGGCCGTCTACTGGACGATGTCCGATGGCAGGTGGAGATGCTGCGAGATACAGGCTAAAAGTTCTGGGCGGCGACATGGCTTGACGAGATAGTCGGTCATCTTGACCTCGCGGGCCTTGTTGCGGTATTCGTCGCGTGCGTTGCCGGAGAGACCGATGATGATCGTGGGGTACGGGTGTTTCTTGTCGCGTTCCAGCTCGCGGATCCGTGCGGTCGCACGCAACCCGTCCATCGTGGGCATCTCGATGTCCATGATGATCACGTCAAAGGGGCGGTCGGCCCCCTCAAACACCTCCACGCCCTGCAGCCCGTCTGAGGCCAGGGCAACCGAGAACGTCACGCTGGCCGTCTGGACGCTCTCGAGTTGTCTCTTGAGAATCATCTGGTTGATGTCATTGTCTTCGACAACTAGTTGAAAAAACAAGGTTACAAAGAAGAAAAAAAAAAACTTCAGGTATTTTCCTGCTCAAGTTCATACCGAGGACGCGGACCGTTCGCTGATGATCGCTGTCTCCTGATGGCGGCTGTTGTATTATTGTCGCCTCGACAAGAATAGCCTGCGGCGGGGTTGAGGTCGAAAGAGGCGTAAAGCGAAGCGCCTCTGACGGCGCGTTCACTGCGGCGCCCGTGGCTGCAGCAGACCCGACGCCTTGGAGGAGGTGCATGCGCAGGGTCGACGAGGGAGGCGAGACGAGATCGCGGCTGATTATACTGGAGATCTTGTCCTTGTCGACGACCGAGTCGGGCGAGGCATGCGACACGGGTATCTCGATCGTGAAGGATGAGCCGACGCCCGGCTCGCTGGAGCCGTTGATGGTGCCGCCGAGGAGGTCGAGCATTGCTTTGCAGAGGAAGAGCCCCATGCCCGAGTCACCGTAGCGGCTGTGCGTGCGCGAGTTGGCCTGACCAAAGGGCAGGAAGAGCTGGTTTATTTCGTTCTTTGAGATTCCTACTCCAGTGTCTTGAACAGACACGACGAGCTTGCTCCGTTGTCGCTGCTGCTGCTGCTGCTGCTGTTGTTGTTGTTGTGGTGGTGGTGGCGAGGCTGGTGGCGATGCGACGTCGATCAAGTCGACCAGGACATTTACTCGACGCACGGCACAGCCGCGGGTGAACTTGACCGCGTTCCCGATCACGTTGAGCAATATCTGCGCGATCCTCTGCGAGTCGGAGCGAAGAAGCACCGCGGCTCCATTCAGACCTGCTGAAGCGGATGGCGAAAGTGTTTGGGTCAGTTCAATGTCGTACAGCTGCATTTCGCCGCGCAGCATCGACACGACGGCCTCGACGACGTTGCGCAGGTTGAAAACGGTTTCCTTGGAGGAGGCAAGAATTCAGTAAAAGGGTGGGCATGAAAAAAAAAATTTTTTTTTTTCAATTTCCTGTACGTACATGAAGCGAGGGCTGGCCAGTCTGCATCTGCGAGATATGGAGGACGTCATCGGTGATCCGCCTTTGATGGAGGAGACAGACGTCGATCGAGTGGAAGATGGACTCCTCGGCATGAAGGAGGCTGTTTATTTGCTCGACAGAGGAGGTGATGAGAGGGTGTACTTGATCTGGCGGGAGGGTGGCGGTGATGGTGTCGATGATGCTGCGGATACGTGCCTGCTGCTCGAGCAGATGGTCGAGGTTGTTGATGATGCCGTTGAGGGGGTTGCGAACCTCGTGGCAGATCATGTCGACAAAGGCGAGCTGCTCGCGCTGGTGAAACTCGGCCTCGCTGGCGCGCTGGGCGTTGGCATCGGAGGCCATCTGGAGTGCCGCAAGCTTTTGCTCGACGAGGACCTTCCGCTCGGTCAGGTCCGTGAACGAACCGACGAGGGTGTGCGTTGGGACGCTATCGTTGCTACTGCTGTTGTTTGTGTTGGCAAAGGTTTGCACGTAGAGCCAGAGCGTGAGCCCGTCGTTTGGCCGGATGAAGCGGAACTCGCGCGACATTGCGAACACGGGGTCTGCACGCGCCTGCCGCCAAAGTGCCTCCACCGCGCCGCGTTCCTCTGGGTGAATGTGGTTCATCCACGAGTCGACGTCATCTCCAGCCTCCGGGTTCAGTCCGCAGATGGCCAGCCACCGGTCGCTTGCGTACGTGATACGACCCTGTGCATAGAAAAAAGAGTTTTTAGTTTTCTCTTTTTAAGCCTTAACGCACGCTATTATCGGCGAGGAATACTGCCGATGGCATGAGGTTGGTCAGGCTGTAGAGGTCGTTTGAAAGATTGTTCATGGCATTGTTTTGTTCCTCCAAGAGCGCGAGCGTTCGCCTGTTGGTCGTCGGATTCAGAAACATTTGTTTCAATATGGCGTACCGGACGCGATTCTGCAAAGGGAAGGCAAAGAAGAAGGTTGCCATGACGAGCAGGCCGAGCATTAGGGACATGAGCACGACCTGGTGCGACTTTGCGATCGCGATCCGTCCAGCGATGTCCTCACCGACGGCTTGTCCAACCGCGTCGAGGTCGCTCACGACCGTCCAGAATGCGGCCGAGAGCAAAGGGACGAGCACGACGACGGTCATGACACAGAGCAGCCGCAGCCGCACCAGACCTCCACTCACGTTCTTGACGAGGCGAAGTCTTGTCAATGCGTGTCGCTGAGTCAAGTTGTCCACGGTGTTTGTTTCAGAACGGAACTTATTTTAAAAATAGAGCACCTTGTCGTCGGAAGTGCTGGGCAGGGCCTTGCGCACCTTTTGCGCCGCCGCCGCCGCTGCTGCTGCTGCTGCTGTTGCTGCTGCTGCTGCGGACGGACCTGGCGGTGCTGCCATTGGGTTGGTCTCGGTCGTCGTTGACAACGACTTGGTTACAGTCGTAGTTTGGTTTGACATTTCCAACGCCTCTCTCTGCAGAAAACCACGAGTGACCGAGCAGCCGGGGTGGGTGTGGGTGTGGGAGGGCAAAAGAGACACCTGGGGCCTCTCTCCCGTGACGCACACGCGAGCCGAGGAAATGAGGAAAAAAAAAAGTGGAAGGGCTTTTGTTTTTCCGGCGGGGGCGAGACCACCACGATGCGATCGTGAGCCCGGGCTGGGCAGTTTTTATTTATTTAAATTCAAAGCCGGGCTCATCCAGGTTAACTTCAGACTTCAGTTACACAGCCACAAATCCATCGCTCTTTGACGACGCTGCAGTCAAAGACGGGCTTGAGGAGGCGCTCGTTGACGATATTGTGGACGCGACACAGCCACTGGATGAACGTGTCCTTGGATTCGAGCTCGGGCGGATTATTGGCGAGCAGCTTTTGGAACTCGCTCGCGCAGTCCCCGCCTGCCGAAGCTCGACTTTTAAATAAATAAAAAATTGCAAAGTAGGCGATAGTACGTACACGGATAGAGCATCGACAAGAGGTGGATAAACTGGAGGGCATCCGCTCGCTGCTCCTCGGATGGTTCGTCGGGATATCTTGCGGCCATCGTGTGCAGCTACGACAAGCGAAGAAAATAAAAATCACGTTCGCTAAAACGAGTCAAACCAATGTCCACGTTGACCGGCCCAGCTCTGCACGCACGGTCGCGTTGCCAATCTTGGAGTTGTAGACGACACCGCTGGGCAAGGTCTCGTAGCGCTTGAACGACCTGGGTGCTGCCGGTCGCTCGCCGCCCTCCAAAGCATGCCTTTTTGAGGCCGTACTTCCCTCCGAGTCGGCATCTTGCACGCCCCTCGACAGCAAGAGGACGGCACCCACAAATAGTACTATCGCCAGCAACAGTGGCACAGCCCCCCCTATCCTCATCTTGCAAGGCTCGCGATGCCGTCGTGCACGTTGACCGATTCTTTTCTTTCCGGCACAAAAATGCTCATATTTTTTTTTTTGACAGGCGATCGTTCTCAGTACAAAATAAAACTTCCATAAATTAGACAAGTTCGTCAGGGTTGGTGCAGACATGCCAGGTGCCGGTTTGTTGGGTGGCAGCTGGCTGGATCTGGGGTGGCATGGACGATGGCTCCGAGAGATCCTCCTTGACGTCGAGGAGCGAGAACGAGGGCGGGAGGGTCGAGGCGGTGCTGTAGTCTTGAGCGCCGACGGAAACGGTGACTGGGGGCGGCTGCATGCGCCGGAGGAGCAGGTAGCCCGCAGCGGTGCCTGCGAGCATCGAGAGGAAAGCGACGCGGCCGGGGGTGAGGACGCAGATGTAGAAGCACAGGAAACGGATGCCGAGCTTGAGCGTGTGCTCCAGGGTGCGGATGAGCTGTTCACCCCATGGATACTTGACTTTGAGCCAGAACCGCATACGCTGCGTCGACCTGATTTATTTTATTTTATTTATTTATTTATTTATTTTTAAGCCGGTTCTCATACTGCAGCGGTGCGTTCTCGATGGCTTCTTGGGCACAGACGGCGTCTTGCACACGGTGCGACGCCTTGAGCGCCTCGGCGAGGAAAGCGAGCAGGAACACGCCGACGCTGAGCGCTATTGCAGACCGTCATTGTGAGCAAACAAAACACCCAACACCACCAACGTACCAATGTAGGATGACAGGGCCCACTGGTCCTCGAGAATCGACTGTATGGGGACGTCTCCACCCATCGCGATCGAAGTCAGCTGCTGCTGTGATTGTGCGGTAAACATGTTTTGCTGCTGTTCTTGCTGTTGCTGGTGTTGCTCCAATTTGTGCGCAGCCTCAGTCAGGGTGGTGATGATCCTCACAATGTCCTCCGGGAACTGCGCCGATGAACCTGCAGCGACGGCTTGGAAAGTGGTGGTCGTGGTCGTGGTTCTGCTGGCCATGATTTCCTACTCCTTTCTGGTTGCACGTCACTTTAGGAGAGATGATGTGGGCGTCAGAGACAGGGTGAATGATGTTAAAGGAGGGCCAAAAAAAAAATTTTTTTTTCTTTATCTCGAGAGCAGATGAGGGAAGGGGGGAGAGGATACCAAGATAGCGAGCAGTAGCCACAGGAGAACCAGCAAACAATGCAACACAACGACAAATTGCCTCGACAAAATCAGACAGAAAACAGAACAACTCGGAAGGCAAAGTCAACCAAAGAGGACACGGATACAACAGCCTAACTGCCCCAACTAACTCGCCCTTTGTGCGACGGCGGGCGAGCGAGAGCACGCTCGTTAAAAATAGGAGTCCGTCTGAAGTCACAAATGCGGCCAAAGATAACGACGACAGAGGCTTCAGCAGCAATGCACACGCAGTTCGACAGAGAGCAAGCAAAAACTAGAGACGTCACTCCCCACAACAACAACTGCCTTCAGTGTTTTCCCTCGCGGTGCCCTACACACACAAAAATGGGCTTCTGTTTCTGCA
>Ga0302233_10001557_pt1 | contig 15770 bp, 25 predicted proteins | sample II_Palsa_N3_1_FD_193516 | JGI IMG/M metagenome (GOLD analysis project Ga0302233, IMG submission 193516) | Peat permafrost microbial communities from Stordalen Mire near Abisko, Sweden - II_Palsa_N3_1 | ecosystem: Environmental > Terrestrial > Soil > Palsa > Peat permafrost | place: Sweden... | reverse complement strand
GGCCCCCCCCGCCCAATTTGCCCTCTTTTCGCGCGCCACTTGTGCTGTTTTTTTTATCACAGAGCTCTCTTTTCTCCATTCACCTTTTTACCCTCTTTCCTTCCCCCAAACAAAAAAGAGAGTGGGGTGAAATGGACCCGCCCCCTCCCAGCAACGACGACAAGTGCAACAGCAAGCCGGGGCACACGAGCCCCGGCAAGAAGCCCGGCTCTGGCTCTGCCCGTCGTCTCTTCAGCACCGCCGCCTCGTCCTTCCCGTCACCCTCGCCGTCTTTATCGACGACGCCAACCTCCAGCCCCAGCAGCGCAAGCAAACGCAGCTTTGAGCTCGTGTTTGCGTTCCACCAGGGCGAGGAGGACGGCGAGGGCCCCGGGATCTTTGCCAGCGGGGCACTCGACCGCCGCCACATGCATCTGTTGGAGAACGTGTCCAAGGACAAGAGCAACGACACGATCGACAAGCTGGTACGTGTTGCTCGTCTTCTATTTTAACCCTAACCCCCCTCCCGTGCCAACGCTAGAAACTATCGCTGAGCACGCCGCCCGTGTCGCCCTCGCTGTCCTCCATCGGCTTGGCCCCTTCGCCTCGCGGCACGACCAAGACCGCGGCTAAAAAGGCACTTGCGGCCCAGCAGGCGGCGGCCCGCAAGGCCAACGGTGGTGGTCGGGGCCGTGGTCGAGGCAAGGCGGCACAGGCAGCAGCAGCAGCAGCGGCGGCGGCGGCAGCGCTGGCAGCAGCATCATCACCTGTGGTGGTGGGCCTGGGCATCCGCACGTCCAGTGGCGACACTGTTATCTCGTCCAACATTTCCTCGCCTGTCAGTGACGCGGCCCGGTGGGAGGACGCACCGGAACAACCGCCACAGCAGCAGCAGCAAGGGGGCGACGTCTTCATCGGATGCAGTCCGTCTGGCGCGCTCATCTACCGGCCGCGGTTTGTCGACACGATCAAGAATGGCCAGGTAATAAATATCTGTGTTTTTTCACTCTAACTTTTTTTTTTGCAATCAGCTCGCGCGCAAAAACACCAACGACCTATTCACGCCGTCGGCCCGCTCCCCCGTGGCCACCCGCTCCCCCGTGGCCACCGATGCGTCCCCGCTTGTTCTCTCGCGGACCTCGACGACGGACGGACTTGACATGGACGGTGTCAGCCTGAGCAGCAGCAGCAGCCGTAGCAGCGTCATCAGCCTGAGCAGCAGCGCAGGCGGCAGCACCAGCAGCCTTAGCCTATCGGTGAAGGCCGAGGAGGAGGATTTCTTTAGTGAGGTCTACAACTTTGGCGACACCCAGCCCTCTTCCCAGCCAGTCGGTGAGGACACAAACTACGCCGCCGATGCCTCCACTGGCAACGCCTATTTGATGCACTCTGACCCGCTCATGTGCTCCAAACTGAGCGCTGGCGAGTTCAACAACGAGATGGCCACGGGCGACATGGACTCGGTCGGCGTGGATATGCCCCCTCCGTCGGCCGGCCACGTGCCCAACTCGGATCTCTTCGAGGGCCACCCACTAGACCTTTTTTCGCCCTCGTCGCCGCAACGGCCCAGGCGTGTAGGTGCCGGTAGCAACCCGCGAGTGATGACCGATCGTACGTCTTCCAAGCTTAAACGCATGCGTATTAAATCATTCTTGCAGACTTTGTCGTTTCCAAGGCCGGCAAGGCGCCCCGCCGGTCGCCCAAGGACCCCAAAGAAAGCAGTGAAGCAAATGCCGCCGCCTTGTAAGATAGCAAACTTAGAAAAGTTAGAAAATAAAGAGGGTGAAGCAGTGCCAAAAAAAAAAATATTTTCCTTTTTGTTGCAAGAAACCAAAAAATTACAATCAAACTATGAATTATTACGAAGATTGGTACGAGGGGGAATAGAAAGGGACCCTGTTAGCCTATCACATTTTAGGATAATAATTTTTCGGGGGGGAGCGGGGCGGGATCAGACAAACCCAGACTCTTGGAGCAGGCGGAGGACGGTGTCGTCGTTGCTCTCACGTGGCTCGATCTTGAGCGAGAGATCGTAGAGGTCGTCGATCGAGCGCACCGTCTTGAACTTGCTGACGAGGTACTGCTCGATGATGTCGACGGGCTGGAGACAGTACTGCATCGACTGGTACTGCTGGATCTCGCGGATGACGACGGCCACCTTGAGGCGCTTGTCAAAGTTGATGAGCTGCTTGTCGGCGTTGAGCATGTCCTTGTTGCCGTCCTCGATAAACGTGAGGTCCGTCAGGTAGGTACCAAGGAAGGGGACGCAAGGGGGCTGGATCGAGTGCAGCGTCTTGCGGTAGTTGCTAAAGTTGCCGGTCGAGTCCATCACCTGCTTGAGGCCCTCGAGCAGCTTCTTGTCCTTGCTGGCCGTGCCGTTCCACGTCCTTTGCAGACGATGCACGGGGGCAGAGTTGAACGCAGCCAGGATGGCCATGAGCGAGTTGAAGTTGTTGAGGCTGCGCAATTTCTAAAAAAAGAAGTCATTAGAATATTTTTTTTAAAAAAAAAAAGAAAAAACGTACATCGGCAATGACCAAAAAGTGCTGGACGAGCTTTACGCGGATCTTGACGTTCTCCTCGAGGATGATGCTGGACGCGACCCAGGCCGTGAGCTGGTTGGACCGCTCGATCATGGCGCGGATGTTCTCTGCGTACTTATGCATCTTGGGGTCGGACCACGCCTTGCCGAGGCACTCGCTGGCCTGGATCGCGTTGAACAGCCTGGACTCGAGCAGGCACAGCTGACGCGCGACTTCGAGGGGCTCCAGGTCGAGGATGGTGAACTTGCCGCTCTTAAGCTTGCTGCCCATGACGGGGATGGGCGCCTTGCCGCTGAAGACCATCTTGCGGCTGATCGTGCCCTGCGTCTTCTTCTGCAGCAGCTTGAGCAGGTGGTCGGCCGGGTTCTTGAGCGTCTCCTGGATGTCCTCGCGCACAAACTTGTACACTCGCTGCAGCAGGAGATCGTCCTTGAAGTCGTCAAAGTAGTTGTCCACCCAGAGCTTGATCACGTTGATCACACGCAGGCGCGCGGGCGTGAGCTTTTTCATGTTGAACAGCTTGAGATCGTTCCCATCCAGCTCCTGTTTTTTTTTGTTGTTTGTTTTTTTTTCTCTTTTAACGCTTGCTAAAACAACCCAAAGAGGTACCTCCTTGGGCTTGAGATGGTAGCGAGCGATCAGCAGGTCCAGGAACCCGTTGGCAGACATGAACGAGCGGTAGGTGAGCAAGAACGCGAGCATGAACTCGGTCTCGGCCTGGTCGTGCTGCGTGAGACGTTCGACCATGGCAGCCAGCGTGCCACCCTTGACCTTGCCCTCCATCGTCAGCACGAGCTCGTCCGACTGGTAGTCGACGCCCAAGAACGACTATAAAAAAAATATGCAATGAGGACTTATTCGACATACGCTTGCTTATTTTACCTTTTTCTTGTGGCTCGAGTGGGCGTCGTCCGAATCGGCGGGCGCAGAAGTGCTGAAGAACGTGCTGAGCTTGGATCCCTTGCTGCCCACCTCCTCGCCAAAGAAGGCCGAGATCTTGCTGGACCTCCTGCGCAGCGTCTCTGTGCCCTCGAGGTCGTCGGGATCGACAGCGCCGGCTGCGATCTTGGCAATGTTGAGGGTCGACTGGCTCGTGGCCAGGTGCGGCTTGGAGGAGGAGGGGTTGGGGAGCTCGCTCATCGAGTTGTGCCGTGGGGATTTGAGGCCATCGAGCGATTGGTTTGACGGTGGCGGTGCCTCCTGTGGGCCTGCTTCGGCCGGTGCGGTGCCCTCTGGTTTCCTGGGGGTTTATGGTCAGGATTACGTAAGTAAAAGTAGGATAATTACAGGGTGATGACGGCAAGGGACATGGACCGCTTGGGAACGTAGCCGGGCGGAGGCACAAACGTGCCGCTGGACGAGAACCCGAGGGACTGTTGGAGCATGTCGTTCTCGGCCTCCTCCTTGAACTCGATCAGCTGCTTGCAAGCAATGACGTGCTGGTGGACGGCGTTGACGGTCGATTGGACGGCCACCATGACGTTCTTGAGGGCGTCCTGGGGCGCGAGGGGCTCGATCGCCTGCTGGGCCGTGCCCACGAGACCCGAAATAACGCTCACGAGGTTTTCCTTGGAGACGTGGGTCGCGCTCACGTCAAACGATGTGTTCGCAAACTGGTCCTATTGGGGGTAAAAATGAGCAATAGCATCGCAACAGAAACAGAAACGTACAATGATCTCGTCAGAGACTTCGAGGACGGCACCGACGTTGGCGACGACGGTTGAGGCCATGGTCACGAGCTTGGTGTCGCCGGTGTTCTTGACAAAGCCGCTCTTTTTGATGTACTCGAGGATGTCCTCGATCGAGCTCTTGACCGTGATCGACGCCTCGTCCATCTTGGCGATGCGACGCTGGTCGGCCGACGAGTCGTACACGACCACGCTCGCGGCCTCGGACTCGTCCGACTCCTCGGCAATGCCAGCGGCCTCAGCTGCAGCCTACGACATTATTAGAATAAAAGTAAACTATGCTCGTGGTACCTCGAGGGCTTGCTCCTCCTGCAAAATGGCCTTTTCGATTTCGTCGGGCTCGCTCTCGGGCAGGGTTTCGGTCGAGTTGGACGACGACGACGACTTGGCCAATGGAGAGGTAACGATGGGGGCTGCAGACGACGCGGCGGACGGGGCAGGGACTGGTGCTGGTGCAGCCACCGTCGGGGCCGGGGCTTGTGTCGGGGGAGCGGTGGCAGACGTCCGGACCTTGACGTTGAGCGGTGGTGACGAGCTCGGGGGCAGCTACCACGACCAGAATATCAAATAAATATTTGGTAAGGAGACATACGATTGTTGGAAGGGCCAAGCTGACGGGTTTCCTGTTCGAGGGGGGCACGACCGGCGAGCCAATCTTGCTGGACGTGATGTTCTTTTGGACGATGGCGGGTGCGGTGGGCGTTGCAATGGGCTTCTTGGCAGCAGAGTCCACCAGCGACGTGCTCTTTGGCTTGGGGTGGATGATTTTGGGTGCCTGTTTTGCGGTCTGCACCCGAAAAATAAGTAATTTTTTACTCATTGTTTAGAATAAAGAATACCATTGACTTGGCCACGACCTCCATGTCGACCTGGATGTTGAGCTCGCCGGCCGTGGTGACGAAGAGCTTGAGCGCCGTGAGGATCTCGATCACGACCGTCTGCATTTTGGAGACCGCGTCGGGTGGTGGCCACACGCCGGACGCGAGCTTGGCGCTGAGCACGAGCTTGGCGAGGTTGTCTGTGAGGATGCGGTGGTGCTGTGCGAGTGCTTTGCTCTTGACCAGCGCGGGCGATTGCAGGTTGGTCGTGCCCGACGCTAATTTACAATTATTATCTTTTTGGTTTTACCAGTCGCAGCGCAAAACAAAATACCGACGATGAGCTCGCGGATCGAGTTGACCACGACCTTGACGTTTTCCACAAACATCGCCTTGTCGCCGATCTTTGCGGTTGCATTGTATTTTTCAAACGCTACAAAAAAGGGGAGGGGGGTGGTTAAAAATTATTCAGATCATACAGATGCCTACCTTGAATGCAGCGCTGGATCAGGGTCCCCCATACGGCATTGGGCTTGGAGGCGCCCTCGGCCGTGGACCACTTTGCCAGCGCCTCGATGGCCGTCTGTGTCTTTGTTGCGAGCTGCCTGTTCCGCTCGGCCACCTCCTTGAACACGTCCTCGGTTGTCTTGCTGATGTCGTCCTTGCTCCACACGGTATCGTTGTTGACAGAGTTGTAGTAGTAGAACCGGCCATCGGGCAGCTTCTTCACAAACCAGTTTGCAGGGAGATCGTCGCCTGCTGCTGTTGTGGTGGTGGTCGCCGCAGCGTTCTGTTTACTGGTGGTGGTGGTGCTGGTGGTCGTGGCCGTCGTCGTGGAGGGTGCACCGTCGCCGTTCTCCGTGGGAGGTGTCCAAGAAGCCTAATAATTCGGGGGGGTGTTCAATGGAGACGCTTCCTTGGGCCCTGCACGTACCTGCTTGGTCTGCTGATTGAAGTAGAAGAACTTGCCGTCGTTTGTCTCGTGGATGGTCCACCCGTCGGGCAGCTTGGACTCGAGGTCGTCGCGTTGCCCGCTCATCTGGTACGGGAACAGGCTCATGCGCCGCTCGTCCACAAAGCCCTCCTCCTGCTTTGGGATCTCCCACACCGACTCGCCCGTGGTCACGTTGTAGTAGAACACGTGTCCGTTGGCGCTGGTCTGCTCGATCCACTTTTTGGTCTACGTTGGCGTCGTGGTGAGCATGGTTAGCAAGGAAGGAATGCTTACCACTGCCGCGCCCTCCTCGCCGATGGTCGTGGTAAAGTTGGACGGGAACCATCCACGCTTGCCGTCGGGCAGCGAGCCCTCCCACCAGCCCGTCTCGTTCTGCTGGTGCACGTTGATCTTGTCGCCTCGGCTGTGACGCGGCGCACGGTGGTCGGTCAGTTTGCCCGAAATGAGAGGGTGAAAACGCGCATACCTGAAGCTGAGACCGACCGAGTCGGACGCGGTAAAGTCAAACAGGGCCTCGACCGTGCCAATGACCTGGGCAAGCCGCCAGACGGTGACGGGACACGGTGGGGATTCATAATTGAACCGAACCAGACGACAGCGGGGGAAAAAACAGGCGTGGGTCAGCAAAAAGGGGGTCCTTTTGCATTTATTTCGTCGGCATACCTTGTCGTCATCTGTGTCCGCCATGGTTCGCACTCACCGGGACTGCGGCTGTTGACGTACGCGTCGGCAGTGGGCCTGGAGGGAGGAACGACAGAGCAGTGGGGTTAATAAGCGACGCTCCCAAAAATAGACGCATGAGAAAGCCTGTTTCAGCTTTGTCTCAGGTAATATCCGCACACGCGGCGAGGTCGCCCTCGGAGGCGGCTTCGCGTCCAAGCGAGCCACAGCACCGCCGGCGGGTCAAAACACAGCAACGTAGAGCTCATAAAAAAAAAAACAAAGCGGTCCATTGTTGCCCAGAAAAAACGTGCACATAGTAAAAACGACGCACCGTGTTTACATTTTTAGGGGGGGCGGGCCCCGGCCCGGGGTGTGCCGGAACCCCCGCAACCCCCCACGGTTCTCACACACCGGGCCACTGATCAGCAGACACACGCGGCGCGTGGCCCGGGCGCGTGCGCATGTCCGTCACGGTGATTGGAAACAGGTGTGAAAAAAAAAACTTTTCTTGAATCTGTTGTCTAGGGCGTGTAGTTTGTGTTTGCCAGATCATGGACGGTGCTGAGCCTGCGATCGTGCCGCCAAGGGCCAAGGGCGGGCGGAATGCGCCGGGAACGAGGCTGGGACCTGAGCGTACGCGTGTTTGATTGGCGTGCAGTGTGTGTCTAACTGGAGCGACACAGTGGCCAATCTCGTGTACGCCCTCGGCGACGTGCCCAACCCAGACACAGAGACGATTGCTGTGCTCGAGTCGCTCGTGATGAAGTTTATCGAGGACACGGTAAGCTGCACTGGCTTACTGGAGAGCCTACTGAACCACGTCCCAGTCAAAGGCGGCGGCGGCGGTCAATCCGACGGGGAGGATGCACGCCGAGGACGTGTTGTTCGCCGTGCGCAAGGACCCGAAAAAGTACGCGCGTGGCGAGGAGCTGATGCTGGCGTACGACAACATCCAGGACGCCAAGAAGGCCTTCAACGACCCGCTTGCGGTCATCGAGGACGGCGATGGCGGCGACAAGGACAAGGACAAGGACAAGGACAACGATTGATTCATTTATTTTTTCTTCATTGTAAAAGATGCACGGTGGAATGGTTTGGAAAGAAAAGTCTATTCTATGCTGCGGTCTTCTTGGCGTCGCCGCCGTGGCTCTTCTTCTCCTTTTCGGCCTTTTCGTGCTTCTCCATAAAGTACAGCGGGACGAGGCCCAGCAGGCAGCCTGTCCCGAGCCCTATGCTCGTGCCCAGCGCGCGTGCCCATCGAGCTGACGGTAGTCGTCGTTGAACGTCGGACAGCTGCAAGAGAGAGAGAGAGAGATGTTAAAAATACGTCAGCTTGCTCGCACCTGGGGATCGGGCAGGCCCAGCTTTGCCGAGATGGCCTCGATGGTCTGTCCAAAGCTGATGCCGACGACGTCAGCGACGGCGTTGCCCAGACCGGCGGCCATCATCGTCGACAGGCCGAGTGCGACGCCGAGTGTGCTGTCAATGTACTCGCCAAAGATGATCATGCCAAAGTTGTCCATAAAGCCAAAGCCGACAAAGGGCACCGCGCTTGCCAGGCCGAGAAAGAAGAGCTGCTTGAACGCCGGTGTGGCCGCGTTGGCCAGTGTCTCGACCGTCTCTGCCATGATGGGCCGATGCGTCTCGACCCACTTGATGAACTCGTGCTTGGACAGGACGCCGTCGCTGTCGCTGTCGGCCGCCTTGAACGCGGCATCGAGGTTGTTCTGGGGCATTCGCATGAGGGCCGCCGCCAGTGCCTACACAACTGGGGTTGTTACACCCACCCACCCACCAATGGATGGGGCCTCACCTGGGCGTGCTCCTTCTCCATCGACGCCACCATCCGCGAGTAGAACGCGACCTTGGCCGCCTCGCCCGAGCCGGCGCCCGCTGCCTGCACCACCATCCTTGTCAATGCGTCTGTGTCCGCATTGCTGCTGAGCATCCGTCGTGGCGCCGCAGCCTGGTGGTGGCGCAGCAGGGGGGCGAGCCGTGTCCGAAGCATCATAATACGTGATACCGTGGCCAGCAGTTGGGCTGGCCAGTGTGGGTGCTAAAAATAGGCATTTCCTTTGAAACAACACGCCTGCCGTGCCGTTCACGGGTCCCTCTCTGCTGCCAAAGCCATGAGCACCGAACCAGCCGTCGAGAGCATTGCGGAAGAGGTACCCATGATTAGCACTGCTTTGGCGCTGTTGAACACGTCAGTGCCTTCCCTTTCCTTGTCCTTTAATCTACAAAGGGTGGCGATGGTGCCGGCCGCGACAGCTTCTCCAAAGGGACCAGCTCGCCCGCAGATCCCCACCAGCAGCACCAGCACCAGCAGCAGCCGCAGCTGTCCCCGCTGCTGCCGTCGCCGTCGTCGTTGACCAACTCGCCGTCGCAGGCACGTGGACGTGCCCTGACACGACAGGACACGCTGGACAAGAAGGCCGCAGGGGCGGTGGCACAGGGCGGGCCACGGCCGGGGAGGGGAGTCGTCCGTGGGCCCTCGATCGTTGGAGGGAACATTGCGGCCGCTCGCAAGTACGTTTCGTTTTTTTATGTACAATAATTAAAATAATTATTAAAAAACAAAACATCACCAGGCCGAGCATGATGGAGGTCAAGACCTCACAGCCAAAGGTGGTCGCGCCCAAGAAGAAGAAGAAGCGCGAAGCAGTCGGGCAATACGTATTGAAATGCCCTGTGATTGTTTATTAATTTTATATAATAAAAAAAAAATAATACCAGCTCTTGGGAGACTCGCTCGGCAGCGGACAGTTTGGGCGTGTGTACCGCGGCGTCAACTCTGAGAACGGCGAGTTTGTGGCGATCAAGCAGCTCAAGTCCAGCCTGATGGACGAGTCGGCCGTGGTTGCGTTCGAGTCGGAGATTGCCCTGCTGGAAAAGCTGCACCATGAAAACATTGTGCGGTATTTCTCTGTAATACGCGGCCAGGAGCACATCAACCTTGTCATCGAGTGTACGTACTTTCAAGTCCTCTATTACTGCTTTTTTTTTTTTAATTCAAAAAAAAATACTTTATAAAGACTGCGATGGAGGCGCCCTGTCCGACATCGTGAAAAAGTTTGGCAACCTCAACGAGCAGCTCTGCGCCGTCTACATCAAGCAGGTCTTGCGCGGTCTAGACTACTTGCACTCGCAGTTTGTCGTCCACCGCGACATCAAGGGCGCCAACATCCTCCTGACCAAGACGGGCCAGGTCAAGCTCGCCGACTTTGGCATCTCCACCACCGCAAACTCGTCCAACAACGACATGGACATGATGGGCAACAGCCTGGGCAGTCCCTATTGGAGTTCGTCTATTGCGCAAAAGAAAATAAAAATTAATTTAAAAAAAAAAATTCATAGTGTCGCCCGAGGTCATCCAAATGGAGGTCCAGCCCACAACCAAGGCCGACATCTGGTCCCTCGGCGCCACGATCATCGAGCTCATCACGGGCAACCCGCCGTACCACAAATTCAACGCGATGGGCGCCATCGTCCGCATCGCCCAAGAGGAACGGCCACCGCTCCCGCCAAACGTCTCGGAAAAGCTCGCGGACCTGTTGATAAAGTGCTTCCAAAAGGACGTGGACGCACGCCCCTCTGCTGCCGATCTCCTGGAGCATCCGTGGGTCCAGTCTGTCCGCGAGGGCGCTGTAAGCTGTTTGTAATCGGCCGTGCTGCTTTAACACACATCGTCTTTCCAGGGCATTCGCAGCATTAACGAGCTCAAGGCGACCGTGCGCACGCTAAACGAGGGCTTTTCGTCCCCGTCCAGGATCCGCCAGTCGCAGGACAACATCGAGGTCGACAGCAAAACAAACCAGGCCACGTCGGTGCGCATCTGGGGCGAGTCGATCCGCTCCGATGTGCTCTTCAAGGTACCCCAAAAGAGAATTAATTTCTTTTTGTTTATTTATTGCTCTGCAGACCACGTTCGTGACATCGTCGACCGTGGTGGAGGAGGTCATCCAGATCGTGCTCAAGAAATACCAGGTGCCCAAGGGCGACAACGAGTTTGCGCTGTGGGAGGAGAAGGACACGGGCGAGGTACGGCGTCTCGGGGACCAGGAGCCGCTCATTCCCATCATCAACGCGTGGGGCGAGACCGACAAGTACCACTACAAGCTGTCCCTGCGCCGCAAGCCTGAGTCGCAGCGGGTACGACCTGTGCAACCATTTATTTTTTTTATTTATTTTTATTTGTTTTGTGTAGTTCCGGGACGGCTACGTCAAGGTCCTCTCGGCCAACAAGCTCCTGGGCGTGACCACGTCGCAGACCTGGCAGGAGCGCTACCTTCAGTTTGACGCCGAGAACCGCTTCCTCGTCATCTACACGCGCAACGACGCCAACAGCAAGCCGCTCCTGGTCGTGTACAACCTTGCCGCGATCAACGCCGTGCACGAGGTCACCAACGACCCCCAGACCAACACGTACGAGTTCTACATCAACGTCTTTGGCCGCAAGTACTCGATGCGCGCCGCCAGCAACGTCGAGATGACCACATGGGTCAGCGTCATCCGTGCGGCGTGCGAGCTAACCGCCTACACGAACAAGAAATAGGTCATAGGACGATGGATGGATGGATGGATGGATGGATGGAAGCGGAGCAAAAAAAAAAAATTGAAAAAAAAAAATACACTCAGTTTCACTGAATGTGCTGAGCATGACCGTAGCCGGTTGGCCGCGGCTGCGGTGCCCCCGTGGTCAGGACCGGTTCCGCGCCCAATGCCCTGGCCCCAAAGTGCAAGCTCCGGTCTGCGCTGGTGACGTGGGTAAGATTTACTTGTGCAACACAGGATTGGCTCAACTTTGAACCACCACCCAGGCATGCGTAAACAAACACGGCTCGAACGTGCAAAGGTCATACCGAACGTGCTCACCACAGCACGCAAGACGCAGGCCACATTTTGAACCACCGCAGGAACAAAAAACAGTGGACAACAAACAATAACAGCACGCACGTGGCAATAGATTTACCTGGTGGTATATAACGTCGGCTGTCTGGCGCCGTTTGGGGGCTATTTTTGCACTACATTGCGCGCGCGCTCTCTGCCCTCTGCGTGCCTACAAGATGCCTCCCCGTCTCCCCAAGTCCCTGGACAAGGGCCGCACGCCGTGGCTCTCTGCTGTCCTGCTGCTGGCCGCGGTCCTGTCGGCGCTGGCCGCTGCCGTCGATCCCTCGTGCGTCTCGTCCGGCAGCTCGGTTGCCCTGTCCAACATGCCCAGCCAGACCCGCTGCGTCATCACCTACGGCACCAAGTGGAACATGCTCGAGACCCTGGCCGTAAAGCCTGCCGCCAACGGCCAAGCCGTCGTCCTCGACCAGTCGAATGTGGTCCATGTCGAGTTCTACTCGAATGCCAAGTGCAGCGTCTTTGTTGACAGCACCGACTGCACCGTCTCTGCATCGACGCCCACGACCCAGGCCACCACTGCGCCAACCACCAAGGCCACGACTGCGCCCACGACCAAGGCCACGTCTGCACCCGCCACGTCCGCCCCGACGACCAAGGCCACGACTGCGCCAACCACCAAGGCCACCACTGCACCAACCACCAAGGCCACAACTGCGCCCACGACCAAGGCCACGACTGCGCCCGCAACGTCTGCCCCGACGACCAAGGCTACAACTGCGCCAGCAACGTCCGCCCCGACGACCAAGGCCACCACTGCGCCCGCAACGTCCGCCCCGACGACCAAGGCCACCACTGCCCCGTCGTCTGGATCTGGATCGTCCCGTGCCCCCACGAACGTGCGCGCCATGTACGTATGGGAGTACGGCGACTGCCTCTTCAACAACGTCGCCGCCGGCACCACGTATTCAGCCCAGTGCGGCGTCTCCGAGTACCTTTTGTCTCTCTCGTTACCTTTCTAACCATGTCTCTCTCCCTAGCTATCTCACGTACCAGGACAGCCTGATCAGCAACCTGCTGGATCCGTGGGGCCAATTCCCGATGTACAACCGCATCTTCCTCGAGATGGACATCGACAATGTCCAGAACAGCCCTGCGATCGTCCGCGCGTTCCTGGTCAAGGCGCACGCAGCCGGCATCAAGGTCGACTTCCTCGACGGCGTCGCCAGCTGGGTCGAGTCCACTGCCAATGCCCAGACCCCCATGTCCGAGTGTGATGCCCTCGTCGCGTTCAACCAGGGATCGACCGACCCCGCCGAGTGGATCGACGGCCTCAACTTTGACATTGAGCCGCACACCCTGCCCGACTGGCACACGGTCACCCCTGGCGCCCCCGACAACTACAACCAGGTCTACGAGGCCAACCTCATGGCCATCTTCAACCACTGCATGACCGTGACCCGCCCCACCGAGATGACCGTGACCTGGAGCGTCGGCAACGACTACTACAAGTTCGTCCACGGCCTGTGGAACCCGCTCCTGGGCAGCAGCCCCTACGTCGACTACGTGACCGTGATGAACTACTATGGCAACGAGAACAACTTCCTCGAAGGTGGCTCGGAGGACGGCACGACCGATGTCGGCGGAGTCAGCAACATTGTCGCGTCCCTGCAGGGCGGCATCGTCACGGCCGTCTTCGCCGTCGAGTCCATGCCCCCGCCCTACGCCCCCGCATGGATGTCGTTCTGGAGTCTCGGCTACAACCCTCTGGAGGCCACCCTCGCCGCTGCCGTCGCCGAGTTCGGCTCCAACAAGTACTTTGCCGGCACCGCCACCCACTGGTACGGCACGTATTTCGAGCTCAAGGCCGGCACCGCGTAAAAAAGATCTATCTATTGTTTGTGCACACACCCGATCTGTTGTTTTTCATCGATCTAAGAAGGGAACAAAACACAATAATACCGGGGTGGGGGATTAGGCGTGATAACCGCTGGCCACAAGGTACTCGACGAGGGGACCGGGCTTATCAGTCTGGATGCCGGTTGCGCCGCGGTTGATAGCATCCTGCCAGACTTCAGGGACGTCTGCGTCGCCGAGACGGTCGACGTAGATATCTGCGTCGATGGACTGGGCGAGCTCGATGACGCGATCCTTAAAGTCATTGTCGTTGAACGCGACGACCCTGAGCGGGTCGAAAAAGGCGATGCTGGCGTTGAGCACGAGGGTATTGACTGCCTCGGGCATGACGAGCACGGCCGCGTCGATGATCTGCAGCTGCTTGAGGCGTCCAGGGCCCGAGTAGACCACGACGCGGTGCTGCAGCTCTTGCTTGGCCAGCGCGTCGTACAGGTCCTGCGCCGATGCCATCTTGAGGTCGACGTAGATGCCGCGGCCGGCCATGCCAGCCACCAGGGCGACGACGTCTTCAAACAGGGGGACCTGGAGCCCCGCAAACTCTGGCGCAAACCAACCGCCGGCGTCGAGCGCACGGATCTCGGCAAGAGTGTGGGCGCTGACCAGTCCGGTGCCGTTGGTCGTGCGGTCCAGGGTCTCGTCGTGAATGGCCACTAGGAAGCCGTCGCTCGTCGTGCGCACGTCCACCTCAATGTAGTCGGCGCCGAGACGCAGCGAACTCTCGTACGCGGGCATGGTGTTCTCGGGGTAGTTTTTGTTATCGCCGCGGTGCGAGATGGCGACGATGCTCGTCTGCGCCAAGGCGACGGCGGCCAGAACAGCGACCAACGTCACGGCCACAACGTGGGACTGAATGAGCATTCGATTGGTCGCAAAGTGGTGTCACGTTAGGGCCGTAGTTTGCACTCATGGCAGACTGAAAAAAAAAAAAAAAAGACAACGTGCAAAGGGATGTCGCACGTTTTTTGACCACCGCGGGAAGGAAACGCACGTGGGTGCCCGTATAAAACCTGCGCCGTTTTTCTCCACGTTGAGCATACTTTTTACGGCTCCTCGTGCTGCTCCTTCCTCTGCGCAAGCATGCCTCCTCGTCTCTTCAAGTCGCTGGTCAAGGGCCGCACGCCGTGGTTCGCTGCTGTCCTGCTGGCCACCGTCCTGTGTGCTCTCTCCTCGTCCTCGCCGGTTGCTGCGGTCAACCCGTCGTGCGTCTCGTCCGGCGGCTCGGTTGCCCTGTCCAACATGCCCAGCCAGACCCGCTGCGTCATCACCTACGGCACCAACTGGAACATGCTCGCGAACCTGGCCGTCACTCCTGCCACCAACGGCCAAGCTGTCGTCCTGGACCAGTCGAATGTGGCGCACGTGGAGTTTTACTCGGATGCCAAATGCAGCGTCTTTGTTGACAGCACCGACTGCACCATCTCTTCGTCGGCGCCAACGACCCAGACCACGACTGCGCCCACGACCAAGGTCACGACTGCGCCCACGACCCAGACCACGACTGCGCCAACGACCCAGACCACGACTGCGCCAACGACCCAGACCACGACTGCGCCAACCACCAAGGCCACGACTGCACCAACCACCAAGGCTACAACTGCGCCCACGACCAAGGCCACCACTGCGCCCGCAACGACTGCCCCGACAACCAAGGCCACCACTGCGCCCGCAACGACTGCCCCGACAACCAAGGCCACCACCGCCCCGACGACCAAGGCTACGAGTGCCCCGACGACCAAGGCCACCACTGCCCCGTCGTCTGGATCTGGATCTTCCCGTGCCCCCACGAACGTGCGCGCCATGTACGTGTGGATGTACGGCGACTGCCTCTTCAACAACGTCGCCGCCGGCACCACGTATTCAGCCCAGTGCGGAACCTCAGAGTACGTTTTAAGAAACAACTACTTTAACCGGCTAATGCAATCTCTCTAGCTACATCACGTACCAGAACAACCTGATCAGCAACCTCGTCGACCCCTGGGGCAAGTTTCCGGCTTACAACCGCATCTTCCTCGAGATGGGCATTACCAATGTCCAAAACAGCCCTACAACTGTCCGCGCGTTCCTCGTCAAGGCCCACGCAGCCGGCATCGCGGTTGAGTTCCTCGACGGCGTCGCCAGCTGGGTCGAATCTACAGCCAGTGCCCAGACCCCCATGTCCGAGTGTGATGCCCTCGTCGCGTTCAACCAGGGCTCGACCAACCCCGCCGAGTGGATCGACGGCCTCAACTTTGACATTGAGCCGCACACCCTGCCCGACTGGCACACGGTCACCCCTGGCGCCCCCGACAACTACAACCAAGTCTACGAGGCCAACCTCATGGCCATCTTCAACCACTGCATGACCGTGACCCGCCCCACC
>Ga0302233_10001553_pt1 | contig 15815 bp, 14 predicted proteins | sample II_Palsa_N3_1_FD_193516 | JGI IMG/M metagenome (GOLD analysis project Ga0302233, IMG submission 193516) | Peat permafrost microbial communities from Stordalen Mire near Abisko, Sweden - II_Palsa_N3_1 | ecosystem: Environmental > Terrestrial > Soil > Palsa > Peat permafrost | place: Sweden... | reverse complement strand
CCCAGGCCATCGGCATCCTGCGGGAATTACACGCGCTCACCGGCCAAAGCCAGTATGTGTTTCCTGGCGCGCGCACCGCTCTGCGCCCAATGAGCGACGCGGCGATCAACGCGGCGCTTAAGCGGCTAAGCGGCTAAGCCGCAGCAGAACGCGTACATTGAGCGGTATAACCGAACCGTTCGATATGATTGGCTCGCCCATTACCTCTTCGAAACAGTGTCTGAAGTCCAAGACTATGCGACGAAGTGGCTATGGTCCTACAAAATTACGAGCGGCCAAACATGGCCATCGGCGGCATACCGCCAAAACAGAAGTTGGCCGTCGCGGCCTAGCCTCTACCTCTGAATGCCGTTAAAAACGGGGGGACTACCCCATCGCCTTGCTTCAAAGTAAGTCGATCCCATTGACATCCATCCGTTCCTGCGTACCTGATCTGCGTAACCTGCGAGAGCAAAAATCGCAGTATTGCCACCAGATCATTTCGGGATCTATCCAACGTTAGACTCGCGAATAGCGGAACACTCCTTTTATATGCGCTGCCAAATATCCGCCAACTGAATCAGCATCGCGTAAAGCGAGGTAGATACTCTCAGGAACGTCAAAATATTGGTATACCGCCCCATTCTTAAATTCAATTTCCAGCGTTTGATCGTCCTCTGCATAACCAATCGATTCCACATTACTCGAAACTATAGGCGCTCTATTCATGAAATTCCTTATTTTTTTATCTTGTTAATCTTCGGGTTTTGCGCCCTCCAAGCCTCAACCAACTCACCATAATTAGGGTTACTCTCCATCTTTATCCCCCATCCACCGGGATTTTGCGAATCGTCAGGTAGCACTTCGTCGTACACCACGGGATCTTGACTATCAGGTCGCCTATTTTTCGGTGGTGCCTCGATTAAGGTTCTCATGGGCAACTTCACCGCTTCGCCTAAAATTATCGCCTCGCCGGTTCGTAAGATCGGCAACATATTAGTCAGTCCATCCAAACTATCTGCCATCGCAGACGTAACGTGACTACGGTCCGTGGCATTAGTCAATCTTAGCGCAAAAAAAGTACCACATTGCGATAAAATTGTTGGATTTATTTCGGAAGGTCGCTGGCTCACTATCATGGCTCCGATTCCATATTTTCGCCCCTCCTTAACGATTCTTTGAACAATTTTTGATGCCATACCATCAAAATCGTCGTTCAAATAAATATGAGCTTCCTCCATTACTACCAAGAGAGGTCTGTATCGGCCTCCTTGCGAGAGATTTCTAGCCCAAAATAAAGCTTCATATAGTACCCGAAGAACAGCGCCTATCGTTGTTTTAAGAATATCTGGCGGCACCCCAGACAAATCGAGAATTGCAATAGATTTACCACCAATCCAATTTTTTAATATACCATCCAAATCTTTAGTGACTTGACCGTCATGTGCGGGGAGCCATTCACCTGGCTTAAATATGAAATCGTATCGTGGAATTCTTAATTTTGTCCCTAGCAGTAAAAGCTGTCGCCCCAAATTCAACGCACCCGGAAGATAATTAATTTTCTCCTCACCCGCCTCGGTCACGACATTTCTAAAAATGGGAGGAATTCCTTCATAAGGATTTCCTTTTAACTCATTACCTTCTGAATCAATCTCATACGCAAGGTTATCGATCGGCCGCCCCTCTCGCCCTTTGTAATATGTACCAAAAGTCTCAATGAACAATTCGTGCCAGAGGCGATGAATACTAAAAGGAATTGGCGAATCTACACTAAGGGTATCTCTTGTTGCCCCCTCTCGGGGATAACTGGCGAGAGAGTCAGATTTATATTTCTGCACTCTTTCCAAAACAATGTTTTTATCTTTCTCGTTCGAAAAATCTCCAAAACTAATCTCGCACAGCTCATCAAAATTTAGCGCCCAAAAAGGAACATATAGTTCGTGCTCTTTCAGCTTTATCGATGAGTCGGAATTTATTTTGTAAACATTCGCTCTATCTCTTAAAGCGTTACCATATTCCCCATGAATATCTAACATAATTATTCTTGAGGATGGGTAAACTTCCGCATTCGAGAGAGCATTTATAATACTCGCTACAGTGGTTGATTTCCCAGAACCCGTAGTACCAACGACTACCGAATGCCGCGTGACAAGCTTATTTATATCAATGAGAGCAGGGATCGAATCCGCATTAGCGATGTGACCCAACTTTACAAAATACGGTTTGTCAGGTCGGCCATAGATACTCTTAAGTTCTTTTTCCGACACCAGATGCACTTCGTCACCGATCGTAGGATATTGGGAAAGTCCTCGTTGGAACGAATCATTTCTTTGGGCCTCTCCGATTAACTGAATCGTCATCCATCTATTGCCATGCTCATTATTTTCAATCTGATTTTGCGGAACTGAACTTGCACCGACCTGGCTAACAACTCCAAAAAGATCATTAAATCCTATTGGAATTCTGATAAAACTCCCAATCTGCCCAGCCCTATATCCTTGGCCATTTATATATATAAAACCAGTTAGAGATTCTTTGGAGAGTGAAACGCTAACGGTCGTTCCGTTAACATCCTGAACATCACCCAGATATGTCTCTTTGTTAGACATCGCTCAGGTCCTTTGTGGAACCGATTATCCGCTTGAGGAAATCTGTGAAAACTGAAAAATCGCCAAGCTCTATTATGTTTTCAGAAACACCGGAATCTTCACTCATTTTTTTTGTATGTATATAATTTAAAATCTCCCGATCTGTATCATCTCTGTTTTTTACGGGACCCCAAACACCTAAATTTGTACCAATTATCGCTTTGTCAAAGGTCCAGATATTTAAATTATGTTGATTTTCTGCCAAGGCGTATGCATCAGGGTATCGATCCACTAATATGCCATCAATCCCTTCTTTTTTGTATCGATCATACATTAGGCCAAGGACCATAGCAGTCGGGTTCGCTTTTAACGCATTGACGATTGCGTCATTCAAATGACCATCATTGAAGGAGTAGCCAGACAAAATCAAAAATGACGACTTTTTACGGATAAATCTAGTTAACTGATCTATTAACGCCAAATATGGCATTTTCCGACTTTCTTCGTATTTTAGATGCGATGGATAAATTAAGTGAGAAGCGTCGGTTTTTATATCGGACGACCTATACACACGCTTCTGCTTCCCCACGACTTCTTGGTACCAAGTGATTGAACCATGTATTTTCCACAGTCTGGACCAATGAACGGGAATCAAATTATCTTCAACCGCTCGCAAATCAAAGAACGACTTTTGAGAACCAACGAATCCATCAAAATATGGGATTTCCAAATCCTCTAAAGATTGCTCCATAAGAAGATCATAGTTTGTAGTAAATATTTCTACCGCTATTTTTCGATCAATCGATCGGATCCATTTACAAAGTCGATGATAAGGCGTTTCCTTGTTTGGCAGCTTAACATTAAGCTTCTTTACGATTTCTTCACAAATGGCGCGCTGCAAATCGACCAACTCTGACTCGCTTAAACCTCTGGCGCTCCCCCCTTTTGAAACCAACATCAAGCTTCTAAGAAAACTTAGCGTGTCTTCGATATTTTCTATATTTTTTTCAGCCTTTATTAACTCGGCACTGAGCAACTGATATTTTTCGTTATCTTTTAGAGCATTATTTATGAATCTTGATAGATTCGCGACATCAGGGATTAGCGGCCACTCATCTTCGGGCATCGAGACGGAAAGTGGGCAGCCCGCCGATAGGAAAAACCCAATCGATTCGTTGTCTTGCGACAGCGATTGTCGAAGATATTTCAAATGTCTAACTGGGTCATGAAAAGTTTCCATTTTTCAGTTCTCTCTCGTATTGATTTTATGACGCTTTAGAAGCGCTGCTAGCGATAGGCCACCTTCGCGAGCTGAAAACTGCAGCCTCTTCGCAGACAAGGGCATAAACCGAATCGGAATCAGTTTAGCGCGCCCTGGAATCGTCCGATAGAATTTTTCGTTCTATCGCGGGTCGGGCGGTATAACGTAGTTTTTGGAATTGTGTCTGACGCGAAGTTCGATGAGCTGAAAATATGATAAAGCTGTAGCTTATGGCCTGCGGTGGCTTCCAACTCCCACTTCGCCGAGAAGAGCTTAAGCATGACGCTTGTGGCGCCCCCCCCTCTCCTCGGCCGATATAGGCCAATGGGATCACCGCCACGTTGAATTAAATATCCAAATGGCCCGGCCAGCTGTTTCCAGCATAAAATCCCCATTTCCCTCCCCTCTACTTCATGCGCATCCTCCACACCTCGGACTGGCACCTCGGCCAGCACTTCATGGGCAAGAGCCGGCAAGCCGAGCATCAAGCATTAATCGACTGGCTGCTAGTACAGGTGACCGAGCATGGGGTGGATGCCGTACTGATAGCTGGCGATATTTTCGACACCGGTACACCACCCAGTTATGCTCGCGAGTTATATAGCCAGTTGGTGGTGCGGTTGCACACGGCCAAGGTCGCCTTGCTACTGCTGGGAGGCAACCATGATTCAGTGGCAACACTAGGCGAAAGCAGCGCGCTGCTGGCCTGCCTGAGCGCAACGGTGGTCGCTGCAGCGGATGACCCGGCAACTCAAGTGCAGGTGCTGCCCCAGCATGATAGTGATGGCAACAGTGAAGCAGGTTGTATCGTCTGCGCCATTCCCTTTATCCGATCGCGCGATGTTCTTCAAAGCCAAGCAGGACAAAGCGCAGAGGACAAGCAATTGTCGCTGCAAACAGCGATTCAAACGCACTACCGCTCAGTCTATGACATGGCCTGCGCCAAACGCGCAAAAATGGCGGTCGAGCTTGGCCGATCCTTACCTATTATTGCCACAGGTCATCTAACCACCGTCGGCGCCAGCACCAGCGAGTCAGTCCGCGAAATATACGTCGGTGCGCTGGAAGCATTCCCGACCACAGCCTTTCCACCGGTGGATTACATTGCGCTCGGCCACATTCATCGGCCGCAACGAGTCGGTGGCTTAGATCATATACGGTACTGCGGCTCACCCATTCCACTCAGTTTCGACGAGATAAATCAGCAAAAGGAAGTGCTACTGGTCGATCTTGACTCAGAGGGACTCAAAGCCGTGACATCGTTGCCGATACCGCGATTTCAGCCGCTGGCATCTGTGCGCGGCAACCTAGCCGCATTGGCAGCGTCATTTGTCGCCGCCGCAGCCGGCGGCAGCATTGAGCGCCCGGTCTGGATGGAGGTCACGGTGGCCGAAGACGACTATCTTGCAGACCTGCCAACACGCATTGAGGCACTGGTCGAAGGTTTGCCCGTGGAGGTACTACGCATTCGCCGCGATCGCGGCAACGCCGCCGCTAGGCTCGCCGCAGAAGTCTGCGAAACACTGGACGAACTCAGTCCACACGATGTCTTTGCGCGTCGCCTGCAACAAGAAGAGCTTGCCGACGACTTGACGCTAGCGCTGACTGAACGCTACCGCGACATCGTCAACAGCCTGCAGGACGGTGAAGTATGAAAATCCTCAGCCTGCGACTTAAGAATCTCAATTCCTTGAAGGGCGAATGGCATATTGACTTCACCAAGCCGCCTTTTGCCAACAACTGCCTGTTTGCCATCACCGGCCCGACCGGCGCCGGCAAATCCACACTGCTTGATGCCATCTGCCTCGCCCTCTACCACGAGACACCGCGCCTGAAGAACATTTCGGCCACAGCAAACGACATCATGACCCGACATACGGCCGACTGCTTAGCCGAGGTCGAGTTTGAAGTTAAAGGAGTCGCTTATCGAGCCTTCTGGAGTCAGCGCCGCGCCCGTGACAAGGCCGATGGTGCACTGCAGCAACCGAAGGTCGAACTCGCCGCCGGTGACGGCAGCATTATCAGTACGCAGAGCAACGACAAACTGAAGCGCATCGAAACTATTACCGGCCTCGATTTCCCTCGTTTTACCAAGTCGATGCTGCTCGCTCAAGGTGGTTTTGCCGCATTTCTCAACGCCAATGCCAATGAGCGTGCCGAGTTGTTGGAGGAACTCACGGGCACCGAGATCTACGGTGAAATCTCGAAGAACGTCTTTGAACAAGCGCGTGAGACCAAGCAGCAACTGGCTCAACTCAAGGCTCGCGCTGATGGTATGGAGTTGCTCAGTGCCGAGCAGCGTGAGGTCATGCATCAAGAAGTGATTCGCCTTAATACCCAGTTAGCCGAAGTGCAAGGCCAGCACCAAGCCGCACAGACTCAACGCCAGTGGCGCCTGGATCTGGTACAAGCCGAGCAGGACTTAAAGGCCGCAGAAGTCCGCTTGAGTAAAGCCAACACAGCACTTGAAACATCTGCCCCGGACCTTCGCCGCTTGGTCAACAGCGAACCAGCCGAAGCGATAAGGCCGTTGTATCAAAACTGGCAGCAGGCTGAGACAAGCGCCAAGCAATCCAGCAGCGAGTTAGCCACGCTACGCACAGAACATGACAACGTAAAACGCATGCACTGGGAACAACATCAGGCTGCTCGTGTCCTGGCTCGTCAAATTGCGGAACAAGCGCAAACGAAATGGCAGCAGCTCAAGCAAGAAACGCAGCGGATCGATGATTTCTTCACGGCGCACCCGCAGCACGCAGCCTTGGGTGAACACCTTGGCGTCTGGTGCCAGCAATTCGAGCAGCGCCAGCGGATGCAACAAGACATTGCCGCACAGCAAAACGCTCAGCAACAACTCCAGTTGCAACAAGCCGGACGCGACCGCGAACTTGCTGCACACACGCTCGCGCTCGACGCCGCCGAAAAGGCAAAAACCGCCTCCACCGCTGTACTACAAAAGATACAGGCTGAACAGAATCAGCGACTCGGCGGACAAACGTTGCTCGAACTGCGCCAACATTGGCAGAAAGAGCAAGCAAGCTTAGGCCGCTGGCAACAGCTGGATGCACTCGCCCTACACCAGCGCGATCTCTGCGCTCAGCGAGCCAAGCTATCCACTCAGATGCAACAAGGTCAAGCCAAAATCGATGTGCAGGAAACGGCGCTAACTGAGTTGCGCCGACAACATAGGGAATTGCAGGCTCAAGTTTCTGACAAAAAGAAATTACTGGAGCAAGAACAACGCATACAGAGCCTGGAAGTCCATCGTCAACATTTGCAAGCTGGAGAAGCGTGTCCGCTGTGCGGTTCCCCGGAACATCCAGCCATTACCGCTTATCAGGCGCTCGATATTTCGGCTACCGAAATAGCCTTAAAGGAAAAGCAGACAGCACTGGAAACTTTGGTCGCTCAGGGCCAGAAAGCCGCCGCCGAGCAAGCCGCCTCCCGTGCGGTCCAAACCGAATGGCAATCGCAGCACCACAAAATAGAGCAGGAGATCGCGCAAGGCCAAACTGCATGGGTCACTCAAACCGTGCAGTTTCAGTTGACCGACCCGCTTGCCGCCGATGACTGGCAGCATGCCAAAAATTTGCAGGCACGCATCCAGGTCGCCGAGCAAAACCTGGCTCGTCTAGCTCAGATAGTGCAAGCCGCCGACCAGGGAGAGCAGGCGCTGAATCAAGCTCGCCAGTTGGTCAACGACAACACCCAGAGTTTGCAAACCATAAATGGCCAGATAAACTTGTTGAAACAGGCAATGCAAGCTGGGCAGGAACGGCATGCCGACTTGCAACAATCGCTGCAGAAGCGACAGCAAGAACTGACTGAACTGGACACCCACCTCAGCAGCACATTGGGTGAAAGCGGCTTTACACTCTCGTCCCTTCCCACGGACCCTGCCGCTTGGTTGCTTGAGCGAGATCATGAATGGACTCATTGGCAACAAACTCAGCATCGGCGGCAGAAAATGGGCGAGGAGTTAACGCGCCAACAAAGCTTGTGTGAGGCCGCACATTTACAAGTCGAACAGTGGGAAGGTCGATGGCAGGCGCTAGCAGCTCCCCAAACCGAGGCGAACGACAACGCAAATCTGCCGACCGCCGCCGTAGATCCGGCGGCGGCCCTCGTTCACTGCGCCAACGAGATAGCCAGCCTTACGCAGGCCCTCGCGTCGCTGCAAGGTAGGCTGACCCAACTAACGAGTAGCCTTACCACACAGCAACAGGCTTTGGATAACGCATCCACAGCGTGGCAGAACGCACTCCTCGCCAGTCCCTTTAGCGACCTCAAACTATTTCTCGCCGCCCTCCTTACCACAGAGCAACGGCAGCAATTGCTGCATTTGAAAGACCAACTCCAGCAAGCATCACAGCAAGCCGATGCAGTGCTTCAGGCCGTTCGTGAAAAATATAGTCTCTTGCAGACGCAAGCTGCAACTGCGGCAACATTAGCGGAACTTGAGACGCAGTTAGCCGCGCTTGAAACTCAGCGCCGAATACTGACCGAGCAACTCGGTGCGCAGCGCGCACTGCTATCTCGCGACGAACAAAGTCGTCTGAACCAGCAGGCGTTGTTTGTCGCACTAAACGGACAAACGACCGAGGTCGATATTTGGCAACGTCTGGATGGGCTAATTGGCTCAGCCAAAGGCGATAAATTCCGCAAATTCGCACAGGGGTTGACCCTCGATCACCTCCTCAACCTGGCTAACCGCCACCTTGGCCGCCTGCATGCCCGCTACCTATTGCAGCGCAAAACAAGCGGTGAGTTGGAACTGGAAATCGTAGATAGTTGGCAAGGCGATGCCACCCGAGATACCCGCACGCTATCCGGCGGCGAAAGCTTTCTTGTCAGCCTCGCCCTGGCACTAGCACTTTCCGACCTAGTGAGCCACAAGACATCAATTGACTCGCTATTCCTTGATGAAGGTTTCGGCACGCTCGACGGCGACACGTTGGAAATTGCCCTTGAGGCACTCGATACACTTAACGCTAGCGGAAAAATGATCGGCGTCATCAGCCATGTGGAAGGCATGAAGGAGCGTATTGCAACGCAGATTAAAGTTTACAAGGACAATGGCATTGGATATTCAAGGCTAATCATTTAGCCTTGAATATCCCGCTCACTGAAACATCATCTCCAACTCGACACCAGCATAGTCCACCCGTGGCGCAATCTGACGACCCGAGCGCGGCTCGAAATGCACGAGTCCATACCGCTCCATGGTCTTGAGTGTGCGGGATAAATTCGACGTAGCGCGACCAGTTTTCTCAGCCAGTTCGTTGAGCGATTCCGGCTGCGTCTTGGCGATGAGGGCGAGCAAAGCCCGGTTCTTGTCCGAAAGAACCTGAGACAGTGTTTCCAGTGACTGAAACCAGACTTTCGGCTCATTGGCTGTCGGGACGTATTCCCCCCGCGCTATAGCCATCGTCCGGGCCTTATACTGTTCAAGCGTGGCAATGCCAACTTTCAATGTAGTCATGGCAAATGACTCCTTTTCTTCAAGATTGCCTCAACCTCGGTCCAGAAGTCGGCGAGCAGCGTCGCCGCATTCGCATAGAGGTAAAATTTGACTTGCTGGCCGCTGTGCTTATGATCGTATTCGATGCGCGTCCTGGCTCCCGGCCCTGATCCCTCACGAATCGGATGCGCGTTGTCAAAACCGAGTAACCGCTCGCCGTCATCATCATGAAGAGTCAGCGAGTAGTTCAGGCCGTGCGGCCGCTCCGGCGTCACAGGAACCTGTTTCACGACAAATTTAACCCAATACAAACCTTCCGTATCGACGACGAAACTTTCTCCGTCGAGCGGTAGAAGAGTATCCAGGCTGAGATCTCAATCTATCATTACCATTTAATTTATCATCGGTTGATAACTAAGTCAACGTATGAAACTGATCCACGGCCGCGCGTGTAGGTTTAGGCCGTCTCGTCCGTCGACGTCGACGGGTGACTGCCCGGGTTGGACTCCCACGCAAGCCGGAGGGAGAATCCATCCGCAACTTGGCAAAAGAGATGTCTGCCCAAAAATAATTGAATTGAAATTACCTATGCTACTGGCGCGCTAAGGCCAGAGATCGCTGCGAGCGCAATTTAGGCGAAAATGTAAATCGATGGGAGCCGCCAAATAATCCGGGGGTATTTATGGGGGTACTTTGGCATCAATAATTCTGCGACTTCAATACTGGCATGCCCAACACTCAGACACTCGAGTCCGACCCCGGCTCCGCGCACGGGACAGGATGCCGTTTCGGAGCGGCGTGCGCGCCGCTACAGCATACCTCGGCTAAGATTGAGCGCTGTGCAGCAGCGGGTCGCGCTGACGCAACATCGCCAAGGCCACGCAACTAACCACCGCTGCAGCCGACAGGTACAAGCCGACCGTGAGCTTATCGCCGGTGAAACCGATCAGGCTGGTCACGAGCAGAGGCGTGAAGCCGCCGAACACCGTCGCGCCGACCGCATACGAAAAGCCGACCCCCGAGGCCCGGAAGTCGATCGGAAATAGATCGCTCATGACACGCGAGGCGCAGGACGCGTAGCAGGCCAGTAAAAAAGCAATCGTCACCTGCACAAAAATCAAGGAACCCACGTTCGCGTGGTGCGCCAGCAAATAGAACAGCGGATAAGCGATCAGGGCCGTGACGGCCGCGCCGAACAGCATGGGCTTGCGCGCGCCGATGCGATCCGAAATAAGGCCTACCGCTGGGCTGGCGATGATCATGGTGACGCCATAACTGATCTGACCGAGGTAGCTGTCGAATAGGCTAAGGTGCAGTTCCCGCACCGAATAGGTAGTGAAGTAGTTCGAGACATAAGTTGCAATGGTCCAGAACACCATGATGCCGACACCGGCCAGCAGCGGGCGCGCATGCACGATGAACATGGCGCTCCAGGAAGCCGACTGCGCGGCCGCGGCACTCGAGGGCGTGGGCGTCGCGGCATTAAACAGCGGCGTCTCGTCGACACGGCGGCGCACATACCAGCCCACCGGTGCAATCAACAGGCCGAACAGGAAGGCGATGCGCCAAGCGCCGCCGTTGATTTGCGCTTCGCTGAACAGGTGGGTGAGCAACAAGCCGATCAAGCCGGCGATCAATACGCCACCGCCTTGCGACGCTTGTTGGAACGAAGCAAAAAAGCCCTTGCGGGTAGCCGGTGCGCTTTCCACCAACATCGCCACCACGCCACCGATTTCGCCGCCGGCCGAGAAGCCCTGCAGCAAGCGGCCCAGCAACACGATCACCGGTGCAGCCAGGCCTATCGTCGCATAGGTGGGGCAGAACGCCGGCACCAGGGTGCCGGCCGCCATCATCAGCAAGGTGAAGCTCAAGGCTTTCTTGCGACCGGCACGATCGGCATAACGCCCGAGCACGATGGCGCCGATGGGACGCACCAGGAAGCCCATTGCAAAGGTGACGAAAGTCAGCATCAGCGACGCGAATTCGGAACCCGCTGGAAAAAACGATTTGGAAATCGGCACCGCAAAAATGCCGAAGGCAATGAAGTCATAGATCTCAAGCACGTTGCCGATCGAGGCGGCAAACACAGTGCGCAGATTCATCGCACTGAGTCTGGAAGAAGGTGGTGTCGTGCTTGTTGTCGAGTTATCGGTGGCCCACATAAAAGTCTCCTGACTGTCATTTACATATGCGTGTAAAGTACCCGCAGGATCCTTTCCGACAAGAATACTATTCAAAAATACCTACTATGCTTTGAAAGCATAAGTAGCACCAACGAGCTCTATAGTGGAACTTCGACATCTTCGTTATTTTCTGGCAGTCGCCGAACACGGCAGCGTGGCCGAGGCCGCCCGTCACCTCCATATCGTGCAACCGGCGCTCAGCCGCCAGATCAAAGACCTCGAAGACGAACTCGGCACGGAGCTGTTCAACCGTGGCGCGCGTGGGGTCGAACTCACCACAGTGGGAAAACATTTTGTCAGCGACGTCAAGACGATCCTTGCCGATCTACAGATGGCTCGCGAGCGCGTCCTGCGCATCGCTAATGGTCAACTGGGTGCTTTGCGTATCGGCGTGACGCCTAACTACAGTTGGCATCCCGGCATCCTGCGTCCTCTGCATGCGTTCAAAGCAAGCTACCCGGACGTGAGTGTGATGCTTGAGCCGGCGCTGTCGGCCAAGCAGCTCGACAAGATCGCCGATGGCGGTCTGGACGGTGGCTTTGTTGCGTGGCGCGACCGCCAGGATCCGCGTTTTTCCGGCTGCCGGGTGCTCGACTGCAAGCTCGTGCTGGCAGTGCCACGACACAGTAAACTGGCCGACAAGGCCGCGCTTACCCTGGTGGATCTCAAGGACGAGCCGTGCATCTGGTTTGCGCGCGAGATCGCGCCGGCCTTCTACGATTTCCTGATCCACCAGTGCCAACTCGTCGGGTTCTCGCCGCGCCTGGTGCAGATAGGCGGCGATGTGGCGACCATACTCGGGCTGGTCGCGGCTGGCATGGGGTATTCCATCGTGCCCGATGCGGCCCAGTACAGTTGCCCCGAGGAGGTGCTGCTGCTTGAGGCGCCGGACCTGCGCGGCGCCTACGAGGTGGAGTTCGTCTGGCGCCTGGACGATACCAACCCCGGTCTGTGTCAACTGGTACGCACCATCAGGGACAGCAGCGCACGTTGAGCTGCGCGGGCCTTGGTGTGGGCGCGGCATGCGGCATAAGCGCTGTAGCGGCACGCACGCAGCCGCTACGCTTTATTGTGTCTCCTGATCCTGGTCGTGTTCCTGCTCGGCGCGCCGGACGCGCATGATGGCCGTAACGCCTTTGTTACGCGGCAAGAAACGCTCGACCATGCGTACGAAGTACGACGCACCGATAGGCAGCAGGGCATCGTTGAAATCGTAGCTGGCATTGTGCAGCTCGCAGGGACCATGGCCGTGGCCGCGACCGCGATGCGCACCGTCGCCGTTGCCAATAAAGGCATAGCAGCCCGGACGCTCGCGCAGCATAAAGGAGAAATCCTCGGACGCCATGGTGGGCGTGACGTTGCGCAGCAAATTCTCTTCGCCGACCACGCTGGCCGCCACTTCCGTGGCGAAATCGACCTCGGGTGCGGTGTTGACGGTGGGCGGATATTTACGCATGAACTCCAGCCGCGCGCTGCAGCCCAGCGCTTGTGCGATCGAGCTCGCGATGGTGCGCATTTTTTCTTCGATCAGATCGGTGGTCGCTTCGGCGAAAGTCCTGACCGTGCCGCGCAGGATGGCCTGGTTGGCCACCACGTTGTCCGAGTCGCCCGCATGAATTTGCGTCACCGACAGCACTGCGCTATCGAGCGGGTCGGTGTTGCGCGAGATGATGCTCTGCAGGGCCGTGACGATCTGCGCGCTCGCCAGCAGGGCGTCGCTGCCCACATGTGGCATGGCGGCGTGGCAGCCGGTGCCCTCGATAACCAGCTTGAAGCGATTGCTCGACGCCATCACAGCGCCGGTGCGCAGGCCTATGCTGCCGGCCGGTAGCCCCGGCCAGTTGTGCACGCCGAATACCGCATCGACGGCAAAACGTTCGAACAGGCCGTCCTTGATCATCTCGGCCGCACCGGCGCCCCCCTCCTCGGCCGGCTGGAAGATGAACTGCACGATGCCATCGAAATTGCGATGCTTGGATAGATAGTGCGCGGCGGCCAGCAGCATCGCGGTATGGCCGTCATGACCGCAGGCATGCATGACGCCGGGAGTTTTGGAGCGATAGGCGAAGGTGTTGATTTCCTCTATCGGCAGGGCATCCATATCGGCGCGCAATCCGATTGCGTGACGGCTCGCGCCGCTACGCAAGGTGCCGACCAGGCCGGTACGGCCCACGCCTTCGGTAACTTCGATGCCCCATTTCCTGAGGTTGGCGGCAACAAATGCGCTGGTCTGGTGTACCTCGTAGCCCAGCTCCGGGTGCGCATGCAAGTGATGTCGCAAGCTGAGCCCAAGGCCCTGGTCGAACTCAATTTCGGGGATGAGATTCATGTCGGGATATTCCTGTTTTTATGCATGAGATGCTGGATGGAGGCTCTAGCATCTGTGTAGGTATCGACTCTACCGAGTGCGCCGTCTTTTGACCAATGCGAAAGGACGATAGCAGGGCCACCTTTTTTGTATATGCACGTATCAGCGCTTGAAACAAAAAAAGAGGTATCCGGTTGCCAGACCGGATACCTCAAAGCGTACTACTCGCGAAAGTTCGATGGGAAGGCGAACCGCGCGCTATTGGGGGTGCTGCACGGCGCCCGCCGTCCCGCGCAGGCGCCGCCATACATTAGAATTTATGACGCAGGCCGACACGTACGATGGCTTGTTTGTTGTTCGACGACGGCGTCAAGCTGTTCAAGTCGGCTTGTGCATGCAGACCGGTCGAATCCGTACCGCTTGCGATCTGATACACGCCGGCAATATAGGTATCGGTCCGAGCGGACAAAGCGTAGTCGGCCGCCAAACTGAACTCGTTGTACTTCGAGCCGCCCGAGGTGCCCACCGCACCGGTGGCCGCGTTGTTGATGCCCTGCACGCTGCATTGGCATCCCCTGTGGGAAGAACATTACGGCGTGATCGTTCCCAGCAGCATGCGCGATCTGCATTGGCGCACGGCACTCACCACGCTGCCTTTTGTGCGTTACTACCGCACGCACGACCAGACCGCCTTCGGCGGCAAACAAGTCAATCAGTTTCTGCAGCAGCGGCGCGTGCCGGTGCGTGAGGTCTGCGCGCTCGACAGCCTAGATGCGATCGAGGCGCTAGTGCTGGCGCTGGGCGGCTCGGCTGTGGTGCCGGTGCGCGATCCGGTCGGCCTGGCGCAACGGGGGTTGGCGGTGCTGCCGGCCTCGTCGACCAGCGTGGAGCCTGCCTCCACGCGTTGCACCGAAGCGGCGATGAGGTCACGGATCTCCTTGGCCGCGCTTGCGCTGCGTTGCGCCAACGTACGCACCTCGCCAGCCACAACCGCAAAACCTCGCCCCTGTTCGCCGGCGCGGGCTGCCTCCACAGCGGCATTGAGCGCAAGGATATTGGTCTGGAACGCGATACCCTCGATCACCGTGATGATCTGGGCGACCTGCTGCGAGCTGGTTGAAATGTCCTTCATCGTTTTGATCACTCGCACGACCACCGAGCCGCCCTGCACGGCTGTGCTGGACGCGGTTTGTGCCAGCGTATTGCCGAGTTCGGCATTGTGCGAGTTCTGCTTGACCGCGGCGGTGAGTTCTTCCATGCTCGCGGCCGTTTGCTGCAGCGAAGCCGCTTGCTGCAGCGAAGCCGCTTGCTCTTCGGTGCGCTGGCTGAGGTCGCTGTTGCTTGCGGCCATTTGCGCCGAACCGCTGGCGATCGATTCGCTGCTGATGCGCACCCGGTCCACCAGTTCCATCACTCGATATGCCACTTCCTTGCAACATAATCAGCACAGCACGAGACCTTTTAAATGGTCTACAATTAGGTCTTTAAGAAGACCTAATGAGACCATTATGGAAGCTATCCTAGCGGACCAATCTGTCGGCATCTCGGAACTTAAGCTCAATCCCAATGCCGTTATCGAGGCCGCACACGGGCAAGCTGTTGCCATCCTCAATCGCAATAAACCCGTTGCCTACCTTATCCCAGCCGACGCCTGGGAAGCGATTTTGGACAGGTTAGACGATATCAAGCTTGTGCAGATTGTCAAAGAGCGCGAAGGACAAGCCGCAGTAAAGGTCAATATCGATGACCTATGAGCTTGAATTTCTTGTCGACGCAGAAAAGGAGTGGAAAAAGCTCGATGCTACGATTCGCAGCCAGTTTGCGAAGAAGCTAAAAGAACGGCTTGAAAACCCGCACGTTCCCGCATCACGCCTTCACGGCATGCCCGACTGCTACAAAATCAAGCTTCGCACACTTGGCTATCGGCTCGTCTACCGCGTAGCAGACAAGACAATTACCGTGACCGTAATTGCTGTAGGCAAGCGCGATGGCGACGAAGCTTATGCGGCAGCAAAAGTCCGGCAGTAAAGAGGTT
>Ga0302233_10001550_pt1 | contig 15844 bp, 10 predicted proteins | sample II_Palsa_N3_1_FD_193516 | JGI IMG/M metagenome (GOLD analysis project Ga0302233, IMG submission 193516) | Peat permafrost microbial communities from Stordalen Mire near Abisko, Sweden - II_Palsa_N3_1 | ecosystem: Environmental > Terrestrial > Soil > Palsa > Peat permafrost | place: Sweden... | reverse complement strand
GCGGTGGTGATGGCGTTGACGCAACTGCTGCTGCCGCTACTGGCCCGTCACCCTGAATGGGTGGCTGCGCAGCTCAGCGAGCGATTGCAGCGGCCAGTCAGCTTTGCCTCGATGGAAGGGCGCTGGACGCCGTCCGGGCCGCTGTTCGTGATGCATGGTGTGACCGTCGGTGCATTGAAAGGCGCAACCGGTACGCCGCTGCAGATTCCCGAGTCCGAATTGAAGCTGGATTTTGGCGGCTGGCTCGCGCCATCGCGGCACTTGGTCAACCTGCACGTGCGCGGCCTGGAGCTGGATCTGGCTCGTGACGCCGACGGTGGTTGGCACGTCAACGGTATCGGCGTGGCAGGTGGCGGAAATCAGCAGCCGCTGTCGCTGGGTCCGCTGTCGATGGATATCTGGCTGGAGAGTCTGCGAGTTGTCATCACCGATGCAAAGCCCGCCAAAAGCTACACGCTGCTCGCTCAGCAGTTGCGTCTGAGCCGCCAGGGCGACCATATTCGTTTCGGCGGCGTTCTGCGGCGTGACGGTGCTGCTACCGTGTTGCATGCGGCGGGGCGTTTCCGCGAGGACGGCAGCTCAGGTCATCTGTGGCTCGGTGCTCATGACGTCGATCTCAAGCCGTTGCTGCAGGGAATCGATCTGGACGGCTATACGGCTGAGCAAGGTCACGGTCAATTGGCATCATGGCTCGACTGGCGCCGCGGAAAGCTGGTCAGCAGTACGATCCGCTTCGACCTCGATCAGCTAGCGGTGTCCCACGCCGACGGAGCGCGTGCCAGCGTTTCGGCCTTGCACGGGGTTGCCGGCTTGCGCCGCATCGCCGACGGTTATGACCTGCGCTGGGCCGGCGACGACGGCAGCCTGCTGGCGCTCAGCCTGCATCAGCCCCAGGGTCAGCCAGTCAGCGTGGGCGTTGCCGCCCGTGAACTGCAGCTGGCGCCGCTGTTACCTTGGCTGGCATTGAAGCCGGACCTCGGGCTGCCGATGGCCCAATGGCTGGGCAGCGGACATCCGCGTGGCGATCTCAATCGCGTTGCCTTGCACTGGAATCAGACCGACGGCGTGCAGGCAGTCGATCTGGCGTTCGCTGGCTTGGGCATCGACCCCGTAGGCAAGCTGCCCGGAGTGAGTGGTCTACATGGCGAACTGCGTGGCGACGACGAAGCGTTCTCGTTGGAGTTGCCGGCGCAGGCAACCACCCTGCAATTTCCACAGAGCTTCCGCCAGCCGTTTTCCCTGACCTCGTTGGGCGGCACGCTGGCGTTCTGGCCAGACAATGGCGACTGGCATATCGGCGTGGATGCACTGGACTTTGCCGGTACTGGCTATGCCGGTGACGCGCGTGGCGAGGTGACTCTGCCTGCGCAGGGTGGGCCGCCTTTCGTGGATATGTACGCGAACCTCGACCATGCCGACTTGCCGGTGGCAAAGCAGTATTTGCCCATCAATGCGTTACCGCCCGCCACGGTTGCGTGGTTGGATAACGCCTTGGTGGCGGGCAATATCGATCAGGCGCAGGCGCTGTTGCGCGGTAGTCTGGCCGATTGGCCGTTCCGACATAACGAGGGTCGTTTCGAGGTGCGCGCTGCGATCAGCGATCTGACGTTCGACTATGGCAAGGATTGGCCGCGTGCAGAAGGCCTGGATCTGGTCGCCAACTTCGTCAACAACGGGCTGTTGGTCGAGTCCAGCGCCGGTCATGCGCTCGGCGTCAAATCGGACAAGGCGGTTGCGTTGATCCCCGACTTTGCCACGCCCTTGCTCGACCTGAACGTGCAGGGCAGCGGTAGCGGTGCCGACCTGATGGAGTTCGTGCGCAAAAGCCCCATCGGCAATCGTCAAGCCGATATCCTGACCAAGTTGAACCTTGGCGGCAGCGGCACCGTCGATTTTCATCTTGCGTTGCCTTTGAACAAACCCGCCGACGCGCAACTGAACGGTATAGCGCAGCTGAAGGACGCGGACTTCACCGCGCCGGAATGGAACCTCAAGTTGGACAAGATCAGCGGTCCATTGCGCTTTGACCTGCATGGCCTGCAGGGTGGTCCACTGGATGCCAGCTTCCGCGGACAGCCATCCAAGCTGCAGCTGGCCATCGCCGGCGGCAACACCGATCCGAACACGACTTTTTCAGCGCAACTGACCGGCAGCTATCAGTTCACCGAAATGCTGCAGGACTATCCCTCATTGAAGTGGATTGCACAGCTGGCCGATGGCCGCAGCGATTTCACCGTAGGCTTCACGATTGCGCATGCCCCCGGTAGCGATGCGCTAACGCAGAACCTCAGCATTGATTCCCCCCTCAACGGTATCGCACTGAATCTGCCCGTGCCGCTAAAAAAGTCGGCCGATGAAACCCTGCCTCTGCACGTGGCGATTCGTCTGCCGGTTGCAGGGGCTGATGTGCAGTTGGGGCTTGGCCAGGCGATGCGCGGACACCTGCGTTTGAGCGACGGCGCGCAGAAACCGCTGGCGGCCACCCTGGCCTTGGGCAGCGTGATGCCGGATGACTTGCCTGCGCAGGGTCTGCGTATTCGCGGACATACCGATCAAATGGACGTTACCGGCTGGGTGCAGCGCGCAGTGACCGGCGGTAGTGGCGATGGTCCGTCACTGGAGAGTATCGACATCAGTGCGGGGCAGGCTACGCTGTTTGGTTACTCGTTAGGCGCAATGCAGATCAAGGCCAAGCTACAGGCCGATGCGCTCAGCGTGGACGTCGATGCCGCCACGATGAGCGGCAATTTCAATATACCGACCCGCGAACTGGACAAGCGCGGCATCACCGCCCGGCTGCAAAAGTTGTACTGGCCCAAGGATGCGGTGGCATCGGTTGACGCAAAAGGACGTCCAATTATTGTGCCGCCCGTCAGTGCGTCGACAACCGCCGCAAACGGATCAACCGCGGCAACTACGGCAACAGCGAATACGCCGCTGAGCAATCCGGCCAACACTGGCATCAATCCCGCCGCGCTGCCACCGTTCCATCTGTGGCTTGGAGACCTGCGTCTGGGCGATGCCAAGCTCGGTGAAGCGCGCTTGGAAACCTGGCCCACACCAGCTGGGCAGCATATTGAGCAGTTGCGTGCGCTGTCCAGCCGCGTGCAGATAAACGCCAGCGGCGACTGGAATGGCACGGCTACCGATAGCCACACCCATATGAAAATCAGCTTCGCGGCTGAAGATCTCGGTGGCATGCTCAGCGCCTTCGGTTTCGAAGGCTTGGTCAACGGCGGCAAGACCAATGATCAACTCGATGCGAGCTGGCCTGGCGCGCCAAACGCTCTGACACTGGCCAGCATGGACGGTACGCTGAGCGTGCATGTGAATGACGGACGCATTCCGGAGGTGTCATCACCGGGCGCGGGGCGTTTATTGGGTCTGGCTTCGCTGGCCGAATTGCCCCGCCGCATGACGCTGGATTTCGGTGACGTGTTCGGCAAGGGGCTGGCGTTCGACTCGATGATCGGTGATTTCCGTTTGGCCAACGGCACGGCGACCACCAATAACTTCAAGATCCATAGCCCTGCAGCGGAAATCAGCATCACCGGCCGTACCGATCTGCGCGCGAAAAAATTCGATCAGCAGATTGTCGTGGTGCCGCACGCTGGCAACAGTTTGCCGATTGTCGGCGCGGTAGTGGGCGGCCCGATCGGTGCAGCAGCAGGCTTCGCGGTGCAGGGCCTGCTGGGTCACGGTTTGAACAAGGCGGTCGGCGCGCGTTACAAAATTACGGGTAGCTGGGATAAACCCGTAATGACCCTGCTCGAAAAGCATACGGCGCCGGTGTTGGGGCCGGCACCCGTTGCGCCGATGCCGATCAATGCATCCAAAGATGTCGAGCCGGCATCGGCGCAGTCAGCGGGACACTGATCAGGCCAGCTCTGATCAGGCAGATCAGGCAGATCAGGATCAGGCGACCGGCTCAGCCGGTTTAGTGCTACCGCGGAACGGAAACAGCTGCTGGTTGATGAAACCGTCCGGCATGTAGTCGCCGACTACGCCGTAACGGACTGGAAACTTGTCGCTCGTCTTCACCGCGGTGCCGAACAGGTAGTCGATAAAGGCGTAATGCGCGGCATAGTTCTTGTCGATCGCGATATCGTCGGAGGCGTGGTGCCAATGGTGGAAGTTGGGCGTCACGAATACGTACTTCAGTGGTCCCCATGGCAGGTGCACGTTGGCGTGGTTGAACACCGCCTGGAAGCCCACGATCAGGATGTAGCCATTCATCACTGACTCGCTGAAGCCCAGTATGTACAGCGGCGCCAGCACGCAGACGCGGGTGGCGATCAATTCAAACATGCTCTGGCGCGAACCGGCCAGCCAGTCCATCGTCTTTACGCTGTGGTGTACCGAATGGAAGCGCCACAGGAACGGCACCTCGTGATACGCGCGGTGCGTCCAGTACTGCGCCATGTCCGCTACCAGTACGCAAAGCAGCAGTTGCGGCACGAACCAGATGTGCTGCACGAATTGTTGGAAATCGCTGCGTACCAGCCAGCCGAACAAGTGGTGTAGCAGGAAATTCACTGTCAGCAACGCCAATCCCACGATGAAATGATTCACCGCGAAATGCTTCATGTCGGTTTGCCATTCAGGCCGGAAAATCGCCTGGCCCTTGTATAGCGGAAACAGTTTTTCGATCACCACGAAGATCAGTGTGGAACCGAGCAGGTCGAGGATGAACCAGTCCAGGCCGATATACGGCGTGTGATCCGGAAAATTGCCGACTGGCACGCGCGAGCCGCCCAGCGCCACTGCCGCAATGACCAGCACAAACGACGTGATATTGATATTGCGCTGGCGGTTGAGTATCAGGTTGCCGAGTGATAGCGCGCCGGCAATCAGCAGCGCGCCAAACAGTGCCTGGCGCAGCACATCCACCGAGTATTTGACGCGTAGCTCGGGCGTGGTGAGGTACTGCGGAAAGTGGAAAGCCAGTACGCCAAGCAGGCACAGGATCGCCAGCGACATGGCGATCGCGGTGGTGACCATCGCCTTGCCGGGCACGAGCTCACCGCTGCCGCGGAACATCTCGCGGGTGTCGTCGACCACGATGCCGATGCGTTCGGCGGGCGCGATCACTGCAACATTGACCAGCTTGTGTGCGAACTTGCGTCGTGAGGGATGCGTCATCAGCGTTCCTGCGTCAAAGAGTGCATGTATGACGGCCTATCCGGTCGTCTAGCGCATGGTAGCGCCAAGTTTGGGCAGTGGTCATGTCGGGGCAGGCCGCGATATCGATGCTGACCGGGCTTGCAGCGGCAGGCTTTAAGCCGCAGGATTTGACCTCATCTAGTAAGCAATTCAACTGCACCAGAAACGGCAGAACCCCATGGATTCACTGATTGCCCAGGCCGAGCGCCGTTTGCTCGCGCCAGGCGGCATTGCCGCCACCGACCTCGACCGTGTGTTCAACCAGCTGATGGGCCCGTCGATCGACGCGGCCGACCTGTATTTTCAGCATTCGCGCAGCGAGTCGTGGCTGCTGGAAGAGGGCATCGTCAAGGACGGCAGCCACTCGATCGAGCAAGGCGTTGGCGTGCGCGCTATCAGCGGCGAGAAAACCGGCTTCGCCTATTCCGATGAAATCGTGATGCCGCAGCTGCTGGATGCTTCGCGCGCGGCGCGCGCGATCGCCCACGATGGCAACGGCGCTGGCAAGCCGCTGGCCCTGAACGGTGCGCGCCAGCTGTATCCGGCGATCGATCCGGTCGACAGTCTGCCCAATCCCGAGAAGATTGCGCTGCTGCGCGAGGTCGATGCGTACGCGCGCTCGCGCGATCCGCGCATCAAGCAGGTGATCGTCAGCATTGCCGCCACCATCGACACCATTCTGATTGCCGCCTCCGACGGCACCCTGGCCGCCGACGTGCGTCCGCTGGTGCGCCTCAACGTGCAGGTGATTGCCGAGCAGAACGGCCGTCGCGAGCAGGGTCATTCCGGCGGCGGCGGCCGTTATGGCTATCGCGAGCTGATCGAGAACGGCCGCGCACTGGCCTTTGCCGACGAAGCCGTGCGCCAGGCGCTGGTGAACCTCGATTCCGTCGATGCACCGGCTGGCAACATGACGGTGGTACTCGGCCCCGGTTGGCCCGGCGTGCTGCTGCACGAGGCGATCGGCCATGGCCTGGAGGGCGACTTCAACCGGAAGGGCAGCTCTGCCTTCTCTGGCCGCATCGGCCAGCGCGTAGCAGCCAAGGGCGTCACCATCGTCGACGACGGCACGCTGCCGGGGCGCCGCGGCTCGCTCAGCATCGACGACGAAGGTACGCCGACCGAGTGCACCACGTTGATCGAGGACGGCATCCTCAAGGGCTACATGCAGGACAAGCTCAACGCACGACTGATGGGGATGGCGCCCACCGGCAACGGTCGCCGCGAATCATTCACGTCGTTGCCGATGCCGCGCATGACCAACACCTACATGCTGGCTGGCCAGCACGATCCGGCCGAGATCATCCGCTCGGTCAAGAAGGGTCTGTATGCGCCCAACTTCGGCGGCGGTCAGGTCGACATCACCAGCGGCAAGTTTACCTTCACCGCCAGCGAGGCCTACCTGATCGAGGACGGCAAGATCACCCGTCCGGTGAAGGGTGCCACGCTGATAGGCAGCGGCCCCGAGGTGCTCAACCGCGTCTCGATGATCGGCAATGATCTGAAGCTCGACGAAGGCGTCGGCGTCTGCGGCAAGGATGGTCAGAGCGTGCCGGTGGGCGTTGGTCAACCGACGCTGAAGATCGACGGTATGACGGTAGGCGGCACGGCGTCGTAACGCATATGGAATTTGGTTTGTCTTGAATTTAAGCGCAGTTGAAGAGTGAGTGCGATGCCGGGGGCCTTATGGCAATTTGCGAATTTCGGCGCTTGCCTCTGTTGCTAAGAATGCCCGCAATTGCTTGATGTTCCGTCAAAGCTTCATCAACGTTTCGCTATCAGCGGAGTTACCGTTAGCGTCGACAAAATTCGCGTCCCACCGTGCCACTATCCTTCGCCTAACGAGATCGAACGGCGTGACCGCGTCTTTTCGTTCTGGAAAGCGTCTGATATTTGCGGCCTGCAGCGCGAGAATATCTCGATCCTGGTTAGCGACCCTGCGAATCAGTGGCCATACGAATAATCGAACGGCCCATGCCGGCGCCCAGCGGCCATCGATATGCAGTGTGCCAAATACGTTGGTTCGATGGCTGGACTCCGGGGACACATGGATTGATATGCGTACGCGGCTGCCGTTGCGGTAACCATAGTCCAGTTGAACGGAACCCGGCTCGTAGAAGTGCGCGCGCTCGAACTCGCGTGGTGATTCAAACAGTCGATAAATCAAGCCCGATTGCTGCGCATTGCCCTTGTAGTCGACCGTAAAGCCGCTGGCTGTTGTCGAGCACGACGCGACCGTATCGCGTCGTGTCGCGGAAAAGCGGATAAGGCCGCGGTGGACAAAGTGCGTATGCAGGGGATCAAGCACATTCTCCAGGATGTCCGCTGCGCCCGCGTGCCATGTCGACTGCCATATAAATCGTCGATTTTCATCTGCAAGGCTCTGAATGGCTGGAGGAATGCTAGTGTCGTTGTTGCGCTCCAGTCTCGCCCATACGAACCCGCCGTTTTCCATGACGTCGATCGCACGCGCGCGAACATTGGGCAGACAATTACCGACGGGCATTCCCGGAAGTTCGACGAGCGTACCCGATGGATCAAAACGCCAGCCGTGATAGGCGCATTGCAGCGTGCGGTCAACAATGCGCCCGGCTGAAAGGGGAACCTGCCGATGCGGGCAACGGTCTTCGTAACCGACGACGTTCTTTCCGTCTACTCTGGCGAGGACGATGGGTTGCTTGAGCAGTATTGCCGCGACGGGCTTCGTGCCGATGCGATCCGCACGCCCGACAACAAACCATTTTTGATACAGCTCAGCGGGCCAGGAAGTCATAGCTTGTACCGCCTCATGATGGGCACGCCAATATGACGCGTCGCCGCACCCAGGATTTTGAGCGCAACCTGCGTGCGTTGGGGAAGGTGGCTTGCGAACACGGCGCTGTACTCAATCGCCGGTTGACCGCCGCGCTGTCGTTTGAAGTGCGCTACGCCAGCGCTGAGGTTAACCAGGCATGTGTCTGTAGCTGCCTGGCGCATCACGAGTGCCGAAAGCATGCGATACAAACCAAGCTTTGCAGGTAGCGACGTGTTGTAGCCAACGATGGGCGAGGTCAAGAGATTGCCAAAGCGGATGATACCCACGGCCCCCTGGAGTACCCCGGCCTCATCGCGTATGCCGCTAAGTTCCAGCAGCCCCCCTTGCGACCACGCCTTGATAAGTGTCCAGTCATAAAACGGATTGAGCGCGGAGTACTTGTGCATATACAAATCTGCGTAGAGCTCTGCGATTCGCCGAAAATCCGCATCATCAAAATCACGGGCGATTCGGTTATTTCGATCAGTTTGGCGCAGCAGCGCGAGGTCGCGTTTCAAATCCGTTCTGTGCAGTGCGAGTTTGGCAACATCCTCAAATAGGTAGACCTGGCGGCTGGGTACCATGATGCACCCACGGTCGGACAGCGCGCGTAGCCAGTCGGCGTGATGGGCGCTGTTGAGCGACCTCAACCAGATCGCATGCGTCGGATAACGACGCATTGCCTCTGCCAAAACCTGGTCAAGCCCAACCCCACCCAGGTCGGGATACGCATTGGTGGAAACCAGCCAGTTATTTATCGCTACGGCGCGATCAATAGATGCGTGGCGCAACCAACTGCCAACTCCTCTGGCGAGCCCTTTCAACGGTGCAGTGATCAGCGGATGGCCAAGGCGTTCAACCTCCTCCATGGCGTAGCTCGCGTAGGTCGTCAAGGGTGAACAGACCCATGCGTTATCGGGCTCGGCGTCGTTAACCGTCACGGGAAACAATGCGCCACCCGCTTCGATGGCATCAACCTCAGTCTGGACGTTGGCAATAAAAGGTCGTGTTGGTCGTCGCCGGTGAATACGCAGATACGCATCCGCTTTGGCATTGAACTCGTCCAGCTTTACGACAGGTACGGCGGTCATAGCGCAGCCAGTGGGTCGCCATCCCATTCGATATCACAGGTAGCCGCTTGACGCAGGTTGCAGCGATTCTGCACTGCCAGCCTTGCGTAGGAACCAAAGTCCAATAGCCCGCCGAAGAACGGCAGCGGATCGCGCGGCGCTGCGATCACATCAACCCCCCGTCGGAAATCCTGCCACCAGAGGCCGACACGCGAATCACGTAATGCCTGCGCACCACCGGCGACTAACATCACGGCTGAAATCATCCGTGCCGCATGATTCGCCGGAACGACGCAATCGGTGGCAGCACCCGCCAGCGCGGCCGGCAATGCGTCGTCCAGGCCGAACAGATGAACACCACTGATCGCGCGTGGATTGCACTCCAGCACTTGTGCGTTGCCGTTATCGGCTTCGATCCAGTCGAACGATAATTGCCCGGTGTAGTCCATCTTGCGTGCGAACATATCGACAAACTTTTGGATGGCTGGTGAGGGACAGGCTTCGAAAAAGAAACTGGAACTTGCCTGAAGCCGGTAGCTGGGACGATAGGTGACATGGGCAAGCAAGCGCCCACGGTCGATCACGCTGTAAGAGCACAGTTCGCGTCCATGGCAAAATCGCTGGACGACCCATCGCCCGGGGACGTCGAACGGCTTGGCATCGGCTGGGATACCGTTCGGGTGCAGGCGTACATGCACGCCGAAGCGGGAGTATTCCGGTTTGAGTACCACCGGGTCGGTACCTGCCCAGCTCCGCGCCTGCTCAAGTGTATCGACGCATGCACTCTCGGGAACGACAGCGCCACAACCTTGCGCTGCTTCAAGGAATCGCCATTTACTATGCAACGTGTCCATCGTATCGAACACGCCGACGGCGACTCGTGCGGATTCCGGCAATAACGCACGATAGCGCGAGAGATAAAATACTTCCTCGCAAGTCGGTACGACGAGATCAATGCGGTGGGTACGGATGGCGTGGGAGAGGCCGTCAACATACGCGCGGGATGCAAAGCGCGCTGATGGTAGCGTTACAGTTGACGTAACTGAGCGAGACCACCCTGACATCCTGCAGGGGATGCTGTCTCCGATCGTCACCGTCCAGCCCTGATGCGCAAAACGTCGTGCGTGGTCCAGCGCGGCGGGAGCCCGCCCGCCCAAGATGAGTACGTTAGGCATGAAACTCCCCAGGGACGTCAATCAAACGGCGAACCCGCCGGCATTTCTGCGTAGCAGGACGTTCTGCCCAAACGTCGAACTCTATTTGAGGAACCGCAGCGCCAATACGCCGAGTGCATTCCACGAGTGCTTCTCGGACGTTATCCTGCTGGGTCGACGTGAGAGTAGGGCTTACGCCAATGCGTAGTGTGGCGGGTCCGCATTGCTCGATTTGATATTGATCCGCCGACGGAATGGCATTCAGCAGTGCACGTGAGAGGACGTCCGGAAACATCGGCACAACGCCTGTGCCTGCAAATTTGGGTAACCACACAATGTCATCCTCTCTCCCCTCGATCCGTTCGAGTGCGATAAATGGCGAACCGCACGGACAAGCTTGCTCGCGCTCTACCAAAATGTCGTTTAGACGATAGCGGATGACAGGCTGGGTACTGCGATAAAGATCCGTGATGATCGGAGCGAAACGACGCGTCGCGCGATCAATCCAGTCTCGTTCGACGATAAGGCAATCCTCGTTGAGGTGGATAACTCCCTGTGCGCAGGTATGGCCGAGAAATCCTTCGGTCGCCTGGTAGATCTGCTCAATGGGCACGCGGAAAGTATCGGTCACGCGCGCCGCATCGAGCGGATCAAGCACTTCGGCTACAGCAATGATGCGCGTGGGACAGATATTTATTTGCCCAGACTTCACGGCAGCGGCGACCAGTGCGATAACGCTTGGCGGCCCCACCAGAATTGTCGGTTGGAAATGGTCAAGTCTTGCAATCACCTGATCGAATGGCATTGCCAGATCAAAGTGTTGAAAACGAAGCCGCACGCCGCCGGAAAGGGTTTCGTAGAGGTTGCTACCCGCTCGCAACAACAGCGCGATTCTCGCGGGCGCGAAGATGCCCGCTGGCAACAGCTTCGCGAGCAAGGTGCCCGCCCAACGCAACCGCTCCGATCGACTGGCGAGAAAAATGCCGCGGGCACCGGACGTACCCGTCGACATGCCAACGGCCGTACCTTTCAGCATGGGATTGAAGTCGCGCGTACGTTCCGCTTCCTCGGCGACACGCATTGCGTCCTCCAGCACGACATGCAAAGTGTTGATGTCATTGAAATGCTTCATCCATTGCTGCTTGTCGATGAGCGGATAGTCGTGAAATTGTCGCCGGCCATACGGTGCGTATAAGGGAGATTTCGTCAGCACGTGATCCGCCAGGTGGCGCCATTGCTTCTGCTGATGTTTCACCACATCCGCACGGCTTCGAAACCGTCGTAGGCGTCGGGCCGAGGCGTATTGCCATAGCAATCCCAATCCTTCGGTCACGCGGCTCACCACTGCATCCATTCATTGCAATGCGAGGGTAATATGCGGATCTCCGGCGCATTGACTGCTAGCCGATGCAGTCGCTGCAACGTATCGCGGTAAACCCGCGTATCTCCCAACCAGCCGGTGACGAGTGATGGGGGTGGCACCCCTTCGCGGATGGCTTGAGACGACCAGGCGGCGTCTGCAACCAGAAATATAGACTTCCCTTTTGCATCCTCAAACAACAAGCCGTAGTGGCCAGCCGCGTGACCTGGCAACGACACCGCAAGCATGCTCGCGTCACCAAAGAGATCGTGTCCGCGACCAAATTCGATCAACTCGGGAGGGAGATCACGCAGCGGAGCATCTTCAATCCAGCTGACCCGCTCGAGAAAATCATCGGGCAGCAGCTTCGGTAGTAGTCCGACCCGGAGCGAACCCAGACGGGTGCGCGAGCAAAGATCTTCCCAGGCCGCACGAGAACAAATGAGCGCCGCCTCAGGAAAATCCAATAGTCCGCCGACGTGGTCGCCGTGGAAATGCGATAGCACGATGTGTTTGATGTCCAGGGGCGACAAGCCTGCGCAAGTCAACTGCGAACGCAACGACCCGCTGTCCTGCAATTGCACAGGGGTGACTGTGCGATAAAGGCGCTCCGGAAGATGCCTCGTGGCATGAAGAAAATGCTCCGAGTAACCCGTGTCGAAAAGTATGTTTCCCCACTGCGGATGATCGAGGAAAAACGTCAATGCGGGAAAACGCGCTACCGCGAGTGGGGCGCCCCTCCGGGTCGCGCATTCGGCATGCGTGCAATAACCCGCTTCATAGATATGCCATTCAATATTGGACACGAGACTTCCACCATTGGGCAAAACGGGCGATGCCTTCGATAACGCTGATCGTCGGCGCGTATCCCAGCTGCTGGCGTGCGGCAGAAATATCCAGCGTTTGTGAGAAGCCGAGGACGCCCACACCGTAGCGACTCAAGCGAGGCTCTGGACGTCCCGGCATTACATTGGCAATCGTCTCGGCCGCGCCGCCGAGGGCGATAGCAACACTGCGCGGCAATGGAATCATTCTTACCTTCAAGTCCAATGCGCTGAAGAGATGGTGCAACAATTCACGCACTTGCATGGATTCACCATTAGTGATGTTGAATGCGCGACCGTCAACAGGCACGGTGTATTCCATGCTGGCTTGCACGGCTGCTACAACGTTGGCCACGTATGTGACATCAATCAGTGCTTTTCCGTCGCCAATCCTTGGAAACCACCCGCGCTGCGCCAATCCAAGCAAGCGGGGAAATATGGCGCGATCGCCCTCACCAAACACTGCCCTCGGCCGAAGAATTACGGCGGGAAGCCCTGCCGATACCGCCTCCCTCACGCATTGCTCAGCCAGCCATTTGGTTTCGGCATAGGGGTTGATCCATTTGCGGGGCGGTTCAAAAGCCTCGGGTGTATTGAACTGATCGCCGAGGCGGAAATAAATACTGGGCGAAGAGAAATGTACGAAACGTCGAACACCAGACTGTCGGGATGCATCCAGTAATCGCTTGGTGGCAAGCACGTTCGCCGCCATGAATTGCTCGCGCCTACCCCATGGTGATGACAACGCGGCGCAGTGCACGACCACGTCGGTCTCGTCAGTCAGTGGCGACAAAGGGTCGCTCGAAAGATCGCGGACCCACGAGCGCAATCCCGCACGGGAAAGAACGTCGAGCCGAGCCACGTCCCGACCTGTTGCGATTACCTCATGCCCTTGCGCGTGAAAATGCTTTGCTACATGGGAACCGATAAACCCGGAGGCGCCCGTCACCAGGATACGCGTCATGATCTAGTACCTCAGCACCGTGCCGCCGAAGGAGAGGCCCGCTCCGGAACCTACCAGCGCTATCAGGTCGCCCCGCCGTACGCGACCGGAAGTGATGGCGTGATGCAGCGTGACAGGAATGGAGGCGGCCATCTGATTGCCGCGGTGAGCTAGCACGCGCACCAGTAGATCCGACGGCAGTCCCAATGTCGCTTCCAGATGATCGAGTCCCTTGGCGCTTGCCTGATGGGGGACGATGCAAGCCAGTTCCCCAAGCGCAATGTTTGCACGTTGAAATAGCCGCTCGAGAAAAGCGGGCAGGCGTTGTGCTGCCATCCGGTAGGTTGCCCGTCCCTGCATTTCGAAACAGGCACCGCGAAGGAATTCTTCCATCTGGGTGCGTGGTCGAATGCGCGTTCCGCCGGATTTCACCTGACATAGCTCGGCGCCGACCGAAAACGTTTCGAAGTGTGTGCCAAAAACTTTCGAGTCGTCCGCTTCAGCCGCTTGTCCAAGTATCACTGCGGCCGCACCGTCACCAAACAACATGGCGGTTTCGGGATCGTCCCAGCGAAGACCGGCCGAGGCGATCTCGCTGGATACGATAAGTACGCGCCGGTACCTGCCTGCAGCCATCGCGGCGCTCAACAGGTCCAGTGCCGCGACAAAGCTCAGGCAGGTAGCGTTAATGTCGAACGCCGGGATACCGCTTTCTCCAAGACCGAGCTGGCGCTGGATCAGTACACCCGAACACGGTATGGCCTGTTCCATGACGCTGCATGCCGAAACGATGCAATCGAGCTCGTGTGCTTCCATGCCAGCGGCCGCGAGCGCGGATCGCGCGGCCATGGCACCCATGAACGACGAAGTCTCGCCATCGTCTGCGTAGTAGCGCCGTTCGATGCCCGCATGTTTGAGGGTCCAGCCCGACGTTTTTTTCCAGCGCTCATCGAGTATGTGCGATTCGACGCAGTTACCGGGAAGATGCTCCCCCGTGCCGAGAATCCTGATGGGAAGCGAGTAGTTGATATTTGTCATTTGCACGATCCTTGCCCTCAGATGCATCCGTTGCGGTGAAGCGTGCTGCGCTGGCAAACATGGTGCAAATCGGAATGCCAACCCAACACTTTTTGAGCCCTTGGGTATCATATATTGATACTCTTGGCATCGTTGGTGCCCTCATGGAGATAGATATGGCTGGCTCGGCGCTTGTGGTGCAAGCAATCCGCGCCATTCTTCGCGAACGTGGCATCACCTATCGCAACCTCGCCGACCTGATGGGTGTTAGCGAGCCGACCGTCAAGCGGGACCTGGGGCGAGGCGATTTTTCGCTAAGTCGGCTTGATCGCATTTGCGATGTCCTCGGCGTCACCGTGGAGGACCTAGTCCGCAATGATCGCCCGCTGATCAATACGCTAACCGAGCTCAGTCAAAAGCAGGAAGCGGCCCTCGTGGTCGATTCCAAACTGTTACTGATCACTTACCTGATCGTAAACGACTGGCGATTTAGCGAAATGATGTCTACGTTCCGAATCGAAGAGAATGAGCTGATATCGCTATTGTTGAAGCTGGACAAGTTACGGGTCATCGAATATCGGCCACCGCGTCGCATCAAGAAACTCACTGCACGCAATTTCTCCTGGCGCAAAGATGGCCCCGTTCAAGTGTTCTTCCTTTCCCGCGTTTTGCCGGAGTTCTTCAACGGCTCCTTCGAAGGCACCGGCGATGCATTTCACTTCGTCGGAGGAACCCTCTCGGAAGCCTCACGCGCACGCATGAAAGTGGCTATTGCGCATCTCGTGGAGGAGTTTGAACAACTTGCACGCCAAGATTCAAGACTGCCACTCGACGCACGGAACGGCTGCGGTGCCGTCATTGCCATCAAGAAGTGGGAATTTTCGGATTTCACGCTACTAAGGCGATAAAGCGCGGAGCGTGTATTCTGAATTCAAGCAACCATGCGCGTGGACACGCCGCTACTTGCAAGCCACGGTGCACCCTGTGGAAGAAAACCTGAATAAGTTTCAAATCCTGCTGGCCGGCCATCACGATCCGGCATAACGATAAAACGAAAGATCATTTTGTTCTCACCGCTCGCGCGTCAACACTTGGCGCTGAAGGTGCGAGGGGGTGAGCTTCAAACAGATCGCCAATTTTGGCCGTCTATCTCACTTTTTGACATACCGCACCGCTGATTTCAGTCAGGGGCAAGGCGATGAATCAAGTGACGAGCGAGTTGCCGGCGAGTGTTCGGCCATCCGTTTCCGCTGCGACGCAAACGGCGCGCGGCGGCGTGTTTTCAAATGAGGACTGGTGGTCGGTGTGGATCGGCTTGTTGCTGGTGGTGATCGCCTGGCTGGGTTTTGCATCCGGTAGCAGTATCAAGTGGCTTGCCGCAGCGCCGGCCAAATGGTCTAGCGTGGCGCAGGCCGGCGCGGATATCGCCGCGCACTTGCCGAACTATGCGGTGCTGTTCGTGGTTTTTGCGCTGCTGTTCGGTATCGCTTCTACGGTGTTGAAGCAGCGCCTCGCGCAC
>Ga0302233_10001547_pt1 | contig 15856 bp, 15 predicted proteins | sample II_Palsa_N3_1_FD_193516 | JGI IMG/M metagenome (GOLD analysis project Ga0302233, IMG submission 193516) | Peat permafrost microbial communities from Stordalen Mire near Abisko, Sweden - II_Palsa_N3_1 | ecosystem: Environmental > Terrestrial > Soil > Palsa > Peat permafrost | place: Sweden... | reverse complement strand
ACCGCTGACATGGACGGAGTGGCAACTGCTGCGATGGCTCTCAAGTATCCCAACACGATCGTCGGTATCAAGACGGCACACTTTGAAGGTCCAGAATGGACGCCGGTCGAGCAGGCTGTCCTCGCCGGAACCCGCGCGAACATTCCTGTTATGGTCGACTTCGGTGTTGATCGTCCAACTCGCCCAATCTTCGATCTCATGACTCAGAAGCTTCGCCCTGGGGACATATACACCCATATGTACTCTGGTCTTCGCCATGAGCAGGATCCCGTCGCGCTGGGTCCGAGCAAGGCTCTGATTGAGGGTCGTAAGCGCGGTATCTATTTCGACGTGGGGCAGGGCGGTGGCAGCTTCAAATGGTCGCTCGCGGTCCCGATGATCAAGGATGGATTTATCCCCGATTCCATTTCGACCGATCTTCACATCACCAGTATGAACGCGGCAATGAAAGACGAGTTGAACGTTGCCGATAAGATCATGGCCGTAGGCGTTCCTCTCAAGGAGGTTGTTGCAGAGATGACCTCTCATCCTGCCCGAGAGATTCGTCACGAAGAGCTTGGAAATCTCTCTGAAGGATCCATTGCGGACGTTGCTGTGCTCCGACTGGAAAGGGGGAAGTTTGGGTTTACCGACATGGTGAACACACGGCTCGATGGCGATCAGAAGCTCATCTGCGAACTCACTCTCAAGGATGGAAAGATCGTATACGACCTCAACGGAATCAGTGCCACATTGTGGACAGCAAAATCTGGTCTCAACGAAAAAGAAGCGTACCGATGGAGCACCTTCGCTCCGCGCCCCCATGCTGGGCCAAGTACAGATTCTGAACATTAAATGTTTCAATGTCGGGTGATTTTCCGAGCTTACGCTTTCTTAGGTTGGTACCGCCAGGATGGTATGACACCATTACGCAGAGAATCTCTATTCTCTTCCCGCCCGCTCGCCAGGCCTGCTCTTCTGTGGCGTCCACTGCGGCAAGCCTAGCACATCGCGCTGTGGTGCACGCTGAATCCGGATCCAACCCGGAGATTATTCGCAACTATCCTATTCGAAAGCCCTTACTATGGTTTATCGGGATACAGGACTGAAAGACCAACGATGAACGAACAGACGAAGCACCCGGATAGCAATTCCGAACTCGCATTGCGGCCTGCAGGTCAATGCAGGTGGGATCTGCTCTCACTAGGGGAAGTGATGCTCCGCTTCGACCCGGGTGAGGACCGTATCGTCGGCGCGCGTAGCTTTCGCGTGTGGGAGGGTGGTGGAGAGTACAACGTAGCTCGCGGTCTGCGCCGATGCTTCGAACAGCAGACCGCTATCGTGACGGCCCTTGTCGATAATCCCATCGGCCGTCTCGTCGAAGATCTGATTTTGCAGGGTGGGGTCGACACCTCGCAGATTCTCTGGCACGACTTCGATGGCATTGGCAACGCGTCACGTAACGGCATCTACTTTCTTGAACGTGGCTTTGGAGTGCGGCCCGGCGTGGGTGTGATGGATCGCGGCCATACGGCCATCTCGCAGCTTACGCCCGGGCAGGTCGATTGGGACACAATCTTCGGCGCAGGGGGCGCGCGTTGGTTCCACACAGGCGGCATCATGGCGGCGTTGAGCGAGTCCGCCACGGAGGTCGTTCGCGAGGCGATGACTGCAGCGCGTCGCCACGGAACGGTTGTCAGCTTCGACTGCAACTACCGCGCATCGCTGTGGAGTACACGCGGCGGCCGCCAGGGTGCTGCGGCAGTCAACCGCTCGTTAGCGCCGTTGGTTGATGTGCTCTTTGGCCATGAAGGCGACATGGCGGCGACGGTTGGGCAACACTCGCACAGTCCGGCCTGGCACACGCTGCTCAGCTTTACCGAGATGGCCGGTCGCGTGAGCGCAGAGTTTCCAAATCTGAAGGTCATCGCATCGACGGTGCGCGATCCTCGCTCCGCGAGTCGCAACGGCTGGGGTGGCTTCGCCTTCGCTCAGAGGCACGCATGCGAGGGCATTCACTTCTCAGAACTGGACATTCTCGATCGCGTCGGGGGTGGAGACTCCTTCGCGTCCGGTCTGATCTATGGCCTGCTTCATGGCAAGGGCTTGAAGTGGTCGCTCGACTGCGGGATTGCGCACGGCGCTCTCGCAATGACTACGCCTGGCGATGCCTCGTTGGTGAAGATCCACGAGGTGGAAGCGTTGATGAGCGGTAGTCAAAGAAACACCATCCGTTAGTAAGATTCTGGAGTTTTCATGTCACGAACCAAATCCGAGGTCCTCTCACACATACGCGCCAACACGCTGGTGCCGGTGCTGCGTGCCGCATCGAAAGAAGACGCCATCGCGCTCTCGCTCGTCATCGCGGACGCAGGCATCGAGGTCCTCGAGATCACCATGACCGTGCCGGACGCCGTGCACGTCATCCGAAGACTTCGCCAGGAGCGTCCTCATCTATTGCTGGGCGCGGGAACGGTACTCGATGCTGAGACTGCCGACCGCTGCATCGATCAGGGCGCAGAGTTTATCGTGAGCCCGGCACTCGATATTCCAACGGTCGAGCTTTGCCGTCGACGTTCCATCGCGATGATGCCCGGCGCACTGACTCCGACGGAGATCGTGACGGCGTGGCGTTCCGGAGCCGATGTCATCAAGATCTTCCCGGCCGACTCTATGGGCGGAGCGAAGTATCTTCGCAGTCTCAAGGCTCCACTGCCACAGATCGAGATGATCCCGACCGGCGGTATCTCGGTGGCCACTACCCGTGAGTTTCTAGAAGCCGGGGCGTTCGCGCTGGGCATTGGTGCCGACCTAGTGGATACCAAAGCGGTCGCTGAGGGACGAACCGTTCAGATCACAGAGAAGGTCGCGGAGTATCTGCGTATCGTTCGCTCATTCCACGAAGATCGCTGATCATCTATCAGGTTATTCTGATCGAGAAGTGTAGGCGTACACTCGAGCCGTTGCACGAGAACCCGCGTGAAAAGCTTCCCGAGACGGCGCTCCAGTTCACCGAAGAGAGGTGATCGTTATGCTAATCGAACACACTATCCGCTCGATCAGCGATGCTGTCGGGAAGGGGCTCTGTTGCATTAACTGATGCAACAGAGCCCTACATCTTCTAAAACAGAAGCGTTCCTCGGCCATGATAGATATCGGAAACATCGAAGCCAGACTTACCGTCTCAGCAATTCAACTGCAACAGCCGGATTACGAACCAACCTACTTTGCGTCGTGGAAATGTTCCGTGAGTATATCGCCACGCTGGATGAAGCTATAGGGGCTTTTGTAGTAGTCCAATAGTCGCAAAGTAGAGGCGATGCATTCTGGAGTGAATGATGGTCGAAATCAAATTTCCCCACCGCTACCCCGGATGGTATGTGGCAAACAGTCTGCCCGGAATGTTACAAAACAGTGACGGAAAGCCGTGAAGAAGCAGACCTAAAACGCGCCGAAGATACCCAGGTGTGCCTATCACTGAATGGGCGCCTGGTCCGTATTGCCTAACCCTTTCGCCTTTCGCAAATATCTTTATTCAGGAACCGAGAACGTCTCATTGAGGGCGGTTGCAAATAGCTTCAAGGGAGAGCTGCCAAAGAACCTCAATATAGAGGAACTGCGGGAGGAGTAGCCTGAACTCGAGGTCAGCGAAGCCATGTCATCACAGTTCACTTCAAAGACACCTCCACCAACAAAATCACTTCGCTGGAATATGAAAAGGGCGCGGTAATTCCTGAATTGGGCGACTATATTGTGAGCCCGTTCAACGCTGACAGGATTGCACTCGTATCTCAGGTAACCGGGCACGGCAAAAAGGAATCCTTTCTCGGTTCTCTGCGAGGAGTAGCCTCTCAGCTCGGGATGTCATCTGTTGGTAGCGGAGTTAGCGCAATGATGAGATGGTGATCGCATTGGCTGGGTCTTCTCTATCGCTGCCAAATAGATTGCTTCCGAAGTGCCCGTGATCCGCCCCGAATCGGTTCCGGTGATCCCACCAACAGCGCGGCCTCTCGCAGTCAGATTGTATCTATAATGGAAGGCCGACGCGCCGTACCAAGCCATTAAAGCGTACGTCGGAGCGCAGCGGGTCCACACAAGGATCTATTTTGAGATACGTAAGCCCTTTATCATGCGCCGCAAGAGATTTTTCGAGCCATGCGAACGCCTCATCCTTTTCACCTAGCCCGGCATAGACCAGCGCAATTTCGTATCCCCCGATACCATTTTTTTGTACGTGATCTTCCAACTTCGAAATCGTCCCGTGTGCTTCGGCTACTCGCCCCATTCGAGCGTAAACATTACCGAGGTGGCCTAAAGCGTGGGGGGTACCGCCTAGCTTCTGGAATTCTCCAACGGCGTCTCCATACATGCCTTTCGCCGCGTAAATGACACCCAATTCAAAGGGAAAGAGAAATTCAGGTGGATTGGGCTCCAGCGCAGATGCCCTTTGAAACTGTGCCAGTGCCTGGTCATATTGGTGAGCAAAGTAGTAGACGATTCCGGCGGTGATAAATGAGCGGCTGGAAACAGGATCGAGCTGAAGAGTTCGCTTCGCCTCTCCAATCGCCTCGGGCAGCCGGCCTACGCGCTCAAGATAAAGGGCGTAGGTGGTATGGGCGGATGCCGAGTTAGGATTGAGCTCAAGCGCTCGCTTGAGCTCCTTTTCCGAAGTGCTCCAGTCCCAGCTGAGACTCATCACGGCGCTCGCAAGCTCGGCATGGCCTTCGGGCAGAGCATCATCCAACTCGATCGACTTGGCCGCCTCGCTCTTCTGCCTGGTAAACGCCTCGGTATATGCGAGCCAGCCAGCTTCCCCCATCCAGCCGTAGCCATCGGCTAACGCAGCATGCGCCGGCGCGTAGTTGGGATCTGTATCAATTGCCTTCTGCAAATAACCGATGGCCTTTCGGGGGTCTCCCACATTCGCATTCAGCAGGTGAATGCCCAACAGATAAAGATCTTGGGCTTCCGTGTTGACCGGGCGCGCACGCGCCAGACGCTCTTGCTCCTGCGGCGTCACGTTGATACTGACCTCGTCGGCAATTGCTTGCGCCACCTCGCCTTGCAACATCAGAACGCTGGTCAGGTCGCGCACGTAGCTACGGGCCCAGATGTGCTGATCGGTCCTGGCATCGATCAACTGAGCGGTGATTCGCACCTGTTTATCCTCGCGCACCATGGACCCTTCCACGATCGCATCCACTCCCAGTTCCCGGGCGATTTCGGGCAGCGTCTTCTTCGTCCCCTTATAAGTCATCGCCGAGGTCCGTGAGATAACGCGTAGCGCAGAAACCTGGCCGAGGTCGGCAATCAATTCTTCCGTCATGCCGTCAGCGAAGTAGTCTTGCCTCGGATCGCCTGAGAGGTTTTGCAGGGGCAAGATTGCGATGGAGCGAATCTCTGGCCGTGTATTTGACTCCCTAAACCACCTTTTGAAGCCCGCGTAGCCGATCATCGCGATCAGGCCTGATCCGAGCAAGACGCCCACCAGCACGTGCGGCGCGCGACGCAAATGCTTCCCGGCAACACGGGGTGGCTCGTCGATTTTCGCCTCTGGTTTCTGCCCGGACTTTTCTTGAGCGGTGATTTGTTCCGCGAAAGCCGGGAGATCAGTTTCGGCGAGTGGCGAAGCCGATGCTTCCAAAGATTCCCACTGGAACTTTGGCACATAGGACCCGGTCGGAAGTTCGATACGGACTGCCGGGTTATTTTCTGATTCCTGATAGTGCTGCGCCAGCTTCTTTCGGACCTCTGTGGCTTTGACACGGACCACCGCGTCATTTGCGGTGTCGTAGTCGATCGGACGCCCGAACATCTCGGCTCCAATCATCCGCTCGCGCAGGCAATTGAATCGCCCTGCCAGCGCATGCTCAACGATCAGTTGGAGAAAGTCCTGAGCACGCTTGCTCCCCGCAAACGCGCGACTCGCGACCACCTCTTTGAGATGATCGCGCACCAAACCGGCCCGTTCCGGACTGAGTTCGTCCGGCTTCGAAACTGGATCGGTTGTGGACATATGCCCCTTTGCTTCTGTTTGAGTGACTTTATCACAGCGAACGTGCCTTTGAGTGCACGACAAACGTTCCACCGCAGCGCGCTTAACTCTTTGAAAAAACAGGCACTCATCGGCTGCTCACCCAACAAACTGTTCCGAACATTCCATCTGCGCGGAACGGGTGCTTTCATGGCGGGCAGACCATCCAGTCGGGACAACATTAGGAGATGAAGTCGATGCAGACAAATGAGCGATTCGCCTTCCGCCATGGCGCAGGGCTCTGTATGAGCGATTTTCGGCATAAACGAGGACACTTCGCTCAGCGGTGCGGTAGAGCGACGAGCGAACAGAAGCGGAAATCAAACAGCGTTCGGGAAGAGCCCCTGCCTTTTCAGCAAGACATCGCCAGCTCGCACCTGGACGAAGACATTTTTAGCTCTTCCGAGGCGCTCCTGCCCGCGCTTGTGTGTGTGCCACGTGTTGCGGCGACAGATTGTACCGTTCTGATCACCGGCGAGATCGGGACGGGAACGGAGTTGGTCGCGAAGGCCATTCATAGATTGTCATATCGTTCCCCCCAGGCGTTCGTCCGCGCAAATTGCGCGGCGATTCCGCCTGAGCGAATAGCATCCGAGCTACTCGGTCGCCAGAAAGGTAGCCGGTCTCAGGGGACGGAACCACGTCCCGGCTGCTTCCAGTTGGCCGAAGGGGGGACGATCTTTTTGGAAGGCATCGGAAAGCTGTCGGCGGAGTCACAGCTAGCCCTGCTGCGGGTTCTGCAAGAGATAGAATCTGAGTCCGCATGCGAAGACGACTCGATCCGATCGGACGTGCGGCTGATCGCTGCCACCCATCGCGACTTGGAAGCTGCCACGGGGAACGGGACCTTTCGCGGCGACCTCTTTGACCGGCTTATCGGAATCCCAATCAAGGTTCCTCCCCTGCGTGAGCGGAAAGAATACATCCCCATGCTGGCCTGGTATTTTCTCACTCACTACGCTGGAACAGCAGGAAAGAAATTACCGAGCCTGACTGGGTCGGTCATGGATCTGCTTCAGTCCTATCCTTGGCCAGGCAACATGCGAGAGCTGCAGAGGGTGATGGAACGGTTCGTGAATCTCTGTGAAGCGAAAAGCTTTTCGGTCGACGCGAAGTGCATTCCCTGGGAGTCCATTTCGGCCCGCACCTCCGTCCGGGTGGAATTCGGAGAGCTACTACCCAGTGAGAAGGAGCTCCTTGAGGATGCATTGATGGAAATGCTAGCGGAACTCCCTGGCTGGGAAGCTTGAGTCTCCCGGGATGAGGGAATCATGGGGCATATATGTATGGAGAGGTCTGCAGAAGACGTTGAGCAGAAAAGCTTTACTTGTAGTTCTCGCACTGCGACTTGGTTAATCAAAAAACTACAAGGAGGCTCTTTTGAATATCTTCGGCTCGGTGCGCCGCCGTCGTAAGACTCTAAGGCTGGGCGATAATTTTCGGAACTGGATGAAGGCTCAATGGGCTTGCTCTGATTCCCGTAATCATCGCTTTCTTGCGCTCCAACCGATCTTCAATCGCCAGAGAGAGATTTTCGGCTACGAAGTGTTGTCCCGTTCGGGATGGGATAACCGGTTCACTGGAGACTCCGATGCGGCAACGCAGATGATGGTTGACGACTGGATGTTTCATGGGATCCACGAACTCACAGGAGGATATCGCATCTTCCTGAATTGCACGCGTGAAGCATTGGTAGGAGGGTTGTTGACACTGCTTCCACCATCGACCGTGCTTGAGCTGCTCGAAACGATTGAGCCAGACGAAGAGGTCCTGGCTGCCTGCCGCAGAATGAAAGCATTGGGTTACCAAATCGCGCTCGATGACTTTCAGGATTTCGAAAAAATGGAACGTCTGATTGCGCTGGCAGACTATGTCAAAGTCGATTTTCGGCTCTCCGGTAAGGAAGAGCGTAGGGAGATCATCCGTCGCCTCAAGAGGAGTGCTGCAACGCTCGTTGCGGAAAAAATCGAAACAAACGAAGAATTTGAAATGGCTCTTGGAGAAGGATTCCAGCTATTTCAGGGATATTATTTAGGGCGCCCTAAGATCTTTTCGAAACGTAAAGTTTCGACTAACGATGTGAACCATTTCCGTCGGATGACAGCACTGAGCTAGTTCACTCACATTCAATGTGAGAAAGCGACGAAGCCGGTGAGGTTATAAGCCTTCATCCGCTACCGGTTGTTGCGGCAGGTGCATTCAGCATTATTGAAGAACAAAATCAGTTTTCAAGGAGGATAAGAATGCGTTCAGATCTGGTATTCGATGCAATGGCGCGCGTTTCAGGCCGTTTTCTACTTACCAAGCTCGTCTCGAAGACAACCCGCAAACTGCATAAACCAAATACTCGCATACAGGACACGACGAATGCTGTACTTGTACGCTTCAGTCGTGCCAACCCAATAGCAACCGTGCGGCGTATCCCGCAAATGACAATCGTTCCGTTGCGCCGCGCAAGCTGAGATGAGACCTTCTGCCCGCGTCCAAAGCGCTCTCTACTGACAGGCTGATGATATCAGCCTCTGAACGCGGTTGGATCAAATGCAATCGAACCTACTGGACAGTCCAGAAATGAACGAGGTTAATATGCTGGAACCGATGGACATCTTTGACGAAAGAGCCACGATCAAACTCTTGACTGAAGAGATGCACAGTCTGTACCTGTTCTCGTTCCTACTAACCGCTGACAATGATATCGCTGAGCAGTGTTATGTCTGCGGGTTAGGAGAATGCGTGGAGGGAATCAGCGTTTTCATGGATTGGGCGCGTTTATGGGCGCGCCGCACGATTCTCAAGCATGCAATACGGATGATCATGCCTGCGCCAGAGCACACAGATAACTTGTCGTTGATCAGTCTCAAAGGGGTGGAAGCATTAGGAAAGAACAATCTCTTTGCCGCCATTGTCGCACTCAGTGCTTTCGAGCGTTTTGTCTTCGTCATGTCTGTTCTCGAAAAACAGTCCGACGCAGATTGCTCGATGCTTCTAAGATGCAGGCGGGGGCGAAGTGAGGGTCTTCTCTTATTGGACCCTCGAAAAATTCCGCAAATTTGTAAGTTGTTGAAATAATTGGTGGACCTGATCGGGATCGAACCGATGACCTCTTCCATGCCATGGAAGCGCGCTCCCAGCTGCGCCACAGGCCCACTCCTAGGAAGGACTCTATCTATTCTGGCCGACAGCTCAATATTAGTCAACGTCCGCGGGAACTTATCTACCCTCTGCTGGTGTCTAAGTCTAATAGAGTGAGCGAGCACTCGGCCGCCGGCGGCGCACTTTCTAAAACCTTCTGGAGCATCGCACCCTCCAAAGTTGCATAGCGATTCATCACGTCGTAATGTAGAGGACACCCGATATGCAGGCGGGCACGATAGTGGGCAATCTAGCCAGCGCGATAGGCATCACCACCGAAGACATAGCTCTCGTCGCCGACCTCAAGGCCGGATCCGAAGAGGCGTTTGCCGTCCTCATCGCGCAGTATCATCAGCCGCTCTACTCTCTCATTGCGCGCAGCCTCAACGACCCAGCCGATGCCTCAGACATCACCCAGGAAGTCTTCATCAAGGTATTCCGCAGCATTCGCGGCTTCCATGGTGAGGCGAGCCTGCGCACCTGGCTCTATCGAATCGCATTGCACGAGGCCTCCAATCAGAGACGTTGGTGGTCGCGCCACAAAAAGCAGGAGATCACCATCGACTCCTCCTTTGAGTCTGATCCCGATGCCGAGAACAGCCACCTCAGCCTCGCCGCAACGCTTGCCGATCGTGCCGACTCTCCCTTCGACCACGCCGCCCAGGCCGAAGTTCGCGAGCGCGTTGAAGACGCCCTCCGCCAGATTCCCGAAAGCTTCCGCACCGTGGTCATCCTGCGTGAGATAGAGGGCTTCGCGTACGAAGAGATCGCAGAGATCCTCAATGTGAATCTAGGCACCGTGAAGTCGCGACTGACCCGAGGGCGCGCTGCCCTTCGCACCATCCTCAACCCAGACGGTGTCATCACCACAGCGAATTCTGCATCTTCCACAACCTCTCAGACGTCAAAGCTGGAGGTGGCCCAATGACCTGCATGAAGTGCCAATCGTCTTTCTCGGCATATCTTGATGGTGATGTCAGCGGACAGCAGATGCAAAAGATCGCGTCGCATCTGGAGAGCTGTGCCGACTGCAAGCGTGAGTTCGCCGCCTGGCGTGCGACGCTCAACGCACTCTCGTCTGTTGGATCTGCCAAGGCTCCCGCCGATCTCGGACTTCGGCTCCGCCTCGCCATCTCGCACGAGCACTCGAAGCGCAAATCGAGTTGGATCGACACCCTCAGCCTCAAGTGGGACAACGCGGTTCGCCCTGTTCTGCTTCAGGTCTCTGCAGGTTTCGCTGGCACGGTCGCGCTCGTTGGAGGCATCGCGGTTCTCCTCGGTCTCTTCGCTGTACCAGAGCCTGTCATGGCGAACGACGAACCGCTCGGTGCGATGACCGCACCGCACTATCTCTACTCCTCGGTCAACCCCCACGCCATCCTCACCGATCACGACGGTGTCATCGTCGTTGAGGCCAGCGTAAACTCCGACGGCAAAGTCTACGACTACCGCATCGTCTCCGGCCCTGAGAGTCCTGCCGTCCAAAGCCAGGTAGTCGATCAGCTTCTCACGAGCGTCTTCCAGCCCGCCAGCGTCTTCGGCGCTCCGGTGCGAGGCCGTGTCGTGCTGACGTTCTCAGGCATCTCCGTTCACGGCTAAGCACTATCGCCGTACCTCATCCATCCACGAGTAGAGTCCATGCAGACTGATCGCGAACTCCTCGCCTCCGCCTAAAACACTTCAACGCCCGCGAAACCGACTCCGTACTAAACCTCATGCACATCGATGTGGACTGGCCCAATGCAATGGAAGGCTGTCGCGCGCATGGTCAAGCAGAGGTGCGACTACTGGACTCGCCAGTGGGCCATTCTCGATCCTCACGTCGAACCCACTGACTTCACCTCCGAACCCGATGGGCGAACCATCGTTCACGTCCATCCTGCCGGTTCTCAGATCTGATTAGCGCGTTCAGCAGAATCAAGTTCTTAAATCCCATTTGTCTGCCAAGTGTGTCCCCAAGCTTGACAAAACGTAAGCTACCTTGCGAATATTTGTAAGGTAGCTAGCGAATTAGAGGGGTCGATGAAAAAGAAGGTAGAGAATCCGCATCACGGGTCAGTAGGGTCATGGGCCAAACGGCTCTACTTCGCATCCCGGGCTTTGATGGACGCGGTCTTGCGTCCCTACGACCTCGGCTCCACGCAGTGGTACGTGCTGCATCAGTTGGCCAATGAAGGTCCAACGATGCAGCGCGATCTAGTCCGCCTGCTCCAGATCGAGAGAGCGACGCTCAGCGGAATCGTGGCGACGCTGGTGCGAAAGGGGTTCATCGAACAAATGCCAGACTCCCAGGACCAGCGTCAGCGGATGCTTCGTATTACCGCCTCGGGCAAGAAGCTCTGGAAAGAGCTTCCCGATCCGATCGCCCTCATTCTGTCGCTTGCGTTCGACGGCGTCGACCAGGCGGAGTTGGCAACCGCACGTCGGGTGCTCCAGGCTGCAACGGAGCGCCTCAATCATCACGTTTCGGAAAGGAAATAAATCATGACTATTTTAGTGACTGGTGGAACGGGTCTCGTGGGCTCGCGCCTGCTACGCCGTTTCGTGGATGCTGGAGTCGACTGCCGCGCGCTAGTGCGGCCGGGCAAGGAAGTTCCTGCTGGAGCCACGCGTGTGGAGGGTGACCTGCTCGATGCGGATTCGTTGCAGCAAGCCGTCGAGGGCGTCTCGGCAATCGTTCACCTCGCCGCCGTTTTTCGGACGCCTGATCAGGATGCGATCTGGCGCGCCAATCTCGATGGCACGCGCAACCTCATTGCCGCCACTAAGGCGCATGCGCCAGAGGCTCGATTTGTCATGGCGAGTACCGGCCTGGTGTATGACGAAGACGCCTCGCGTCCTGGTATGGAAGACGATGCGGTCCATCCGAAGCTCGCATATCCTGCGAGCAAAGTTGCCGCCGAGAACGAGCTTCGCAACAGCAAACTCACCTGGAGCATCCTCCGTCTCCCGTTTGTCTATGGCGACGGAGACGAACACTTGGCTGCTGTACCCAGGGTGGTCGCAACCTTCAAATGGCACCCGGCGCGGACGTTTAGTTTGGCTCATCAGCGGGACGTTGCAAGAGCGGTCGAGCTTGCTCTGACCGGCGTGATGGACGGGCGCATCGTCAACATCGTCGACGATGCACCCATGACGCTCTACGAGTTGGCTAGCATCGTTGGAGCCTCGATCGAGCCATCAGCCGAACCGCTGACCAACCCGTGGATGGGTCGAATGGATGGATCACGCAGTCGCAGCCTCGGATTCAGGCCGACGATCTCGACCGTGTATCAGGCTACTCAAGAAGGAATCCTGTAACCAACGCCGCAAACCGCTAAAGGAGGCAATATGCAAGGGAAACCTGTCGCACTGGTCACAGGAGCAAACCAGGGAATCGGTCTTCAGATCGCAAAAGAGCTCGTCAAGCATGGCTTCACCGTGCTGGTTGGTTCTCGCAATTTCGAGCGCGGCGAGGTTGCAGCCAAGGAAGTTGGGCCGGACGCAATCGTGCTCCAACTCGATGTGACGGACCACGCTTCGATCTCCGCCGCGGCAGAGCGCATCCGCAAGGAGTTTGGACGACTCGACGTGCTGGTCAACAATGCGGCTATTTCGAATACCAGTAAGCTGCCCAGCCAGACCGTCGAGGAGTACTCGAGGTTAAACTGTCCGAGCAACGTGTCACTCACGGAGGTGCGTACGATTTGGGAGACCAACGTCTTCGGCGTGCTTGCGGTGTATCAAGCGATGCTGCCTCTGCTGCGTGAGGCGCGGGCAGCGCGCATCGTCAACGTTTCGAGCGGCGCCGGTTCGCTGGCGAGAAATGCAGACCCGAACTTTCCGTATCACAAGATCTTCGGCGTCGGTTACTCCGCGTCGAAGACAGCGATGAACGCTATGACGCTGGCCATGTCGATCGAGCTGGAGTCAACTGGGATCAAGGTTAACGCCTGCTCCCCGGACTTCATCAAGACGAACCTTAACAACTATGAGGGCACGGGAACCGTCGAGGAGGGCGCGCGCGAGCCGGTGCGTCTTGCGCTGCTCGGACCGGATGGTCCGACGGGGACGTTCACGCGCTGGGAGAGCCAGACGATTCCGTGGTGATGGAGATCGTACGGCTCTAACAGGTTCTGTTAACCTTGAGCCATACGACTTAAGCGAGAGTCGCAATCGAGGATTTATCTCCCCAGTGCAAGCGCATGTTAATCAAGCGCATGTTAATGTTCAGGACGCCGGCGACGCCGCGGTGAGTCGATACCTCTGAGGATGACATCGATCCCCGCGAGAAAATCCACTCGGTCGTCGTGATCGCGCATCTGTTTGGCTACGCTGCGTGCGAACGGGTACTCCTCCGGATCGAGCTGCAACCACACAGTCGAAAGCTTCTCCAGGAAGTCGGATCGATCGAGGCCGCGCGTCCGAGCGAGCTGCCCATTGGCCGCGTTCTGCCCACTAACGCCAAGGATGTAAGCCATCAACGCGGACACCGCTTCCCATTGTTGGTCGTCCGGCACGCCCAGAGCGCGGACCTGCTGGCCTATGCGTTCAAGAACGCGCACCATGGGCAAATGCCCCGGGACACGCGTGAGTGCTGAGCCAACCCACGGATGCGCGTCAATCGCGTCGAACACACCCAGCGCGAGGGCGCGGATCGTTGCCTCCGGCGTAGCGCTGACTATAGGTGCGTTCATCGTGCGAGCGACGATGGCGTCGCAGGCAGCGTTCAGCAAATCGCTCTTGTTGGCGATGTGCCAATAAATTGCACCAGGACCCGTGGCGAGCTGCTCGGACAAGGCCCGGAATGTCAGCCCGCTTTCTCCGTTGCTGTCCAACAACTCGATCGACGCTTCAATGATGCTCTCCCGTGTGAGCGATTCTTCACGCCGTTGGCTACTACGTGCTTTTCTGGCCATTGCCATATCTTGACACAAATGGAACGTCATTCCATAATAATGGAATGACGTTCCATAAACGTCTTTGGAGTTTTCTGATGAATAACGACCCCAATCAATCGATTTACGATGTCATCATCTCCGGAGCTGGCCCAGTGGGACTTTTTCTTGCCTGTGAACTGGCCCTGGCTAAATGTTCTGTCCTGGTTCTGGAAAAGGCAGAGAACCTGCACTCGCCCTTGAAGCAACTCCCTTTCGGGTTACGGGGACTCTCGGTGCCTACGATTGAAGCGTTTTACCGCCGTGGGCTCCTGAAAGAACTTGAGACACATAAACGCCTTAAAGACCCTCACTCAAACGCCGTACAAGGGCCACGCCGTCAGGTAGGGCACTTCGCCGGCATTCCATTTCATTCCGGCAATATCGACACCTCACAGTGGAAGTACCGCCTGCCAAGCTCTACCGACACCAGTTTAATTTCTGAGATGGAGGAGCTTGAAACAGTGCTGGCCCGCCGCGCAGAAGCCTTGGGTGTAGAAATCAAGCGCGAGACTGACCTTACCGACTTTCATCAGACCGAGGACAGAGTAACTGTTCAGTCAGGTGCCCAATCTTTTATGGGCAAATGGCTCGTAGGTTGTGATGGAAGCCGTAGCGTTGTTCGCAAGGTGGGCCGTTTTGAATTCGCCGGTACAGAGCCGGAATTTACCGGCTACTCTGCTCACGTTGACCTTGTCGACCCGGAGAAGCTGAAATCAGGCCGAAACATGACAGCAAAAGGGATGTACCTCCAATCACAGCCAGGGTATCTGGTGATCCAGGATTTTGATGCCGGGGCATTTCATAACTCAGAAAAGCAAATCACGCTCGAGCACGTGCAAGAGGTGTTACGGCGCATCTCGAACACCGACGTCACGATCAGCGCCCTGCATATCGCAACCACATGGACTGACCGAGCACGGCAGGTCACAACCTACCGCAACGGACGTGTATTTTTAGCCGGCGACGCCGCGCACATTCACGCACCGCTGGGAGGCCAGGGACTTAACCTTGGGCTGGGCGACGCCATGAACCTCGGCTGGAAGCTCGCCGAAACTATCCAACTATCCAGCAGAAAGGAAAACGGCCCGGAAGGCTTGTTGGATAGTTACCAAACCGAACGGCACCCAATTGGGGCACAGGTTCTGGATTGGTCACGCGCCCAGGTTGCCATCATGAAACCAGGTCCGGATGCCCGCGCGCTGAACGCAATTCTCCGCGACCTTATGGATACGCGCGATGGTGCCACTTATTTTGCAGGAAGGGTGTGGGGCATTTCCACACACTACGATCTCGATGGCGACCACCCGTTAGTAGGCCACAGCGTTCCCAACTTTGAGTTGGAAGACGGTGCCCAAGACGGTGCAAGGATAGGCGAGCTCATGCACGATGGCCAGGGGATGCTGCTTGATTTTGGCAGGAATGCATCCCTTGAGACTTTGGCGAATGAGTACAGCGGTCGCATGAAGTATGTTTCGGGCCAGGCGAAAGAACAACTGGGCTTGAGCGCTGTACTGATACGCCCTGACGGGTTTATCGCCTGGGCTTCTGACAGCGAACCTCATGAACAATCAATCAAACAAGCGGCTGCTCTTTGGTTTGCCCGATAGCCCGAAGTTCTAAGGAGACAATATATGAATACTCCAGTCACGATCATCGGTGCAGGGCTGGGTGGCCTGACACTTGCGCGCGTTCTTCACGTTCACGGGATTGCTGCGACGGTCTACGAAGCGGAAGCCTCAGCGAACGCGCGAGCGCAGGGGGGCATGCTCGATATCCACGAACACGACGGGCA
>Ga0302233_10001546_pt1 | contig 15857 bp, 10 predicted proteins | sample II_Palsa_N3_1_FD_193516 | JGI IMG/M metagenome (GOLD analysis project Ga0302233, IMG submission 193516) | Peat permafrost microbial communities from Stordalen Mire near Abisko, Sweden - II_Palsa_N3_1 | ecosystem: Environmental > Terrestrial > Soil > Palsa > Peat permafrost | place: Sweden... | reverse complement strand
ATCAAACCAAAAAGTGGTCCTCGGCGAGGTTCATTCGTTCCCACTACGATCATTCGTTCCTGCGATGGTGTTCTTTCGCACGTCCCGATTCAGTATTCCTCCTTTTCGCCCTTCGCAGGCACTGAGGTCGGAACGCCGGGGGTGCCGGCATAGGTGATGAGCAGCACGGTGGGTTCGTCACCCGACTCGCCCCGATGCACATCGTCCACCGACTCCCCTACCGCTTGTCCCTGATGAACGACCTGCGTCTTGCCGCTGGCCTTGTCACGCAGCGTGAGAGTGCCTGAAAGCACGTACACAACATTTGGGAATGGATGCGTGTGCCATGGCAGGGCGGTGTGTGGTGCGATGGTCAGTTTGATCGTCGTGAGTTGCGGCTGACCCGTGGGGTAGTGTGTGTAGGGCTTACCGTTCCACGATTGGGTTGTCTGTAGCAGGATTTCGCGGTGACCACTTGCAACGCTATTCGAACTGGTTTGAGCGAGTACAGCCGTCAGAGATGCTCCGGCAACAATAGCGGTAATTCCAATAGTGCGGTACTTAGAGATCATGTCGGTCATCCCTCTGTCGATTAGTTGTCTGTTCAAAGCCAAGCATGGTTTCGCTATTTGCCGGTGTAAGATACGCGCCAAACGCTGCGGGAACCATCATCTGTAACGTAGAGCGCGCCATCGTGACCCACGGCTACTCCTACCGGGCGGCCCCAGACCTGACCATCTTTGGTGACAAATCCGGTAAGAAAGTCCTCGTACTCGCCGGTGGCTTTGCCGTCCTTCATGGGAATCCGAATAACCTCGTAGCCTCCGCGATTCGCACGGTTCCAGGACCCGTGTTCTGCTGCGAATCCGTCACCGTCGTATTGGGATGGAAAGGTGGATTTACTGGTGGGGTAAAAGGTCATTCCGAGCGAGGCCATATGGGGTTGAACCAAAACATCTGGGGTAATGACCTTGGACTTGAGTTCAGGATGGGTGCCCATAAGTCGCGGATCCTGATGTCCCCCCATATAGAACCAGGGCCAGCCATAGAAGCCGCCTTCTTTCACTGAAGTCACATAATCTGGAACGAGATTGTTTCCCAGGGCGTCACGCTCATTCGTTGAGCACCAGAGCTGACCTGTAACAGAGTTGATAGCCTCGCCGACGCAGTTACGAATGCCGTAAGCGTACACTTCGACAAACCTGCCATCAGGAGTGTATTCCAGCACATCGGCCCGATGGAACTCACCGGGATGAGTGTCAGGATCGTCCGCATTTGATCCACTCCCAACGGACACGAGCATATCCTTGCCGTTGGGAGAGAAGACGACGTCTCGCGTCCAGTGGCCACCGCCTCGCAGTTGAGCATAGCCAGGAAGATCGGGCACGATTGTCTGGGGCGCGTGGGAAGCCTTTAGATCTCCGGACTTGTAGGCGAATCGAACGACGGTCGTGGCGTTTCCGACGTAGACCCATTGCGGATTCGCGCCAGCGGGATAAAACGCAATGCCAAATGGATGATCGAGGCCCGTAGCGTAGGTGCTGATGGTAGCTGCCTTACCCGCATCCGTAATGCCGCGCAGCACCAGTATGGAGCCAGCCTGCGAGTCCGCTACAAAGAGATCGCCATTCGGTGCAGCATGAATGATGCGGGGCATCACGAAGGTTCCGGAGGTAGGCGCGTGTGTCTCTTTCTTGTTTTCGGATCGCTGCATAGGAGTGGCTGCGTCACCGCCCGCGTAGAGCTGGACCTTAAAACCGGCTGGGGCAATGGGCCACTCGCCCTCCGGCCTTTGGATAACAGTGGGACCGTTGTCTACAGACTCAGATGGCTTCGGCTCTGGCAGGTCTGCCACGGTGATCTTTCGCCGAACGCCTGGCTTCTGCTGCGCGTAGCCGGCGAATGCGGCCTGGCCGGTGATCGTCTGCTGAGCATGGAGCGCAGAAGGAAGAAACGCGGTAAAGGCGAGAGAGGCGACTGCGTGGAACTTTGCGAAGCGTGAACGTTTCATAATTCTCTCCAGATTCGTATTTTAGCGATAGTCGATCGTGCAATGGCTTAGCAGGAAGCAACCCAAAGCTTTGGCAGCGCTTCAACCACGTAGACTTGCGGGAGGATGGCTCACATCGGCCAACTCGTTGTACGCGGTCTGAGGCAGTTCAAGGCCCGCAGCAGCGATATTCTCTTCCAGATGCCTGACCGAGGACGTCCCCGGGATAGGCAGGATCACTTTGGAACGTTTGAGTAGCCAGGCCAATGCGACCTGCAGAGGCGTTGCCTGAAGATCGTTTGCAACTTTCTTGATGGCATCGTGTGCCTCCTTTGCCTGACCGAGCGGAGCCCACGGAAGGAAAGCAATATCGTTCTGTTCGCAGTAATCGACGATGAAATCAGATTCCCGGTCGGCGAAGCTGTAACGGTTCTGCACAGAGACAATCGGCACTATCTTACGTGCCCTCTCAACATGTTCGCGAGTCACATTCGAGAGCGCGACATGGCGAATCTTACCCTGTTCGCGCAGCCTGGCCAGTGCTTCTACGGACGCCTCAAAGGACACAGCGTTATCGGGAGCATGAAGTTGATAGACATCGATACGATCCAGACGCAGGCGCTTCAGACTTCCCTCGAGTGCTTCGGCAAGATGTTTCGGGCTGGCATTATGCGTCCATTGACCAGGGCCTGGACGCTCCCATCCACCCTTGGTTGCGATCACCAATCCAGCCGGATATGGATGGAGTGCTTCTGCGATCAACTCTTCGGAGGTGCCAGGCCCATAGGAGTCGGCCGTATCGATCAGGTTCACGCCGAGTTCAATCGCATGCCGCAGAGTCGCCAGGGAAGCAGCTTTATCTGCGGGAGGTCCCCACACGCCCTGTCCGGTGATGCGCATCGCACCATAGCCCATCCGGTTGACCGTAAGATCACCACCGATTGTGAACGTGCCGGCTGCTGCGGCTGAAATAGTCTGTTCCTTATTCATAAGACGGCTCCTTTTCGTGTTGAAAGTTTGAAATGGATGACAAGCCCGACGCACGTACTCAGGCGGGCACTGGTGCATTTTGCTCAATCAGATTCTGAGCCTTAAGTTCTGCCCAGAACTGCGCAGGAATCCTGGTTTGCATGGAGGTGTAATCCGCAAGCACCTGCTGCTCACTGCTTGCGCCTACAACAAGGGCTGCAGCGATGTCAGGCGCTGCCGAGAATTGAAGCGCCGCAGTCCGGAGGTCGACTCCATGATTACCTGCAACCTCACGAAGCCTCTTGCGCTTTTCAAGAAACGCAGGCGGAATCTGGTATGACTCTTTCCCATAGTTATAACGCGGACTTCCCGAGATAAATCCGGCATTAAGTGATGATCCGATCACGAAAGACACGTTCCTCGCTCTGGCCGCTGGAAACACCTGATCAAGTGCATTCTTGTGGTCGATCAGAGAATACTGTGAGGCCAGAAGACATACATCCGGATCTGCGACATCAAACAGTCTCAGGATTGGTTCTGGCGTATTGACGCCGATTCCCCAGCCTTTAATCAATCCCTCTTCCCGCATACGGGTGAGTTCAGGAAATGCGCCCTTTCGCGCGATTTCGAACTGCTCCTGCCAGGGTGTCGGAAGATATTTGTTATCCGGCGAGATGTCATGCACGAAAGCTATGTCCAGGCTGTCAATACCGAGTCTTTGCAGACTGTCTTCAATGGAACGTCGCACGCCAGACGCCGTGTAATCGTAGACCACATCGTTCGGTGAGGGAGAAAACGGAAAATACTCCCTACTCTTCGCGGTCTTCGATGCCTTAAGGAGCTTGCCAACCTTCGTGGAGACGACGTATTCACTTCGATTCTTGTTGTGAAGAAAGCTTCCGTATCGACGCTCTGCCAAACCCAGTCCATACCACGGAGCCATGTCATAGTAACGAACGCCAGCAGCCCATGCGGCTTCGATAGTGGCATACGCATCTTTGTCGGTAACGACCGCGAACTCATTTCCGAGCGGAACCCCTCCCATTGCAAACCTGAAGGGAGGCCTGTAGTGCCCTTTGTTGTCCCTGCTGGCAGCCTGCTCCATGCTATTACTCCCATTCATGTCTGATGCACCTTCCGCTGAAGCCGTTCCGGGTAGAAGTGCTGTTGCCACCGCCATGGCCGATCCTTTGACAGTAACGCTCAGGAAGTCTCTTCTCGTATTCATCGGCATCTCCTCTCTATCGGTTTTAGGTAGTGTGCGTCCAGAAATCGTCAGGCAGATTCACAACGATTGGTTCTGGGGTACTTCGCACAACCACCCATCGAAATGGATTCTTTTCCGAAGGGTTAAGCTCCTGATGTGGCAACCAACTCGGCACATGCAGAAAATCGCCCGCCCTGACAGTGACCGAGTGTTCCCCGAAGTTACCCCAGCGCACACAGGCCTCTCCTTCAAGCACGTAAACGACGGTATCCTGTTCGCCGTGATGATGAATCCCGGTCTTCGCAGAAGGCTCGACCACAAACGTACCTGCCCATAGCGAGGAGACGATGCCATGCATCGGTGCAATAGCAGACATTCTCAGCGATCCCGACGTCTGCTGGGTTTCGCTGCTCAGCTCAGCAGCACGCACAATGCTGATCGTTGAATTCGATCCCGGTTGAGATGCCGTCTGAATAGCGACTCCCCCCTGCATAGCAAACCGGTCAGCTATCGGGCGCGTGAGCGAATCATTGGGTCTGCTTTCCATGTGATCTCCTGATAGTTCGCTATTGTCCGGCGAACTAAATGTACTGTACAGTACATTACATTGAGATGCCCTCCACGACAAATCCGATGCAACGGTAATCCAGGAGTCTGAAGAACAGGGTTGTATAAAATGCTGCTAACACAGGAGAATTCACGCGGTGAAGCGCTTTAAATATTTTTTCTACGCATTCAGGACGGGGAGATGAATGCCTGACAAGAGGTCACGAGGAGAGGTTCGTAACAGCAGGCTTCAAAAAGTTGCAGCAGACCTGTTTCTGAAGCGCGGCTATGAGGGCGTCACCGTCGACAGGATCGTCCAACTGGCTGGCGGTTCGAAGAGTACCGTCTACAGCGAATTTGGCGGCAAGTGTGGGCTATTCATCAGCAGTATCGAGAACCTGTGCCGCGAGTCGAATGAACCGCTGGCGAAGATCGATTACACAGGATTGAACCTTGAAGAGAGCCTGAAGAAACTCTCTTTTCATATCCTGAAGCTCATCACCGCCAAACGGTCCGTCGAGCTTCATCGTCTCGCCATCGGTGAGGCCGGGAACTGTCCCGAAGTAGGCGAGGCATGGTACACACATGGTCCCGCCAGAACGACATCGTTCATACGATCTCTGTTGGAAAGTCGTCGCGAAGAGCTGCGAAAGACAACGATTCCAATTGACCGGATGGCGGTGATTCTTCACGACTCATTAACGGGAGACATCCTGTACCGCCTGTTAGCAGGAGTCGGAAAACATAAAAATGATGCCGAGCTCGAACGATTGGCTTGCGCTGCAGTCGACGTCATTCTCGGGAACGTTCTTTGCGATGCTCCTTAAGAGTTTCCGAATACTGATTCCTACAGCATCAGTTACCGTTATTCTTCATCGCAGCGAAATTTGAAAGCTGGAGACTTCTTGTTCGGCCGGATTCCCCTGGATCAAGAGGCCGAAGAAGATGGCTCTGGCGACGCTGCCGCAGGCGGAGCAGATCGCCTGTTTTCCTCACCATTGTGCTCGCGTTGCTGCATCGCCTTTTCCAATTCTTTCTGGCGATCGGTAAGCAGAGCATGAATCTCGTGGTGCGTTTCGTCGCTGATAGCGTGAATCTGCGGACCGAGTTCCTGCCGCGAAGCTGTCGGATTCTTATCGAGCACCGCCTGAATCTTATCGTGGTGCTCCTCAAGCAGAGGTCGAATCCGCTGCTGCTGTTCGGGAGTCAACTCCATATCTTTCGTCAGGCGAGCAAGTTCCTGGTCGATCGATTGCGGCGTATGGATTTGCTGAAGCTGTTGACGCAGTGTGGGCTGCTGTACCCCATTGTCCTGAGCTAAGGCAGGACCTGCCATTCCGAGCATGAGCATAACTCCATAAACAAGCGTGAAAGGTCGATTTCGCATGGACAGTAACCTCCGTGAAGATCCTCGCCACAATCCCAGCCGAGTCTCTGATCTGGATAGACGGGCAATTCCACAACAAGTTGCACCACCAATGCAGTCAGATGTGATTGGTTTCCATAAACGCACTTGTAGCGCCGGTCACTTAAACTGAAGCTCGCCCAATGGCTGCGAGGTGATGGCTTGATGCGAGAGTATGTGGTTGTGTTGCGCTTCTCATTATGGCTCCTATAGGAGCACCACCATTATTGAATGGTGCCCGAGAGGAGATTTCTCTTCTGCTCAGAACGGAACGCCGCGAGAATCAGGCGATGGAGCAGACAAGGAGGGTCATGTCGTCGTGTTGTGGAGCGCCGTCAGTGAACTTGTCTGCGGCGGCGAGAATGCAGTCGAGGAGTTGCTGGGCGGTGTGCATGCAGTTGGGCTGGGTGAGGAGTTGGTGGGATGTGGCGATCATGCGGTCTTCGCCCCATTCTTCGTCTTCGCGATTCATGGCTTCGGAGATGCCGTCGGTGTAGGCGAGGAGGACGTCGCCGGAGTTCATGGAAAGGGTATCTTGAGTGTATTCGGCATCGGGGAGCAGGCCGACGACGGTGCCGGTGGCTTTGAGTGGAATGGCCTGACCATCTCGGAGAATATAGGGCGGATTGTGGCCCGCGTTGACGAAGGTGAGGAGCCGGGCGATTGGATCGTATTCGGCGTAGAAGAAGGTGGCGTAGCGGTTGGTGGTGGAGGACTCGTAGACCAGTTTGTTGACGTGGCTGATGAGGCTGGCGAGGTCGCTCTGCTGGAGCGATGCGATGCTGCGGAGGCTGGCACGAAGGCTTGCCATGAGGAGTGCAGCGGAGATGCCTTTGCCGGAGATGTCGCCGAGGGCGAGGGCGAGGCGGCCGTCGCTTAGCACGAAGTAGTCGTAGTAGTCGCCGCCTACGGCCTGGGCGGAGCGGCAGTAGCCGGCGAGATCGACACCCTGAACGTGTGGGTAGGTTTGCGGAAAGAGACGCTCCTGAACCTCGCGGGCTATTTCGATCTCGCGGGAGATGCGTTCGCGCTGAGCTACTTCCGTGGTGAGGTTTTGGAGGAGTTCGGCGTTTTCGAGAGCGAGGCCGGTTTGAGCGGCTACGGTCTGGAGGAGTTGGCGATCCGTTTTGGAGTAGGGCTCCTCGGAACGCTTGGGGCCGAGGGCGATGACTCCGGCGAGACGGTTGCGGCCGGGGAGCGGGACGAGGAGTTCAGTAGAGAGGTCGGCGAGGGCGGTGCGCTCGGCATCGGTGGCGTCGACCAGCCAACTGGAGGGATCGTCGCGGTAGACGTTGGCAGGGACCTTGGCGCGGGCGAGGGTGGAGATCGTGGTGGAGGCGGCGGGGAGAGAGAAGGCCTCGGCTGCGCCTGGTCGCAGTGGGATGCCGATAGCGAGTTGCAGACGGAAGGTGTCACCGCTGCGAAGGAAGACAGCGATGCGATCGATGTGGAGGGTTTTGCTCAGGCGGTGAGCGATGGTGTCGATGAGGGGCGCGACTTCGGTAAAGTTGCGGGCTTCGTCGGAGAGCTCGGAGAGGAGCTGCTCGGTGGAGTAGGCCTCGCGGAAGAAGCGCTGGTCAATCTGCTTCTGGAGGCGCCTGGAGACGATGAAGCGGAAGGCAAAGAACAAGGCGACGATAACCAGGATGTGGATGATGTCGGCCTTGCGATCCTGGGTGGCGCTGCTGAAGAAAAGGCTGAGGTTGTAGGACATCCAGGTGGCCAGCAGGATGGTGACGATGACGAGCGTACTGCGGGCGAAGAAGTATTTGGTGCCCTGGCGGACGAGGATGCGGAGATCCAAAGCCCGCTGGACGACGACGACGTAGGCAAGAGAGAGCGGGAAGAGGAGGAGGATAGCCAGCGTTGAGATGACGATCCACTGTGGGATGTTCTGGCCCAGATCTGTTTTGTGTATGGTCGCGAGGAGGGCCAGGATGAAGAAAGGCGTGAGGCCGACGCCGGCTCCGAAGTAGAGGATACGAAGACGGCGGCGCGAGTCGGAGGTCGCGATGGAAAGTTTAGTGCCGAGATTGACGAAAAAATAGGAGATGGCCAGAGCTGCGAAGGCAGTCTCTGCAATGTCGATTCTGTAGAACCACGGGTCCAGCCACGCAGAGGCTGCGTAGTTGAAGCCGTGTCCGTAGATGTAAAGAAGATCTGTGGGGAGAAGGAGCAGAATTGGGGCGGCGATGAGCCACTTGATCCAGGGGAGACGGATGTCGATCGAGGATCGCGCGGGGAAATAGATGCCAAAGGCCATGAGACAGAGGGGCATGGCCGTCTGGGCAATGTCGCTCCAGACCTGGGCAACGATCATGAGATGACTGGAGAGCTGCGCCGCGCTGATGAAAAGCGGATCGAAGTAGTCGAGAATACCGAGAATGAGCCAGGCGTGCAGGCTTCGCGGGCGGGCGAAGACGACGTAGATTCCTACAAGCAGACAAAGAAGAGCGATGAGGAGGAACGCGGATTGAATGACCCAGATAACGGGTGAGGTCGGAGTGTCGCGCTCCGCGTGAAGAATGACGGTGGCTATGGCGGGAGGAGACTGGCCACGACGAAACTCGATGGTCAGAGGCTGACCGGGACGGCTACGACGCATCTCTTCGAGAAGGATATTGCCGCCGGTGTAGGGGCGGCCGTTGACTGCAAGAACCGTGTCGCCTTCGCGGAGACCGGCGGCGATGCCTTCGGGGGTAGGATAGGCCACAAGCGGGCCAAAGTAACTGTCGAAGAAGGGCCGTCTGGCGCGGACATGACCGTTCGCCAGATTCTGGTAGTTATTTCTGGCGCCCAGATATACATGCGTGAGGGCAAGGATCGACACAAGCGCGAGGAGAGCGTACTGCAGGCGAGCTGGCTTTTGCGGCATGATCGGTTGGAAACGATAGTAGCAGCGGGTGGCGGCTTACAGCCGAGGAAGTTAACAAGTCAGCTCCTGTTCCCTTCCCCACACCTCCTCATAGCTGAGTTATCGCAAAACAGCTTGCCTTATCGTGTTCACACCGGCGGCCTGGACCCGAGGAACTACAACCGTTCGTCAAAGGTGGCCTTCCGTGTTCCGGTCGTTCGGTGAGCATGGCGCTAAGATCCCGACATCCAGCACAATAAGTAGAGAAAAATTGCGTGGCAACTCAGCTCTGGCTCCGTTTTGAAGTACTTCGTTCGGATGATCGGCTAACCGGAAATAACCACTGACTCTTCCCGATCGAAGCCCTCTTCAACAAAAGCTGCAGCATGTTCGATACTGGTTACCCCGTGATACTCTGGTCCGCATGATTTGCACAACCGGACAACGGCTCGGCGATGAACTCACCGAGGCAATACGCCTGCTGGGCATATCAGATGCCGACATGAAGAACCCGAAGATTACTCTCCGGATTCGAAGCGAGCGCTGGAAGATAGCCTCCGCTCGTGTCTCCGAGGCGCGCGACAGAATCCTCAGGCATCGATCCGAGTGCCCTCTCTGTAATGGGAAGGGTTGAGTCATACCTCAGATAAAACCAACACTGGCGAGTCTGACTTATAGGAGAACGGCCTCGACCTGCTGGAGTCCCCAGTCGAGGTCCGCTTCTTCGATGACCAGCGGAGGCGCCAGGCGGATGACAGTGTTGTGCGTCTCTTTACACAGGACACCGCGCTCCTGCAGTGCTTCGCAGTAAGGCCGCGCAGGGACGTTGAGTTCGATGCCGATCCAAAGTCCTTTCCCCCGCACCTCAACCAGCTTCGAACTCTCCATCTGTCGCAGCCGTTCAAGCGCATAGTCTCCCAGATTCGCCGACCGCTCCGAAAGCTTTTCCTCAACGATGACGCGAAGCGCAGCTCGAGCCACGGCGCACGCCAGCGGATTACCCCCGAAGGTGCTGCCGTGATCTCCGGGCCTGAAGACGCCAAGCACCTCGCGCGACGCCAGCACCGCAGACACAGGGTAGAACCCGCCCGAGAGAGCTTTGCCCACAATCACGACATCGGGAACGATCTCTTCGTGCATGTACGCGAACAGCTTTCCCGTGCGGCCCAGCCCAGACTGAATCTCATCGACGATCAGCAGCACATTGTTCTCTTTGCAGATCGCCGCAACCTCTCGCAGATAGCCCGCCGGCGGGATAATGATTCCCGCCTCACCCTGAATCGGCTCCACCAGAAAGGCGCAGGTATTAGGCGTAATTGCAGAACGCAGTGCCTCGGCATCGCCAAACGGAATCTGCTTAAACCCAGGAGAAAATGGCCCGAAACCGCGGCGATACTGCTCCTCAGAGGAGAAGCCGACGATCGAAAGAGTCCGCCCATGAAAATTATTCGTGCAGACGATAATCTCTGCCTGGCCCGCGGGAATCTTCTTCACGCAGAACCCCCACTTACGCGCGGCCTTGAGCGATGTCTCAACCGCCTCGGTCCCTGAGTTCATAGGCAGGGCCATCTCAAAGCCTGTGAGTTCATGAAGATCTTTGTAGAGCAGCGGCAGCTGATCGTTTCTGAATGCGCGCGAGGTCAGGGTCACCTTTTGTGCCTGTTCGCACAACGCATGAAGGATTGCCGGATGACAATGCCCCTGGTTCAGTGCGGAGTAGGCCGCCAGAAAATCCAGATATTTGTTTCCTTCGACGTCATAGACCCATGCACCCGAGGCCCGCTCAATCACCACATCGAGCGGATGGTAATTGCTCGCTCCGTAGCGTTCCTCGAGTTCGATCAGTTCAGAAGTGTTCACTGCTCTCTCCATTGCGATGTGAAATGAATCGTTTTGCAGACTGCTGCTGCCGAACCGCTGGTGATGAGGAGACCGCAACCGGCCACAGCTCGTCTCCGGTTACTAGAAACATCAGATAATTAAATGATCTGTATCCAGCCTATACGATGCACCCTCTACATCTCTACTGGCTGTGCGGTACTGAAAATGGGCCATTCACTCCCAAAGGCTGCTGCGTAGCACGACAACGCCCCGAAAACAGCCGGATATTTAAAGGTTGATGGCCTTCCACCAGACGCCATGATGCGGCGGCAAGGAGGAAGGCCATGAGGTTAGAGATGAGACTCCGAGAAAAATCTTCCCTGAAGTCTGGTAGCTAAAGCGATCCCTAGAACTCGAAACGCGCCGACAGCTGAGCATCACGCGACAGGTTCACCTGCGAGCTTACCTGTCCGAAGTTGCCGCTGCCCCACGTTGTGCCGATGCCACCGAACTGCGTATGGTTCGTCACGTTGTAGAGATCACCCTCGAGCAGCAGATGCGACCGTTCCCAGCCGGGAATACCGAAGCTCCTGCGCAGACTGATGTCGACATCGTAGTTGCCCGGACCATAGAGGCCGAATGGAGCTGTACGAGCGGCATTGCCAAAGGTGTACGCCGGAGCAAGCGGCCCATTGATGCTTGTGGCTGCAGGACCTGACACCGGCACGAAGATGTTGCCGGATATGTAATCGGGAGAAAGGGTCGCGGTTGCTCCGTGGCCCCAGCTTCCGCCGATGCGCGAGCTGCCGGTGAATCCAGGCATAACCGTAGGATTGCAGGTACTCTGCGCGGGATTCGTCTGGCAGGCAGATGCCGTGATCGCCAGTGGCGAGCCACTGTAAAGCTGCACGATCTCCGAGAACTTGAACCCTCCAGCGAACCTCCGCACCCAGGCGCTCCCGCCGCCGATCCCATCCTGCCCAAACGGCAGCGACCATACGCCGGTCTCGATGAAATGCTGCGGCTGATTCGACGTGGAAACGCCCCGCTCGATTCGATCCGCAGCCCACGACTTGCCGTCGTTGGAGTACGCCGCCGGAATCGCATAACCCGAACGATAGGTTCCCCCATCGTCGATCGACTTCGACCAGATGTAGTTCAGCATGAAGGTCAGCCCTCGAGAAGGCCGCTGCATCAGCGACACCTGCAGAGAGTGGTAGTTCGAGTTGGCGACGTTTCCGTAAGCGTCACTGATGCCGTTGTACTGCGGGAACGGCTTCAGCGCCTGAGCCAGCGTCTGACTCTCGTTGAAGTTCGGAGGCATCGTCAGATTGTTCGCCGCAAAGAACGCCGCCGGACTTGGCGACAGCTTGCTGACGACGACATTGAGATTCGAGCCAAGTGCAAGATACTGCGGTGCAAGCTGATTGATAAACTCACCGCGCGCATTGCTGCTGTCCGGGCTTTCAAAGTGTCCCTGCGAACCGACATAAGTCATGGTCAGGGTCATGGCATCCGTAAGTTGCCGCTGAAAGCCAAAGGTGTAGTTGATGTACTGCGGAGCGCGGCTGCCATAGTACGGGTCCCCGTAGCTGACGCTCTGGGGAGAACCGGTATAGCCGGCTGTGTTCGTATAGCCCGTGCCATAGGCTGGTCCCGAAGCCACGCCCAGCGCCGGTGAATACGCAGGAAATCCCTGGTCGAGCAGGAACTCGGGAACTCCGTTCACAGTCGTTGTAGCGGGGCTTGCACTGAAGCCCAGCGTGCCCGTGCCGTTCCTTGAGATCGAGTTACCCGCAACAGCATTGCCATGCGTGTACATCACACCCCAGCTTCCGCGCCACACCATCTTCGGATCGCTCTGGAAGGCGAAACCGAGACGAGGACCGAAGTTCTTGTAATAGTTCGAGACCGGCGTATTGCAGTTGCAGGTATTGGTGCCGCTGCCTGCAAACTGCAGCGCGCCAGGTGTTCCGGTGATCGGATTGGTAAGGGTCGGATTGAAGAACGAGAGGACGTTATGCGCCTCGGTGTAGGTCGGGTAAAAGTCGTACCGAAGGCCGAGATTCACCGTCAGTTTCGATGTCACCTTCCAGTCGTCCTGAACATAAGGCGAGATGGGACGGAACCGCGCTCCCGTTTCGATCACGTTATTCTGCGTCAGGCTTCCTTTGTCGATCTGACCGACAAGAAAGCTCGCATACGAAAGACCGGTAGCCGGATTGATCGTCGTTCCACTGGTGTAGTTGGCCGTCTCAGCCTGAGCGGCAGCGATCGTCAGCGGGCTGCTCCCACCGGTATCGACGGTGTACTGATACTGCAGCCACGCGATCTCACCACCGAAGGTCAGCGAATGCTTGCCGAAGACCCACTGCAGGTTGTCGATCAGGTCGTAGGAGTTGGCGACAGCAAGGCTTCCGACATCACCGGCCCATTGATTTGGCGCATCCGTACCGGCAAAGGTGATCGTCGGAAACGAGGTGGAAGCCTGACCGGCAGGAACTCCCGAGATGCCAAAGGCAGTTGCTGCATACGCCGGGGTATTGTTGAGATTGAAGGACGGGCTATTGTAGCGCGCAAAGCCATACTTGAACTGGTTCACGATGCGCGGCGTAACGGTGTAGGTATCTTCAAAAAGATAGACGTTCGTCTTGGGGGCGTAGCCCTGACCATAATTGAACGGCTGCGGTCCGTTGTTTCTCCCGGTGGTGGTCTGTGCAGCTGGCCCGATCGACGCCTGACGCCCTGCCGCACCGATGAACGACACGCTATGCTTCGGGCTGATCACCCAGTCGATGCGATTCGTCGTTGTGTAATTGCTCAGACCGAAAGGCAGACCTGCCAGAAAGTTGTTCGTCGCATTCTGGTTGGCATAAGCTGATGCAGGTGGCAACAGCTTCTGCATACTCTGAGCAACGGCAGAGAATTTATTGCTGCAGATCACATTCGGCGTGGTGCCGTCGCAACCCATGTACTGTTTGCGTGTCGCGGCCGTGGAGCCAGTGGTCGGATCGTAAATATTGACTCCCAACGCACTGAAGTCGCCGTGTGTCTCGGCAATCGTCGGAAAGGTCTCGAGAGAAGGCTGCGCGCCCTTGGCGTAGCGGAAGCCGTCATAGTTTCCAAAGAAGAAGAGCTTGTTCTTGATGATCGGAGCGCTAAAGTAAATGCCGTACTCGTTCTGGTGCTCAATTGGTTTGACGGCATGACCCACAGCAGGGTCGATCAACGCTGGCGTATAGAATCCCCACGTATCGAGCGCGGTGTTGCGGAAGTACTCATACACGCCGCCGTGGATCGTATTGGTTCCAGCCTTGATGTCGTAGTTCTGAACTCCCTGCCCTTCATACAGAGCCGAGTAGCCCGAGGTCTGAACCTGAAGCTGGTTCACCGAGTCCACCGAAATTGCCGTCCAGACAAAGCGGTTATCGCCTTCTTCCGAAACGTTGATGAAGGGAATGCCATCGATGTAAACCGACGACGCGCCACCCTTGCTCCCCGACCCATTGATCGGCCCGGTATTATCCGTCTGGTTGTTGCTCGTCTCATTGTTCTGCACGCCCGGCATCAACGTGACATAGTCGCTGGCGCGGCGCTGGTCCGGCGCTCCCGCGGCTCCCATCTGAATCGGCAACGCCGAGTACATCTCCTGCTCCATGGTTGCGCCCAGGGTAGCATTGCCGGTCTCCAGCTGCGGAGGAGCGGAAGAGACCGTGACGCTCTGGTCTTCGGTCCCCAGGGTCAGACTAAGATTCACGCTGGTAATCTCAAGCGCGTTCACGACGACATTCTCCTGCGTCGTGGTCTTAAATCCGTTCGCGGTCACCGTGATCGTGTAGGTGTCCGGGTCCAGCGGAGAGATATCGTAATCGCCCGCGGAGGTGCTTTTACGAGTGATCTTAATGCCGCGTGTGGTCGACGTCGCAACCACGGTCGCGTCCGGAACCACCGCACCGGTGGGGTCGGCAACCAGCCCTTTGATCTCGCCCTTGCCCGAGAGCTGCGCCCAGGCTGAAGTGCTCAACAGCATCGCTGTTGCGGCGAGTAAAACGAGAAATGCAGAAAATACGCGACCGGGAAAGATTCCACGACAAGCCGTGGTTTGTCTCTGAGTAGTACTGAACGTCATTTGTAACCTCACAAAAAATATTTCTTTCGAATAAGCCTGGCTTTGGTGTCAACATCAGACGCTCTCTGTCACGTCCTCAACATCTTGACATCTAAGGTCTGACCAATTTCACTTCGCCTGACAGCTTCATCTTTGGAAGCAACATCTGTCAAGCCTTAAATTTCCGCCCCGATATTCCCGGCCCCACATCGGGAAAAGCACACGGAAAGAGACCCGAAAATGGTCAGCATCTGGAGTTGCAGATGAAGTTATAGTAGAATTTCACGACTCCGAAGACATCTGGTTGATTTACTCCCGGTCACTGCCATTCAGAGATAGAACACAGTCTGCCGGTCTTCATTTATTCTTGCCCATGCAATCCACTCGCAGATCCTCCGGATTATTGGTAGAACCTTAAGAACCATTCCGGAACAAATAAGTAAGGGGCAATCATGTCGACGACTTACAGCAGGACGAATCCGGCAAAGGAAGTATCTCGATGAAACGATTTCTTCTCCTCAGCGTTATCGCCCTTGCGCCGATTCCCTTCCTCGCCGCGCAGGATACCCGCACCGTCACCGAGCCCGTGCTGCCCCCGGCCTGCACCTCGATCGACGCACACCTCACCATCACCGGCCACAGCCTCGCTCAGGCCGACGAAGCGAAGCTCGACACCGCGCGCATTCAGCAGGCCATCGATACCTGCGGCAAAGGCCGCGCCGTCGCCCTGCGCACCCACGGCTCCGCCAACGCATTCCTCAGCGGCCCCCTGGAGCTGCGCGAAGGCGTCACTCTCATCGTCGACAAAGGTGTCACCCTCTTCGCCTCTCGTGATCCCGCCGTCTTTGAAACAGCCCCCGGAAGCTGCGGCATCGTCAACGACTCCGGCCGTGGCTGCAATCCCCTCATCTCCGTCCAGCACGTCTCCGGCGCAGGCGTCATGGGCGACGGCATAATCGACGGCCGCGGCGGCGAGAA
>Ga0302233_10001545_pt1 | contig 15860 bp, 24 predicted proteins | sample II_Palsa_N3_1_FD_193516 | JGI IMG/M metagenome (GOLD analysis project Ga0302233, IMG submission 193516) | Peat permafrost microbial communities from Stordalen Mire near Abisko, Sweden - II_Palsa_N3_1 | ecosystem: Environmental > Terrestrial > Soil > Palsa > Peat permafrost | place: Sweden... | reverse complement strand
CCCCCCCCCCCCCCCCCCCCCCCCCCCCCCCCCCCCCCCCCCCCCCCCCCCCCCCCCCCCCCCCAAATGGAGCAAGATAACAAACTGTGTGTACAAACAAGCGCAAAAACGAAAAACGAGCGAGAGAATAGGGGAAAAAAACAGAACGGGGTCAGGTGCCCGTAGCACAGTGGATAGCAGGGGCACGTCGGCTGTCGAAAAGCGCAGATTTGTAAGGAAAAACACAGCCACAACCGTTATCGTATCGCAAAACGGGTTTCAAGATAAACACACTGAAAAAAAAAATAGTTTCACGCAAGCAGTGAGCAAGCCGAGCACGTTCCTGCCCCTACACAGCCCACCCGCACGCACGCACGCACACCTCAGCACCCCTCGTGCAGAAAACAGCTTACGAGACGGGGGTGGTGGTGGAAAAAAATACAAAACGTGAAAAGCAGGGGTGAAACTGAGGTGAAAATATTTTCACACAGGATCCGTTTCGTGATTGGACGTCCTCACGTTTTGCATTTTTTTTTGGCTGTGCATGAACTCGCACTGGCAGAACTGGTCTTCCAAGTCGAGTGACGCCCTCCAAAACCGAATACACCTACAACCACTCCAATCTCCAATCTCGGAACCCCATTTTTTTTCCTTTCCGTCAACTGAATCGAGTTTCACGTGCAGATCACAAAGGTTGCCTGTATGATCTCAGCTGTAGTGAGGACAGCAGGACCGTGATCGACGAGACGGCCATCGCGAGCCCCGCAGCCCATGGCGGAAGGCGTTGGTGGATGATTGGGTAGAGGCACCCTTTATTTTTGGAAAAAAAAATTTTTTTAAAATAAAAAAAAAAATATCTTATCTCAAAACAAACAAACCTGCAGCGATCGGGATGGCCAGCAGATTGTAGACGTAGGCCCAGACAAAGTTGAGACGGATGCGATTGTACGTCTTGCGAGCAATGTCCATAGCGGTGATGACGTCTGTGGGCTGGCTGCGGATGAGGACGACACCGGCTGCCTCAATGGCAACGTCTGTCCCGGCGCCGATGGCAATCCCAACGCTTGCCCTCGCCAAGGCAGGCGCGTCGTTCACGCCATCGCCGATCATGGCAACCCTGCGGCCTCGCTGCTGCAGTTGGGCGATGTGCCGCGCTTTGTCTGCTGGGAGGACTTGGGCGATTACCTAAATGGGATTTTTTTAAGATTTCATTACAATAAAAGATATCTCTTTTTTAACCTTGTCAGGGGCGAGGCCGAGCTGGCTAGCGATGGCGTGGGCGACGCGGATGTTGTCACCTGTGAGCATAAAGACGTCCAGCCCTGCGGTGTGGATGAGGTAGCGGACGACTGCCTCGGCGTCGGGCTTGACGGTGTCTGCGAGCGCGATCCAACCTGCAATGCGGCCGTCGATGGCAACGAGGACGCAGGTTTGGCCGCTGCTTTCGGCCTGTTGAATGGCCCCCTCGGTGGCCAGGGAAGCGCAGAGGTTGTTGGACGCCATCCACTCGCGGTTGCCGATCGAGACCCTGCGGCCATCGACAACGCACGTCACCCCAAGTCCTGGGAGGGAGGTGAAATGGGAGCACTCCAAGAGAGGCTGGCACGCTGCGCGCGCGTGATCGTAGACGGCCCTCCCAAGAGGGTGCTGGCTGCCCGACTCGGCGGACCCTGCGATGCGCAAAAGCTGCTCCGCAGAGAGCTGGCCCTCGTCGGTCGAGACGATAGCAACCACGCTTGGACGGCCGACGGTGAGCGTGCCGGTCTTGTCAAAGACGACCGTGTCCACCTTGGCGAGGGCCTCGAGCGGCTCACCGCCCTTGATGAGGATGCCATGTGCGGCGGCGACGCCGGTGCCTGCCATGATGGCTGTGGGCGTGGCGAGGCCGATGGCGCAGGGGCACGCAATGACGAGGACCGTGACCATGAACAGGAGAGCAAACACGGCCGGGGGCTCGTTGGGCGGGTAATAGTCGGGCGGGAGGACGCCGCCAAATGCGACGCCGATCCACACGCAAAAGACAAGCACGGCGACCGCGACGACGCAAGGGACAAACACGCCGGCGATCCGATCCGCCACGGCCTGGATGGGGGCCTTGTTCGTCTGGGCATCCTCGACCAGTCGCACGATCTGTGCCAGCATCGTGTCTGCGCCAACATGGGTGGCCTGCACGTGCAGCAGGCCCTGCTGGTTGATCGTCCCGCTCACGACCTTGCTGCCTTCCTGCTTGGACACGGGGACAGACTCGCCTGTGATAGCGCTTTCGTCGACCAGCGAGGTGCCGCGAACGACCGCGCCGTCGACGGGGATCTTGGCGCCGGGGACGACCTTGACGGTGTCGCCGCGCTGGAGGAGGTCGACGTCGATCTCCTGTTCGTCGACGACAATGCCGTCGTCCATGACGAGGAGGATGGCCGTCTTGGATTGCATGTCCATAAGCTTCGTGAGCGCCTCCGACGTCTTGCCCTTGGCCAGACACTCAATGTACTTGCCGAGGACGATGAACGTGATCAAAAGCACAGACACTTCAAAGTAGTACATGGGCTCGTACTCGGGGTTGACGAGGCTGCCCACGAGCGAGCCCACCGAGAACAGATACGCGATCAGGGTCCCGCTGGCCACGAGCACATCCATGTTGGCGGACTTGTGCCTGAGTGCCTTGAACGCGCCCACGAGAAAGCGCCAGCCGACGTAAAACTGGACCGGCGTGGCCAGGACGAGCTGCACGACGGCGCTGACAGACACGCCGCGCGCAGCCGGCTGGCTCAGGGGCAACTCCACCGGGGAGACGAGCGGGAAAATCATTGCGAGCAGGACCATCGGCACCGCAAATACGCTCGCAAAGACCAGCAGGGCACGCCACCGCCGCGCCTCTTCCTGCCTGAGCTGCTTGATACTGTTGCTACTGCTGCCAGTGTTGGTGGTGTCGCCGGCGTCGTACTGCTTGACCAACGCGGCTGTGAAACCCGCTCCCTCAATCACGTCACGGATCGTCCGCACACCGACCACGCGCGTGTCGTACTGCACCTTGGCCATGGCAGTGATCAGGTTGACGGTCGCCTTGGCTATCCCTGGAAGAGCCAGTAGCTGGCCTTCGATTGACGCCGAGCACGAGGCGCACGTCATCCCACCCACCGCAAAGGCCACATGTCCCTCGTCTGCACCGCCCGCCGTCGCCGCCCCTCGGTCGACGGAGAGGAGGGCCGCGTCGTACCCCAGCTCGTTCACATGGTCCACCAGGGCCGTCGGTGCCAGCAGCGCCGGGTCGTACAGCACCGTACCACGCTCGGCCATGAGCGACACCGCGACCTTGTTAACACCCAACAGCGACTTCACGCCATTCTCAACCGTTGCCACGCAGGCGGCACACCTGCACGGAAAAAAGAAGGTTAAAAGCTGGAGACGGCGTGGGCCTGCGTACGTCATGCCGCGGATGAGCAGGGTCGCTGTGGCATTACAGCTGGGTGGCGACGGCGCCCTGAGGTCTTGCAGGCCGATGGCAGGCCCGCCGGCGCCGGCGATGGCAGTCGTCATCCGGTTGAAATTTCTTTTGGAAATTTTTTTTTTTTTTCATGTTTTTCCGGTCCCCGAATGGGCGTCTACAACTGACTACCCTAGACTACTGCCAAATTGGAAGGCTGGTGCAGAGCGATGGCGGGATCAGAGAGCCAGGTCAGCACACGAGCCTGCAAGCTGTCCATGTCGACAGGCTTGGTGAGGAACTCGTCGCAGCCGGCGTCGATGGCGTTGGCGCGGTCCTCCAAAAAGGCCAGGCCGGTCATGGCGACGATCCAGACGTGGTCGCGCCCCTCGAGCTGCTCTAACCTGCGAATCTCGCGCATGGCGGTGAAGCCGTCCATCACGGGCATCTGGATGTCCATAAAGATGATCGAGTACTCATTCTCGCTCCAGGCCTCGAGCGCTCGCCGGCCGTTCTCTGCAATTTCGCACGAAAGGCCCAGGTTGGATTCGAGCAAGTGCTTGAGGATCATTTGGTTGATCGGGTTGTCTTCCACGATCAGGATCGGCAGCGGCAGCTGGACGTCACACTCCTCATCCACTTGCTTCACCCCTGGCGGCTGCGGCGGCGGCGGCGAGATGGAGCTGGAGGTTGGATCGATACTGCACCACCAAAAAAAAAAAGGTTGTTCAGTTTTGATTTATTCAATAGTAGGGAGCGTGGTTGCTCACCTCGCATCCTTCCCATCTGACGGCGATGGATGAACAGCAATGCTGGATGTGATTGAGGCCAAATCGATAATGTCGTCGCTGTCCCCCGTTGCATTGAGTGGCTCGACAACAGGTTCCATAGAGGAGAGCGTAGCCAACGCATCTAGCTCGTCATTGGCAGTGGTTGGTGTGGGCAGGGGACTGGACTCGGCGGACGAGCCAGATATGGGCGACGGAAGCTCGCTTGACTTTGGCGTTGTGTCGGCATGAACCGCCGCACCGGCCACAAACGTGTCCCATGACCGTCGCCTGGATGAGCCTGAATACGACAGTGATACCGAGCGACTGTTTTTATTTTTTTTTTAATAAAAAAAAATTTTTTTTTATTTTCAGGATGGAGAAAGAATACGTTATCGGAGGCCGTGAGACGACCGAAAGGCGGCGCGCCAGAGACAGGCGGCGGCTGTTGTTCTGGGTGGAGGTGGCTGAGAAGGACGTGATTGTGGCGGCTTTGGGCTTTGATGCGATTTCGGCGAGCCGTTGCAAAGATTGGAGAAGCTTGACAGGCCCAACAGGTTTGGACATGGAAACGACGCGGTCCATGTTGGGCATCGACCGCAGTTTTGACTCTTCACCCAGCGAGCACAAGTAGAGGATTGCTCCACAGTTGCCGCTCTGGTATAGTATTATATTTCAGTAACGCTGGTCTTTCGAGAACGATTACTGTCTTACCACTGTGGGCAACCGAGGCAACAGTCGCTCTAGCACGCAGACCTGATCTTCAAGGACAATCACGTTGTTGACGGACCCAGCATCAAACTTGGGGTTGAGGAGTCGGTCCGTCGTTGTGAAGGCCACCGTGTACCCGTAATGCTGCAGTTGCTGTGCGACGCTCGCGCTGTTCTTGCTTTGGCCAAAATCGTCGCAAAAGTAAAAGCAACCGAATGGCTGGTACTCGTTAAGGATGGAGAGCAGCTCGAGACAAGCAGACGTGGAACCAGCTGGCACGGCACTGCCCGTGCCGGTCGGATTGGACGTGGTCACGTTCATGTCAGCTTCCGCCAGCGGCCGCCTCTGCATCGACGCATTGGGCACCTTGCACTCCCTTTTGGAAAAAAAAAAAAAAAAAAAAAATTGTTTTAATTTTTTAGATGCACGAAAATCACAAGAAGAAACTTGACATACATCACAGGCAAGACCAGGTCAAACCAAAACCTAGAGCCCTCGCCGAGTTGGCTCGTGACGGAAATGTGACCGCCCAGTCCGTGAACGAGACGTTGTGAGACCGAGAGGCCCAACCCGCTGCCCTCCCGGAGTCGGAAGGGAAGGCTGAAAGGTTCAAAGATCATGGAGATGTGCTTTGGGTCAATACCTAACGGGGGAAAAAAAAAAAGGGAAAAGAAAAAACTGTCAGCCAAAAATTTTTTTTTTAATTTTTTTTTTTTTTTTTTTTTTTTGGTTTACCCACGCCAGTGTCGACGACTTCGAAACGGATCTTGGCGGCATATGGTCTTTCGTCATGGAGGTCGGCCTCAAAGGCGGTGACGTAATCCGAAGCGATCGCATTCATTTGACTGTTGGTGATGATGGCCGGAGTGGACGTCGTGGTCGATACAGGCTTCCAGTTGAACGATTTTTTCTGATTCACTATTTTGTGATTTTTCCAATATTTTAAAAATAAAAATAAAATAAAATAAAATTATATACCATAGAGGCCCAGGCAAATAACGTTGACCTGGACGAGACCGTAATGGCAAAACTTGACAGCATTATCGACCAGCTAGGATTAGGAACATTTGCAATAAAAATTAAATATTAAAAAAAGGATTTTCTTTCGGTCGTACGTTAACGAGGACTTTTTTCAGGCGGATTTGGTCCGTGTACACAAATTGCCAGCAAAACGGGGCGCGAACGGGCATGTGGAGTTGCAGTTGGATGTCCTTGGTGAATGCAAAGACTGAAAAGGCGTTTGTGACCTCCTCGACGAGCGAGAACAGGTCAAACGTTTGACAGTTCCACTCGAGCATGTTCGTGTCCATGTGTGACAGGTCGAGGATGTTGCCTACGAGCGCCTTGATCGCATCGCCCGACGAAAGGATCGTATTCACGAGTCCTTTCTGGTCCTAGATTCAAAAAACAAAAATAATTTTTTGTTTTTGTGTGAGAGAGCTCCTTTCGGGTTAAAAAATTGTGCACAGTACGGTGGTGAGATCGCCCGTTGTCTTGACAAACGAGGCCGCGGCGAGAATGGCATGCAGCGGCGTGCGCAGTTCGTGCGAGAGATTGGCGATGAATGTTGTTTTTTCAACGTTGATGTCTTGGATGTGTGCTGCTGAGCGTGCAAGCGCGTGCGAGTTGACCTGAACCTGAATAACATAGTTGACGGCGAGGATGGCGATGGCAACATTGGATGCCACCACGGTGTAAAGTCCTTCGAGATCGTCCAGGTCCAACAAGGGCGGGAAGTTGAGAGTGCTCGCTCGATAGGTGATCCAAAACAACGCTGGCACAACAATCGTTGTCTGATGAAAAACAGTTACTCCTCAGGGTACACCGAAATAAAAGAAACAGCATACGCAGATGAACGTGCGCTTGTTTGAGACAAATGCAGACAGAATGGGCAGGTTGACGTTGCAGCCGTACGCGGTGAGTGAAAAAAGATGCGTGTGGAGAAACAGCGAATGCACCGCCAGCTTGACAACGTACACCCATATCAGCACATCCCTGCCAGCAGTCCGTTTTTAGCAACAGAAAAAAAATGCTAGTTTGGTACCCGGCAGTCGTCGGCTCTATTTTGCTAGTGTCCACTTGGTGGAACAGGCCGTACACGACGAGCAGGGTTCCAAAGTCGAGCAGAAACTGCAAACCGAAATTTATTTTTTCTGTTTTTGGCGCACGCCCGCACGTACCGACGTAAACGAGCAGGCCGCCACGTCAAACATCGACTTGATAGCATAAAACGACATGGACATGGCAATGAAGGAGCGAATCAAACGGGACCGCGCTTCATCGACCGAGCACGGAGTGGCCGGCGCCAGAGCCCACGCAAGGAGTGTGTGCGCGTCCTTCGTAAGGCGACAATGCATTGCTCAGGAAGTGTCTCGGCCAAGACGAAGGAAAGAAGGGGAAAAAAAAACTTTTGCCGCCCGTATGTCCCCCGATCACGGCCCGATCCGCACACATTGCTTGAGGCTGCAGGTGGTCTCGGGACACACCGGCGAGGTAGCGCTGGGCCGTGAACTGTCACTTTTTCGAAAAACAAAAAATGGCTGGTGCGAAACGCCAAAAGAAAAAAAAACAAACTGAACTCTGCGGCGACAAATAGTCCCTCCCGAAGACATCATCTATGAGCTGCAGCAAAAGATCCGCAAGGGCAGTACGCATTTGGATCGCGTAGTGGCCGGAACTCCTCGCAACGTACAAATGCCGCGATTGTTTTTCTTTCTTTGTAATGTTTTTTTTTCCTTTTTCTTTTTTTTTTTTTTTTTGGCAGGCCCAGGGGGCATCCCCCGCGGTGGCTCCGCCGCCCGCCCGCAAGTTCAAGTGGAGCACAACAGCGGACGATGTGTACAAGTTTAACCCCGCAACAGCGACAGCCCTGGAAAACATCGATGCACCCATCGATTGGACCGCCCTCAAGGGCGTCGATAAGTCCGATGATGGCGCCGAGGGCGTGTTCTTCGCAGAGCTGGTGGCGGGTGTCGTCGTGCTCAAGGCATCGCGATCGGTCGGCTCCGAGTTGTTCTGCTCCTTGTTGAAGGCGTACGTGGACGTGTACGCGCCCCCCGTTCGCGTCATCCGGTATTTCTAGATGAGGCTATCCGTCTAGCATACTCACACCTGCCTTTTTTTTTTTTCCAGAACAGAGTCAGAGGAAGGGCACGCCCTGTTGAACGCAGTGAAGAAGGCTGACCGAACAGGGCGTGCGATGATGACTTTGTTTGACATGGCCTACATTGTCGTCATGGGCTATGTCGCCCACGCGCAGACATTTGCCCAGCTCCGATCGGTCAACACGGACCTGTATCTCACCCCCAAGTCGTTTCGACAACTCGGTGCTCTCCTCGCGGTGGACATTCTCGTGAACAATGGGTTTGTCGTTGACAATCTTCGCGGGGAAATAACCACGTTTCCTCTGAAATAGTGACCGCCTCCCGTGTGCACTCTGGGACAACCCTGGCAATGCTGGCAACGTCCTCCTCTGCGACGACCAGGTTGTGGCGATCGACTCTCAGATCAGTGCAATCAATACCATGGCCCACCCAGAGAGGTTTGAGGCCTACAAGGAAGGGGTCCGCAAGATGCTCGTGCAAGTCCTAGATGCAAAATCAACCGATCCTTTCTCTGGCATTCGCGGCCTGGTCGTTACCAACGCTCAGGTCGACATTGGTGACGCTGGCCTGTCAAGTGTAAAAAAGAAAAAAAAAAAAAGCACTGCCCCTCTTTTTATAATTTTCTTGGGGGGGTGAAAACAGGTTCGTGATGGCTTTGTCGAGACGATCAAGCTGTGTGCCCAAAAGCAGGATGAGCTTGTTGGAACCATCATGTCATGGCGCGACACCCTTCTGCAGTTCCAACCCCCTCTCGTCCAAATCGGCAACGTCAACGTCGATTTCGTCTCTGGGATTTTGTCTTTGTACGCTGCCCACTTTAGCTCGTGAGGAGGTTTTCTTTTTTTTTTTTTTCGTTTTGTCGAGAGGGTAAAAAAAAAGAGAGAATGGAGACTGTAACCATCGATATATATTTTTCGTAGCACAAAGGGGAATAAAACAAACTCAGGTCACCCTCACAACTGACCCTGGCGAGAGAGATAGTAGTAACTCTGGAGGAATGACTTGGTCGAAGGAGGGGTGGCGCCGAGAGTGACCTCGCAAAACTCGGGATCGGTGGCGACGCCGCAAAAGACGTTGCTCCACATGTAGAACTCCATCTTGTCCAGCCAGATCGTCGGCGGGGTGACCGGGACAAACGAGCGCGGTCCCACGAGCAAGCATGTGTACCCAAAGCCATGGAGGCGCGTCACAACAGTGTGGAGGCGTTTGCGCAGCTTGTCCTCCTCAGAGGCCTGCTGGACCGACGTGCGCCAGACGTGGTTGTACTCAAAGACGATAAACTTGATCCGGTGGTCCCGGAGCTGCTGCGTCGCACCCTCGAGAACGTCAGGATCAAAGCCCTCTGGAGACAGGAAAAAAAAAAAAAAAGAAGTTTTTTTTTAGAACACAGCAAAAAGAAAAAAAAAATTGGGGGGAAGCACACCAGTGTCAATCTTCAGGAAGAACGGCATGAGGTCGGAAAGGCCAAAGTCGGGGCTGCTAAAGATGTGATCAATTGTCGTGACGTTGACGGTTATGGGCCGTTGGATGCCCTCGGGCTTGAAAAGGGCAGACGTCTCGCTGCCGGGGACGCTTATGAAGAAGCTGGCCTGTCCGATCTGCGAGCTGACGGCGTACGGATGGAGCTCCCAGCCGAGGCGTGGCCAGCGTCCTTCCTCGGCCTCCTTCATGCACAAGTCAAAGTTGCCTGGGTCGGGTTCGAATGCGACAATCTTGATGGGCGAGCGGCCGTTGGCGCCGCAGATATCGAGCGCAAGCGGCCCGCGGTACTCGATCACGTCCTTGACCAGCTTGCGGCAGTCGGCGTTGTTGAAAGCACGTTGGAGGGTGAGAGACGTCTGGCCCACGTTGGCGCCGATATCCACGGCAAATACTTTGCTAGTGTCAAAGCGATGCAGAATCGACGCCACAATCCACGACACCGCATCCGTGTCTAGCTCGCCGCGCATGTACACGTGCGCATCGAGATAGTACTGCAGCTCCTTCTCGAGCTCTGCGCGCCATGCCATCGCATCTGTTGTCAACATCCCCAGTGCCTCTTCAGACAATTGGCAGCTCGCGCGGCACACGCACGGGGCCTGCTTTGGTTGCTGCTTCTTGCGTGTTAGTAGGAGTGATGAAAAAAAACGTGACGAGAAAAAGAATGTACATAGCGAGCAAAGCGACTGTCCAACTCGCTCTCCCCCTGCACGAGCTCCTCGGCTCGCTTGGTGCTCATCGTCGTCCCCTGTCCGTCATCCGTAGCAGTATCGCTCCTCGTAGCGCTGTAGATCACAGCGCCCGCTATCGCGCCCAGCACCACACCGAGCAGGATAGTGTTGGGTCGCATACTGCTGTAAAATGGCGCCCGCGACACGTGCCCAAAGTTTTCAACGCGTTTGCAAATGGCTGCTGCTCCCGTCGCGTACCTCTTGGCCGTGCCGAATCCGACAGGCTCGGTACGTTTTGCAAACATACAGCAACATTACGAAAAAGGAGAAGGCGGGAACTAGGAGTTTGCGGTGAAATCTAAATGACCTCTCTTTCTTCCTTTTTTTTTTTTTTTTCCCGTGCATTCGACCCCCAACCAAAAAAAAAACGTAGGCGTTTGGCCAAGTCGACAGCAAGGTGCGCGAGAATGCGTCCACCTCCAAGTTTCTGCTTCCCGAACTCAAGGTAATTCAACTCCTCTTCTTTCGTCTCCTCATCCTTTTTTTTTTTTGACGCTCGTTTGCACAACACACAAAAACCGTGCAGGTCGGAACGCTCGATTCGCTCATGCAGCTCTCGGACGACATGGTCAAGATGGACGCGTTTGGCGAGGGTGTGGTGAACAAACTCGCAAGCACGCTCATGGTCCTCTTTGACCGCGACGAGGAAAAGGTCAAGGCAAACCTCACGGCCAACTCTGGTATTTTGTGGTCTGTCTTGCTCGTTTTTCTAAACACGGTTGCTTTCGCTAGCCCAACTCGACTCGTACCTGCAAAACTTCCAATGGGACATGGCCAAGTTTGCGGTGAAGAACAATGTGCGCGACCTCGTCGACATCATTGCAAAGAACTTGAGCCAAATCGACACAGAGCTCAAGTCCAAGCTCTCTGACTACAACGCACTCAAGACCAACGTGACCAACATTGAGCGAAAGCAGACGTATCCCTCTCTTTTTTTTTAAAAAATTCTTTTTTCGTTCGTTGACCTTGCTTCCGATTTGCAGAGGCAACCTCCTGACAAAGTCGCTCGGTGACATCGTATCCAAGGACGATTTTGTCATTGACTCTGAGTACCTCACGACCATCCTCGTTGTCGTCCCCAAGTACCTCTACAAGGAGTGGCAGGCAATCTACGAGACTGGTACGACAATAGCGACCTCGAAAATCAAAGCATAAGAAGAAAAAATAAACAATTTATATTTTTTTCTGCAGGCTTGACGCAGTACGTTGTCCCGCGGTCGTCCAACAAGATCTCGGAGGACCCAGACTACGGTCTGTTCAACGTGACGCTGTTTAAACGATCGGTCGACGAGTTCAAGCAAAAGGCAAGAGAAAATCGCTTCATCGTGCGCGACTTTGAGTTCAAGGAGACCGATATCGAAAACGAGAAGAAGGAGCGCACCGAGCTTGGCAACAAGCTCAAGAAACAACTGGTTCGCAAAAAAAAAAAAATAAAAAAAAATTTCTTTATGTACTAAACTAAACCCACACCCTTTTTTGTAAGGCCTCACTTCAACGCTGGTCCAAGACAACCTTTGACGAGGCCTTTGTTTCGTGGATCCACCTCAAGGCACTGCGATTGCACGTCGAGTCGGTCCTGCGCTACGGTCTCCCAATCAACTATGTTGCCGCGATCGTCAAGCCAAAGCTCAAGTACGAGAAAAAAGTCAAGGACTCGCTCGTCTCTGCGTTTGCCCACCTCGGCGGGGCTGGTGGTGTCGACCAGGTAATTGAGGAAACGGAGACTGTTTTTTTTTTTTTTTAAAAAAAAACCAAAAAAAAAATGTACGTTTGCAGCTGGACGACACTCCCACGGGACAAGAGTACTATCCATTCGTATTTTTCCAACTAAATCTGGACCTGATCAAGTAAACAAAAAAAGTTATTTAACAAGGCTTGTCCTTTTTCAGGTTGTCATCTCGTATTCTCCTTTTTTTTTTTTTTTCCTTCTCCTCCTCCTCTGGTTTCTCGTCAACTTTCCCGTCATCAGTTTCCATCATAGAATTTTTTTATTTTTTTGTGGTACAAAGTTTTTTCACTGTTGCAATTGACCGGAAAGTGCGTGCACAATGCGATCCATTGCGTTTTGACTTTCGTCCTTCAGTTGTCTGGCCATCGTGACGAGTGTTGCGCTGCCACAGAGCGATCGGGCCTGTGCGATCGCCTGGCCGACCATCAGTTCCACTTGTTGGTCACTTCCCCTGCTCAAGAGTGCTTCCAGTGGCGGTAGGCGCGATCCAATCCCAAGGCTAACAACCCTGGATGCCCAGTCGTGCTGGTCAAAGTGGAAGGGAACGATTATTTGCGGGATGCCCAGACGAGCGGCAGCAGCAACCGTTCCGGCACCGCCAGCGTGAATAACCATCGTGCACGTGGAAAAAACCTCGTCCAAGTTGACCACGCCGTTCATAAACTCAACGCCAAGCTTGGCGGCTGCACTGGAGAGGACGCCGCCTGTGGCCAGAGTCGAGTGGCACAGGAGCGATCCCGCAGTCCGCTGAAGCACGGCGAGAAATGCGACAGCGATATCCAAGTCCAGCAAGCCAAGCCCCTCGATCGAACCAAACCCGATGTAGACGTCACGTACCCTGTCAAACATTTCGTCCAGAGGGGCCGAGGGACTGCCAGTCATGTGCACATGGGCGCCCTCGGGCACAGCTGCGAGTTCCTCGGGCAATAGCAAAAGAGGAGAGACCAGCGAGAGCAAGCGGACCGGAGAGATACAAGCAGGCACTTGCCGCCCGTTGGATGTGGCGACGAAAGGACTAGGCGCAAGTCCCAGCCGCCGAGCTCGCCAGTCACCGTGGTCGTCTAGGAGGACCCGCCAGAGCCACACCTCCAGGTCTGCCCAGCACCAGACGGCGTTTGCGCCTTGATACGCCCCCTTGTCGAGCTCTGCGGCAACATCGGGCATGGCATCGCGTATCTCTTGAAGCAGACCCCGCACAGGGAGCATCGCCGCTGGCGGCGTTGGCGGCCAGAACGTCGTCACTGCAACCGCGTTGATACCGAGCGACTCGGCGATCGCCAGACCTTCCAACGCAAACAGATTGAAAACAATCCCGTCAAGCGGCACCGCGCGCTCGCACGCCGCCACCAATGACTCGCGCTCTTGGTCCCGCACAGCGCTCTTGTCATTCGACGCACACTGCGTGCTGGCCACTGTGCCCCACTCCCATCCAGCACACACATCTCTGCTGTCGTCGTGCAAATCAGCGTGTGTCACAAACACAATTTGACAGCCGGGAGTCACACCACATAGGTGCCGAGCAATGCCTACCAGAGGGGCGACATCGCCCCGGGTGCCGAGAGCGAGGAAAGCCACACGCATTCGTTCAGTTTTCAGTTGTTTTTTTTCAATTCAATTTACTTGATTTTTTATCAGTTTTTTTTGTCGCAACACAGTTTTTTTGGGCAAGCACGACAGGGATTTGAGCGACCGCCCGGTAAGCATGGTTGCAGTAAGTCTTGCACGGACTTCCAGCTGAAAAACAGCGTGTGGGCATTTCGTTGTTTTCAAGGATATATCCATGCGTTTTGGTATAAACGCGAAAAGAAAAGCGACGCCAACGATGCGTCCTAAATAAACCGACGATGCAGCTTGTGGGACCTCAAAATCCAATTAGTATTTTTGCAGCCACTGGATCTTGCGGATCACCGCCAAAACAGAAGGTCGATCGAGGTCTTGGCATTGCCAGGACAGGCGCAGCAGAACGTCCGCGCCAACCAACCGAATAAAATTTTTTTCTGGGTGGCACATTATTAAAAATGGCCCCGCCCATCCCGTCGGTCAGTCGCGGTTGCGTTCTCGCCTGAGTCCTAAACGAAGTGCTTAGGTCTTGCCGATGGCCACGTTGCAGCTAGCGACGGTGGACCATCTGCTCGGGGGCCACGAGCGCGACTTGTCAGCGTTGCCGCTGGGGGCCATGGACGACCGTCACTTTCTCGGTGTGTTGGGAAAGCAAAACCCTTTGCCAAAGTTAACACTCGTCTGCCCCCGTTGCTAGAACACACGTGTCCCCCGTCGTTCCCCGAGCCCAACAAGCCGACGACTCTGCAAGAGGCGGCCCGGCTGTTCCAGGTTTGTCCTGCTTTTTGGTCTCTGCTTTGACTCTGTGCACCATTTTGCAAAAACAGACCGACGTCGCGTTTGGGCACCCCGAGAGACAAAATATCTGGCCCCTCGTGGACGCGCCTGTTGGCGTGATCGACAGCTCTGCTGACGCCGAGGAACTTGCACGGCAGCGTCAAGGAATGCTCACATTCGTCGGATCGCTGATGGACTCGGCCTCGGCCGACTTTCACAGGAGTAACGTTGGCAGGAGTGTATCGTCGTTGTCTTATGCATGTCCTGCCAAAGCAGTTTTCAGCGAATTTGTCGAACATCTCACAGCGGACATCGCTAATCTCGAAGGAGCCGCGTCCGGCGGTGCGGGGAGGGCCTCGTCCTCGCCGTCGTCCGCAGACCTTTTGTAACAGAACGTTGAAAGAAAATTATTTCCAATGGCCTTCCCTTGTCTCAGGCACAAGGCTTTAACGGGGTCGCCACCGGTCAAGCCGGGAGATATCGCAATTCAACTGTGCATCAGTGTTTTCATCCCCCTTATTCGGTGTGTGTCGGTTGATTATCTCGTGTATTGATTTCCGTTTGCGCAGATCGATGTCCAATGCAGATCCCTCGCTCTACTCGCCATCTCTGGACGCGCTGAGCACGCTCATCAAGCCATTGGCTCCCCTATCTCTAAAGGACGAGCGTACAGAGGTTTTGGACGCGCTGCTGCAGTTTCTCCTGAGCGTCATCTCAGAGTCCAGCCACATCTCTGTCGAGTACCGTGAAATAGTATGCCATCCCAGCTCCGTTTTTTTTTTTTCTTTCTTCCCATTTCAAATGTCTAATAATGCCTTCAAACAACGTCAGGTGCTCTCTTTGCTCGTTCGGCTGGCAACAGTCACGGGCAAGTGGTCTTTTTGGTTGGCCCTATTGTCGACCAATACGCTCGAAAAGAACCGCACCATTCTTTCACACTCCCTGCTATCGACAGTTGTTTCATCGCTCGAAAGCACGTTTCCCTTTCCCACTGCGACGGTAACTATCATCCAAGCGTGACAACAGCCAATAGTTTCGTCTTGAGTAGAACATCCGACGAGCCTTGGCATCAAAGGCCACCCACCTCGTCCTCGACCCTGCGGCGCAGAAAGCACTAGCAGCCGGAGTTGTTGGCGAGCAACCATTGCCAATGTCGTTTGCAATCAATGATCCCTACATGTACCTCGTCAAGGGCTCTGTCTTGCTCAAGATTGGCTTGGGGCCTCTAAGGTATCCCCCCCAATCAGATCATTGAAAACCAGGCGTCCCTGACGGCTGCTTTAAAGATCCGTTAACAATACACTGCCCGGCCGCGTGTACGGCTCCACATCGGTAGTCGAAGCTGCAACAGGGGGGCCCTGGGTCGTATACCAGAGTGGTCTCGTTTTTGTCGGCTCTTACGCTACGGATGACTACAAAGTTTACAACGCGGACACCCTCAAGCTCGTCCACCAAGACAAGCTGCCTGCATGCCCTGGCCAGGTCGCTCACATTATTTCCAACGGCCGTCAAATTATCCGAGTATACGCAAAGAAGCTCGACACGTCGACGCAAAATGCCGCGGCAGTCGAGGCGACAGTTCCCTCCGAAACAACAGAGGCC